>Ga0164290_1001198_pt1 | contig 47023 bp, 48 predicted proteins | sample Micstemetagenome_FD_108782 | JGI IMG/M metagenome (GOLD analysis project Ga0164290, IMG submission 108782) | Contaminated culture microbial community from soil near Moab, Utah, USA - Microcoleus steenstrupii SON62 (Illumina Assembly) | ecosystem: Environmental > Terrestrial > Soil > Soil crust...
CAGGCCTTCGGCGGGCGGCTGCAGCGGCGCCGCTGCCTCTCCCTTCAACGCCACCTGCATCGCTGCGGCCCAGACCGGCAGCGCCAGGCCGCCACCGGTCTCGCGCTGCCCCAGCGAGCGCGGGTGTGGGTAGCCGATCCAGACCACGCCGACGCGGCCGGCCTGGAAGCCGGCAAACCAGGCGTCGACGGCGTCGTTGGTGGTGCCGGTCTTGCCGTACAGGTCGGAGCGCTGCAGCAGCGCACTGCCGCGCGCGCCGGTGCCCTCGAGCATGACCGCATGGAGCAGCTGGCTGGTCATGAACGCGTTGCGCGCCGAGATCACGCGGCGACCCTCGGCCGGTGGCGGCGCGGCGTACAGCAGCTGGTCGTCGCGATCGGTGATCGACTGGATCAGCTGCACCGGCTGTGCCAGGCCTTGGTTGGCGAACACCGCGTAGGCGGTGGCCATCTGCAGCGGCGTGACCGCGCCGGAGCCGAGCGCGATCGTCAGATTCAGCGGCTGGCGCTCGGCATCGAGGCCGAAGTTCGCCGCCCAGGCGCGAACCCGGCCGGCGCCGAGTTCGTCGACGAGGCGGATCGTGACCATGTTCTTCGAGCGGGCGAGCGCCTGCCGCAGCGTCAGCTGTTCCTCGTACTCGCCGTCGTAATTGCGCGGTGCCCAGTCGCCGGCCTGGAACGGCAGGTCGCTGACCAGGGTGCCTGACCAGGCGCCCTGTTCGATCGCCGCCGAGTAGACGAAGGGCTTGAACGACGAGCCAGGCTGGCGGTAGGCCTGCGTTGCATGGTTGAACTGGGCGCGCGCGAAATCAAAGCCACCGACGAGCGAGCGGATCGCGCCCGTGCGCGGGTCCAGCGTGACCACGGCGCCCTCGGCCTGCGGTGCCTGGCTCAGCACCCAGCGCGGCGGGGCGTCGTCGCGGGCCAGGTTGAGCAGGCGCAGCAGGCTGCCGCGTCGCAGCGGCCGGGCGGCGTCGGGCTTCAGGTAGCCGGCAACCGGGCGCAGCGCCTCGCCGCCCAGCTGGACCTCGCTGCCGTCGGCCAGCGCCAGCAGCAATGCGCGCGGTTCGGCCTTCAGCACCACGGCGGCACGCAGCTCGCCGAGGTCAGGGTGTTGGTCGAAGGCGCGGTCGAGTTGCACGTCGAGTGCGGCGGCGTCGCTGTCGTCGGGCAGCTCGAACTGCGCCTCGGCGCCACGGTGTGCCTGCCGCCGCTCGAGCTCGAACAGCGCCCGGCGCAGCCCGGCCTGGGCGGCGCGCTGCTCGTCGGCCAGCAGCGTGGTGGTGACCAGCAGCCCGCGCTCGTAGGCCTGCTCGCCAAAGCGTGCGACGACTTCGGCACGCACCATTTCGGCGGCGTGGTCGGCGATCGAGCTCATGCGCCGGGGGCGGCGGATCGACAGCGGCGCATCGCGCGCCGCCCTGGCTTCGTCGGCGCTGATCAGGCCCACCGCCGCCATGCGATCCAGCACGATCGCCTGCCGGCGCTTGCTGCGCGGCAGGTTGCTCACCGGGTTCACGCGCGCCGGGTCCTTGGGCAGGCCGACCAGCATTGCGATCTCGGCGGTGTTCAGCGCCCGCAGGTCCTTGCCGAAGTAGCGCTCGGCGGCGGCCGCAAAGCCATAGGCGCGATTGCCCATGAAAATCTGGTTCATGTAGATCTCCAGGATCTGGCGCTTGCTCAGCGTCTGCTCAAGCTTCAGCGCCAGCAGGATCTCGTAGAACTTGCGGCCCCAGCGCTGCTCCTTGCTGAGGTAGGTGTCGCGAGCCAGCTGCTGCGTGATCGTCGATGCGCCGTGCAGCGGTCCGCTGTGCGTCAGGTTGCGCAGGCCGGCGCGCAGCATGCCGCCGAAGTCGAGTCCACCGTGGGTCCAGAAGTCGCTGTCCTCGACGGCCAGCAGCGCGTCGCGAAGCGACTCGGGAATCTCGTCAAGCGGTACGAAACGACGGCGCTCGGCACCGAACTCCTTGATCAGCACGCCGTCGGCGGTGACGATGCGCAGCGGCTCCTTGGGCTGGTAGTCGCTGAGCCGGCTGAGCTCGGGCAACTGCTGCCAGATTGCGGCGGCGGCGATGCCGAGCAGGCACAGCGGTACCAGCAGGGCGGCGCTGGCGGCGAGCAGCCAGAGCCGCAGGCGAGGGGAGACGGGCATGGGGCGGCGATTATGCTGACGCCGCAATGGCTATGACCTTCTTCTGGCACGACTACGAGACCTTCGGCCGGTCGCCGCGCTTCGATCGCCCGGCGCAGTTCGCCGGCATCCGCACCGACGCCGATCTCAACGAGATCGGCCCGCCCTGCGAGTGGTTCTGCCAACCCGACCCCGAACTGCTGCCCGAGCCTGAGGCGGTGCTGCTGACCGGCATCCTGCCGCAGCAATGCCGAGAGCGGGGCATCCCGGAGCCGGCGTTCGCGGCGGCGATCGAGCGCGAGCTGGCACAGCCCGGCACGGTGGGCGTCGGCTACAACACGCTGCGCTTCGACGACGAGTTCACCCGCTTTCTGTTCTGGCGCAATCTGCTCGACCCGTATGCGCGCGAGTGGCAGAACGGCTGCGGCCGCTGGGACCTGCTCGACCTCGTGCGCGCCTGCTATGCGCTGCGGCCCGAAGGCTGGCAATGGCCGCTCGGCGACGATGGCCGTGTCAGCTTCAAGCTTGAGCGCCTGAGCCAGGCCAACGGCCTGCTGCATGAGGCGGCGCATGACGCCGTCTCCGACGTCCGCGCGACGATCGCGCTGGCGCGGCGCATCCGCGAGCTGCAACCGCGGCTGTTCGACTTCGCCCTGAAGCTGCACAAGAAGGAGGCGGTCTGGGCCGAGATCGGGGCGCAGCCCAGGCCGCTGCTGCATGTCTCGGGGCGTTACGGGGTGGAGCGCGGCTGCATCGCCATCGTCTGGCCGCTGGCGCCGCACCCGCGCAACAAGAACGAGCTGATCGTCTGGGATCTGGCGGCGGATCCTGCCGAGCTGTTCGAGCTGCGGCCGGAGGCCATCCGCGCCCGCCTGTTCGTGGCGCTAGACGCGCTGCCCGAGGGGCAGGTGCGGCTGCCGATCAAGACCATCCACATCAACAAGTCGCCCTTCGTCTGCTCCAGCCTGCAGACGCTCAGGCCCGAACGTGCCGCCGAACTGGGCATCGACCGCGAGCGGGCGCTCCGCCATGCGGCACAGCTGGCGCAGCGGGGCCATCTGCTCGACGGGCTCTGGCGCGATGTTTTCCTGCCCTACGAGGCCGAAGGCCCGGTGCCGGCCGAGGCCGATCTCTATGGTGGCTTCGTGCCCGAGGCCGACCGCCGGCTGCTGACCCAGCTGCGCCAGCTCGACGCCGGGCAGCTGGCGCAGCGCGTTCACGAGGGCAGGGTGCAGTTCGCCGATCCGCGGCTCGACGAGCTGCTCTGGCATTACCGGGCGCGTCACCAGCCGCTGCAGCTCGACGAATCCGAGCGGCGGCGCTGGCTGCAGGAGCGTGCCGAGCGCCTTCATCGCAGCGGCCGCGTCACCTTGGGCGACTACCTGGAGCGGCTCGACCAGCTGCAGGAGCAGCAGCCGGACGAACGCAGCCAGGAACTGTTGGCCGCCTTGGTCGACTGGGTGGAGTCGATCGCGCCGCCGCACCCCGACGAGTTGGGGTTTGCGCAGACTTGACCCACCCCCGGCTTGGCCGATGATCCAGGCTCCACCCCGATGGAGAGCTGCATGACGACCCCGACCGCCGACGCCGCCCGACTGCAGGCCTTGCTCGTGCGTTCGCCCCTGGCCGTGGCCTTCGTCGACGAGGGCAAGTTCACCCGCGTCAGCGAACCCTTCAACCAGCTGTTCGGCCATCTGGAGGACACCGAACTGGCCGATGGCGCGACGCGGCAGGTGTTTGTCTCCGACGCCGCCCATGCCGCCTGCAACGAGCGCCTTCGCGCTGGATTCCAGGCCGGCCAGCCGGTCGACGAGGAGTTCGAGTTGCTGCGCCGCGACGGTTCGCGCTTCTGGGGCCGGCTGCAGGCCAGTCCGGTGGACTGGCAGGCGGCGCTCGGCGAAGCGATGTGGGTGCTCAGCGACGTCACGGCGGCGCGCGCGGCACGGCTCGCGCCGACCTGGACCGCCAAGCACGACCCGGTCACCGAATTGGCGAATCGTCGCGAGTTCGAGCGCCGGCTCGGCGAGCATGTGGGCAGTCGCCGCAACGAACCGGTGTCGGTGCTCTGGCTCGACCTCGATCGTTTTGGCGACATCGTCAGCGGCATGGGCGGCGAGACCGCCGATCATTTCCTCTACGGCATCGGGCAGCTGCTGCAGACCAAGGTGCGTGCGACCGACACCGTGGCGCGCATCGAGCATGACCGCTTTGCGGTGCTGCTTCCGGATTGCGACCAGCACTATGCGGAAATCGTGGCCGAGAAGATCCGCTCGGCGATCGCCGGCTACCGGCTGCGCTGGGGCCTGCACCGGGCACGCATCAAGGGCAGCCTTGGCGTGGTGCTGCTGCAGCCGACGCTGGAAACGCCGGATGCGGTGCTGGCGGCGGCCACGCTGGCCTGCGGCGAGGCCAAGGCAGCTGGCGGCGATTGCGTGCGCCTGTTCGTTTCCAGTGGCGCGTTCGAAGCCGTTGGCAGCTGATCTGGCAAGTCGGCGCGACTGCGCCGATACTTGCGGTGTGAAAACCCCAGGTGCTTCCGATGGCCGTTGAACTCTCCACCGCATTGGCCGGCCTGGCTGCCGCCCAGGAGCGGCTGCGGGCGTCGGCCAACAACCTGGCCTTGTCCAGCGTCAAGCTGCAGGGAGGGGTCGAGGCGCCGCCGGCACCGCTGAACCAGGGCGCGCAGTCGGAGTTCGCGCTCAGCCGCCAGGCGCCTGACCTGGCGCGGGACCTGATCGAGCAGCGCAGCGCGGCCTACCAGTTCGTCGCCAACCTGCGGGTGTTGCAGACCCAGCTGCGCCTCTCCGGCGTGATGCTCGACATCTACGCCTAGCGCTGCGCGTCCGGTCGCCAGCGAAGCTGCAGCGGTTCGCCGGGCAGGACCTGCAGGCCGGGGACTTCATCCAGGTACTTCAGCGCCTCCGCGGAGACCGGCAGGCTGAATTGGCTGCCTGGCGGCAGCCGCAGGCGCCAACCGCCGGCGGGCGGCAATTCGTGCAGGGGCACGGCGCGCAGATAGGCGGCGACCGCTTGGCGACTCTCGTCGGCCAGATCCAGCACCATGCGCTCGTCGGGAAGGCGTGGATAGCCGCCGCCGCCGGCGGCGCGAAAGCTGTTCGTCACCAGCAGGAACCATTGCCCGTCGGCCACCAGCTCGCCCTGCCAGCGCAGCTCGCGGATGCGGCTGGCAGCCGGGTCAAGCAGCCTGCCGTCGGGGCCGTAGCGGCTGGGCACGCTGGGGTCGATCTCGTAGCTGACGCCGGCGATCTGGTCGAAGTTGAAGCCGGCATGGCGAGCGTCGAGCAGCGGCTGGACCGCGGCGTCGTTGGCGCGGATCGGCAGGAACTGGGCGGCGGCGCGCTCCAGCCATTCACGCAGCTCGGCGCCGTTCAGTCGCAGTACCTTGATGCTGTTCGCATAGGGATACAGATCATTGAGCTGGCGCAGTCGCAGCGGCCCGGCCGGGATGTCGGTGCCGGGGTCGGGGCGCAGCGGCGTGTAGCTGCGCATCGGCGCCGCCGCCGACAGCAGTGGCAGTCCGGCCCAGGGCGTGTCAGCGAGCTTGGGTCGAACCCAGTCCAGCTGGGCCGCCTGCACCAGGGCCACCAGCCGGCTTGGCAGCAATTGCGAGAAATGGCTGTGCAACGGCGCACTGACGGTGGTCAGCGGGCTGTCCAGCCAGGCGCGCAGCGGCGCGTGCTGCTCGACCAGCCATTGACGCAGCGTCGCATCGGCGTCGACGCTGCGGCCGTCGGCATCGCGCACCGGGCGCAGCTTCGTGCTGGCCTGCATGACCTGCCAGCGTCCCTGCCGCTTCTCCAGGCGCAGGTCGATCTGGCCGAGGTGGTCGCCCCAACGTCCCGGCAGGACGGCAGGCACCCCATGCAACAGGCCGCGCTCGGCGTCGACACCGTCGAGGGGGCGCAGCAGCCGACCCGGGAACTCGCTGTGCGAATGACCGAGCAGCAGCGCGTCGACACCCGGAACCTGGGCCAAGGCCACGCCGGCCTGCTCGCTGCTGCTGCCGATGCCGCTGTGGGCGACCACCACCACCAGGTCGGCTCCCTGGCGTCGCAGCCTGGGCACCCACTGGCGCGCCGCCGCCACCATGTCCTGCGCCCGCAGGCGGTCGCGCAGCAGCGCCCGGTTCCAGAGCAGGGTGTGCGGCGGCGCCAGGCCGAGCACGCCGATGCGCAGCGTCTGCGGGCGCCCGCGTTCGTCGCGGAACTGGCGGCGCAGCAGCAGCGTCGGGCGGAACGCCGGCTTGCCGGTGCGCGCATCCAGGAAATTCGCGTTCAACACCGGCAGCGGCGTCGACGCGATGGCATCGCGCAGGAACGGCAGGCCGTAGTCGAAATCGTGATTGCCGAGGTTGGCGGCGTCGTAGCGCAGGCGATGGAGCGCCGCGTAGGCCGGGTGTGCTTGACGGCCGCGCTGCTGGGTCGCCAGCCAGTCGCCCAGCGGTGCGCCCTGCAACAGGTCGCCGTTGTCGAACAGCAGGCTGTTGGGCTGTTCGGCGCGCGCCGCGGCGATCAGACTGGCGGTGCGCACCAGACCGTAGTGCGAAACCGGACGGTCGGAGAGGTCATCGTGATCCAGCAACTGCATGTGCAGATCGGTGCTGAGCAGCAGGCGCAGCTCAAGCGGCGCAGCGCGGCTGCCGATGACCAGAACCAGGAGAATCAGAAAAGTCGTGACATGCTTCATGGTGTTGCGCGCTGTGCTCGCCTGCCCCTGACTTAGGGGGGCGACCATGCTGGCCCTTACTTCCCCGCAGTTTCGCCGCCGCCTACAGTGGCGCAGACAGATCCCCGCCTTTCAATGACCGAACCGCCACGCTCCGAAACCCCCACCCCATGGCTTCAGGCCGACGGCGTGCCGGAGCGGCTGTTGCAGGTGTTCGATGCCTTGGGGGCGGGCGTCTCGATCAAGGCGATCGACACCGGTGTCTATGTGCAGGTCTCCGGCAGCCTGGACCGCTTGTTCGAACGCAGCGAGTCGAGTGTTGTCGGCTCCAGCGACTCGGAACTGATGCGGCCCGATGAGGCGCAGGCGATGCGCCGGGTCGAGTTGCAGGCGATGCAGCAGGGCAGCGTGCTGACCACCGAGCACCGACTCGACCTCGGTGGGCGGCGCCGTGAATTCAGCGTCTCGCGCGTGGCCTTGTCCGCTCAGCATCTGCTGGCGGTCTGGACCGAGCGCACGCAGGAGCGCCAGCGGGAGATCCACCTGCAGCGTGCGCTGGCGCAGATCGAGCAGCACCAGCAGGAGAACGAAAACCTGCGTCGCGAGCTGCAAAAGGGCAGCGGTCGGGACGAGACCACCGGATTGCAGCAGCTGGGTCTGTTCAACGAACTGCTGGAGCGCGAGATCGACCTGTCGACGCGCGAGCACCGCGAGTTCTCGCTGGTGCTGGTGGCGCTGGACGTGCCGGAGAACCTGGCGGCCGCGAGCGAACCGCAGCAACGCCTGCTGGAGGCCCTGGGCCGCCTGTTGCGTTCGAACACGCGGGCGATGGACGCCGCCTGCCGCTTGGACGCGAACCATTTCGCGATCCTGCTGTCAGGCGTCGGCCTGGCCACTGCCCATGCCCGCATGGAGCAGCTGCGCCGGCAATGCGCGCAGCAGATCGTCGCTTTCGAGGGCAAGGACCTGGGCCTGTCGGTGTCGTTGGGCGTGGCCAGTTTTCCGCACACATCGGCCAGTCATGCCAGCCTGCTTGAGGCGGCGCAGCAGGCACTCTGGCATGCGCAGCGACGCGGTGGCAACCAGGTCGGCCTGGCCGCGATCTCGCTCGGCGGCTGATCTCAGAGCGCCTTGCTGGCCATGTAGGCGGCCAGCAGCATCAGCAGGGCCGCAAACAGCTTTTTCAGCTGCGCCACCGGTAACGCATGTGCCGCCTTCGCGCCCCATGGCGCCAGCAGCACGGTGACCGGCATCAGCAGGGCCAGCGCCGGCAGGTACAGATAGCCAAAGGCGCCGGGCAGGGCGGGCTCCAGACCCCAGCCGCCGATGAGGTAGCCCAGCGTGCTGGCCAAGGCCACCGGCAGACCGACGGCGGCGCTGGTGGCCACCGCCTGATGCACCGGTACGTTGCACCAGACCAGAAACGGCACCGCGAGGAAGCCGCCGCCGGCCCCGACCAGGCCCGACAACAGGCCGATCAGCGCGCCGACGGCCGCCAGGCCGGGCGCCGCCGGGATGCCGCGCCCAGGCGGTGGCTGCTTGCCGCGCCACATCTGCAGCGCCGAGTAGCCGACGAAGACGGCAAACACGCCCGCCAGCCATTGGCCTTTGAGCGAGGAAAACAGGGCCGCACCGGAGAGCAGGGCGCCGGCGACGATGCCCGGAGCCATCGACCGCACCAATTCCCAGCGCACCGCACCGCGGCGATGGTGGGCTCGCAGCGAGCTGCTGGAAGTGGCGACGATGCAGGCCATCGAACTGGCGATCGCCATCTTCACCGCCATCGCTTCCGTGGCTCCCTGCGCCAACAGCATCGCGGTCAGGAACGGCACCATCAGCATGCCGCCGCCGATGCCCAGCAGTCCGGCGAGGAAGCCGCTGGCGACGCCGAGCAGCAGCAACTGGATGACGAGCAGGCTGCTCATGGTTCGACGCCGAGCAGCGGAGCCAGCGCCAGCCACTCTGCGGTCGTGACCGGCGTGATCGAGAGCCGGCTGCCTCGTTGCAACAGCTGCAGGCTGGCGAGCTGTGGCAGCTCGCGCATGCGCTTCAGGCTCAGCAACGGCGTCTTGGCGACGAAGCGGACGTCAACCAGTTGCCAGCGCGGCGACTCCGTCAGGCTCTTGCTGTCGAAGTAAGGACTGGCCGGGTCGAACTGCGTCGGGTCCGCATAGGCGGTCGAGCAGACCTCGGCGATGCCGGCGATGCCGGGCTCGGCACACGACGAGTGGTAGAAGAGCACCCGATCGCCAGGCTTCATGCTGTCGCGCATGAAGTTGCGCGCCTGGTAGTTGCGCACGCCGGTCCAGGGCAGCCGGCTCTCACGTTGCAGATCGTCGATCGATGCCTCGTCGGGCTCCGACTTCATCAGCCAGGTGTTCATCGGGGGGTGTCCATCGCTTGCCGTGGGCCGCATTCCTGAACCGGGGTTCAGGTGGGCGAGGTCAGCAGGGCTTCGGGTTCGTCTGACGCGAGACGATCACGCCCGCTCGGCATGTTCCAGGCCCGAGCTCGTAGAGCATTGGTCCAAGGAAATAAAAACCCACGCGAAAGCGACGGACGCCCTGATTCTGTCAGAGGAGCTGGCCGTCGGTGGCCAGTGCCTTGTCGAGACGCTGCAGCAATTCGTCGAAATCGGCAGGAACGGCCGCATCGCTGCTGCCCATGCGCGCCGACGGAGGGCTTTGCGCGAGTTGGTAGGCGAGGTTCAGTGCCGCCAGCACCGCGATGCGTTCCCGTGCCCTGATGCGGCCGGCGTCGCGAATCGCGCACATCTCCTGGTCGACCTGGGCCACTGCACGCGTCAGCTGGGCTTCACCGCCGTCGGGGCAGGCGAGCAGGTAGCTCTTGCCCATGATGGTCACTTCGACTTGATGGCTCATGCGGTCCCACCTCCTTCCGTCGGCAGGCGCTGGATCAGCGTGTCGATGCGCTGGCGGGCGGCCGACAGGCGCGAACGCAGGCTGTCGCGTTCCTGCGTGATGGCGGCAAGCTGCTCGCTCAGCAAGGCGTTCGTGCGTTGCAGTTCGTCGTGGCGCACCAGCAGGCGCTCCACGCGTTGCAGCAGATCGTTGAGGGTGGCCATGAGGGGCAGGATGCAGCGCGAAGCCGCGGATTCTAGAGAGCTCGGCCGTGATCGCACGCCGCTTTCACGCCGCAGCGTTCGCATTCGGGCCTGCGCGCCTTGCAAACATAGCGACCGTGGAGGATCAGCCAGTGATGCGCATGCTGCAGATAGGCGCGCGGAACGCGCTTGAGCAGCGCCTGCTCGACCGCCAGCGGCGTCTTGCCGGGCGCGAGTCCCGTGCGGTTGGCGACCCGGAAAATATGCGTGTCGACGGCCATCGTCGGCTCACCCCAGACGACGTTGAGCACGACGTTGGCGGTCTTGCGGCCGACGCCGGGCAGTGCCTCGAGGGCGGCACGGTCCTTGGGCAACCGGCCGCCATGTTGATGGACCAGGATGCGGCAGGTCTCGAGAAGGTGCCTGGCCTTGCTGCGAAACAGTCCGATGGTCTTGATGTGCTCGATCAGACCCGCCTCGCCCAGTTGCAGCATGCGCTCGGGCGTCGGCGCGACGGCGAACAGCCGCCGCGTCGCCTTGTTCACGCCGACATCGGTGGCCTGCGCCGACAGCAGCACCGCCGCCAGGCATTCGAAGGGGCTGGCGAACACCAACTCGGTGGCCGGCTCCGGATTCGCCGCCTGCAGCGTGGCAAAGAAGGTCTGGATGGCTTCGGGCTTCATGGGGTCGACTGTGCCTTGGCCCGGGCGCGGGCCAGTGCCGCCTCGATGACGGCGCGCTTGCGAGCTTTCTCGTCCGTTTCGGGTTCGGGTTCCAGGCCGATCAGCTTGCTCTCGGCCTTCGCCGCCAGGCGTTGCTGCAGCTCGCTGTTTTCGCGCGTCAGGCGTTCGCTGCGGTCCAGGTAGCGCTGGCGCGCTCGTTGCGCTTCGTCGTCGCTCCAGGCCGCCCAGCCGCTGCGACCTGGGGTGACCGCCGGCAGGTCGATGCAGTCGACCGGGCAGACCGGGATGCACAGTTCGCAGCCCGTGCAATCGCTCTCGATCACCAAGTGCATCTGCTTCGGGCTGCCGACGATGGCGTCCACCGGGCAAGCCTTGATGCAAAGCGTGCAACCGATGCACCAGGCCTCGTCGATGCGAGCCACACCGCGTTCCGCGGGCAGGCCATGAGCAGGATCGAGCGGCAGGACCGGCTGCCCGGTCACCGCAGCCAGCCGCAGCACGCCCTCGTCGCCGCCGGGGGGGCAGCGGTTGATCGGCGCTTCGCCGCGCGCAATCGCCTCGGCGTAGCGCCGGCAATCCGGCTCTCCGCAGCGCGTGCATTGCGTCTGTGGCAGCGCCGCGTCGATGCGGTCAGCCAGTGCCTTCAGCACGCCGCTGAGCGGAGCGCTCACGGTTTGCGACTGGGCTTGCGCGGTGCGTGATCGTGCTTGGCGATGAAGTCGCGCACCACCGGGTAGGCCAAATTGCGCCAGCGCTTGCCGGAGAAGATGCCGTAATGGCCGGCACCCTTGACGGTCAGGTGCTGCTGGTGCTGCTTGGGAATGCCGGTGCACAGCGCATGCGCTGCCTCGGTCTGCCCGGCGCCCGAGATGTCGTCCAGTTCGCCCTCGACGGTGAGCAGGCCACAGCCATGGATGTCCTGGGGTCGCACCAGCTGCCCCTTGACCTCCCAGGTGCCGTTGACCAGCGCGAAGTCCTGGAACACGGTCTTGATGGTGTCCAGGTAGTACTCGGCCGGCAGGTCGAGCACCGCGTTGTACTCGTCGTAGAACTCGCGATGGCTGTCGGCTGACTCTTCGTCGCCACGCACCAGGTCGAGGAAGTAGTCGTAATGGCTGGACAGGTGGCGGTCGGGGTTCATTGCCACGAAGCCGGTGTGCTGCAGGAATCCGGGGTAGACCGGTCGGCCGGCGCCGGGAAAATTCGTCGGCACACGGTAGATGACGTTGTTCTCGAACCAGGAGTGGCTCTTGTTCATCGCCAGGTTATTGACGGCGGTCGGGCTCTTGCGGGCGTCGATGGGCCCGCCCATCATGGTCATCGATCGGGGCACGACGCCTTTGTTGGTCGCCTGCAGCGACACCGCGGCGAGCACCGGCACCGTGGGTTGGCAGACGCTGATCACATGCACCTTGGGACCGATCTGGTCGATGAACTCGCGCACATAGGCGACGTAGTCGTCGAGGTGGAACGGGCCCACTTCCAGCGGCACCATGCGGGCATCGGTCCAGTCGGTGATGAAGACCTTGTGCTCGCGAAGTAACTGCCTGACGGTGTCGCGCAGCAGGGTCGAGTGGTGGCCCGACAGCGGGGCCACGACCAGCACGGTCGGCTGATCCTTCATGCGCAGCAACTGCTCGTGGTCGTCGCTGAAGCGCTTGAAGCGCAGCAGACGGCAGAACGGCTTCTCGTTGACGACACGTTCCTGCACCGCCACGGGAACGCCATCGACATCGACCGTGTCGATGCCGAAAGACGGCTTCTCGTAAGCCTTGGCCAGCCGGTGCATGAGGTCCAGGCCCGCCGCCACGCGCGGCGCCAGTGGCCCGTGGGCAAAGGGCGACAGCGGGTGCGTGTAGAGCTGGCCCGCCGCCGATGCGAACTCGGCAAAAGGGCTCAGCATCGCGCGCTGGGTTTCGTAAAGCTGGTAGAGCATGGCGGACCTTTGGCGAGCGCTTTCAGAACCGCTATCTTGCCTTATATGTTGCGGTGCAACATGTCAGGGCTTGATGACGCTCGCGATCGCGGCGGCGACGCGCGGCAAATTGCCGTCGTTGAGCGCGGCGACGCAGATGCGGCCGGAGTCGACGCCGTACACGCCGAACTCGGCCCGCAGCCGCTGCATCTGGGCGGCGTTCAAGCCGGAGTAGCTGAACATGCCTTTCTGCCTTGTGATGAAGCCCAGGTCACCTGTCACGCCGGCGGCTTGCAGGGCCGTCACCAGGCCGGTGCGCATGCTGGCGATGCGCGTGCGCATGCCGGCGAGTTCCTGCTCCCATTGCAGGCGCAGTGCATCGCTCGAAAGCACGCTGGCGACGACCTTGGCACCATGAGTCGGCGGGTTGGAGTAATTCGTGCGCGCCGCGACCTTCAGCTGGCTTTGGACCCGGGCCGCCTCCTCTGGATCGGCACAGACGGCATGCAAGCTGCCGACGCGTTCTCCATACAACGAGAAGCTCTTGCTGAAGCTGCTGGCCACGAGGAACGAAAGGCCGGACTCGGCGAACAGGCGCACCGCGTAGGCGTCCGCCTCCAGGCCATCGCCGAAGCCTTGGTAGGCCATGTCGATGAAGGGTGTGAGGCCGCGCTCGCGCAGGACGGGCAGCAACTGCTGCCACTGCTCGGCGCTCAGGTCGTAGCCGGTCGGGTTGTGGCAGCAGGCGTGCAGCACGACGATGTCGCCGACCCTGGCGTCGGCGAGCGCCGCGGTCATCCGCTCAACGGCGACGCCATGAGCAATGGCGTCGTAATACGGGTAGCTCACGACCTCGAAGCCGGCCTGGCTGAACAGCGCGCGGTGGTTTTCCCAACTGGGGTCGGCGATCCAAACCTTGGCGCCAGGGCTCAGGCGCTTGAGCAAATCGGCGCCGACTTTCAGCGCGCCCGTGCCGCCCAGCGTCTGCAGGCTGGCGACGCGACCGGCCTGGAGCACCTCGGCCTCAGCGCCAAAGACCTGTCGCTGAGCCGCCTGAACGAAGGCGGCGAAGCCGTCGATCGGCAGGTAGCCGCGGGGCGCAGGCGTGCCGGCGAGCTGGGCCTCTGCCGCCTTCACGCAGTCGAGCAGGGGCAGCTTGCCGTTGCCGTCGGTGTAGACGCCAACACCGAGGTTGACCTTGTCAGTGCGTGGGTCGGCATTGAACTGCTCGTTCAGGCCCAGGATGGGGTCGCGAGGGGCGAGGGTGGCGGCCTTGAACGGCGAAGAACTCACGGACATGTAGGCTCGGAGGTTTTGCGGGGGGAGCGCTGATTCTAGGCAGCCCCCCTTGGCTCCCTGGGGATTACCCGATGTCTGACTCTCCTGCTGCCGAAGGCACGCTGGTCGAATTTCCTGGTTCGCCCTTCAAGCTGCTGCAGCCCTTTCCGCCGGCCGGCGACCAGCCGACGGCAATCGACCAGTTGTGCGAAGGCATTGAGGATGGTCTTGCCTTCCAGACCTTGCTCGGCGTGACGGGGTCGGGCAAGACGTTCACGATGGCCAACGTGATCGCCCGCATGGGCAGGCCGGCGATCGTGTTCGCGCACAACAAGACCTTGGCGGCGCAGCTCTACAGCGAGTTCCGGGACTTCTTTCCGCACAACGCCGTGGAGTATTTCGTTTCGTACTACGACTATTACCAGCCCGAGGCCTATGTGCCGCAACGCGATCTGTTCATCGTGAAGGACAGCGCGATCAACGAGCAGATCGAGCAGCTGCGCTTGTCCTGCACCAAGTCACTGATGGAGCGTCGTGACGTCGTCATCGTCGCCAGCGTCAGCGCGATCTACGGCATCGGCAATCCCAGCGATTACCACCAGATGGTGCTGACGCTGCGGGCGGGCGACACCCTGGGTCAGCGCGACCTGATCGCACAGCTGGTCCGGATGCAGTACTCGCGCAATGAGATCGAGTTCACGCGCGGGCACTTCCGGGTACGCGGCGACACGATCGACGTGTTCCCCGCCGAACACTCCGAGCTGGCGCTGCGCATCGAACTGTTCGACGACGAGGTCGAGGCACTCAGCCTTTTCGATCCCTTGACTGGGGCGATCCGCCAGAAGCTGGCCCGCTTCACCGTCTACCCAAGCAGCCACTACGTGACGCCGCGCGAGCGCGTGCTGGCGGCCGCCGAGACCATCAAGGAGGAGCTGCGTCAGCGTGTCGGCGAGTTCATCCGTGACGGCAAGTTGGTCGAAGCGCAGCGCATCGAGCAGCGCACCCGATTTGACCTGGAGATGCTGCAGGAAGTCGGCCACTGCAAAGGCATCGAGAACTACACCCGGCATCTGAGCGGCGCCGCACCCGGCGAGGCGCCGCCGACCCTGGTCGACTACCTGCCGCCAGACGCGCTGATGTTCGTGGACGAGAGCCACGTCACCATCGGGCAGTTCGGCGCCATGTACAGCGGCGACCGCTCGCGCAAGACGACGCTGGTCGAGTACGGATTCCGCCTACCGTCGGCGCTGGACAACCGGCCGCTGAAGTTCGAGGAGTTCGAGCGAAAGATGCGTCAGGCGGTCTTTGTCTCGGCGACGCCGGCCGATTACGAGAAACGCCAGTCCGGGCAGGTCGTGGAGCAGGTGGTGCGGCCGACCGGGCTTGTCGACCCGGTCGTCGACGTGCGTCCGGCCACGCACCAAGTCGACGATGTGCTGCAGGAGATTCGGGAGCGCGTCAACGTGCAGGAGCGGGTACTGATCACCACGCTGACCAAGCGCATGGCCGAGCAGCTGACCGGCTACCTGGAGGAGAACGGCGTCAAGGTGCGGTATCTGCACTCCGATATCGACACGGTCGAGCGGGTCGAGATCCTGCGCGATCTGCGCCTGGGCCTGTTCGACGTGCTGGTCGGCATCAACTTGCTGCGTGAGGGACTGGACATTCCTGAGGTCTCGCTGGTCGCCATCCTCGACGCCGACAAGGAAGGCTTCCTGCGCAGCGAGCGCAGCCTGATCCAGACCATCGGCCGGGCGGCGCGAAATCTGAACGGCCGGGCAATCTTGTATGCCGACCGGGTGACGGATTCGATGCGTCGCGCCCTGGATGAGACCGAACGTCGCCGAAACAAGCAGCTCGCTTTCAATGCCGAACATGGCATCACGCCGCGCGGCGTGGCCAAGAAGATCCGGGAGCTGATCGATGGCGTCGTCAGCGACAAGACGCGCGATGCGCAGCTGCAGGAACGGGAGGAGCAGGTGGAGGCGCTCAGCGAAGGAGCTTGGGCGGCGAATCCAACAGCTGGAGAAGCAGATGTATGAGCACGCGCGCAACCTTGAGTTCGAGAAGGCGGCTCGACTTCGCGACCAGTTGGCACAGCTGAAAGAGCAACTGTTCGGTGCCAGCGGTCGTTCGGAGGCGATGGGTTGAGCTTGATTTATTGGCGAGAAAGCCCTAAGTTCCGTCCGGGCGTTTGTCTAGGACAAACAAGCCTGCGATAGACGACTAAAATGCTCAGGCATTCAACGGGTAAACCCGCAGTTCTGAACTCGGGAATGCACGTTGCGTCTCCTGCCCACCTGAACCCGGAGCCGCTTTCATGAGACTGACCACCAAGGGCCGTTTTGCCGTCACCGCGATGCTGGACCTCGCATTGCGAGAGCACCAGGGACCGGTCGCGCTCGCGGCCATCAGCCAGCGCCAGCAGATTTCCCCCTCTTACTTGGAGCAACTGTTCGGCAAGCTGCGCCGTGCGGAACTGGTCGAGTCCACCCGTGGCCCGGGCGGCGGCTATTCGTTGGGTCGTCGTGCCGACGACATCACCATCGCCGACGTCATCCAGGCGGTCGACGAAGCGATCGACGCCACGGGATGTGGTGGCAAGGAGAGTTGCATGGGCGGAGACAGCGGGCGCTGTCTGACCCATGACCTTTGGACCCGTCTGAATGAACACATGCTCGTCTACCTGAGCAGTGTCAGCTTGCGCCACCTGGTTGACGAACAACGTGCGAAGGGCGTCGTGATTGAGGAAGGCTCGCCCATCAAGCGCGGCATTTCCTCGACGCCGGTGGTCAAGCCGATTCGCATCACGGGTCCCAATTCGGTGTTCGGCATGGGCAACGCCCTCAGCAAGTAAACGCAATCTTCACAATGACTCCACACCTCCCGATCTACCTGGATTACGGCGCCACCACTCCTGTCGACCCCCGAGTCGTGGATGCCATGATTCCCTGGCTGCGCGAGCACTTCGGCAATCCGGCTTCGCGCAGCCATGCCTACGGCTGGGAGGCTGAAGCGGCGGTCGAGCAGGCGCGGGCTCAGGTGGCGGCGCTGATCGGGGCCGACCCGCGCGAGATCGTCTGGACCAGTGGTGCGACCGAGAGCAACAACCTGGCGATCAAGGGGGCGGCCGAGTTCTACAGAAGCCGCGGCAATCACATCGTCACCGTCAAGACCGAACACAAGGCGGTTCTGGACACCTGTCGTGAGCTGGAACGCCGCGGGTTTGAGGTGACCTACCTGGAGGTGCTGGAGAACGGCCTGCTGGATCTGGATGCCTTCAAGGCGGCCATCAGCAAGCCCGGCACCATCCTCGCGTCGGTGATGGCGGTGAACAACGAGATCGGCGTCATCCAGGACATGGTGGCGCTGGGCACGCTTTGCCGCGACAAGGGGGTCATCTTCCACGTCGATGCGGCGCAGGCCACCGGCAAGATCGCCATCGACCTGAGCACGCTGCCGGTTGATCTGATGAGCCTCGCCTCGCACAAGAGCTATGGCCCCAAGGGCATCGGCGCGCTGTATGTTCGTCGCAAGCCGCGCGTACGCCTGGAGGCGCAGATGCACGGCGGCGGCCACGAGCGCGGCATGCGCTCGGGCACCCTGCCAACTCACCAGATCGTCGGCATGGGCGAGGCGTTCCGCATTGCCCGCGAAGAGATGGGCACCGAGTTGGAGCGGGTGCGCATGCTGCAGCAGCGCCTGCTCGATGGCTTGAAGGGCATTGAGGAGGTCTACATCAACGGCGACCTGGAGCGGCGCGTCCCTCACAACATCAATGCGTCCTTCAACTTTGTCGAGGGTGAATCGCTGATCATGGGGGTGAAGGGCCTGGCAGTGTCCTCGGGTTCGGCATGCACTTCGGCCAGCCTGGAGCCCAGCTATGTGCTGCGCGCCCTGGGCCGCTCCGACGAACTCGCGCACTCCAGCTTGCGCATGACGATCGGCCGCTTCACCACGGTCGACGACATCGACACCGCGGTAGCACTGCTGAAGGACCGCGTGGCGAAGCTGCGCGAACTGTCGCCGCTTTGGGAGATGCATCAGGACGGCATCGACATCTCGACCATCCAATGGACGGCGCACTGACCGCACACTGAAGGAGAAGCACCATGGCTTACAGCGACAAGGTCGTTGACCACTACGAGAATCCCCGCAACGTCGGTTCGTTCGCCAAGGGCGACGACTCGGTCGGCACCGGCATGGTCGGCGCGCCGGCCTGCGGCGACGTGATGAAGCTGCAGATCAAGGTCAACCCGGCCACTGGGCTGATCGAGGACGCTCGATTCAAGACCTACGGCTGCGGGTCGGCGATCGCCTCCAGCTCCCTGGTCACCGAGTGGGTGAAGGGCAAGAGCCTGGACGAGGCGGTGCAGATCAAGAACTCGCAAATCGCCGAAGAACTGGCCTTGCCGCCGGTGAAGATCCACTGCTCGATCCTCGCCGAGGACGCGATCAAGGCGGCGGTGGCCGATTACCGGCAGAAGGCTGGCGCCCAACACCAGGTTGAGGCCTGACATGAGCATCACGCTGAGCGAAGCTGCCGCCAACCACGTCACGCGTTTCCTGAAGCGCCGCGGCAAGGGGGTTGGCGTCCGCCTGGGCGTGAAGACCACCGGCTGCTCCGGACTGGCCTACAAGCTGGAGTACGCCGACGAAGTCGCTGACGAAGATGTGGTGTTCGAAGACCGTGGCGTGAAGGTGCTGATCGATCCGAAGAGCCTGCCGTATCTCGACGGTACGCAGCTTGATTTCGTGCGCGAGGGCCTGAACGAGGGCTTCAAGTTCCTCAATCCGAAGGAAAAGGACCGCTGCGGTTGTGGCGAGTCGTTCCGCGTCTGATGCGCATGGATTCCCTGACGCGCGGCCATGAGGCCGCGTTTGTTTTTTCTTCCTCGCGATGAAGCTCTCCAGCCACGACTTCGAGCTCTTCGGCCTGCCGGAGCGCCAACGCCTGGACCGCGCCGAGTTGGACGCGCGCTGGAAGGCGTTGGCAGCCCAGGTGCATCCCGATCGCCACATGGGGCAGGGCGCTGCAGCCCAGGCCCGCGCCATGCAATGGGCGCTGCGCGTCAACGAGGCCTACCGCCGGCTGCGCGACCCGCTCAGCCGTGCCGCTTACCTTTGCGAACTCCGGGGCACCCCCATCGAGGCGGAGAGCAACACGCACATGTGTCGCAGCTTCCTGGTCGAGCAGATGGAGTGGCGCGAGCAGCTCGACGAGGCGGCTGGCGAGGCGGAGATCGACGCGTTGCAGCAGCTGGTCAAGCGCCGCCAGGCCGGACTGTTCGACACCGCCGCCCGGGAGCTTGACGACGAAGGCGGCAGCGCGGCGCGCGCCGCCGAGGCGGTGCGTTCGCTGATGTTCGTCGCCCGATTCCTGCAAGACATCGAGCGTCGCCGCGACGCGCTATTTCCGATCTGAACATGACCCTGCTCCCACGCTTGCTTGCGTTCGCCGCCCCCCGAGAGGGATGTCAGTGCTTGCGGACGGCCGGGCGCCACTGACCATGGCGCTTCTGCAGATTTCCGAACCCGGCCAGTCGCCGGACCCGCACCAGCGCCGCCTGGCGGTCGGCATCGACCTGGGCACCACGCATTCGTTGGTCGCCGCGGTCCGCCATGGCCATGCCGAATGCCTTCCCGATGCGCAGGGCAAGGTGATCCTGCCATCGGTCGTGCGCTTCGTCGGTGATGGCCGCCGCCAGATCGGTGCCGAGGCCTTGGCCGGCGCGGCCGAGGACCCGAGCAACACCATTGCCTCGGTCAAGCGCCTGATGGGTCGCAAGCTTGCCGATCTCCCGCAGGCGGCCAAGCTGCCGTATGCGATCGAGGACGGCGCCGGCATGGTCCAGGTGCTGACGCGCGAGGGGCCGAAGTCGCCGGTGGAGATCTCCGCCGAGATCCTCGCCCTGCTGCGGCAACGCGCCGAGGACAGCTTCGACGACCTGCTCTACGGCGCGGTGATCACCGTGCCCGCCTACTTCGACGACGCGCAGCGCCAGGCCACCAAGGACGCCGCCGAGATGGCCGGCATCAAGGTGCTGCGCCTGATCAACGAGCCGACCGCGGCGGCGATCGCCTATGGTCTGGACCACGGCAGCGAAGGGCTGTACGCGGTCTACGACCTCGGCGGCGGCACCTTCGACGTGTCGCTGCTGCGTCTGTCGCGCGGTGTGTTCGAGGTGGTTGCCACGGCCGGCGACTCGGCCCTGGGCGGCGACGATTTCGATCAATTGCTGGCCGACGCGGCGCTTGCCAAGTCCGGCCTGGCATCGCAGTCGGCTGCCGACCGCCAGCGCCTGCGCGCCGCGGCCCGCGCCTGCAAGGAGCAGCTGTCGACTCTGACCCAGTCCCGATTGCGCTGCCAGCTCGATGCCGGTCCGCTCGACGTGCTGTTCACGCGCGGTGATTTCGAGCAGCTCGGCAGACCCCTGGTCGACCGCACGCTATCGGTCGTGCGCCGCGTGCTGCGCGATGCCAAGGTGACGGCCGACGAGGTGCAGGGCGTGGTCATGGTCGGCGGCGCGACGCGCACGCCGGTGATCCGCGAGCGCGTTGGTCAGCTCTTCGGTCGTCATGTTCTGACGGATCTGAATCCCGACGAGGTGGTGGCGCTGGGCGCCGCCGTGCAGGCCAATTTGCTTGCCGGAAACGCGGCGACCGAGGACATCCTGCTGCTAGACGTGATTCCGCTTTCCCTGGGTCTGGAGACCATGGGCGGCCTGGTCGAGCGCATCGTCGAGCGCAACGCCACGCTGCCGGTGGCCAAGGCGCAGGACTTCACGACCTTCAAGGACGGCCAGACCGCATTGGCCCTGCATGTGGTGCAGGGCGAGCGCGAACTGGTCAGCGAGTGCCGGTCACTGGCGCGCTTTGAGCTGCGCGGCATCCCGCCCATGGCGGCCGGCGCAGCGCGCATCCGCGTCAGTTTCCAGGTTGACGCCGATGGTTTGCTGTCGGTCTCTGCCAAGGAACTGATCAGCGGCGTGGAGGCGGCGATCTCCGTCAAGCCCAGCTACGGGCTTTCCGACGAGCAGATCGCCGCGATGCTGAAGGACGGCTTTGCCAGCGCGCAGTCCGACATGGACGCGCGCAAGCTGCGCGAAGCTCAGGTCGAGGGGGATCGCATGCTGGCTGCGACCGACAGTGCGCTGGCCCAGGACGCCGACTTGCTCACCCGCGACGAGCGATCCGCCATCGATACGCTGATGCAGGCGCTGCGGCAGGCCTTGGGCGGCAGCAGTGCCGAGGCCATCGACCTGGCGGTACAGCAGCTCGCCAAGGGCACCGAGGCCTTTGCCGGTGCACGCATGAACCGATCGATCCAGAAGGCCTTGACCGGTCGCTCTGTGGAGCAGCTCTGATGCCCATCATCACCATCCTTCCGCACGCCGAGTACGCGCCTCAGGGTCGCCAAGTCGAGGCGCCGACGGGAACCAGCCTTTGCGAGGCCTTGCTGGACAACGGCGTCGAGATCGAGCATGCCTGCGATCAGGTTTGTGCCTGCACGACCTGCCATGTCATCGTGCGCAAGGGCTTTGCCTCGCTGTCCGAGATGGAGGAGGGCGAGGAGGACATGCTGGATCGCGCCTGGGGCCTGGAGGCCGACTCGCGCCTCTCCTGCCAGGCCATCCTGGGGCGTGACGACGTGACCGTCGAGATTCCGAAGTACTCGATCAATCACGCCAAGGAAAACAAGGGCTGAGCTCGTGCGCATCCTGGCTTTCGAGTCCTCCTGCGACGAGACCGGCGTCGCCCTGGTCGAGTTGGAGCAGGGGCGCCCGCGCTTGCTGGCCCAGGCGCTGCACAGCCAGATCGACCTGCATCAGGCGTATGGCGGCGTGGTCCCGGAGTTGGCGTCTCGCGACCACATCCGTCGCGCCCTGCCCTTGGCCCGCCAGGTGATGGCCGAGGCGGGTCTTGGCTTGGATGCCCTGGATGCCGTCGGCTACACCCAAGGTCCCGGTTTGGCGGGTGCGTTGCTGGTGGGTGCCGGCGTCGCCGTGGCCTTGGCCGCGGCGCTCGGTAAGCCGACGATCGCGGTGCACCACCTCGAGGGCCATCTGCTGTCGCCCTTCCTGTCCGTCGATCCGCCCGAGTTCCCCTTCGTCTGCCTGTTGGTCTCCGGCGGCCATACGCAGCTGATGCGGGTCAGCGGCGTCGGGCAGTACGAGCTACTGGGCGAAACCATCGACGATGCTGCCGGCGAAGCCTTCGACAAGTCCGCCAAGCTGCTTGGTTTGCCTTACCCAGGCGGTCCGCATCTGGCGAAGCTGGCCGAGCAGGGCAGGGCGGATGCAATTGCATTGCCGAGGCCGCTTCTGCATTCCGGCGATCTGGACTTCAGCTTTGCCGGGCTGAAGACCGCAGTGCTGACCGCCTCGCGCAAGCTCGATGGGTCGGCGGGCGCGCGGGCCGATCTGGCCGCTTCCACGCAAGCGGCCATCGTCGAGCTGCTGGTGAAGAAGTCGCTGGCGGCGCTGAAGCAGACCGCGCTCAACCGGCTGGTCGTGGCCGGAGGGGTCGGCGCCAACCGGTCGTTGCGCGAACAACTGACCCAGGCCTGCGCGCGTCGTGGTGTGCGTCTGCATTTTCCCGAGCTCAGTCTGTGCACCGACAACGGCGCCATGATTGCGTTGGCAGCAGCGATGCGCTGGCAGGCCGGCCTGGCCAAGCCGTCGATGGCGGCGAGCTTTGAGGTGCGCCCGCGCTGGCCGTTGGCCGAAGTTTGAGTCAGTGCAGGCGCCTGGCCCTTTCCAGCCGCAGATCCTGCTCAGCCACGCAGACGTCCCACTCGTCCCAGCCTGATTCGCGGCATTCGATGGCATCGACGCTGGCGCGATCGAACAGCAGTTCGCCCGCCGGGTTGTTGGGAGGGCGCTCCGGTTGGGAGCGAGCGGTGTTGCGGCGAGTGAAGGTGTCCATGACCTGAAGCATCGCGGTCATGGCCCGGCGCACCCAGCCCCCCAAAGGTGGGAACGATGGGGGCCCCCCGCGGCGAACGCTATCGCCCTGCTGGTGGAGTCAGGGTATCCGCTATACTCCGCCGGCTTTGCGTCAGCTTCGACGCGAAGCGCACAGCACGACAGGGGTCGGTTTCACTCCTGATCGCAAGTCCAACCCGGAAACCGTTTGCCCTGCGCAAGAAGTAGGCGGCGGTGTTCCATATTCCACAAGGAAACACCATGTCCATCGCCAAGGCCGACATCGTCGCCGCTCACGCGCGCGCTGCCAACGACACCGGCAGCCCGGAAGTCCAGGTCGCTCTGCTGACCGCTCGCATCAATGAGCTGACCCCGCACTTCAAGGCCAACCCCAAGGACCACCACGGCCGCCGCGGCCTGCTGAAGATGGTCAATTCGCGCAAGCGCCTGCTGGCCTACCTGAAGAGCCGTGACAGCAGCCGATATGTCGAGCTGATCAAGAAGCTCGGCCTGCGCAAGTAATCATTCCCCTGCAAGAGCCTGGCCGTTGCCAGGCTCTTGTCCATACCCAGCCGGAGACCACGCAACCCGTGACCGCATGCCATCCCCAAGCCGCCAGTCCAGGCCGCTTGGGAATGACATGGCGAACGGCCTGCTGAGCCCGGCTCCTCACACCGCAAGGAGCACTCCATGAGCATGTTCAAAAAAGTCAGCAAGACCTTCACCTGGGGCAAGCACACCGTCACGATGGAGACCGGCGAGATCGCCCGTCAGTCCACCGGTGCCGTGCTCGTCAACATCGATGACACCGTGGTGCTGGCGACCGTGGTCGCCAAGACCGAAGCCAAGCCCGGTCAGGACTTCTTCCCGCTGACCGTCGACTACACCGAGAAGTCGTACGCTGCCGGCAAGATCCCGGGCAGCTTCTTCAAGCGTGAAGGCCGTCCGAGCGAGGCCGAGATCCTTACCTGCCGCCTGATCGACCGCCCGATCCGCCCGCTGTTCCCCGAAGGCTTCTACAACGAGGTCCAGGTCATCGTCCACGTCGTCAGCCTGACCCCCGAGGTGCAGGCCGACATCGCCGCGATGATCGCCACCAGCGCCGCGCTGGCCGTGTCCGGCATCCCGTTCAACGGCCCGATCGGCGCCGCCCGCGTCGGCCACATCAACGGCGAGTACGTGCTCAACCCCGGCCAGACCGAGCTGACCAGCAGCAAGCTGGACCTGGTCGTCGCCGGCACCGAGGCCGCCGTGCTGATGGTCGAGTCGGAAGCCGACCAGCTGAGCGAAGAAGTCATGCTCGGCGCCGTGGTCTTCGGCCACGATGCCGGCAAGGTGGCGATCAACGCCATCCACGAACTGGTCCGCGAGGCCGGCAAGCCGGTCTGGAACTGGAGCGCGCCGGCCAAGAACGAGCCGCTGATCGCCAAGGTCACTGAACTGGCCGAGCCGCTGCTGCGCGCTGCCTACCAGATCCGCAGCAAGCAGGCCCGTACCGAGGCCTGCCGCGCCGCCTACGCCTCCGTCAAGGAAGGCCTGAAGTCCGCAGGCACCGAGTTCGACGGCGTCGAGGTCGACAACCTGCTGTTCGAGATCGAAGCGCGCATCGTGCGCAGCCAGATCCTCGCCGGCGAGCCGCGCATCGACGGTCGCGACACCCGCACCGTGCGCGCCATCGAGATCCGCAACAGCGTGCTGCCGCGCGCCCACGGTTCCTCGCTGTTCACCCGCGGTGAGACGCAGGCCCTGGTTGCCGCCACGCTGGGCACGGACCGCGACGCGCAGCGCATCGACGCGCTGGCCGGCGAGTTCGAAGACCGCTTCATGCTGCACTACAACATGCCCCCCTTCGCCACCGGCGAGGCGGGCCGCTTCGGTTCGCCCAAGCGCCGCGAGATCGGCCATGGTCGCCTGGCCAAGCGCGCGCTGATGGCCGTGCTGCCGAGCAAGGAAGACTTCCCCTACACGCTGCGTGTGGTGTCGGAAATCACCGAGTCGAACGGCTCCTCGTCGATGGCCTCGGTCTGCGGCGGCTGCCTGTCGCTGATGGACGCCGGCGTGCCGCTGAAGGCGCACGTGGCCGGCATCGCCATGGGCCTGATCAAGGACGGCAACCGCTTCGCCGTGCTGACCGACATCCTGGGTGACGAGGACCACCTCGGCGACATGGACTTCAAGGTCGCCGGCAGCTCCAGCGGCATCACCGCGCTGCAGATGGACATCAAGATCCAGGGCATCACCAAGGAAATCATGCAGGTTGCGCTGGCCCAGGCCAAGGAAGCCCGCCTGCACATCCTGGACAAGATGGTCGAGGCCTGCGGCACCGCTCGCGAGGAGGTCTCGACCTTCGCGCCGCGCCTGTACACGATGAAGATCAACCCGGAGAAGATCCGTGACGTGATCGGCAAGGGCGGCGCCACCATCCGCGCGCTGACCGAAGAGACCGGCACGACGATCGACATCAGCGACGACGGCACGATCACCATCGCGTCGACCGATGCCGATAAGGCCGCTCACGCGAAGAAGCGCATCGAGGACATCACCGCCGAGGCGGTGGTCGGTCAGACCTACGAAGGCCCGGTCGTGAAGATCCTCGACTTTGGCGCCCTCGTGCAGATCCTGCCGAACAAGGACGGCCTGGTGCACATCAGCGAGATCGCCCACCGCCGCATCGAGAAGGTGACGGACGAGCTGAAGGAAGGCCAGATCGTCAAGGTCAAGGTACTGGACACCGACGAGAAGGGCCGCGTCAAGCTGTCGATGAAGGCGCTGATCGAGCGCCCGGCGCGCGAAGCCGCTTCCGCCCAGGAGTAATTCGCCCGTGAAGGCTGTCGTCATCGCCCAGGCCGGCGGTCCGGAGGTGCTCGCGATTGCCGAGCACCCCGAGCCGCGGCATGGGGATGGCGAGTGCCTGGTCCGCGTCGTTGCCTCGGGCGTGAACCGCCCTGATGTGTTGCAGCGCAAGGGCCTGTATCCGCCGCCGCCCGGCGCTTCCGAGATCCCCAGTCTCGAAGTGGCCGGGGTGATCGAGGCGGGCGACGAGTCGGCGCTGAGCGCCGCAGGATTGAAGATCGGCGACGCGGTTTGCGCGCTGGTCGCCGGTGGCGGCTACGCCGAGTTGTGCGTGGCCCCGGTCGCGCAATGCCTGCCGGCGCCAACCGGCTGGACGCTGCAGGAAGCCGCCGGCCTGCCCGAGACCCTGTTCACCTGCTGGTCGAATCTGGTCGACCAGGGCGGCTTGACGTCCGGTGACCGCGTGCTCATCCACGGCGGCTCCAGCGGCATCGGCGTGACCGCCATCCAGCTGGCCAAGGCCCTGGGGGCGACGGTCTGGGTCACGGTGGGATCTGCGTCCAAGGCCGAAGCCTGCCTCGCCCTGGGTGCCGACGGCGCGATCAATTACCACGAGCGGGACTTCGTCGTCGAAGGCCTGCAGGCCACGGCAGGGCAGGGCTTTGACCTGATCCTGGACATGGTCGCCGGGCCTTACATCGCGCGCAACCAGCAACTGCTGGCCGAGCAAGGCCGCCTCTTGGTCATCGCCGTGCAAGGCGGGACCACGGCCGAGATCGATGCCGGGCTGCTGTTGCGCAAGCGCCAGCGCATCAGCGGCAACACCTTGCGCACCCGTCCGGTCGCCTTCAAGGCGGCGATCGCAGTGCAGCTGCGCGAGCGCGTCTGGCCGCTGCTCGAGCGCAAGCTGATCCGACCGGTGATGCACCGCGTGTTGCCTGCTGCGCGGGCGGCTGACGCGCACCGCGAGATGGAAGCCGGCCAGCACATCGGCAAGCTGGTGCTGAGCTGGCAAGGAGATTGAAATGACACACCGCAGGAAGCTGGTCGTCGGCAACTGGAAGATGCACGGCGGCAAGGCCTTTGCCGACGCGCTGCTGACCGAGTTGAAGGCACTGGGTCCCTGGTCGGCCGACGTCGCCGTCTGCCCGCCGGCGCTCTACCTGCCGCAGTGCGAGCAACTGCTCGCCGGCAGCACCATTGCCTGGGGCTCGCAAGACCTGTCGGCCCACAACGGCCAAGGTGCCTACACCGGCGAGTTTTCGGCCACCATGCTGAAGGACTTCGGCGCGCGCTATGCCATCGTTGGTCATAGTGAGCGCCGCACCTACCACGCTGAGAACGATCAGTTGGTGGCCGCCAAGGCCAAGGCTGCGCTGGCGCAGGACGTCACGCCCATCGTCTGCGTTGGCGAGACGCGCGCGGAGCGCGAGGCCGGCCATACCGATGCCGTGGTCTCGCGCCAGCTTGGCGCCGTGATTCGCAACCTCGGTGCACGCATCGGCGAGGTCGTCGTGGCCTACGAGCCGGTCTGGGCGATCGGCACCGGCCTGACCGCCAGCCCCGAACAGGCCCAGGCGGTGCACGAGCGCCTGCGTCAGCAACTGCTCGCCGCCACGCCGGCGGCGGCGCAGATGCGCATCCTCTACGGCGGCAGCGTCAAGCCGGACAACGCGGCGCTGCTGTTCGCGCAACCCGATATTGATGGCGGCCTGATCGGCGGCGCTGCTCTGCAGGCGGCCGACTTCGACGCGATCTGCCGCGCCTGAATCCTTGAATTGAATCGACTGGAGAACAACGAATGCAGTTCCTGATGAATCTTGTCGTCGCCGTGCAGCTGATCAGCGCGCTGGTGATCATTGGCCTCGTGCTGTTGCAGCAGGGCAAGGGTGCCGACATGGGGGCCAGCTTCGGCGCCGGTGCCTCGGGTACCTTGTTCGGTGCAACGGGCAGCGCCAATGCGCTGTCGCGCGCGACAGCGATCGCCGCCACGGTGTTCTTTGTTTGCACCTTGGCGCTGGCGCACTTCGCCACCAGCCGCCCGTCGGCAACCGAGGCCGAGGGCTTGCTGGCCGGCAAGCCGGCGGCTTCGGCCGCTGCGGCTTCGGCCCCGGTGACGGGTGCCGCCGCGATCCCCGGTGCGGCGCCTGTGGCGGCTCCCGCATCGGAAGCATCGAAGCCGTAAGAAGTCCTCTGTTTTGGCTATAGAATCTTGGGCTGTTTCGGGGGCAATCCTCAAGCGTCCCGGAACTGAGTAAGTCAAGCGCTCGTGGTGAAATTGGTAGACACGCTATCTTGAGGGGGTAGTGGCGAAAGCTGTGCGAGTTCGAGTCTCGCCGAGCGCACCAAAAATTCTTTCGGAGTTCGTGACTCCGGCCTCGTCGAACGGGCGCAAGTAGCACAGCGGTTTATCCGCAGCGATTGCGCCCGTTGTCGTTTCTGCTCCTGACCCAGCGCAAGTTTGGCGAAGGATGCAGCGCATAAGATGCCGGCTGTTTTGCTCGGCACAAGAAGACCATGAATTTGGAACAGTACCTCCCGGTCATCCTCTTCATCCTGGTCGGCGTCGCCGTCGGCATCATTCCTCAGGTGCTGGGCGCGCTGCTCGGTCCGCACAAGCCGGACGCAGCGAAAAACTCCCCCTACGAATGCGGCTTCGAAGCCTTTGAAGACGCGCGCATGAAGTTCGATGTCCGCTACTACCTGGTGGCCATCCTCTTCATCCTGTTTGACCTGGAAATCGCGTTCCTCTTCCCCTGGGCGGTGTCCTTGGCGGAAATCGGGCCGACGGGCTTCTGGGCCATGATGGTTTTTCTCGGCATCCTCGTCGTCGGCTTTGCCTACGAGTGGAAAAAGGGCGCTCTCGATTGGGAGTGATCAGCGATGGGTATTGAAGGCGTTCTCAAGGAAGGCTTTGTCACCACCTCGGTCGACAAGCTGATCAACTGGTCCAAGACCGGTTCGCTGTGGCCGATGACCTTCGGTCTGGCCTGCTGTGCGGTGGAGATGATGCACGCGGGTGCGGCGCGCTACGACATCGACCGCTTCGGCATGCTGTTCCGGCCCAGCCCGCGGCAGAGCGATCTGATGATCGTCGCCGGCACGCTGTGCAACAAGATGGCGCCGGCGCTGCGCAAGGTCTACGACCAGATGGCCGAGCCGCGCTGGGTGCTGTCGATGGGCTCGTGTGCGAACGGCGGCGGCTACTACCACTACAGCTACTCGGTGGTGCGCGGCTGCGACCGCATCGTGCCGGTCGACGTCTACGTGCCCGGCTGTCCGCCGACCGCCGAGGCCTTGCTCTACGGCATCCTGCAACTGCAGGCCAAGATCCGCCGCGAAAACACCATTGCCCGATGACTGCTCCCTCGCTTGACACCCTGCAGGCGAGCCTGCAATCCGTGCTCGGTGATCGCATCACCAAGCTGGTCAACCGCCTTGGCGAGATCACCATCGAGGTGCCTGCCGCGCACTGGCTGGACGTCGCCAAGCTGCTGCGCGATCACTCGCAGCTGCGCTTCGAGCAGCTGATCGACCTCTGCGGCCTGGACTACTCCGGCTATGGCAACGGCGCCAGTACGGTTGCGGAAGGCCCGCGCTTCGCCGTCGTCACGCACCTGCTGTCGGTCACGCTGAACCAGCGCGTGCGCGTGCGCGTGTTCGCCACGGACGACGACTTTCCTTGCGTCGCCTCGGTCACCGAGATCTGGAGCGCGGCGAACTGGTTCGAGCGCGAGGCCTTCGATCTCTACGGCATCCTCTTCGAGGGCCATAACGATCTGCGCCGCATCCTCACCGACTACGGCTTCATCGGCCACCCGATGCGCAAGGACTTCCCGACCACCGGGCATGTCGAGATGCGCTACGACGCCGAGCAGCGCCGCGTGGTCTACCAACCGGTGAGTATCGAGCCGCGCGAGATCACGCCGCGCGTGATTCGTGAAGAGAACTACGGCGGACTCAAGAACTAAGCCATGGCCGAAATCAAGAACTACACGTTGAACTTCGGTCCGCAGCACCCGGCTGCGCACGGCGTGCTGCGCCTGGTGCTGGAGCTCGATGGCGAGGTCATCCAGCGCGCCGATCCGCACATCGGCCTGCTGCACCGTGCTACCGAGAAGCTGGCCGAGAGCAAGACCTACATCCAGTCGTTGCCCTACATGGACCGGCTGGACTACGTCTCGATGATGTGCAACGAGCACGCCTACTGCCTGGCCATCGAGAAGATGATGGGCATCGAGGTGCCGGTGCGCGCGCAGTACATCCGCGTGATGTTCAGCGAGCTGACCCGCTTGCTGAACCACCTGCTCTGGCTGGGCTGCCACGGCCTGGACTGCGGTGCGATGAACATCCTCATCTACTGCTTCCGCGAGCGTGAGGACATCTTCGACATGTACGAGGCGGTCAGCGGCGCGCGCATGCACGCCGCCTACTTCCGCCCGGGCGGCGTCTACCGCGACCTGCCGGACACCATGCCGCAGTACCAGGCGAGCAAGATCCGCAACGCCAAGGCCATCGCCAAGCTCAACGAGAATCGCAGCGGCTCGCTGCTGGACTTCATCGACGACTTCTGCAAGCGCTTCCCGGCCTGTGTCGACGACTACGAAACCCTGCTGACCGACAACCGCATCTGGAAGCAACGCACCGTGGGCGTGGGCGTCGTCACGCCGGAGCGCGCGAAGAACCTCGGATTCACCGGCGCCATGCTGCGCGGCTCGGGCGTCGCCTGGGACCTGCGCAAGCAGCAGCCCTACGACGTCTACGACCGCATGGATTTCGACATCCCGGTCGGCGTCAACGGCGACACCTACGACCGCTACCTGGTCCGTGTCGAGGAACTGCGCCAGTCGATCCGCATCGTAAGCAGTGCGTGGACTGGCTGCGCGTGAACCCGGGGCCGGTCATCACCGACAACCACAAGGTCGCGCCGCCGGATCGCGAGTCCATGAAGTCCAACATGGAAGAGCTGATCCACCACTTCAAGCTGTTCACCGAGGGCTTCCGCGTGCCCGAGGGCGAGGCCTACGCCGCCGTCGAGCACCCGAAGGGCGAGTTCGGCATCTACATGGTCAGCGACGGCGCCAACAAGCCCTATCGCCTGAAGATCCGCGCCCCCGGCTTCCCGCACCTGGCCGCCCTCGACGAAATGGGCAAGGGCCACATGATTGCCGACGCCGTGGCCATCATCGGCACCATGGACATCGTGTTCGGCGAGATCGATCGATGAGCTACCAACTATCCGATTCGACCCGCGCTCGCTTCGATCGCGAGGTCGCCAAGTACCCCGCCGAGCACAAGCAGTCGGCCGTGATGGCCTGTCTGTCCATCGTGCAGGATGAAGAGGGCTTTGTGTCGCGCGAGGCCGAGGAAGTCATCGCCGGCTACCTCGGCATGGCACCGATCGCGGTGCACGAGGTCACGACCTTCTACAACATGTACAACCAGCGGCCGCTGGGCAAGTTCAAGCTGAACGTCTGCACGAACCTGCCCTGCCAGCTGCGCAACGGCCAGACCGCGCTGGAGCATGTCTGCAAGCGCCTGGGCGTGGAAGAGGGCGGCACCACGGCCGACGGCCAGATCACCGTGCAGAAGAGCGAGTGCCTGGGCGCCTGTGCCGACGCACCGGTGCTGCTGGTCAACGACCGCGAGATGTGCAGCTTCATGACGGCCGAGCGGCTCGATGAACTGCTGGACCTGCTGAAGAAGGCCTGAGCACCATGGTCGATCTCTCCAAATTCAAAGCCACCGGCAACGAGACCTGTTTCCATGGCCGCCACATCCAGCCGCAGATCTACGCCGATCTGAACGGCAGCAACTGGGGCCTGAAGGACTACGAGGCGCGCGGCGGCTACGCGGCGCTGCGCAAGATCCTCCAAGAAGGCATGACCCCGGAGCAGGTCATCGCCGAGGTCAAGACCAGCAGCCTGCGCGGCCGTGGCGGCGCCGGTTTCCCGACCGGCCTGAAGTGGAGCTTCATGCCGCGCCAGTTCCCGGGTGCGAAGTACCTGGTCTGCAACTCCGACGAGGGCGAGCCGGGCACCTGCAAGGACCGCGACATCCTGATGTTCAACCCCCATGCCGTGATCGAAGGCATGGCGATCGCGGCCTACGCGATGGGCATCCAGGTCGGCTACAACTACATCCACGGCGAGATCTTCGAGGTCTACGAGCGCTTCGAGGCGGCCCTGGAAGAAGCACGCGCCGCCGGCTATCTCGGCGACAAGATCATGGGCAGCGAATACAGCTTCCAGCTGCACGCCTTCCATGGCTTCGGCGCCTACATCTGCGGCGAGGAAACCGCGCTGCTCGAGTCGCTGGAAGGCAAGAAGGGCCAGCCGCGCTTCAAGCCGCCGTTCCCGGCCAGCTTCGGCCTCTACGGCAAGCCGACCACGATCAACAACACCGAGACCTTCGCCGCGGTGCCCTGGATCATCCGCAACGGCGGCCAGGCCTATCTCGAGGTCGGCAAGCCGAACAACGGCGGCACCAAGATCTATTCGGTCAGCGGAGACGTCGAGCGCCCCGGCAATTACGAGGTGCCGATGGGCACCCCCTTCAGCACCTTGCTGGAGCTGGCCGGTGGCGTGCGCAAGGGCCGCACGCTGAAGGCGGTGATCCCCGGCGGCTCCTCGGCGCCGGTGCTGCCGGCCGACATCATGATGCAGTGCACGATGGACAACGACTCCATCGCCAAGGCCGGCTCCATGCTGGGCTCGGGCGCCGTCATCGTGATGGACGACTCGCGCTGCATGGTCAACAGTCTGCTGCGCCTGAGCTACTTCTACATGCACGAGAGCTGCGGCCAGTGCACGCCCTGCCGCGAGGGCACGGGCTGGATGTGGCGCGTCATCGAGCGCATCGCGCACGGCAAGGGCCGCGCCGACGACATCGAGCTTCTCAACAGCGTCGCCGACAACATCCAGGGCCGCACGATCTGCGCGCTGGGTGATGCCGCCGCGATGCCGGTGCGCGCGATGCTGAAGCACTTCAAGCACGAGTTCGTCGCCATGATCGAGGCGGCCCAACAGAAGAAGGCTGCGTAAGCCAATGGTTGAAATCGAACTGGACGGCCAGAAGGTCGAGGTCCCGCCGGGCAGCATGGTCATGCATGCGGCCGAGAAGCTCGGCACCTACGTGCCGCACTTCTGCTATCACAAGACGCTGAGCATCGCGGCCAATTGCCGCATGTGCCTGGTCGATGTGGAGAAGGCGCCCAAGCCCATGCCCGCCTGCGCGACCCCGGTCACGCCCGGCATGATCGTGCGCACCAAGAGCGACAAGGCGATCAAGGCGCAGCAGGGGGTGATGGAGTTCCTGCTCATCAACCACCCGCTGGACTGCCCGATCTGTGACCAGGGCGGCGAGTGCCAGCTGCAGGATCTGGCCGTGGGCTATGGCGGCAGCAAGAGCCGCTACCAGGAAGAGAAGCGCGTCGTCTTCCACAAGAACGTCGGCCCGCTGATCTCCATGGAGGAGATGAGCCGCTGCATCCACTGCACGCGCTGCGTGCGCTTCGGCCAGGAAGTCGCCGGCGTGATGGAGCTGGGCATGCCGAACCGCGGCGAGCACAGCGAGATCACCACCTTCGTCGGTCGCACCGTCGACAGCGAAGTCAGCGGCAACATGATCGACCTCTGCCCGGTCGGCGCGCTGACCAGCAAGCCGTTCCGCTACAGCGCCCGCACCTGGGAGCTGTCGCGCCGCAAGTCGGTCAGTCCGCACGACAGCGTCGGCGCCAACCTGGTCGTGCAGGTGAAGTCGAACAAGGTGATGCGCGTCGTGCCGCTGGAGAACGACGCCGTCAACGAGTGCTGGATCTCGGACCGCGACCGCTTCGCCTACGAGGGTCTGAACAGCGAGTCGCGACTGACGCGGCCAATGATCAAGCAGGACGGCCACTGGCAGATGGTCGACTGGCCGACGGCGCTGAACTACGTCGCGCACGGCCTGCAGCACATCGTCAAGGACCATGGCGCGAGCAGCGTGGCCGCGCTGGTCGGCGGCACGAGCACGCTGGAAGAGGGCGGTCTGCTCGCGCAGCTGGTCCGTGCGCTGGGCAGCGAAAACATTGACAGCGGCTTGCGGCAGCAGGACGACCGCCTGCGCGCCGGCAGCGGCCAGGCGTTGCTGCTCGGCCGCTCGATCGCGTCACTGAGCCAGCTCGACGCTGCTTTCGTGATCGGCGCCAACCTGCGCAAGGAGCACCCGCTGTTCGCGCTGCGCCTGCGCCAGGGCGCGCGCAGCGGTACGGCGATCACCCGCCTGCACGCCGCGGCCGACGACTGGCTGATGCCGGTCGCCGCCGAGCTGGTCGCCGCGCCGTCGCAATGGCTGGCCCAGCTGGCCGAGGTCGCCGCCGCCGTCGCCGCCGCCAAGGGTGTCGCCGCGCCGCTGGCGGTCACCGCCTCGGAGCCCGCGAAGGCGGTCGCCGAGACCCTGCTGACCGGTGAACACAAGGCCCTGCTGCTCGGCAACGGCGCGGCGGAGCATCCGCAAGCCGCCGACCTGCTCGCGCTGGCCCAATGGATTGCCGCGCAGACCGGCGCGAGCTGCGGTTTCCTCGGTACCAGCGGCAACGCCGCCGGCCTTCAAGCCGTCGGTGTGCAGCCTGGCGCGAACGGCCTGAGTGCGCGCGCCGTGCTGAGCGGCTCGCCCAAGGCGGTGCTGCTGCTGAACGCCGATCCGCTGCTCGACGTCGCCGACCCGGCGGCCGCCAAGGCGTCGCTGGGCGGCGCCGAGATGGTCGTCGGCATGGTCTCGCACCGCAGCGACGCGCTGTTAGACCTGGCCGACGTGCTGCTGCCGGTCGCGCCGTTCACCGAGACCTCGGGCAGCTTCGTCAACGCGGAAGGCCTGCTGCAGAGCTTCGTTGGCGTCGTGCCGCCGCTGGGCGAGACGCGCCCGGCCTGGAAGGTGATCCGCGTGCTGGCCCAGCTGCTGGAGCTGCCGGGCTTTGCGCATGACAGCAGCGAGCTGGTGAGGGCGGCCTTGCTGCCGAACGGTCTGCAACTCAGCAACGTCGGCAGCTTCCCTCTGCCCACCGCGCTGCCGACCGCCTTCGACGGCCTGCAACGCCTGGCCGAGCTGCCGCTCTACGCCAGCGACATGGTGGTCCGCCACGCGCCCAGCCTGCAGGCGACGCGCGACGGCCGCGACGCCGGGATCGCGCAGCTGCCGGCCGGGCTCTGGGCCCAGCTCGGGCTGCCTGAGAACGGCGAGGGCCTGGTCCGTGTCACCCAAGGTGTCGCCAACGTGACCCTGGGCGCGCGCCGCAACGCCAAGCTCGCCGAGGGCGTGGTTCGGCTCGCCGGCGGCCTGGCGCAGCTGGAGTCCCTGGGCGCCTCGTACGCGCCGATCGCCGTGGTGAACGCAGGAGCGGCCCAATGATCGACACGCTCTACCAACTCGGCGCCACGCACCTGGGCGCCTTCTGGCCGGTGGTCTGGAACCTGCTGAAGATCGTCGCCGTGGTCGCGCCGCTGATGGGCTGCGTGGCCTATCTGACGCTGTGGGAACGCAAGGCCATCGGCTGGTCGCAGATCCGTCCGGGCCCGAACCGCGTTGGTCCGGCTGGCCTGCTCACGCCGATTGCCGATGCGGTGAAGCTGGTCTTCAAGGAGATCATCCTCCCGGTGGCCGCCAACCGCGGCCTGTTCTTCCTCGGTCCGATCATGACGATCGCCCCGGCGCTGGCCGCCTGGGCCGTGATCCCGTTCGGCCCGGACGCGGCGGTGGCGAACATCAACGCCGGCCTGCTGTTCCTGATGGCCATCATGTCGCTCGAGGTCTACGGCGTGATCATCGCCGGCTGGTCCTCGAACTCGAAGTACGCGTTCCTGGGTGCGATGCGCGCCTCGGCGCAGATGGTGTCCTACGAGATCGCGATGGGCTTCGCGCTGGTCGTGGTGCTGATGGTCAGCGGCTCGATGTACATGACCGACATCGTCAACAAGCAGACTGTCGGCTATTTCGCCGGCATGGGCCTGAATGTGCTTTCGTGGAACTGGCTGCCGCTGTTCCCGATCTTCATCGTCTACTTCATCTCGGGTCTGGCCGAGACGAACCGCCACCCGTTCGTCGTGGTGGAAGGCGAGTCCGAAATCGTTGCCGGCCACATGATCGAGTACTCGGGCATGTCGTTCGCGATGTTCTTCCTCGCCGAGTACGCGAACATGATCCTGGTGTCGGCGCTGGCCGTGCTGCTGTTCCTGGGCGGCTGGAGCGCACCGATCTCCTGGAGCCTGTTCGGCGTGGAAGTGCCGAGCTTCATCCAGAGCACGATGGCCTTCTGGAACTGGTTCTGGCTGTTTGCCAAGACCTTCGTCGTGGTCACCATGTTCCTTTGGGTGCGCGCCTCGTTCCCGCGTTTCCGCTATGACCAGATCATGCGTCTGGGCTGGAAGGTGTTCATCCCCATCACGCTGATCTGGCTGGTGGTGGTCGGTCTGTGGATGCAGACCCTCTACAACATTTGGAAGTGAGGGGGACCACCATGTCTGCCGTCACCGCAATCAAAGACTTCTTCAAGAGCTTCATGCTGCTGGAGCTGATGCGCGGCTTCGCGATCACCGGCAAGCATTTCCTGTCGCCGCACATCACCGTGCAGTTCCCGGAAGAGAAGACCCCGCTGTCGCCGCGCTTCCGTGGCCTGCACGCGCTGCGCCGCTACGAGAACGGCGAGGAGCGCTGCATCGCCTGCAAGCTGTGCGAGGCAGTCTGCCCGGCCATGGCCATCACCATCGAGTCCGATGTGCGTGACGACGGCAGCCGCCGCACCACGCGCTACGACATCGACCTGACCAAGTGCATCTTCTGCGGCTTCTGCGAAGAGAGTTGCCCGGTCGACTCGATCGTCGAGACCCCGATCTTCGAGTACCACGGCGAAAAGCGTGGCGACCTGTACTACACGAAGGAAATGCTGCTCGCCGTGGGTGACCGCTTCGAGCCGCTGATCGCTGCCACCAAGGCCGCTGACGCGAAGTACCGCTGATGAACGCCACCACCGCACTCTTCTACGTCTTCGCCATCGTCATGCTGGCGGCCTCGTTCCGCGTCATCACCGCCAAGTCGACGGTGCACGCGGCCCTGTTCCTGATCCTCGCCTTCTTCAACGCCTCCGGCATCTGGATGCTGCTGAAGGCCGAGTTCCTCGCGATCACGCTGGTGCTGGTCTACGTCGGCGCGGTGATGGTGCTGTTCCTCTTCGTCGTGATGATGCTTGACGTGCACACCGACAAGGTGCGCGAGGGCTTCTGGAAGCATCTGCCGCTGGCCGGCCTGGTCGGCGCGCTGATCGCGCTGGAGATGGCCGCCATCCTGATGGGAGGCTTCACCGTCAGCACGCCGAAGGAACTGCCGCCCGATGTCCTGGCGATGGGCAACTCCAAGGCACTGGGCGTCGCCATCTACACCGACTACCTGTACCCGTTGCAGGTCGCCGCGGTGCTGCTGCTGGTGGCCATCATTGCCGCCATTGCGCTCACCCTGCGCGAGCGCAAGGACAGCCGCTCGCAGAACCCGGCCGAGCAGGTCAAGGCCAAGAAGGCCGACCGCTTGCGCCTGGTGAAGATGGACGCGGTGCGTCCGGCGCCGGCTGCTGAACAACAAGAAGGAAACGCATGATGGGCGCGCTGACCCTCGGCCACTTCCTCACCCTGGGCGCGCTGCTGTTCGCGCTCTCGGTGATCGGCATCTTCATGAACCGCAAGAACCTGATCGTGCTCTTGATGGCGATCGAGCTGATGCTGTTGGCGGTCAACCTGAACTTCATCGCCTTCTCGCATTTCCTCGGCGACATGGCGGGTCAGGTCTTCGTGTTCTTCATCCTCACCGTGGCTGCGGCGGAATCCGCCATCGGCCTGGCCATCCTCGTCGTGCTGTTCCGCAACCGCAGTTCGATCCGCGTCGATGAGCTCGACACCTTGAAGGGCTGAGCACGATGACCACTCCCATGCTCAACCCCAATCTGCTGCTCTGGGTGCCGCTGGCACCGCTGTTCGGCTGCATCCTGGCCGGCTTCTTCGGCAAGGCCATCGGCCGCCGCGGCGCCCACATGGTCACCATCCTCGGCGTCGCGATCGCCGCGGTGCTGTCGGCGATGACGCTCTACGAGGTCGCCCAGCACGGCGCGCGCTTCAACGGCACGATCTACGAGTGGATGGTCATCGGCGGCCTGAAGATGGAGATCGGCTTCCTCGTCGACGGCCTGACGGCCATGATGATGGTCGTCGTCACCTCGGTCAGCTTGATGGTGCACATCTACACCATCGGCTACATGAGCGAGGACCCGGGCTACCAGCGCTTCTTCAGCTACATCTCGCTGTTCACCTTCAGCATGCTGATGCTCGTCATGAGCAACAACCTGCTGCAGCTGTTCTTCGGCTGGGAAGCGGTGGGTCTGGTGTCCTACCTGCTGATCGGCTTCTGGTACCAGCGCCCGACGGCGATCTTCGCCAACATGAAGGCGTTCCTGGTCAACCGCGTCGGTGACTTCGGCTTCATCCTCGGCATCGGCCTGCTGGTCGCCTACGCCGGTTCGCTGAACTACGGCGAGATCTTCGCGAAGAAGGACGAGCTGGCGCAGATCGTGTTCCCGTCGCCCTTGTGGGGCGAGCAGTGGATGCTGCTCACCGTCGCCTGCATCTGCCTGTTCATCGGCGCGATGGGCAAGTCGGCGCAGTTCCCGCTGCACGTCTGGCTGCCGGATTCGATGGAAGGCCCGACGCCGATCTCGGCGCTGATCCACGCGGCGACCATGGTGACCGCCGGCATCTTCATGGTGGCGCGCATGTCGCCGCTGTTCGAGCTGTCGGACACCGCGCTGAACGTGGTGCTGATCGTCGGTTCGATCACGGCCCTGTTCATGGGCTTCCTGGGCATCATCCAGAACGACATCAAGCGCGTCGTCGCCTACTCGACGCTGAGCCAGCTCGGCTACATGACGGTGGCGCTGGGCGTGTCGGTCTATGGCGTCGCGGTGTTCCACCTGATGACGCACGCCTTCTTCAAGGCGCTGCTGTTCCTGGCGGCCGGCTCGGTGATCATCGGCATGCACCACGACCAGGACATCCGCAACATGGGTGGCCTGCGCAAGTACATGCCGATCACCTGGATCACCAGCCTGATCGGCTCGCTGGCACTGATCGGCACGCCGTTCCTGTCGGGCTTCTACTCGAAGGACAGCATCATCCTGGCGGTCGGCGGCAGCAGCCTGCCCGGGGCGGCCTTCGCGCAGTTCGCGGTGACGGTCGGCGTGTTCGTCACCGCCTTCTACTCGTTCCGCATGTACTTCCTGGTCTTCCATGGCCCGGAGCGCTTCGGCCAGGCCCATCATGCGCATGACGACCATCACGGCGACGACCACCATCACGGCCTAGCGCCGGGCGAGAAGCCGCACGAGACCCCCTGGGTGGTCTGGCTGCCACTGGCCTTGCTCGCGATCCCGTCGCTGATCGTCGGCGGCCTGACCCTGGTGCCGATGCTGCAGGGTGATTTCCTCGCCGATGCGATCACCATCGACGGCGCGCTTCACAAGGGCATGGCCCAGGTGCTGCCGCATGTCGAGCATGGCGCCATCGCGATGGGCCTGCATGCCTTCGTCACGCTGCCGTTCTGGCTGGCGGTGGCCGGCGTCGCCATGGCCTACTGGTTCTACATCCTGCAGCCGGGCATCCCGGTGGCGATCGCCAAGGCCCTGCGCCCGCTGATCGTGGTGATGGAGAACAAGTACTACTTCGACTGGTTCAACGAGAACGTGCTGGCGCGTGGCGCGCGCCTGCTGGGCACCGGCTTGTGGAAGGGTGGCGACCAGGCGCTCATCGACGGCGTGCTGATCAACGGCTCGGCCAAGGGCATCGGCCTGCTGGCGCGCGCCGCACGCTTCATCCAGACCGGCCGCATCACCGCCTACGCGCTGGCCATGATCCTCGGCGTCTTCGGCCTGATGAGCTGGAAGCTCTGGCCCTACATCGAGCCGCAACTCAAGGCCCTGGCCTGAAGAAGAACAAGGACGACTCCCCATGCAATGGTTGAGCCTTTCGATCTGGCTGCCCGTCATCAGCGGCCTGTTGCTGCTGAGCCTGGGCAAGCCGCAGCAGGCCGGCCTGGTGCGCTGGCTGGCCCTGCTGGCGTCCATCGTCAGCTTCCTCGTCACGCTGCCGCTGATCAGCGGCTTTGACACCGGCACGGCGGCGCTGCAGTTCGTCGAGAACCATGCCTGGATCACCCGCTTCAACATTCGCTACGCGCTGGGTGTCGACGGCATCTCGGTCTGGTTCGTGCTGCTCACCGCCTTCATCACCATCATCGTGGTGGCGGCAGGCTGGGAGGTCATCGAGAACCGCGTCAACCAGTACATGGGCGCGTTCCTGATCCTCAGCGGCCTGATGGTCGGCGTGTTCGCCGCCTCGGACGCGATGCTGTTCTACGTGTTCTTCGAGGCGACGCTGATTCCGATGTACATCATCATCGGCGTCTGGGGCGGCCCGCGGCGCGTCTACGCAGCCTTCAAGTTCTTCCTCTACACGCTGGCCGGATCGCTGCTGATGCTGGTCGCGCTGCTGTACCTGTACTTCCAGGCCAACGGCAGCTTCAACATCAGCGACTGGCACGCGTTGCCGCTGCCGATGGGCGCGCAGACCCTGCTGTTCTTCGCTTGCCTGGCGGCGTTCTCGGTCAAGGTGCCGATGTGGCCGGTGCACACCTGGCTGCCCGACGCCCACGTCGAGGCGCCCACCGGCGGCTCGGTGGTGCTGGCGGCGATCATGCTGAAGCTCGGCGCCTACGGCTTCCTGCGCTTCTCGATGCCGATCGCGCCTGACGCGTCGCACGCCTACGCGCCCTTCGTCATCACGCTGTCGCTGATCGCGGTGATCTACATCGGCCTCGTGGCGATGGTGCAGAAGGACATGAAGAAGCTGGTCGCCTACTCGTCGGTGGCGCACATGGGCTTCGTGACCCTGGGCTTCTTCCTGTTCAACGAACTCGGCGTCGCCGGCGGCCTGGTGCAGATGATTGCCCACGGTTTCGTGTCGGGCGCGATGTTCCTGTGCATCGGCGTGCTCTACGACCGCGTGCACAGCCGCGAGATCGCCGACTACGGCGGCGTGGTCAACACCATGCCCAAGTTCGCCGCCTTCGCGGTGCTGTTCGCGATGGCCAATTGCGGTCTGCCGGGCACGGCGGGCTTCATCGGCGAGTGGATGGTCATCCTCGGTGCCGTGCAGTTCAATTTCTGGATTGGCGCGCTGGCTGCCACCGCACTGATCTTTGGTGCCGCTTACTCGCTGTGGATGGTCAAGCGCGTCTACTTCGGCGCCGTGGCCAACGACAACGTCAAGACCCTCACCGACGTCAATGCCCGCGAGTTCTCGATCCTCGCCGTGCTCGCCGTGGCGACGATCGTGATGGGCGTCTACCCGAAACCCGTCACCGATGTGATGCAGGCCTCGGTCAGCGAACTGCTGCGCCATGTCGCCGTGTCCAAGCTGCCCTGAGGTGACGACGACCATGAATGCCATGAACTACCTGGCCGCCGCGCCCGAGATCCTGCTGCTCTGCGCGGCGCTGCTGATCGCGATGGTCGACCTCTGGGTCACCGACCCGGCGCGACGCGTCACCTACTACCTCACGCAGCTGACCCTGGCCAGCTACGCGGCCCTGCACCTGGTCGCCTTCTCGACCGGCAGCAAGCAGCTGGCGCTGCAGGGCATGTTCAGCGCCGATGCGATGACGCACCTGCTCTGCGCCGTCAGCGCCATCGCCGTTGCCGCCGTGCTGCTGCTGTCCCGGCCGTACGCGCAGGCGCGCGAAATCCTCAAGGGCGAGCTGTTCACGCTGAGCCTGTTCATGCTGCTCGGCGTCGCCATCATGATCGGCGCCACGCACTTCCTGGTCGTCTACCTCGGCCTCGAGCTGATGAGACTTTCGCTGTACGCGCTGGTGGCGCTGCGCCGCGATCACGCGGTGTCGACCGAAGCGGCGATGAAGTACTTCGTGCTCGGTGCCCTGGCCAGCGGCTTCCTGCTCTATGGCCTGTCGATGGTCTACGGCGCCACCGGCTCGCTGTCGATCCCGCAGGTCTACGCCACCATTGCCGCCGGCGCGCTGAACCCCGGCGTGATGGTCTTCGGCCTGGTCTTCATCGTCGCCGGCCTGGCCTTCAAGCTCGGCGCCGCGCCGTTCCACATGTGGGTGCCCGACGTTTACCAGGGCGCGCCGACCGTGGTCACGCTGCTGATCGGCACGGCCCCCAAACTGGCGGCGTTCGCGATCACCATCCGCCTGCTCGTCGAGGGCCTGCTGTCGCTGGCCTTCGACTGGCAGCAGATGCTGCTCGTGCTGTCGGTGTTCAGCCTGATCATCGGCAACATCGTGGCCATCGCGCAGACCAACATCAAGCGCATGCTGGCCTATTCGACGATCGCGCAGATGGGCTTCATGCTGCTCGGGCTGGCCAGCGGCGTGATGGACGGCACCGGCATGCACCGCTTCAATGCCTACAGCTCGTCGCTGTTCTACGCCGTCAGCTACGTGATGACGACGATCGGCAGCTTCGCGATGGTGATGCTGCTGGCGCGCCAGGGCCATGAGGCCGAGCAACTGAGCGACTTCGCCGGTCTGTCGCAGCGCAGCCCCTGGTACGCGCTGGTGATGACCCTGCTGATGCTGTCGCTGGCCGGCATTCCGCCCACCGTTGGCTTCTACGCCAAGATGGCGGTGCTGCAGGCGCTGGTGGTCACCGCCCAGCCGCTGTACATCGGCGTCGCCGTGCTGGCGGTGCTGCTGAGCCTGATCGGCGCGTTCTATTACCTGCGCGTCATCAAGACCATGTGGTTCGACGCGCCGGCCCAGTTGCACGCCGGACAGGCGATCCAGGCGCCGCTCGATGTGCGGGCGGTGCTCAGCCTGGGCGGTGTGGCCGTGCTGGGCTTCGGCCTGCTGCCTGGTGGCCTGATGGCCTGGTGCACGCAGGCCATCGTCAACACCCTGCCGTGAACGAGCAAGCCGCGGTCAGCCTGACGCTGCTGGCCTTGATCGTCGCGGCCAACCTGCCGTTCCTGAGCCCGCGGGTGCTGCTGGTCGGCCCGCGGCGGCCGGCACGCGGCTTCGCGCTGCGCCTGGGTGAGTTGCTGGTCTTCGGGCTGCTGGTGCTGGCGCTGGGATGGTTCTTCGAGACCCAGACTGGCGGTCAGCGCCACAGCCAGGGCTGGGCCTTCTACGTGACCCTGTTGTGCCTGCTGCTGACCTTTGCGTTCCCCGGCTTCGTCTGGCGGTACCTGCGTCGCGGTCATGCCGAGTGATGCGTCGCTGGTCGAGCGCCTGATCGACGGCGATTGGGCGTATCGCGGCAGCTTCCTGCAGATCCGCAACGAGCGGGTGAGCCTGCCCGATGGCGGCACGGCGACCAGGGAGTTCGTCGTGCACCCGGGTGCGGTGATGATCGTGCCGATGCTGGACAACGGCGACCTGCTGCTCGAGCGCCAGTACCGCCACCCGATCGGGCGCGTCATGCTGGAATTCCCGGCCGGCAAGCTCGATGCGGGCGAGGACCCGCTGGCCTGCGCTCAGCGCGAGTTGCGCGAGGAGACCGGCTACACGGCATCGCAATGGGCCCATGCCGGCGTGCTGCACAACGCCATCGCCTATTCGACCGAGGGCATCGAGGTCTTCTTTGCGCGCGGACTGCGGCCGGGAGAGCGGCAGCTCGACGAGGGCGAGTTCCTCGAGCTGACGACGCTCAGTCGTCAGGCACTCGATGCCGCCTGCGCACGCGGCGATGTCACGGACGCCAAGACCTTGATTGGCCTGCTCTGGCTGCAGCGCTGGCAGGCCGGAGCCTGGCCCTTGTCGTGGAGCAGCGGCGATGTGGGTGGCTGAGCTCGGCTGTCCGCTGGGTCACGGCTTCGAGGGCTTCTTCGCGTCCCGCGAGGCATTCGAGTCGCAGCGGGAGCGCGGCCTGGTGCGTTGCCCGCAGTGCGATTCGGCCGAGGTCGAACGGCGACTGAGCGTGCCCCGCCTCAACTTCGGTGCCGAGGCGGCTCCAGCCCCAGCCCCAGTGCCTGCTTCGGCCGCCGACCTGCGTGAACTGGTGGCGCGACTACGCGCCGGCAGCGAGGACCTGGGGCGGCGCTTCCCCGAGGAAGCACGGCGCATCCATGCCGGCGAGGCGCCCGAGCGCGCCATTCGGGGCCAGGCCAGCGGCGAGGAGCTTGCCGCCTTGCTCGACGAGGGCATTGCGGTCCTGCCGCTGCCGGACCTGGAAGGCCTGACCGGCACGCATTGAGCATCGGGCCGCCCGATGAAAAAGGGCAGCCATGCTTTTCGGCATTGCGCCGAACTGGGCCTAAGCTCTCGGCCGCACCAGCGGCGGTGAATGCGTTGCATCTCCGCTCCTCTCCCATCGCGCCCCGAAAGCCCATGAACACTCGTCTTGCCAGCCTGCTGCCCTTGACCCTGCTGATCCTCGCCGCCTGTGGTGGTGGCAAGGGCGACGAGGCGAAGAAGCCTGCAGCCGCGCAGCCGGCGCTGCTGATTGCACCCGAGGACGTGCGCGCCGTCGGCCAGAGCGGTCTGATCGGTGCGCCGGTGGTGACCGGCGCGATCCAGCCGGCGCGCCGCGCCGACCTGCGTGCCGAAGTCGCCGCCGTCGTGCTGCAGGTGGCCAGGGACAACGGCGAGAAGGTCCGAGCCGGCGAGTTGATCGTCAGGCTCGACGCCACCGCGATCCGCGACAGCCTCGCGTCGGCCGAGGAGGCGCTGCGCGCCGCCACCCAGAGCTCCGAGCAGACCGAGCGCGTGCTGGCCCGCCAGCGCACGCTGAACCAGCAGGGCATGACCTCGATGCAGGCACTTGAGGACGCGGAGATCCGCCGCAATGCGGCGCAGAGCGAACTTGCCGCCGCCAAGGCCCGCCTGGTCACCGCTCGCCAGCAGATGACGCGCACCGAGATCCGCGCGCCCTTCGACGGCGTGGTCAGCGAGCGCAAGGTCTCGGTCGGCGACACCGTGCAGGTGGGCCGCGAGATCATCAAGGTCATCGACCCGAAGAGCATGCGCTTCGAGGGTCAGGTCAGCGCCGACCGCCTGGGCGAGCTCAAGCTCGGTCAAGCGGTCGCGTTCCGCATCAACGGCTTCGGCGACGCCGAGTTCAAGGGCAAGCTCAGCCGCATCGACGCCGCAGCGAACGCGACGACGCGCCAGGTCGAGGTCGCGGCCAGCTTCGACGACCCGGCGCAGGCGCCGCAGGTGGCCGGGCTGTACGCCGAAGGCCGGGTCAACACCGGGGCGCAATCGGCGCTGGTGCTGGCCGAGGGTTCGGTGCTGCGCCAGGGCGATGTGGCGATCGTCTGGAAGCTGCAGGGCGACACGCTGAAGAAGGTGACGGTCGAGATCGGCGCGCGCGACGAGCGCCGGGGCGAGGTCGTGGTCGCGAAGGGTCTGGCCGCCGGTGACGAGGTGCTGCGGGCGCCGACCAGCACGCTGACCGATGGTCAGAAGGTGCAGCGGGTGAAGGCAGGCGCTGGCGCGGCCTCCGCCGTGGCCTCGACGGCGAAGCCGGCCGCCGTGGCCCAGGCCAAGTAAGGAGCCGACGATGTTCCTGTCCAACTTCAGCATCAAGAAGCCGGTGGCCACCGTGGTGGTCATCATCGGCATGATGCTCATCGGGCTGCTCGCGCTGTCCAAGCTGCGCGTCAACCAGTTCCCCGACATCGAGCCGCCGGTACTCGTCGTCAACGTGCCCTATCCGGGGGCGTCGCCGGAGACGGTCGAGCGCGAGGTCGTCAACCGCATCGAGAAGGCGCTGCAGAGCATCTCGGGCGTCGATCGCACGCAGAGCACCTCGCGCGAGGGCAGTGCCACCATCGTGCTGATCTTCGATTTCTCGAAGAACATGATCGAGGCGGCCGAGGAGGTGCGCAACGCCATCTCCAGCGTGCGCTACAAGCTGCCGACCGAGATCCGCGAGCCGATCATCAACCGCGCCGATCCGGGGGCGCAGCCGATCCTGCAGATGTCGCTGTCGAGCAGCGCCTTGACCCACGCGCAGCTCAGCCGCCTGGCCGAGGACAAGCTGGCCGAGAAGTTCCGCGGCATCCCCGGCGTCTCGGTGGTCAACGTCAACGGCGCGCTGCGGCGCGAGCTGTCGATCCTGCTGCGGGCCGAGAAGCTGCGCGAGTACGGCGTCTCGGTGACCGAGGTCACGAATGCGGTGCGCGCGCAGAACACCGCGGCCCCCGTGGGCAAGGTCCGCGGCGCGCTGGAGGACACCAGCATCCGCCTGCTCGGCCGCATCGAGTCGCCGAGCGAGTTCGAACAGATGATCGTCAAGCGCCGCGGCACCGACGTCGTGCGCCTGGGCCAGATCGCCGAGGTCAAGGACGGCTTTGCCGAGATGACCGGCTACTCGCTGCGCAACGGCCGGCCGAACGTCGGCATCTCGGTCACGCGCTCGCGCGACAGCTCAACCGTGGCCGTCGCCAACGAGGCGCGCAAGCTGGTCACCGAGATCCGCAAGGAGCTGCCCGAGGGCACGACGCTGGAGATCACGCAGGACGGTGGCGAGGACCCCGAGAACAGCCTGAACAACGTCACCCACGCGCTGGTGTTCGGCGCCGGGCTGACGGTGTTCGTCGTCTATGTGTTCCTGAACAGCTGGCGCTCGACGCTGATCACCGCGCTGTCGTTGCCGACCTCGGTGCTGGCCGCCTTCATCGCTGTCTGGCTGATGGGCTTCTCGCTGAACTTCATGAGCCTGCTTGGCCTCAGCCTGGCGATCGGCGTGCTGATCGACGACGCCATCGTGGTGCGCGAGAACATCGTGCGGCACATGGAGCGTGGCTCCGACCGCATGACGGCGGCGCGCGAAGGCACGGCAGAGATCGGACTGGCGGTGGCCGCGACCACCTTTGCCATCGTGGCGGTCTTCGTACCGGTGGCTTTCATGGGCCAGGGCCCGGGCCAGTGGTTCAAGCCGTTCGCGCTGACCGTGGTCGCCTCGGTGATCGTGTCGTTGCTGATCAGCTTCACGCTCGACCCGATGCTGTCGGCCTACTGGGGCGACCCCCCGGGCTACCACCACGCCGAGAAGAAGGGCATCAGCAAGCTGCTGCAGCGTTTCAACAACTGGTTCGACCATGTCGCCGACGGCTACGGCAATGTGATTGCCTGGGCGCTGCATCACCGCCGCTGGATGGCGGTGTTCGCGGTCGCGACCCTGGTCGGCGCCATTGCGCTGCAGGCGAAGTTCGGCGGCTCCAGCTTCCTGCCGGCAGGTGACGCCGGCTTCCTCGCCGTCGACGTGCGCAGCCCGGCATCGAGCAGCCTGGACTACAGCAAGCTCAAGCTCGACGCCGCCGCCGCACTGGCGTCGACGATGCCGGAAACCAAGGCCACCACCGCTTACCCGAACGCCGCCGGCGGCCGAATCTACGTCGACATCGGCAAGAGCACCGAGCGCCAGCGCTCGGCCTCCGAGATCGCCAAGGAGCTCCGCGAGAAGGTCGCGCGCCTGGTCGGCGCCGAGTACGTGGTGCTCGACGACCTCAAC
>Ga0164290_1001200_pt1 | contig 46861 bp, 36 predicted proteins | sample Micstemetagenome_FD_108782 | JGI IMG/M metagenome (GOLD analysis project Ga0164290, IMG submission 108782) | Contaminated culture microbial community from soil near Moab, Utah, USA - Microcoleus steenstrupii SON62 (Illumina Assembly) | ecosystem: Environmental > Terrestrial > Soil > Soil crust...
AAGCATGGCAACGGGCGGAGAATCACTTGCGGCTGACCCTTCTAATGGCGACATCCAACCGGCCCAGCCCGCGACGCCAACCCCCGCGAGAAGGCAAGCAACTGAAACGAGAGGCGTAGCCCAGCGTGGTCGCGAGCCAGGACGGGCACGCGCCTGAATAGCGAGGACGGCCGTGATTGCTCCGAGCAGGAAGCTGAGGACCACAGTTCCAAACTCGGCAGCCAGAATTGCGTGAGGCCATTCAAGACCCAGTCGGGTTACCGTCCCTGTCACATGGGAGACACATTGCTGAAATGAAAGGAATACAAACCCGTTAACCATTCCAGCCGCTGCGCACAGGAGCAACCAGCTCGGGACGTGCCGAGGTTTGTAGATCGTGTCAGGAGTATGAAGAGTGACCTGCATGTGAATCCAGACCTCAGTCTAAACCGAAAGCTTGAGTAAATCGCATGCTCGCAGAGTGCCGCCGACCGCCCGAAGAGGTGGGCGGTCAGCGTTCCGCGGGTGGCGGGCGACTCAGCTAATCAGGTGGCCCGCGGCCTTGGTCTCTTCACTTACGTTCAGCTGAATGCGGCCCCCGAGATCAGATCGCGACACTTGCGAGGGTAAGTGCGCCAAGCAGAGCCAATGCTCCGCGCCACATCCAGCGGCGCTCTTCAGGCAGACTTAAGAGCGATCCGCTTCGGCTTCGCTTTCTCGCTTTTAGGAAAGGTGAGGCTGAGCACGCCATTGGTCAGCTTGGCCTCGACAGCGTCAGCGTCCACCTCTGCGGGTAGCGTCACTGTTTGCTCGAAGCGGCCATAGCTGCGGGTGTCGTAGCCATTGCCTTTCTGTTCATGCTTCCGCTCGCCGCGGATGACGAGCTGGTTGTCGTGGCAAGCCGAAGCAGACAAAAGCAACAGGACATGCGGCGCGGCCGGGATGATTGCAGGTACCCTTAACTGGATCGAAAGTCACGGAGCTTCAAGGGAAAGAGCTAGCGGATTTCACCAGAGACATGACCGTGTATGTCGTGCCATCCGAGAACAGTTGCCGAATGAATTCGTCGTCGCAAACCAGCCGTCTGGTGGAGTTTGAGGCGATACGGCAAAAACCACGCTCCTCGGCTTAACTCAATCATCTGACTCTCGATGATGAGCTTTTGCAAAGTAAAGCCGCGGAGCATGGGCCGCCAGAAAGCCGCTCCGACAGGATTTTGAAACCGGCGGAGAGGCTCTCGGCGTTGCATCGGCTTAGTAGGACACTTGGCTCGACTCGGCCTGATTTCTCGTGTGTTTTGTGCCTTCGCGCGCCGGTTTGCAGCGAATCTAAATCGACCTTGAATCGGCAATGCCGTGTCGGATTTGTGTCGGATTTCGCCCCGGCGTATTGAGGTCGGTCTTTGGCAGAGATTTACTCAATCGGAAGAGCAAGCGGGCCGGACGCCTGACGCGGCGGCGGCCTACTGCTGTTCGCTCCCCTGCTCGCGATCTCGGACCTGTTCCCCCGAACTGAAGCAGCGGCTCTTTCTTTCTGCTTGGCTTCGTCGACCTCACCGTCGGGGCTCACGGCTGCCGCCCCGACGTGGTTGGGAGACAAGTCAGCGGTGGAAAAGGAGCACGTCGCCATAAAAATATCTCTTCCCTCACCTGGGTTTCTTGGCCGGAGCCTAAGGGACCTCGTCCGCTTTGGCTTGCTCCGATAAGTATCGCCGAGAGCTCTAGCAGGTGACGAAGCCAGGGTTGAAGTCAGGGTAGGCGATCTCTCGCCTGACAACAGAGCGGTGGTCGATCGCGGCGAGATCCAGCTCGACAACCTCATGGAGCGGACCGCCGTGGAGCAAACGCAGCACCTCGGCGAGCACAAGCGTCGCAGCCACCGAGCCGACGAAGGGTGCCCCGACTGCCTTCTCGGCAAGCAGCGTAACACCGCAGCGATCAAGTACGTGGTCGTCAAGGAGCTGTTGGTAAGCAGAGCGGACCGTCGGAACTTTGCTCACGGGGGAAGCTTTCCATAGCTCGCTTGCGGCCCGCGATCCCGGCAGCGTGTGCAGTCGAATTGAGCGGAAGTCTTGGTGGCCACGCCCAAGGCCAGCTTCGACCACCAGCTTGAATCCCACATGGTCGAGCGCCCGCCGCCCGAGACCGTTATCGATGCCACAAAGTGCAATCGAAGGTTCTCGGTCCTGACGTTGAAAGGAGGTGTCGAAGATTCGCTCATGAATGGCCACAGAAAAACCACGCTTCTCGGCCCAACCGGCCATTGCCCGCGTCTTCATCTGGCCGATCAAAGACGCGTCGGTGAGGACCGACGTGCTGTCGGTTGAAGGGGTGATCCGATCCACGTCCTGAAGGACAATCGTGAGTTTTGACGGGTCGCGGTAAGGCAAGAGCCCAAGCCCCCAAAGATACGCTTGCCCAAGATGACCAAGACCAATCACCCAAAGCTTTGAAGGCAAGTAAACGAGCTCCGGCTCATCTTGATGACTCAGCCAGTCAACAGATGTCGTCGGATCCCAGAGCGACAATCCAACCGGGCGATGCCCAGCGGCAGGTCGCTTGTCGCCAACGTGAAGAAACGCTTCGTTGACTGCAATCGCGGCAGAGAGCATGGGTGCAAGCGGCATGGCGCGGCCTGGTTGAAGCCCAACATCGTGGTGAGCTGGCACTATCCCGCCACGCCACCCGGCGAAGAGGGTGCGAACATGGAACTGATCACACTTCTCGGCTGGCCTGCCGCCAATAGTAATGAGCGGGCCAGGGCCATGGCCGCCTCCCGGCGTGCCGCCGAGCTTCAAGACGCCTTCCAACAGTGTGCGGCCAATCGGCATGGCGACGCGGAGCGGGACACCGAGCGAGCCGAGAACCTTCACGCCGCCAAGGAACACGCGGCGGGCAAGTGCGATGCCAGTAAGAAGCGCCGCCTGGTGGAGCGGGCACTCGGACTCCGCCTCCCCAATGGAGAACGTGACCTCGTAGCCGCGAAACTTCGCTTCGGCCTCGGCGAGGCTCGCCGCTTCGCCGGTGTCGAGGGCATGCTTTACCAGCCGGTGAAGTGATTCGGAAAGTTCGTAGGTCGTCATTGCGTATCCATCAAATGGCAAGGAAGAAAAAGCGGCGACGATCGCCAGCCGGAACGGTCTGCCAGCTACCAGCTCCTTGGTAACGATAGAGCCCGATCTCACTTCGTTCGGAGCGGGCCGCAAATCGGGGCAGAATTAGCGCGATGTGCCCGGCACGAGTAATCATGGGATGAGCACGGTCCGAATCGCTTTGCTGTGAGCCACCCGGGTGCGTGTGAACATCGGCGACGACCGCCAATCTTTTTTGCCGGCAGATATCCCAGAGCTTTCCAAAATGGCGGCCGTCAAAACGAACGATTCCGGTATCGAGACACTTCGGATCGAGGTCGTCGTAGAGCACGTAAGTGACGATTCGTGCTTTTCCGTAGACGCGGCGACCGAGAAGAAAAGCCCCGCTCTCGCGTCGGCCTTTCCGGCCACGAGCCCGCAAATCGCGAACAAGTTTTCGCCAGAGGAACCAAGAACACGACAGCTCATGCTGCGGCGCTAATAGGCGACAAATAGTCTCGCGAATGTAGAAGTTCATGAACCAATTCCAAGTATTGAATTATTCCGTCAGCGGGCCTCCAGATTTTCGAAGGCATCTCGGCTCGCCAATGGTCATGACCTGCGAACGCTTCGCGGTCGCAAGGCAGGTAAAGTGCCGTGCCGCTCTTCCAGCCGCTGTTAAAAACAGCGGCAACGCGGCCGCCGTTGTTTCGCGGCCATCTCTCAAACGCAAGGATCGTGTTGGCTTTGAAGTCCCACGGCCCAGCCGTGGGAGGAGTATCCGGATACCCCGAGCACTCGAAACGCAGGTTGTATTGGAGGCCATCGCTCGCGGTCACCGCGATCTGCACGAAGGGCCAAGCAACACTGTTCAGGCGCCACCTGTCCTCCAGTTCGCCAAGCCGAAAATTCGGCTTGGTGATATCAGTTCGAAACACTCGCTCGTCAGGCGGGCACATGTGATGGTCTCCAAGTTGCTCTAACCGTTCACCCGCTCATCCGGGACGAGGTCAAACGCGATACGGCACTCTTTGCAGTGCTGAAGCGCGCCCAAATGCGTGCCGGGGGCCGGGCGATCGTGGGTGCCGACGATTTGAAGCACGTGCTCACTAGCTTCAGCCGGGCTCATGCCGAACTTCTTCTCGGCGGCCCAATGCTTCACTCGTGCCACGGTAGTGGCGGGAGTGAACTTGTGATGTACCGTATCGCCGTTGAAGGTGACCGATACTTTGATCTGGCGGCAGCTATGAATGTGAACTTTCACGCCGTGGGGGCCAACATGGTCCCGCAGGAAGAGAGCTTCATCGAGGGGCTCTTCCGAGTCCTCAAGGAAAATCAGGATGCCGGTTTGGCAACCGTGCTTTTTGATTAGAAGGGCCTTCAGGTCCGCAAAGCTATACTCGGGGGCAACTTCGATGTGCTCGATGTCGCGGATCCCCTGACCTTGGTAGAAAACATCGGTCGTCATGTGAAAATCTCCTTCGATTGGTTTGATCTGTCTTTCCCGTCTGCTCTCCTAATCGAGACGAGAGGATCAACCCGGAAGAAGATTTTCGAGATTTCAATCGAGCCGGAGCGGACCGCCGGGCGTAGCCGCACAGATAAAGAAGTGCGGGCAGCGCGGGCAAGAGACCTGGTCAACTTCAGGCAAGAACCAGCCGTCGTTCAGTAGGGCAAGCATCTCGCTCCCCTTCTCCGTGCGGTTTGACACTTTCTGGGGCGAGACCACCACCCGCTCGACAAGTCCATCGCTTAGATGCACAGCCTCCACGGCATACCCATCGCCGAACTTCGTCTGAGCGGCGAGATGGTAGAGGGTGTATTCGAGCTTGTCGTATTCGTCGGACCGCTTCTGCCCAGTCCTTACTCGCCGGAGAATCACCGCACCGTCGGGAAGCGTAGTCATCTCATCCGGCTCGACGATGATCCGGCCGGCGGGGAAATCGATCGCGATTGGCTCGGCATTGTGCAAGCGACGGTCCACGCTGGCCCGAATCAGTGCCGCGATGATCTTCGAGGCGAGGCCGCGGTACTCGTTGATGAAACTGCTTTTGGTGGGACCATGCTCTTCCCAAATCTGTTCGAAAGCCGCTTCCGCCCCTTCGATAGTGGGTTCGCCGCTGCGGCGGGCGGCAGTTAACCAGTCGATCAATTTATAGATGCAGTCGTGAGTTTGTGAAAAGGCAGTCTTTGTGCGGCCTCCACCGAGACCAAGGACGTGTGTGTAGAAGTATCGTCGCGGACACTTTTCGTAGGAGGTTAGGTGGGCAGCAGTGACATAGGGACCACTCTGACGAATTACCTCAATAGGGATTGGGCGGGGAGCAGAAGCTGGGAGCGGAAGTTTTGAGGGACGAGCGATCTCCGATACTTGCCCCGAAGGAATGTATTTCAAGTAGGGCGAGGGAGAGCGGTTGCTCCCATTCGGGGTTTTCCGGCTCAGATGAAAAACACAATGTGTGCGAGCTCGCGACACGGCAACAAAAAATAGACACTCTTCCTCATTTCCATGGGCCTGCTTGGCTTCGTTATCCACAGAGATATCGGAACCAGCGATCATCCCGACTGGTGGAGGACATCTCTGGCCACGGTAGGACGATGGAAAGCTCGATACCGTAAGACCCGGAATATGGATCGCTTCAAATTCAAGTCCTTTGCTTCCGTGGACGGTCATGAGCCGCACGGCATCCATGTGTAAGGCAGCGCTTGGCACTTGCCTGAGATCGCGCTCCTCGGCAAGGAGGACTAGCTGGCGTACCCGATCAAGTACCCTGCGTATCGGAAAGCCCTCTCCAGTTGGGGGCTGCTCCCTAACAAAATTAAGAAACTGCCAAATTGCGACCGCACTCATCCACTGAGATACCGATCCTCCTTTGGAGATGTTCCTGACTATGTCGGATCTGTCCAAGAGATACGTCGATAGAAGCTCCCAGGCGGAAACCTCCGGCCGAATGCCGTCAAAATCAGTCGCGAGCTTCGCTAAGCTTGCCTTTCCCGTCTCCGACAATCCAGGAACAAGCGAGAGCTCAGGTAAGCCTTCAAGTGCTCCTCGCCCCGATCCTCGAAGCCAGCGAGTGGCTAAGAAGACATCTTGCAGCGAGAGCTTGTACCGTGGCATCGCACCGATACGGGCAAGTCCATCGGCATATCCGTCAATGGCAATGCTGAGTATGGAGAGTAAGTCACGGATGTCTTCTCTCTCAAAGAGACTTCCAAGGTGTAAGACCGGAATTCCGCGAGCTTCAAGTGCCTGGGCGATTTCATTCAGCCGCTTATTCGTTCGACAGAGGACCGCTTGGTCACGAAGCGGGACACCAGCGGCCTGAAGTTCGCGAACACTCGCTGAAATGCCTTCGCACTCTTCTTCGAGCGTATCGTAGCGGCGGATCTGCGGCTTGCCCGGCTGGCCGTCCCGGTCCGGCCTAAGGGAAAGAGGGAGCATTCCCTTGGAGGCCCCCATCCGGGACGCAATTGCGGAGATGGTGTCGATGATCTCCTGTGTCGAGCGATAGCTAACGGATAGTTGATCGACTTTTACATCCGCGTAGTCACGGCTAAACGCAGCCATGTTGCTAGAGGACGCGCCCCGGAAACGGTAGATGGATTGCCTCGCATCCCCGACCACCCACAGGCGCTTTCCGTCCCCGACGATTGACTTGAGCAGTCGAGCACTGGCCCGATTTACGTCCTGGTATTCATCGACCAGCACGTGTCGGTGACGAAGCTGTACGGTGGCGCGAATTGCCTCGTCAGACTCAAGGAGCAACGCCGGACGCATGATGAGATCACCGAAATCAACAGCGTTTTCCTTACGCAGTACGCTTTCGTAGATCTCATAGACTTGAGCTACTTCGAGGCACTTCTCGGCACTCGTTCGCTCATCGGCGTCCCGGGCAGTGGCTAACATCGCCTCCGCGAGTTCGCGATACCGCGCAGCGTCGACCAGTTCATCTTTTGCTCGGGAGATCGCTGAGAGGATTTCCCTGAGATTCAAGGCGGGATCCCAGAGATTTCGGTAGTGAACAAGCGGAAGCGTTGGGACCGATTCCTCAAGCACTGAAATTGCGTCACTTCGATCAAAGAGAGGCGGCCGAGGGGGCAAGTTCAATCGATCGTGATACCTCCTCACAAGATCCAAGCCGAACGCGTGAAAGGTTCCAATCCATATTCCGGCAGCGTCTACTGGCGTTGCTGCCGCAATTCGCTCCGACAACTCGCCCGCTGCACGATTGGAAAAGGTTAGAACCAGAATTGCGGTTGGATGAACACCTTCCGAAAGTAAGGAGGTAACTGCTTTGACAAGCGTTCGCGTCTTCCCGGTGCCCGGCCCTGCCTGAAGTTGGAAGGCGGAGCCGCGATGCCCGGCCGCACGGTCCTGCGATGGATCTTCTCGAAACGGCCGCGTGGATCGAGATTTGTCCGGATCCTCTTCTTTTACTGGTGGAAGTAGAAGAGCATCGAAGAGTTGCTGACGGATGAGGTTTTTCGATAAGCCGGTTTTGGCAGCGATGTCAGTAACATTTAAGGAACTCTCGATGTAGAGAGCCTTCGCTAACGCGCGAGGAAAAATGAGTTCTCTCGCAAACACATTGGCCTGAAGCTCTCGCCTCTCTCGTACGCCATAATCTTCAACTCTTTGGAGCCCAACCGGCGCAGCCTCCGTACTTCGCGAGGCATCAATGTCATGAACACTGCACGTCGATGACCCGCAGTGAAGCTCGACGTGGCCGATTTCGTGAGCGACGAGGGCAGCACGCTCAGCTTCGTCGCCCACATTTTCGCAACAAATGGTGCCGCTTTGCTCATCGAAGAGGGCTCTCGCTCCCTTGAGCACCGGGTCACCTTCTGGAAGCCAGGCGAGATCAATGTCGAGGAGTTGGGCGGCGGCTTCGACCAATTGGAGCGGCCTTAGAGGATCTGCTCCTGTTGCAACGACTCGCTCATGGAGAGAGAGTGCGGACTTTCGAACTGGCTCGAATAAATCCATGACGCACTACCTCAAAGGTTGAGAAGGAACTGCTGCTGTTCATCGCTCAGGCCTGATGTTCGAACCGCATCAGCGAAGCTTTGCTGACTTTTCGTCTCCGGCTTTATGTCCGCCTTATAAAACTGGAGCGCACGAGTGGATGACGCTTCGGCGAAGTATGAGTCAACCATTGGTCGAGGAACCTTAAGCTTTTGAGCTACGAAGGATCGAAAGCCACTCGGAATTGTCGTCGGGACGATCTGTCGGTCTCGGAGCTTGATGAGGAACACGTTATTCACACCCAGATCCACAGCTAGTGCCTTAAATCTCTTCCGGTCGAGTGACGCAAAGAGATTCGCCACATCAGCTGATTCACCTGCCGCTTTGGTGGCTGGAGCCTCGGGCTTCGCCGCCTTTGCAAAAAGGGCGTTCTGAAACTTACTCATTGCCCGCGAAACCGCTGCACTGACTGCTTGTGGATTCTCGGACGCAGGGGATTCCTTCATGCGGAGCGATTCCAAGACTACCTCAACCGCATAGTCAGTGATTGCCCCCGCAAATTCCGGATACCGCGTGACGAATTGGTCGAGAAGCTCGGCATCAGGAACATCCTTGGCCGACGAGAACTCGTAGAGCACGTCGCGTAATGGCAACGGGCTACGCTTCATCGCACTGCTCATATCTCCTCCTCAAGTGATCGCGAAAGAAACTCTTTCGCCTGTTTAAGCCAATTTCGTATCGTGCGGCCGCTTACCTTGCAGAGTGTGGCCGCAGTCACCTTACTTGGATCATCCGACTCGGCTTCGTAGCCCAGATATTGGCAAAGAACAAAAGCCTTTCTGACCTTAGGTGGAAGTCGGGCAAGCAGATCTGCTGTTTCGAGTTCCCCTGCTTGGGTTGCGTGGGAATATGGAATGTGTGGATTAGAACGGACGTCATCCTCGGAGTCGCGTATCTCGACTGGAAGCGCCTCACACCCGGACATTTCGTCCTCAGCGGCCCGAACCATATCAATACGAAAGAACCGGAACGCGCGATTAAAGCGGCACTCGAAGTAGTCAAGCTCGTCGGGGTTATCGCCCGTTCCATCGCTTGCGAGGAGCAAGGCGAATTCGCCGAGAATCTCTTCGCGTAAGCAGTCAGCATTTGGAACTTGGGAGCCATCGATTTTCGATCTGAGTATTTTTTCGCATCGACCCAATAGGACTAGCGCAACCGAATCTCGAATCTGCCGGTCGCCGCTGCCGGTGAGGCGGCGAATCAAGTAGACGAGACACTCGGACCGTAAATAGTCGAGCGAAGCCTCATCAGTCGCGGCCAACCGTGTTTGTAAGCTCGTTGATCCCTGCCGAAGTGCCCCATCGATATTGGCCTCAACCGCCGGAGGGCGCGTGTAACGTTCCCCCGTCTTTTTTCGTTTGGTTAGCGGTTCTGCCATCATGGGCCTCTCGTCTGGCTGTCTTCCCTGGTAGCATCCGGGAAGCGCCTAGCCCGGACTAACCTCTTCACCTAATCGCGTGGACAGAGCCAACCCGGAAGTAGAATTTCGAAAAAACATCCGATCCCGACGGATCGGCCAGCCGGAGGGTGCAAGCTCTTTGGAGATCAGATGATACGTTGATTTGCCAACGTGTGGCTATGACTGGAAGAGCGATCATTTCGGCGCCGCGGCGCCTGAGCGGCCTCTTCCGCTTTGGTTTTTCGCTGCGTCCCGTGAAAGTTCTCGCTTCCCGTTCTGGGCCGTGTTAACGATCCGCTCGAGAGCCGATCCGCTCGAGAGCCTATGAACCAGTCGCTCGATCGAAGCTTTGGGATCCTTATCGCCTACATCTTGCCTGGGTTTCTTTGTCTTGCGGGCGCTAGCCATTTTTCGTCCACGAATCTCGGCGTGGATGTCAGTATCCCCAAGCAGCGATCCCACTGTGGGCGGTTTTCTTTATGTGACGTTGGGCTCGCTTGCTGCCGGGATGGTGACCAGCGGCTTTCGCTGGCTCTTAATCGATACGCTTCTCCATTTGACAGGCCTCACGCAACCGACACTCGATTTTTCAAGGCTTCAAAGTAACCTCGAGGCGTTTCAACTTGCCGTTGAGCACAACTACCGCCATTACCAGTTCTACGCGAACACGATGCTTGCGGCAGCGTTTTTACAGCGTTTGCGACCAATGGACGAGCGGGATCTGGTCGATCGGCGGACTGGCACTGGGCTTCATTTTGGAAGTCGTACTTCTTCTAACGGCGCGCGACTGCCTCCGCCGGTACTATGAACGCACGTCGCAACTCATCGGGCACGAAGGCTTTGAGATCACTGGCGCTTCGCTCGGGATGTGAGCCGCTCGAACTCCTTCACGAAGTCACCGAGCGTTAAGTCCATGGCCGTACGCTTTTCGCGCAGCAGTTGACACACGATTCGATATTCGGCGGTGAAAAGAGATTTTTCCATGGCCGGCAAGCTTGAATGCCGTGCCCCACCACGTTGGATTCCAGAATGGAATAGTCCTAAACGGACTATTATCGTGTTTCGTCCTGGTCCTCCTGGAGTCTCGATCATGGCCAACGGCAGTCACCCGCCCGTAAAACCCACGAAGCCCAATCCCAAGAAAGAAAAGAAAGGCGATGGAAAGAAGTCCGGCAAAGCGTAAACCGCGACTTATGCTCGGGTAAAAAACGTCATGCAGCAGAGATTCCTGTGCTGTGCGCGAGCTTTTGTCGGCATCTTCGCCTGCATACGGAAACTTACTCGCCACGCTTTATCTATTATCTGCTTCAGACTCTTCATCGATGCGGATACATGGCCGTGTTCAATATCCAAGCGGGGAAGCGGTCCTCGGAACGCATGGACCGTATGCGTGAAGAGCTGAGATTGAAGCTCGGCACGGTCAATGAAGCGGTCGAGCTTATCCGCCACGCCCGCAATCGTTGAAGTACGTGCTCGTCGCCAGCGTCGGCTTGAAGGTCGTTCTCCCTCAGCAAGATTTCGAGCGCACGGCCAGCTGGAAAAAAGCCTTGTGATACACTTGCGACGAGAATTCGAGCGGCAACGCAAACACCTTCTCTCCCACTTCCCATCCTGAGGATGACGACAGGGCAGGAAACCCTTCTTCTCCAAGCATGCCGCTCGACAGGTTACTGCATCCGCATCGGTAACGCCTTTATCAGGCCTGAACTCCACTGGATCATTGCTCCAACCGCGGGAGCGGCGAGCGAGTTGATCGGTCAAAGTACGATCCTCACCTTGCAAGATTCGCCGTTTCAGAACTTCGGTTACGGAACCTTTATCGTGGAGTCGTCGCGGCCCGCCACGCCTCATGAGGCTAACCCAGTTGTGTTTCTGGACGACAACAAACACTCGCGTGGCCAAGTGAAAACTACCCAGCCGAGCCTCTTCCGACTCAGCTTCGTGGTCGTGATTGATTGGCCCGCCTAATTCAGCGGCATAGCTAAAAGAAAGGGGCACTGTGGGGCAGCTTCCGCCGCCCCACAGTGCCTACTTTCAACTGGCGGTGCTAAGTTCACTTGCAAGTAAATTCAGTGAGATGTCCGGATCAACTGGCAGTCCCCGACCTCGACATAGTCGGCGAAGCCGCCGCCATCATTGTTGATAAACAGAACTCGCATAAAGTCTTTCGGTGAATGAGGGAGGGAAGGGGGATCTGACCAGTTGGTCGTTCTAAGCATCCGCTTGGAATAGGCTGCTACGAGGTCGCCGCGTATGCCGCCGCTTGCGCTGCCCGCGTGCCTGGCCCCCGCGAAGCATGCGGCGGTTGCGTGCGAGAAGCGTTATCTGTATTTGGTTGATTGAGGTCACCGGTGCACCTGAAGATGGCTGCGGAGTTTGAGGTGACTACCGATGCCGGTGTGGCCGAGATGGAAACTGGCTGCGGTGAGTCGCCTCAACGCCGTCCCAATCAACCAATAGCGGCTCCCGCTCTTCGGTGAAGAGTCTCCGTGGCGGCTGCACTAGTGAGAACCCCCGCCGTGCGATGCATCCCAGGGATTCGCCGGTCGCGCTGGCGACTTGTCGATTCAGTTCAGTACGTCTCATTCGCATAGTCCTTTGTGAAACTGGCAAGAAACAAAAAAACCCCTGGCGACAGCCAGGGCTCGAAATGCTCAAACTCAAACCGATAATCAGGAAACGCCGTCCAGCCAGTGCTGCTGCAGCCACGCTTGTTCAGCGGCGAGCGCTAGACTGCGGCTCGCGAAGGGTCCCAGTAATGGGCCCGCAACCGGTGAAAGATCGGCCGTCCATTCTCCAGCACTGGTTGGCTCAACCATCGAACCACGGCGAATCGCGAGTGTGCCCAGGCCACCGAGGTCGATTGCTTCGCCGTAGATGCAGAGCACGGTTCCGCCTGTCGTGATGCGAAGCTGCATTGCGTGGGCTCCTTACTTGGCAGTGCGCAAGATCCGCCGCCGCGGCCGCTCGACGAGCAGACCATCAAGCACCGATCCGACCGATGCCAACTGCGTAGCGACTCGCTGCCGCAGAGCGCTGCTGTCCCGCAGTTGCTGAGGGCTGGATCCGTGGACGATCGCTTGGCAATGCTCGACGAGCTGTTCGAGTTGCTGGTTGGAGCGGATGTTAAGCGAACGGAATCGCTCGAAAAACTCGCTGAGGTTTTCGACTGCCGTATCGCGAAACACTTTTGGCTTGCCGTCATCGTCCCCCGAGAGCCGCTCGGTGAGATGAGATACCAGCTTCGCCAGCTCTTCGGTAAACGCCTGTTCGGCTAGCTCCACCGCCTGCTCGAACCGAGCCTGGACGCGCTGCGCTTCCTGCTCGTAAAGCTCCGGGCTCAGCTCGCGCAAGTAGCTAGGCGCTTCGACGCTCGGAAAATCCCAGCTCATCGCAAACAGGCCGAGCAGAGATACCGGATAATCCGCCGGGTTGTATAGCCGGCCAAGCTGCTCCCGAGCACTTGCCTTGAGCGCCGCGTAGTGCCGGTCGAGTTCCTCGACTGCCGCGTTCAGTTCGTCGCGGAACTCTGCCAATTGCTGCTGAAAGGCGTCCAGCGAGTCCAGGCGAATCAGCCGAATGCCTGGCTCAGGAAACGGCAGGCTGACCGCCCGCCAGTAACCGAGCGTCCGGCTTCGCACGGCTCCGACAGCCCGGAACGCTGAATGCCGCGTGTCGAGCAGTCGCTTACCGGCAGAGAGGAAGGGGCCTTCCGCACCGAAGGTATCTGCCGCTTCGGTCTTCTGCTCCGGAGTGAGGGATTTGCGAGTCCCGAACCAAGTGAAGCTTACGCGCGCGGCTGCCATCGAGCGACGAAGCCGTTCGGCCGGAGTACTAGGTGATCGCGACGCGGCTGGTCTTGTGACCGTCGCCATAGGTTGCTCCTTCTGCTGTGGATGAGAAGTGGGTATTGCGCCGCCCGCTAGTTGTCGGACGGCCGGTGTACGCGGCGCCGGGACGCCGCCGGTGGTTGTGCGCGGCCATAGGCGCCCGCGCGTTCAGCGTCTAAGCAGCGACCACTGGCCCAGCTGCGCAGCCGCTCGACTGAATCTGCAGAAGTGGCTGCTACCGGAACCACATTGCGAGCCGCTTGCAAGAGCGGCACATCCAAGAGCGCCGCCAGTCGGCAACAGCTTCGGATCTCCGCGCCGGTCCACTGCGCATCGTCGGGCCGGGCCTGCTGGGGATCGAGAGCGAACTGATCGAGGTACTGCTGCCAGATAGCCTGCTTCTGCGCTTCGCCTGGCAGATCTAGAAAGAAGATCCCGTCAAAGCGCTCTGCCCGGCTGAACTCCGGCGGTAGTCTTGTCACATCGTTGGCAGTGCAGACCACAAATACGTCCGACTCGTGGTCGTTAAGCCAGCTAAGCAGGCTGCCAAACATGCGCGCCGAGACGCCACTATCACTTTGGCCGCTTGCGCCGCTGAGGGCTTTTTCGACTTCATCGATCATCAGCACGGCGGGCTGCATCGCGTCGACGATTTTGAGGGCCTGCCGCGTCCGCTCTTCGGTCTGCCCGACGAGTGAGCCCATGAGGCTGCCAACGTCGAGCACTAGCGTAGGCCGACCGGTCTCGTGGCCGAGGGCCTTACAGAAGGCACTTTTACCGGTACCAGGCACGCCGAGCAGAAGCACTCCGCGGGCTCGGCAGGAGTTGCTTCGCGATGCCGGTTGCCGGAGAGCCCGCAGACAAAACGCTTTCAAAGCGTCCAGACCGCCGAGCTGCGCGAACGATCCCTGACCATGATGCAATGACAAGAGCCCCGTCTTGAGCAGCGTCTGGCTTTTGAGTTGCCAGATGGTGCTGGGCTCGATCCGGCCATGCCGGACCAGTGCCAGCGCGAACGCATTCTCCGCTTCGTAGCGAGTGAGTCCGCTCGCCGCATCAAGAACTCGGTCAAGGTCGCCGCCGGTGGGAAGTTCCTCGCTCTCGGTGGCCACACCGCCTGCGATTTCTCGCAGCTGATCACGCGACGGCAAATCGTGCTGCAGGACGACGAAGAGCTTTTCGAGCTCCGTATGGAGCTGAACGATGGGCGAGAGGATGACCAGGAACGTTCGAGTCTGCTTACCGGCAAGGACCTGGTGCTGAACGGCCTGCACAATCTCCGCTGACCCGAGAAACCGGTGAAAGTTGGCAAGTGCCAGAATCCCCGCACCTTCGGCCTGAGCCAGTGCACCGATGGCCCGAACTGCAGCGAGTGGATCGGCCGCTCCGTTTTCGGTGCTGCCGGCAACGCGTAGTCCCCGGTCGATATCCCAGGTCGCCAGATTCCAGCCCTGCTCGCGGCAGAGCCCGCCGATTTCGGCCAGAGCGTCGTCCGGCTCGTGGGTTTGAATCCAAATGCCGGTAAAGCAAGCCCGCACATATTCCAGCAGCGAATCAGAAAGTTTCATTGAAGGTGATCTCCTGGCTCAAGAAACGAAAAAGGCGTCCGCTGGACGCCCAAGAGAGTGAAAGGACAAACTGGCCCGAAGCTCATTCGAGCTGCGGCACGTCTGACCGAACGTTCGACTGGTAGTATTCGCTTGTGAGCTGCTCCGCCGTCGCGCTTCCCAGAGCCCGTTCAAGCAACCAGCTGGCTTCCTGGCAGGTTGCGCCATGGAAGCCTCGGGTCTCGAGGCGAGTCTGCCCTTCCGGAGAGATGGTGATTTCGATCAGCTTCATACAGCCGTTTCTCCCACTTGGATGGTGAGCTTGATGGAGCCGTCGGGCAGTACCTGCTCGGTCGTCGTGTGGCCAAGCCGCCGTGCCTCGATTCGTGCTTTTTCGGCGGCGTAGGCTTGGAGCAGCAGTCCGAGCTGTTTGGGATCTCCCCAGCGCCCCTCGAAATTGTCGTAGTGCACGGCGCCAGACTGCGTGTCGCAGACCACCGGGTACTGCCAGCCGGCAAGCTGAACACAGTGGCCTGTGGCACTGGTCGTGAAGAGCTTCACAGTGCCTTGAACCGGTGCAGTCAAATGCATTCGCTCGCAGGCCGCGGCCAGGGCCACAGCATCACGGATTTGAGTCTGAATTGAAACGATGTGGGACATGAACACTCCTAGCTAGTTATGGTGGTGGGTTACTCTCGGCTGCTCCACCCGGGGGCAAACGTGGCAGGCTTGGCAGACTGGGGCCGAGCAATCGAGGCGTTTCGGCAGCGAGTTCTTCAATCAAGGTGTCAGCCAAAAGCCTGGCGCCCTCATCCGCCGGTGGACTACGTAGCAGGTACCAGCACAGAACCAGCGGCAGGACGCCGAGAACCATGGTTGTCGTACCGACGATTGCGGCAACCATCACGGACGAGTGCCGCCGCTCTTTGGCCGCCTGGCGACGTTCTTCTTCGAGCAGATCGCGCTGACGGCCGATCGCTGCTTGTTCGGTTTGTAGCTTCGCTTGCAGCTCGCTGAAGTGTTTGCGAGCCTCGGCATCGGCCTCGATCGCGGCTCGCGAGCCAGCCGCTACTTCCTGCTGTAGCTCGGCCATTTGGCGATTCTGCTCGGCCTGGCGGTCAGCACTTTCCTGGACCATGCGGGTTAGTCGCTCGTCGGGATGGCTACAACTGCCGAGGAGGGTTACTCCGAGAACCGCTGTCAGAAGGAGGAGGGGTGGCCTGCTCATGGTCTCTCCACTTAGATAGAAGCGTGCGAAGAAGTTGCTCCAGCGCGCGGCGCAAACGGCGCTCGCGCACGAGTGCGACAACCGAGATCAGTAAGGTGATGGATAGGATGGTGAGAACGACTTGCACTTTGAATCTCCGTAGAGTTAGCCGAAACGGTAAGCGCATGAGAAAGCCCAGCCCGGGGGAAGTACACCCGAGGCTGGGCACGAATTGAAGCGAGAAGGCGTGCTAGGCCGCTTCGCCACGGTCCGTCAGCTGTTTGCCAATGCGGTAGGCTTTGCGAATTGTCGGTACGCTTGCACCGAACTCTTTGGCCAGGGCCTGGAACGTCAAGCCATCGCCGCGACGGGCATACACTGCCACGGCATGAAGTTCTGCCCAGCACTGACGCTTAGGCACCTGAAACGTGTCAGTCCAGAAATAAGCATCCGGCAAGCCGGCGAAGCGGTCTGGGTCCATCGCGAAATACATGGCATCGTCAGAGTCGAACGCCTCGCCAATCACCGAATCAGTGGCCAGGCGGCCGCGACGACGTTTGTGCTGATCGAGCTTTCGGACTGGTTTTTCCGCTACTAAATCCACAATGGATGCGACTAAGGCGGGTTGCAGGCCCAGTTTGCAGATGCGCAGCTCAACTCGGCCGCCCGAATAAGATTCGATAGCGTCGATATGCAGCGCGAGCTGCAGGTTCGCCTCGGTAGCATTGTCGCCTGCGAGCACCTCATGCAGCGACTGCAAACGCTTAATCACATCTTCAGGATCGACCACGAGTCTCTGCCGCACCTGCTCGCGCAACTCCTCGTCGAGTTCAAGTTCGATTTCGCGCTTTCGTGAATCCGCAGCGCTCCAGCGTTCTTCAAGATCCCGACGGATGGCGTCCGGCAGTTCGGGTCGAGCCAGCGACTTGGCCCATCCCTGGATTTGGCGGCCCAGTTCTTTGAACTCCGCTTGCAGAGCAGGGGCCCTAGACGGACGCTCCCGTTCCACACGCTGGATCTCCCGTTCGATCAAAGCGATCAACTGCTCGAGCATCTCGGCGGACGTGCACTCTTCGCCGAGCTGCAGGTAGTCAAGCACTTTCGCGACCACGACTTTTCGCAGCCAGTCTTCCGGGACGCGCGTTTTGTTTTCGCATGTGCCGCCGACCGCGGCCGGGCAGACATAGCCGACATAACGTCGGCGATCACCTCGCACCGACTGATACTCCCGCGACGATGCGGGAATCATCGAGCGGCCGCAGTGACCGCAGCGCACCAGTCCCGTCAGCGGGTATTTGAGCACCAAGCCGCGTGCAACCGGCAAATTTCCCGGTGACTTTTTGGCAGCGCGTTTTTTCGCACTGTACTGTCGGGAGCGCAGCTTCCGTTTGACTTGCACGGCTTCCCAGAGATCCTTAGGCACAATCGCTTCGCAGTAGTCCTCGACGATCAAGTGTTCCGATTCAGGGTTGGCCTGGCAGATCCGCCGATCATCGATGACTCCGGTGCTGACGCGTCCCCACACGTAGTCGCCTCGGTAGAGCGGCGAGCCAAGCCAGTATCCGACATTCTCGGCCCGCAGGGGCTTCAGTGCGGCAGGCACGTCGGGATGCGAGTTCAGGAACTTCGCTAGTCGCGCCATTCCCCAATTCATCTCGTTCGCCGTCTGAAACAGCAGCCGGATGACGCCGGCTGCAGCCGGCTCTGGCACGATCCGTGAATAGTCGATCTCTTGCCGGCCGTTGGCGCCTTCGCGGATCGTAGCTTCCAGCCGGAAGCCAAACGGAACTGGCCCCCCAGGCCAGACCTTGTGCCGGATAGCGTCGCGCTTCCCGCGTTCGACGTTGTGGGCCTTGATCCGGTTTTCTTCGGTGGACCGGAGGCCTTCGACAAAGGCCAAGGCCGTTCCGGGAACGGACTGCGGATCGACGAAGTGCGAGTCGGCAGTCAACACACGGATGCCGCATTGTGTAAAGAGCTCGCGGCGAATCTGATTGGTATCGTCCGAGCGGCCGAAACGCTCAGCTGTATCGACCAGAATCACGTCTGGCCGAATGCGACCTGAACGGATGTCACTGCGCATCTCCATGAAGGCAGGCCGCTTCTTGGTGTAGCGACCGGAGATACCGTCGTCACGGTAAGTCTTAAGATATTGCCAGGGATGCCCCATCCGCTCGATGGTTTCCCGGATAGTCGCTTCCTGCTGCTCGGGGCTGCGAGGATTCTGACGATCCGTGGACATACGGGCGTAGATGACGTACTTCAGCGGCAGCGTCGGATCAAAATGGTTCTTGAGCATTGTCGATTTGCCCCTTCTTGGGCTCGTTCCTGTCGCGAAGCATGGATCGAGCGAGCACCCGGGCGAGAAACTCGAGCAGTTTTTCTCGTCGGCAACTGCTCTCGTCGATGAGATCGGCGAGTCGTCGCTTGAGCGGTGTTCTCTCTGCGGGTGATTGCGCTAGTCCATCGACGACAGGGGTATCCATAGAGTCTTGAGTCACGGCAGGCTCCCTAGAAAGGTGTGCGGCCATGACGCCGACAGCGCTGCCGGCGAACAAAGCATCGCGGGCACTGATCAGCCACTGATCAGCTAGGCAGGAAATCCCAGCTGATTGAAGAAGAAAACCGTCAGCAAACGCTGTCGGCCTAGCCGATGACGAGAATCAACCGGTGATCACCGGGATTGAAACCTTGTGACGGAGCTCGTGGCGTTCTGAAGCCTAAACTCTTGTCACTTCATTATGACGCGGCCTACGGCAAGAATTTAGCGAGCCGCAGGTCCGCCTGCCGGCTTATCCGGTTGCCGGCGCCGCTGAGGCGGCCTCATTCGCTGAAACAGCGTGGCACATCGAATAGTGGTCGGATGCGCAAAGCTAATTGCACCGTCCATGTGATTATGCCGCGTTTACGCCGAAAATTTAGCGTTTTCGCTCGAAATCACGTGAATTTGGCTCGATCGCAAATCGAATTTGTAAGCGGGACTGTTCTTGCACTGCACGCTTTGAATTCTTTCCCGCAGGTCCTTTGGAAGCGAGTTGCACAGATCCTTTTTCAAGTCGGGAAACCTCGACTTGCTTGGAATGTCTTCGTAGATGTCGGCAGCCGTAACGTGCCCACGTCCACGCGATTTCGCCAGGCGTTCAAGTAGCAGGAATTTACGGGGAGATTTCGCCCATTTGCCTTCAACCTCCTGTTGCTGCCAGTACACCTTAAGACTGTCGACATCGACGACGAGTCCGCCAGTCGCAATCGCCTCCTCCAAGGCGGTCTGATGCAGCGGCCGAGTTGCCCACCAGCGAGAGACAACTCGAAGTGCAGCCTCAATCTTGAGCGCAGTGGAATAACCTCGTCCCATTCCAAGCGCAATATGCCGGAGCATATTCAACTGGCTTTTGGACGGCTGTGCATCAGTTGGCAGCCAGCTCCAATCGATCGGCAGCCCAGAAAACGCCGCGCAGCCTTGCACGACCGTCATGGCAGCCTCAGCGCGTACTGCTTCTTCCCGCTCCAGACACGCATGTCGAAGCTGCGCTAGAAGCGTTCCGATTCGGTCCAGCTCCGGCCGCCAGGGCCGGCCTGAATGCCCTGCAGCGATGAGGGTAGCATTGATTTCGCTCGCGATTTCGAACAGACGATCGGTCACCAAATTGGCACGGACCAGCATGCAGGTCGCAACGTGGTTGCCCACGTAGTGAAGTTGCTCGTTGAGCGAGACGATGAACTCACCTCTCCGAAACCTTTCTCCGCCGACTTCCAAGGAGGTGCCGTGATTGGGGCCGAAGTAGTCGGCTATTGACGCCCACTCGTCGGAGCAGCCGGCTTTCACCTGCTCTAGCCGGCTCAACAGATCATCAAGGGAGATTGCCGTCTCTATGGTCCACCCTTTGGCTCGCCGGTAGCGACGTACCGCATCACCAAGGTGTACCGCCAGCAGCTCGGCATTTTGCTCAACAAAGCCGCGGACCCTTGCAGCGGCCGAGAGCACGGCCGCTTTCAGCTTGGCAATCAGCTCCCGCTCCGGTGAGTTGCCGTCTGCCTGCAGCGAATGAACTGGCCACAAAGCTAACCGCTGGAAGCCAGGACTGACGAGTAATGGATGAAGGCTGGCGACGTCCTGCTCCAGACAACTTATGAGCTGCTCAGCCGTCGTTCGGGAGAGGCGGCCGCCTAGCGCAGGCGGCGTCTTGGGTACTAAGCGAGAAAACTTTTCAGACGCAATGTTGTTGTTGTTCATGAACGAAGCTTCCATGCAGGAGTAGGAAACGTACGAACCGATCCCTGGTTCCCGGCTATTCACGCACTCATTTCTAGCGCCAGCCGCAAAAAAATGATAGCCGAGAATTTTTTCGTCGATCTGCTGGGCGAGGCGCCAGAACTGATCGCCAGCTGATCGAAACAAACGACAACCGCAAGCAGTTCAGCCCACCCCAGGCAATTCACTGCTCACGGCCGTGTCGACTTCCCGCCGAAAACGCGAACAAACTGCTCACCCGGCGTGTCTACCGCCTGGGGCTCCCAGCTGGGTCACGGCCGGGCTGATCCAGAAGACGATCCTGGCCTGGCAGAGCCGCTACGAGCGGCCATTGACCGGTGAAGACGCCCTGGAAATACTCCTGAACGTCAGCAATCTTCTCGGCGCGCTCAAGGACCTCGGAAATGAAGCGGTATCTGGCCCTGGCTCGCGTTTCGAGTCGTGAACAGGAGCGGGAAGGGTTCAGTCTCGAGGTCCAGGAAACGGCGCTAGCACGATATGCTGCCCAGCAGGGCGGCGAAATCGTCAAGCTGTTCCGCATCGCGGAAACCGCAACCAAGCCTGACGAACGGCGCACCTTCCGCGAACTGCTGGCATATGCCAAGAAGCACGCTGCCGAGCTAGCCGGCGTCTTGTTCTTCAAGGTCGATCGAGCGGCGCGAAACCTGTTCGACTACGTGGAGCTCGAGCGCCTCGAAGCCGAGCATCGCCTGGACGTGATCTACGTCACTCAGCCGACAGAGAACACGCCCGCCGGGCGCATGATGCGTCGGACTCTCGCCAACATGGCGAGTTTCTATACTGAGCAGCAGTCACTTGACGTCCGCGATGGGCTCGACCGACGCGTGCAGTCGGGACTGTTCGTCGGCAAAGCGCCCTATGGCTACCGAAACGTGCGGCGGGATGGCCGGAGCCTTGTGGAAACGCAGCCGCTGGAAGCGAGAAACGTTCGCCGCATCTTCGACCTGTACGCCTACCAAGGGCATACGCTCGATTCGCTCTCCAAAGCACTGACCGCCGAAGGGCTCCGCTATGCCGATGACATGGAGAAGTTTGCCCGCAGCAAGCTCCACACCATCCTGCGTGACCGCTCATATCTGGGTGAGCTGCCTTACAAAGGGGATTGGTATCCCGGCGTGCACGAGCCACTGATCGATCGCTCGACCTGGGACCGGGTCCAAGCGATTCTGGGCGCTAAAGTGTATCAGGCACATGAACTGGTTTTTGGCAGTGAGCTCATCCGCTGCGCCGAGTGTGGTCACCCGGTAACCGGCGAGCGGAAGACAAAGCGCACGAAGTCTGGCGAGCAGGTATACGTCTACTACCGCTGCTCCCGGTACAACAGTGCAGGGCACACCCGAACGCGAGTATCTGAGAGCGACCTCGAGCGACAAGTACTTTCGCTGTTCAGAAGAATTCGGATCGACGATGAGCAGCTGCGAGACTGGTTTCGCGCGGTGATCCGCGCGAAGTCGCAGGACGCGATGCGATCGGATGAGGAGAAGATTGCAGAGCTTAATCGTCAGCTGACGAGCGCACGGCAGCAGCAAGACCGGCTACTCAACCTGCGACTGCTCGACGAGATCGATGGCTCGACCTTCGCCGGGAAGAGCCAGGAGCTGCGGGACCGGATTGCTCGGCTCGGGCTGGAGCTGGAAGCCTTTGATCGCGATCGGGCGGAATTAGCGGAGCTGGCCGAGAAAGTGTTTGAACTTTCGCAATCGCTTGAGAGCAAATGGTTTAGCGCATCGGCGGCCGCAAAACGTCAGTTGCTGCAAATCGTCTGTTTGAACTGCACCCTCGACGGCGCAACTCTCGACATGGCAATAAGAAAGCCCTTCGACGTGCTCGCCGAAGGGCTGTCTGTCTCGTTAAGTCGGGGTGACAGGATTTGAACCTGCGACCTCTTGGTCCCGAACCAAGCGCTCTAGCCAAGCTGAGCCACACCCCGAGTCGGCGGTTCGCTTCTGCGATGCGGCCGCGACAAGCCGTCCATCTTAGCTTTTTGGCATTTCGCGTCAACGCCGCTTCTTTCGCTGAAAATCTCGCTGCGTAACGTGTAAAACGAATTACCCGCGTGGCCGCCGAACATCGTCGCCTGCCCAAGGCCAGCGCCAAACTGCGAATACGCTCCCCGCCAGAGCTATGAGCCAACCGGCAGGATTACCCGGGAACAAGAAGGCGGTTGCGATTCCCAACATCGCGACGGCCAACCAACTATTCGCTTTCAGCCAAACGAAGGCAGTGCCCCGTCCACGTAGTAGCGCCAAACCGATCAACCCGAGGATAGTCCAGCCAGCAAAGACCTGTCGCGGAACAATTCGACTGTCTTTTAGTCCGTTAGAGTAACGGAAGCTGAGAGTGGCCAAACTTCCGTCCGACATCGCGTAGCTGGCTTGCTCACCGGAATCAGGCGGGCCAGCCACTGCCGGCCGAGTCATCCCGCTAGAGGACAAATATTCATTACCCTCGATCAGCTCTGAGCGCTGCAAGTCAAGCCGATCTATTTCTTTGGTGACGTCCGCTTCAGCGCCACCGTTCGATCGAATCAAATGTTGCAAGCGACCCGCCGCATGATCGTACTGGCTGTTCCATCGCGGAGCCCCGTCTCGAAGATATGCACTCGCTGATCCATCACTTTCATCGGCAAGATCCCTCAACGCGGCCAGACCACTAGCCATTCGTTCGAGTTCAACACGTTCGGCACTAGTGAGTAACGCTTCGTTGGCGGGCATCATTTTCGCCCCCTCTGACTCTAGACTGATCGTCCACACAGTTCGTTCTACCGGTATTGCCTTCAACTGAGGTGCTGGCAGTTCAATAGAATCGTCGGTCGAGGAAGTGAATGGCAAACGTCCTACAAAGGAAACCTTTAATTGCACAGGTAGCTGACGTCCTCCCAGGTCGATGCGCAATGCGCGCGGCCCAACCGCGTTTATCTCCGCGCGGACGTCGTCCAACGTGACTGCTGCTACCTGACAGTCGGCGGGGACCGAAAGTGTGCACTCGGGCATCCCCTCGGGATGCAGATCGAACCGGGCAGTTCCGAAATAGCGGCGATCCTGTTGCCATGCAGCTTGAATGTCAGCGAGACGCACCAAAGGCTCCCGGGTTTGTTTGTCGAGCGATGGCCGGCGTCCGATCGCCTCGGATCGGTCAGCAATTACTCGAAACAGCTGGTAGCGTTCTGAACTAAGTGTCGCTGGAAAGATTGAGGCCGAATTTTGGCTCGGTTGAAGTCCGTTAGTTTCCCAGGTGAAGTGTGAGCTTTTGGCCAACGCTAGGTACCGATCGACTGATTGTGCATCGAGCAACTGAACGTCGACTGCGCGAATTGAATCAGCGGCGGAGGCCTTCAGTGGTCCTCGGATGACCAATGTCAATCGATCGGTGATTGCCCGCTGAGGACGAATCACTAGTTGTTTGCGGGACTGACCAGGTAAAGTCAATAGAGTGTGATCGACAGCCGGTTCCACGTTGAACGGCCCACTCCAGTGATCGGGCACCTCAAACCGTAAGACATCCAGGGAACCGGAGCGAACCTGAAGATCACAATGCAATTCGGCGATCCAGGATTTATTGACTTCGTGAACCGCGGTGAGCAGGCGTCCGACCAGTTTGGGTGCGCTAGGCTCAACGCGGAGCCGCACTTGACGCTCGCCATGCCGGTCAGCGACGAAATGTGCTTCGAGACGCCCGCGATTTGAAACGTAACCACCCAACAGGCTGTCGTCGGCCGCTACGAGTCCGGATTTGCCTTCCCATTTCACCGACACGTTGCTTTCGCGAAAAACCCGAACTTCATAATTGGAAGCGTCGACAGATTGAAGTCGAACGAGGGGAAGTGATATCGGCGACCTTTGTCCAGGCAGGTCCCAGTCGGCTTCGACCGATAGCTGCGTCGGCCGCGATTGCGAATCCGAGAATCGCACGGTAAGAGAACTCTGATCGCTTTGCCACCATTCGGCAGGAAGTGGCTTGTCACCGGCGAACCCGGTTACCGTTCGGACGCGAAGATTTGGCGGCATGGCAAGTGAGCACTGTCGCAGTGGCTGTTCTTCTTGCCTGAACTCGGCCCGATAAAAGAGCCGTCCGATGTCCCGACCTAAGCTGAAATCGAGATTTTGATTAGCAGTAAGTTGCTTAGGGGACGGACGAATCACAATCGTCGGCACTGTCAGAAGCGAAGCTCGATCCCACGCAATGGCGGGCGGTTCTGGCGCGCCTCCCCAGGCTCGTATGAAAGCAGGAAGGGTCAGTTGGTCGGATGGACCTTCGACTTCCCAACCCGGCGTCACCGAAAGGGCTTCCAAGTAGCGGTCCGTTCGATCGGCGAGTGCATGGATCGCCGGCGGCACGAAGGTTCCGCTTCCAGTTGCACCAACCACCAGAAACCTGGCGTGCAGCGAGGCTTCGACCGGGTAGGGGGGAGCCAACTCGAGATGAACAGTGTTGAAGGGACCTTCTTCAGTCCACCGACGAACGATGCCGGCATCTGAATCAAGAGGGAGAAGCCTTACTCGTGGATCGGTTCGAAGAACGATCTCCCGCAATTCCCCGCCCTCTGTGGAAAAATCGAAGCGTCCCTCCGCTAACACCGAACCGGGTCTCATCTTCCACCAGATGCGCTGCGCCACCGATACCGTCGATCGAGGCGACGAGTTCACCTCATTCGGAAGATAGCGCACGTGCAACTGACCAGACGGGACCAGGTCGGCTTCCAGCGTTCCGTCAACAGTTACGAAAGCATGGCCGCGTTGGGCGGAGGCAAGTTCCCCTTGACCTCGATCGGCATCGACGAGCAAGCTCGCCTTGCTCTGCGGAACCTTTGGGATGGGCACATTAACTACGAAGTGTTCGTCGTGTCGCTTCGATGCAACACCCAATCGCAGCGTCAAGCGATGGTCTCCTGCGTCAGGCACCTCTACTGACAACACGTCGTGAGCCTCATTCCAGCTGAAAACAGCGGGCGACTCATTGAGTGTGGACGCCGAAGCAACAAGATGCACGTCGCCGTTGCCCAGAGGCAATTGCACTCTGGTCGCTTCCCCGAAAGTATGAACTTCATACTCGACGACAATCTCGCATGCGCTCGGCCGAACCGAGGATTCTTCCTCGGCGAAACTGACGCTGTACTGCGCAGAAGTTACCAGCCAGGTGGGATCGTTCGAACGCTGGGGCGCCGAAGCCTGGTGCAGGAATTCGTAAAGATCTTCGCTCAGATATACATAGTCGCCCGTGGGTTGCTGGTCCTCGTCTACGGGAAAGACGACGCGGGGAGCCTCGTTAGAAGGCACTATCGCGAATTCCTCTGCTGCGCATCGTGCGCCATGACCGCCGGGAAGAACTGCTAATAGCAAAAGTACCGGCAGAAGCGTGCCGCTGACGAAAGGCGTCCGGCGCGCAGTGGACAGATCGAGCCGCTGAGTTGCCTGCGAGCCGTTCTCTGAAGACTTCAGACCTTGCCAGACGGCGCTCGTCACTATTCCAGCCAAAGCCCACCAACTAATCGGGATCAGTGGCATCGGACTGAGCCAGAACGTGGCTGCTGTAAAGCAAGTTGCAGCAACCAGACCAGCGCGCATGTAGCGATCTGGCAACGCCGTAGCGACGGCGACGATGCACAGCGCCAAGGCGATGCCGCAAATGCTGACCCACACCGGCCTGTAGACAAGTAGGGTTTCGTATGGTTCGTCGCTCAGTGTGAATTCGTACTCGCGCCAGCCCTTTCCGATCTCTTCAAGGTCCGAGTCGATGCTCAGTCGTTCCTTCACTCCTACGTTCATAGTGCTGGACCAGAGGCGAGCCCAGTCGCGACGCGAGAACAAATCGAAGACTTGGTTCCACGACCTATGCTGCTCGCCAGGCGGCGCCGAAGTTGTCCAGCAATGTAGCCCAGGAGCTAGACGCACGGTCCAACGCTCACGAAGTGCAGGTATGTCGGTCTGTGGCAACGGCGCACGGAACTTACTTGCGAACCAATGAGAATTGTCCTGCGGTGGCGAAGAATATTGGAGTGTAACTCTGGGCCGTCGAACTGTATCAGGCAAAGAAACCACGAGTTGTTCACCACTCTCAGCATGCCCGACGATCGCGGCAGGGTGCTTGTCAACCGTAACGCTCTTGATCGAAGCGCCGGCGGGTACGTTTAAAGCAAATCTGCCCTCGCCTAAATTGTCCAACTCGTACACGGCTACGTGTGAGGCGGATCCATCGCTCGAAAATTTGGAACTAACGATTCGTTCACGAAGGAACAAACCAAGCGATCGCGGAGGAATACGAGGCGAGATGATAAGTTCGCCCCGGCTTCCGGGCTCGTATTGGTATCTGGCCAGCAAAGGGTTGATTGTGTCGTCGGCGACGGGCGGTAACGGCAGTGCAGACATCCTGTCAGCAGCGATACTGACCGGAATCCCGCGCCCGGTCGCGATTTGAATAGTCCCGGATTGCGAAGTCGCTTCAGGCAGCGACAGCAATGGTAGGTGAACCTTGCCGTCGAACGGATAGGACCAACGACCGATCAATACCATCGTCCCGCTCTGCGGCCCTGACAACTGCAATTGCAGAAGCGATTCGTCATCGTCATCACCCGTCCGGCTGGAGAACTCTTTCGCGACAACTGTCTGAGATTCATTGCCCTCTACGGTCCAATCAATCTTCCCTCGCGGTCTGGGCATAACCCTAACGAGGACTCTCGAAATCGAGGACACTTCAGGACGGACAAGTATCCGGATTTCGTTTGAGATAGAATTTTGCGAGACGCGGACGGCACTCTCAATCTCCGCTGAATATTGGGCCTCATTGCGCCGGAGTGCCAGGCGGCCGACACTTCCGGGTGCTGGCGTGTCAATGAGGATGGCTCCCTGCGGAGTTTCAAGCAAAGTTCGCTCATAAGGACTAAGCGTCGCCGGGTCACGCCGCTCCGACTGTGAATCGCTCAGCAGCGCCGGCTCCATGGTTGAATCGGTAGTTACGACGGAAATTAAACGCCGTTCCACCCCGACATTGTGAAAGGTTAAGAAACGCAGCAGATCGCTAGAGTTGACCTCGGTGTCGCGCAGGCGCTGTCGCCTGGCTCGAACGATCACGCGGGTAGGAGCGTCTGCACGGATCGGGCGCCGTAGGCGAACCAGAAGTCGATGCGAGTCTGGTCGCCGAAGCGTCAGGGTCCGATCCTCTAATAAATCTGACGGTACGGTCTCGACCGACTCGATAATCCAACCCCGCGGCGCTACGGCCGAAATGTCAAAGCAATTCTCGGCATCCAAGCTTTTGGCAGTGGAAAAGTCGGCGATCAAAGTAGCTGTCGCCTGGCCCGAATCCAGCGCTAGAGAGAGTCCGCTCTCCACGTTCAATCGCGGCCTCGGACGCGAGGCTACCACATCGATCCTGCTAGTGCTGCTGAAGTACTCGAACCGCAAGGCGCCGGGAGTCGCTTCGGTCCCTGAGTTGAGCAATTGGCTCGCGCCGTCTTGGGATTCGGCGCTGATACGAACGCCGCTCGTTTCAATCAATGCAACGGTCCCGGTCTGCCAGAGGCCACGCTCGACCAGGATACGAGGAAGGCGTTTCTCTTCTTCCATCAACCATTCGGACGTGGCCGCAATCTGCAGGGTATGCGATCCGACTGCAAGCGGTTCTGGCAACTCCACGGTGTACCGCCGGACACCGTTCTCGTCCGGAGCACCTTCCAGCCAAGACAACCGGTGGCTGCCGCTTCGAATCGACAGCACGTTCAGACCGGGATCGACCCGCAGAGCCATTTCCCGGAGGGGTTGTTGGTGGACCGTTAAGTCGAGCGACACTTCAGCGTCGAGGAGCCCCGGAGCAAACCGGTACGACGCAGTTTCGCTGACCAGGAGCAGAGACTCGGCCCGACTAGCGGATGGAGGATGGACGAGGAACTGGATCCGGCTGGCTCCACCCACTTCCAAGGTCCATCTCATTTTGCTGGCCGGCGGTTCGTTAGCTTCGTTGGACTTTTCGCCTGGGACCAAGGGCGCTGGTTCCCGAAGCAGCGCGGACGCCGTTGTAAGGCTCCAACCCTCTGGCAAGTCCAACTGAAGCTCACTTCGATTTGCCTGCGGAAGGGCAACGTCGAACGCCCAACTGCCGCCATCGGAAGGTTGTCCTGCCGCCATCCAGGAGAACTTCAGCTGAGCTGGACTCGCAGCCTGCAACACATACGTTCCGGAATCACTCAAACCCAGCAGCGCGCTTCGCGGCGGATCTTCGTTCCATTGAGCTGAAGTGATTGCAACGTTGACCTCGCCAAGCCCAACAAAGCTTTTGTCACCACTGGGACACGACACGTTTACTTCGGCGGTTCCTTCCAGCAGTTGACCATCGCGAAACGTAGCCCGGTAAGCGCCGTTTTCAATGCGACCCTGAGAAGGGACTTGCCCACCACTGCGGCGAGCTGCTTTGATCCGCTGCTCAAATTCATCTCGCTTCATCGGTAGCAGGCCCCGAGCCTGCTTCGGCAAATCCTCCTCAGGGACAAAAAGCCTGCGATAGACAATAGGATCGACCTTCTCCTGGCTCATTGGCTCTTGAGCACGCGCAGTCACGGCTGCCATAGCCAGCAGAACGAAGAGCCCTGGTCTCATTCCAGGCAGCGCACGAATCATGGACGTGGCTCCGCCACTGGTATGGAGAGAGGCGAAGTCGCCGTCGTGCTGGGCGAAGGGCGATCCATTCGCGGCGTGGGCACCTGCGTCGATCGAGATTCAAGAGGAAACGACGGTACGTCCGCGCTCGGCGAAATTCTCACAGGTGCCGGCGATCGACCTGTGGTCAGCCACCACCCAAGCGTCGTCGTCATAGCAATTACGACGCCCAGCATGACAGCCTGGCCAACGAACAAGGTGGTCTCAGGGGCCCATAGTCCGGCCAAAATCAAAGCAACTGCTACCACCAGCAGCCAAGCCGGATTGCGCAGCACTCTAACGTGCATGAGCAGCAGCCCTGCCGCTAAAGCCGCCGCCGAGAACAGTCCTAGCACCAAACGATGCGATGCGCAAGTCACATGCAGCGGCGGCGTAGCCCCGAAACTACTGAAAACATAAGTGTTGACACTCGGAGGCAAAGCAGGCTGCTCCGATGCACCAGTCCACTGTTCCAGTTCGCGTTGCGACACTGTTGCTTGTCGCTCCCAAAAGAGTCTTCGCCACTGCCAACTGAGTTCCGACGCAAACGCTTGGGGTTCGTCCAGCAAATGCATATGCGAAGGAAGACATAACTCCCAGTAGAGCCGTTGCACCGATGAACTGTCGAGGATCGCCGGAGGCTCCAGCTTTTCGCGCAAGAGTCCCCAGCCTGAAGAGTCTTGCTTCGCGCTGTACCAGACTTCGAGCACTTGCTCCTTGTTTTGCATCGCAGATTGCACAGGAATGGCAAGCGATTCCTTTTCGCGGACCATTCTTTCGACCGGGCGCCCGTTTAAGGCAGCTTGCACTTCCGGCAAGTTGCTACCGGGAGGAAGTTGCAGACGAATGATGTTCTCTCTCGGTGTCAATCGCCAGGCGGCTCGGTCCTGGCGGCCATAGCGTGAGATCCATGATTGAATCCATGCCCGATGGACGGTTACGGCTGCTGCGTCTTGTGACTCGACAGCCGATGCCACGACATCGATCTCGCTGACCGGATGGAGCAGGGGAAGCAGCGTCTCTTGCGGACTTTCAATTTCGGCAGGACCCGATCGCGCTTCGCTCGGAGTTTGCAACGAGTCGAGCTTGATATCCTCGGCGTAACGCAAGGTCAGCGAGTGATGACTGAACTCACTTTCATCCCTGTCTGCGGGAACCGGAAGAGGAATGGAAAAGGCGGTCGCTTCGCCCGGACTAAGTGCGGGAGTTGGTAAGGCGTACTTAATGGTGAACTCGCAAGGACCGATCAGATCACGCGGAGCGATGAAACGATACGCAGACGCGCTCGGCTGAGCTGGTTCAATGCTCACCGGTTCCAGCGGCAGCACTTCTCCGCCGAAGGCTATCGACAAACCGCTCGCGCGTTGCAATTCGGCTGGTATAGAGAGTTCAAATTCGCGCTGCGGCTCGTGGGAAATGCGGTATTGCAAGCTTTGAGTGACTTGGATGCGCCGGCGATCGAGCCGCACGGCAGTTTCTGTGCTAACGGCGGTCGTTCGGTCGCGCAAACGGAAGCGAGCGGCCAGCAAGGCTCGCTCACTTCCACCAAGATCACGGTAGACCAAAGGGGGCTGTTGGCGCGCGGGCAATACAATCCCGGCAGGGAGTGAGTCGACCGTCAGACCGCGGGTAGCCGAAGTGTCAGCAATCAGTTCGACGTTGTCACCTGGAACGATCACTACAGTAGCTGGCGTCGTTACTTCGGCTTGCGGACGGGGAAACGAGAGTTCCAGTAAACTCTCGGAGGCCGGGCTCGTCCGGTGTGCACTGAGTTGTACTTCCATTTCCGAAGGAGCGTCGGAAGCTAACGGCAGCTGCCAAGTAGTACCGGTATTGTTCGATGCTGTGTCCGCTAAGAAAAAAGAGTCGGGCGCCACGCGGTCCAAATTCCAGTCGGCGGCGTCGATTGCAATGTTTTGCGCGCGTGTGCCACGCATCCGATAGCGAAGTTTCGCCTCGAGACGAGTTTGTTCAGCATCGACATAAACGATGTAGGTTGGCTCGACGCTGATCCGCGTCGGCCGCGGTAAAACCTGCAACTTCAGATGGCTCGGCTGGCGGAAATACTCGAACCGTGCCGCGAGCTTGCCGAGCGAGGTGCTGTCCACGGGTGCTTCCACCCGCCGAACGCTGGGATCTTCCGTCCATTGCAGCAGCCAATCTCCGTCAACGGCTACGTCGATCGTGCCTCGCTGCCGGGCTGCTCCGAGAACCTCCCAACTGGCCGGCTCCAACGTTGAGCCGTTCTTAGGTTGTGAGGCGAGACTGGCAGAAAGCCGAACGTCGACCGGTCCGCTTGCAGGTCGGTCAAGCTTCACTTCGACAACCTGACTACCTTCGCTTTGCGCTGCGGCCGTAGTCGCAACAACGGCGGAATATCCGGCCGCCATGCCGGGATTTAACTCCATACCCGGCGGCAGGCGTACCTGGAAGGTTTCCAGGGGACCCACATGACTTCGCACCCGCAGCTTTACATCGCTACTGATTCGAGTGCGGCCTTCCACTTTCATCGCCACTTCGCCGACTGCTTCTAAAGCACCAGCCGGGTTTGTGGCACGGCCGGGACGCCACGAGATTTGCACATCGCCAGCGGCACCCAGCAGCGAGATCTCACTCTTGCCAGACGAAAGGGCCCGCGACGTAAGTAAGCCATCACCGCCGCTGCGAAGCGAGGCCTCAACTTTTGAGATAGGCACTTCCACTTTCAGCGACGATTCAGTCGCTCGCGGAAGCTTCAGCTTCAACCGCTGCTCGTCTCCCACTTCTTCGAGCGGCATGGCAATCTGAAGGTTGATCTGGTGCTGGGTCGTCGGCGAAGGGGTTTGGTCCTTCGACCCTTCGACCGGAGTTGGAGTCGCTTTCAGCCAGCAAAGGTAACCATCGCCATCGGCTTCGCAGGTAACGAAAAGCTCTCCTTTGCCGGTATGCTCAGCGGAATGCTTCAGGATCACCTGATTCATACGGAGCGGAATGCGCACCCAATCCGTTCCGCGGACGCGCACCGTGACGGCGACCTCTAGCGCTGCGACATCGTCGTTCACCGTCCCAGTCACTGCGACTGCGTCGAGAGAGTAATCCGGGGGCTCAGGCGGAGCCAGGCCGCGCTTGAGTTTCAGAAGCCGTTCGAACTCCTCGAACGACATGCCAAGTACCGGAACCAAATTTCCCTTGCTATCGCGTAGCAAGAAAGTGTCGAGTTCGCTGGCCGCAATCGGCGGCTTCGAGCGCGCGTCATCGGTTCCCGGCGGGCTCTCCTCGCCAGCCTCGGCGCGCGGGGGCAAATCCCCAGGCTGAGCCCAGACAGCACCTACGAAAAGAGCGACCAGCAGCGCCCCGCATCCCGCGATCGTTGCTCGCCTTTGTGCACGCGACAAGCTAAAGCCTCTGCAGTCGAAGTAGATAAGCCTGATATCCCTGCGTCGAGAACCGACGCTCATTCCAGTCTATTCAGACCGACGGGAATCTAAAAGCAAAAGACCGCTCGACCGGGGGGGGCATGCGACAGGTTCTTCGCCTCTTTTTCGAGTAATCGCTTCACCGCAGAAGCGACTTCACCCCGGCGTATAGGTCGAGCGTCTCCCGGTCACCGATGATCTTGAACAGCTGGCAGATCTGGCTCAGCCCTTCGGCGAACAAGAAGCCGCCCGTCCGGCCAAAGCTTTTGGCGCCCAGCACATAGAAGTTAGCTTCTGGCTGGCTGAGGCCATTTCCGGCAGCCCGGCCGTCGGACTGAGACACCGATGCGACGGACGCTTCTGTGGAAGAGCATTCCCGAACTTGCAAGTCGGCGTATAACTGTCGGTCGGGGCGAAAACCAACGCTTGCAACAATTTCGTCGAACGGAAATACCCCGCTGTGCGATCCCGAGCATCCGACCTCGAACCGCTTTCCATCTTTTGCGCGGCGAATCGTCTCGATGACCGTGCCAGTCCAATAATTCATACCGTCGGAGCCCGATGTGGCCCAGGTGTTGGCTGCGTCGGTTAGCTTCGAACGCTCTGGCAGCAGTTCACCGGTATCGGCCCGCAGCGGCGGAGTCCCGGCGGGAGAATCCTCGTCTCCGCGAACCAACCACGTCACTTGGGTCGACGGGTCTTGTCGCATCAGCGCAGCTAGCCCTTGCGCGTGATAGGCCGCAGTCCAGTCGTTTCCGATGAGCAGCGTGTGCCGGCTCGCGTAACGCTGCCGGTCCTTGCCGAGGAAGTCGGGAAAACCGTGCTCAATCTGGTCGCGAAGACCTGATTCACCGACGGCCGGAATCCCTCCGTCTCCGATCCAATTCGGCTGCCCGATAACACCCGTTGCGTCGATCACCACATCAGCCAGTTCGATCCGTTCTTCGCCACTCGATTCTCGCACCAGGATTCGGAAGGGCCAATCTCCTCGATCTTCATGCCCAGGCATCTCGTGCTTTAGCGTAAATTCCTTGCCAACCGCCAGCACCGTCGTTTCCATTCGGAGGTGGTCGGAGAGGAGATCTGTCTGCGAAAGCGGGCCCAGGTACCGTTGCACCCATTCCTGACCAGTTAAGAGTTCCTCATCGGCAGGCGGTTGGTAGGTTTCGTCGTGCGCCTGAATTGCTGCGAGTCCCAGCAGCGACCGGTTTTGGCCAAACGGGGTGACCATTCGCAAATGTCCCCAGGTCTGGACATGCTGGCAAATCTGCCCCCGTTCGAACAAGACGACGTCGTATCCGAGGAAACGCGCGTAGAGTGCTGTTTCCAGCCCGATCGGGCCCGCGCCGAGCACCGCAATCTTCGCCGGAGTATCGACCGCCATCGCGATTCCCTTCAGTCCGCCGACCTAGCCAGCAAACTAACTCCACAGGAGGAAACTAGCTAACCAGATTTTTACAATTCATTGCGCATTAATGACTTGCGAATTTCACTACAACTAACCAACAATACCCAAACCAGGGGAGGCACTGCCGTTAGCCGGCTACTAGTGAAACCGTACGCCCGGGACACATTGTAGCAGACGTGCAGATTCTGACGGTTCAACGAAGACTATTCAGAAGCTAGGGTTTTATGGCAGTAGGCAGAGTCTATAGGCTGGCGACTGAATTCACGGGCCAGGCATGAAGGGGCATCCATGCATCGCACTCGGGACGAGCGCGCACAGATTCTTATCGTTGTCGACTCCCCCGAATCAGGAGCGCAGCTTAACCAGCTGATCGCACGTTCTCGCGGGCTGCGATGCATCGGTACAGCGACTGACCAACAGACAGGCGTGCAGATGTATCAGCGCGAGCGCCCGCAGCTCGTCGTTGCCGGCCCGAGTTCACCGCATGGCCATACACTCAACACCATCCAGCACTTGACATCGGAGCCTGGCGCACGAGTTGTCGCCGTTTGCCAGGACACACCTAAGGGCGCCAGCCTCGGCGTCGAAGCACTACAACGAGGCGCCTTGGACCTCCTTTGTGCTCCCGTCAACTCGGCTCGTGGCGATCTCCTGCTACGTGATGAACTTTGCTTTCGCATCCGCACGCTTCTCGCGTCTGGAGCAGAGCTAAAGTCATCTCCGGACCGCCCTGCTGGTCTTTGGAAGACTAGCGCCCCAGCTTCTGCGGTGCCGACGAACCTCAACGGTGTTGAGCAACGTTTGTTCGAAGCCGAGCGAAGCATCGTTATCGCCGCCGCTGGCATTGGAGGTCCGCGGTCATTTCTGCAATGCTTTCCAGCCTTTACCAACCCGCTTCCGCCACTCGTTGTGGCCCAACTGCTGCCCGCGAACCTGACCGCAGCTCTTGCCAAGCAGTTGGATAGCAACTCGGCCATTCGCTGCAAGGTTGCCGAGAATGGCGACGTCCTGCAGCCGAATACGGCCTATCTGACGCCTGCTGACCAGCAGACCGTGGTTGTGCGACAAAACGGCGTACCGACGTTGCTCGTGCATTGGGATCTTCCGCAACATGCAGGTCGGCCGCGACCAAGCGTCGATGTGCTGATGCAGTCGGCGGCGATTGCGTACGGCCAAAAGTGTCTCGGATTGCTAATGACGGGCAATGGTCGTGATGGTGTTGCCGGAGCGAGGGCAATCACCGTCAGCGGAGGCTTTGTCCTGGCTCAAGACGAGGAGAGTTGCCTTGCATCCGGTACCGTGCGACTGGCCAGGAAACTGAATTACATCGATCGCTCAGTGCCCATCCAAGATTTGCCCGAAGCGCTCGCTTCGGTGACGCCCATCCTTGGTCGGCCCGAAATCTCCGTCGTGCGGTCACCACTGTTCGATCCTGGCCCACTCCACTCGTGCGCCGTTTAGGCCCAGCCGAGGGCTACGCTGGAAAGTCAGCAGTACCACGAAAATGGCTGTTGCTACTTGCCAAGAGCTAAGCCGTGGGGGATGCTTTCTTGCTGGGAGACTGCGGTGAGCCTCGGAAGGCGTTTGCAGGGTGCCCTATGGTTGCATGCTCGGAAGACATGCCGACGCATCACCCGCCTTTGAGCGACGGGTTATCATCGCGCCAGCTCTGCTCGGTCGGAATCTCCGGCCGACTCGCCTGTCGGCGGGATGTCAGCACCGCCCCAGCACGCCGACTTTACACTTGCGTGCTCTGGCTTTCGCAGTCCTTAGCTTCCAGCATCCTTATCTGATGGAAGGAGTTTGCCATGCCGTTGTTTGAGGTAGAAACGGACGCACATATCATCATCACCTGGGCAAATGACGATCAGGCAGCGAAGCACGTCGTGCGGGACGCCTATCCGCATGACAAGGTGATCCGCATGACCAAGCGTCCTCGCGACACCTGGGTGATTTCCAAGGGGGCTCTCGGTTTGACTGAGACCCGAGTCGACCCGTGCGGCACGGCCCGCGATTGTCTGTCGAAAGCGCATGGCGATAAAGTTCACGCCATCCGTCTCTACATGCACGAAACCGGATCCGATCTCGAATGTGCCCGCAAGGTCATCGAATCGAACATGGTGATGGGTTGGTAATGGCCCGCGCCCTCCGGTGAGGGGCTCGAGTCACTGTCAGCCGCACTTCGCAACGCTAGCTGCGAGGGCTCGTCCGAGTTCAAGTGATACTTTTTGATCAGGCCGAATGCCGCATGTGTCCATGCTGTGTTCGGCCTGAAGCGTTTCTTGTTGCTCTCACCACCGCAGAGTGGCAGAGCAAATCCCGCTTGATCGGGGAATTGCAGCCGATGTCTGTGAGACTTTGCGGGTCCGGCAAACCTTTCCCGCAGTTCCGGCCGTGAGGGGGGCCCCGTCACAATTGCACCTTACCGCAGAGAGCCGCCGAAATAGACGGTAGGAGCGGAAGAACCTGCACATTGTGTTCAGCCGGATGCACTGCTGCATCCGGTGCGATCGGTTGAGGCCTAGTGATTGCCAACTTGCCGGCGCCATCCTTTCTTCCTTTCCGCAGATGCACGGTAGTGTTCGACTTGATTCACGAGATTGTGGGCTCGTGACACCGTGCGGACAGGGGTGGGTGTCGCTACCCGACACCAGATGTCCGATTGCGAGCAAACGGCGGAGCCGGTTGTGCATCGGGCCGAGCGATGCAAAGGATTGCCTCATGAAAACTACAAAATTTCGCTGGCGTTTGGCACTGCCTCTGGCAGCCGCGCTGACGTGCGATTTGTCACTGGCAGTTGCGCAGCAGCCAGTGGCGGCGGTCGACCTCATCAAGCCTATCGAGGCTGCGCCGCTGGAGGCTGTCCCAATCGAGGCCTCGCGGCCGGAGAGCCAGATCGAGGAATCGGATTCCAGCCAGCCGTCGGCTAGCGAGCCGACCCCCGCCGCTACCCGCGCTCCCGTGGAGTTGGTCGCTGAAGGTTAAGCAGACAGTTCGGCTGCCGAAGACAAGCCACGCGAACTGATCAAAGAACGGTTCGGCAACGGCGCGATCCGCATCGAACGCGAGATGATCCAGGACGCCGAAGGCAACTTCGTCCATGACGGTCTCTACCGCCAGTACGACTTGCAGGGAACGCTGATCGCCGTCGGCGAGTACCGTAACGGACGTCGCGAGGGAGTCTGGCAGCGGCTGCACGCGGCTGGCGAATCGCCACTTTTTCAGACGGCCCCGTACAAAGAATTTAAAGGTCCGTTTCTTTCGCAGGCAAATTTCAAGAACGGCCTGCTCGAAGGCAAATGGACAATTGCCGACGCCCAGCAGCGCAAGATCAGCGAAATCGCGTTTGCCCGTGGTGAACGCAATGGCGATGCTGCCTGGTTCTATCCCAACGGCAGCCTGATGATGAAGATCACCTACGATCAGGGCCGCGTTCATGGCGACGTGGTGAAGTGGGGCCCCGATTCCTCGATCGTGATGAAAGAGAAGTTCCAGAACGGCCGCCAGCTCACAACCAAGACTGAATTTCATAAGAAGGATGTGAAGCACCGCGAGATCGCTTACCTCAATGCGATGCTCTACGCTCGCGTTCCCGATGATTGGGACAAAGCACAGTTGGCGGTTTTTGAAGCTCGCGGGCAGGACGAGAAGCACGGCCAGTTCAAAACCTGGCATGCCAATGGGAACCTCGCGCGGCAAGGTGAGTTCCGCTACAACCTGCCCGTTGGAAAGATCAATTACTGGTACGAGAATGGCCAACCACAGACCGAAGGTGGCTACGTCGATGGCCGGCCGCACGGCGTGTGGACCTGGTACCACCCGAACGGCCAGAAGTCGATCGTCGGCGAGTACCGCGATGGCGCCGCAATCGGTACCTGGACCTGGTGGAACGCCGATGGAAAGGTTGCTCGCAAGTCGGAGATGACTCGCAGGCAGCCTGCTCCGGTCGTCCAGGGTGTGCCGCAGCCTAGCTCGCAACGCGAAGCAAACATTCGCATCGAGCTCGTCGAACCAGGCCAGATTCAGCGATAGGCACCCTCGCTCAAGCGAAAACAAACTGACCACAGCCCGGCTGACACGTGCAGCCGGGCTGTTTCGTTTTTATGATGCTTCCGATCGAGTCATTCGCGAACACTTAGCGGCGCGTGGAATTGCAATGTCTGAACCACCATTCGACCTGCAGCGAGCTCACCGCTGGTTCGCGGTGGAGTTCAACAACGAGGCTTGGGAATTGGTCGAGAAACCGCAGCGCTCCCCGGAGGAGACTCGGCGGATGCTGCACCTCGCCCATGCGGCGGCGCTGCACTGGTCGGCAGTGGGCAAGCCGATTAACGCCGAACGGGCTGAGTGTCTGCTGGCGACGGCGTATACCGCTGCGGGCCGGTTAGACACCGCGACGCTGCACCTTGAATTGGCCCTAATGCTCAGCGACAACGGCTGCGAGGACGAGACTCCGTTCGATCGTGCTGCCCTACTGGCCTGCGCTGCGAACATTTATCAGCGCACCGCCGACGACGCCGAAGGCCCGCGTTATGCCCGCCTCGCTCGCGAGGCGGTCGAGGCTCTCACGGAAGCGGACGACCGAACGGTGATCGCAAAGCTCTACGGTATCTCCTAGGATCCCGCCGACCGAATAGAGCACGACTCTCAAAACCGCCGCTCGAGGTTGGCTTCGCTAATCTGTTCATTGAGCGTCACGAGATCAAACAGCACACCAAGGCCGAACAAGCCGCCGGTGCAGAGCCAGATGATGCCCGTGATCCACTTGCCCAAGTAAAAGCGGTGCACACCGAATAGGCCCAAAAAGATCAGCAGCGCCCAGCCGACCGAGTAGTCGACCGGTCCGTCCGTGTACTTGCGGTTAGCGTCCTCATCCATGCCCGGAATGAGGAACAGGTCGATGATCCAGCCGATCAAAAAGAGGCCGCCGGTTAGCGCCCAGATGATACCGGTGATCTGCTTACCGTAATAAAAGCGGTGCAGGCCGACAAAGCCGAGAAGCCAGCAAAGATAACCAATGACGACGCTATGCGTGTTGCCCACCGGCGGATAGGTTGCGGTCGCCTTCATGCTCATCGGTCGTCGGTTTCCTGAATGCCTCGTGGAAGGTGTGTATGCCATCTTGGCAGCTATTCGCAGCCGCCGGGGCATTCTTGTCTGCTAAAAGCAAATTAGGTTCCAGATCATTCGGCAGGCTGCCGTAACGCCCGCTCGACCACATGCCGGCGAGGGCAACGAACAAGACGATCAGGAGCACGACCACAATCACAATCGCCGCCACACCGAGCGCTTTCTGCCACGAAAACGGAGCCGTTCCCGTGGAGCGCCCCGTTTGCCCGTTCACCAGAAAGCGGAACGTCTTGTCACGATATTGATATGCCATCACCCAAATCGGCAGCAACACCGGTTCGGCGGCCAGTCCTTCGACGCGGACATTCACTTTGAGGTTTCGACAGTTTCCGGCCACGTAGCCGCGACAAGCGATCGATTCCAAACTTTCGAGCCCCTGATGGGCGAGCGGCCGCGCGTACTTGCGCTGCACCCGGAACTGCTCGTAGACGATATTCTCGAGATCGACTTGTTCCGGTGGCACAGCCGAACGGAGATCGAATGGGGCGAGCGCTACGGTTTCGGAATGCGTCAGCACACCGCTCGCCCCCACGAGCACCCCGTCATACTCGCCATGATGTTCCCCCGACACGGGATACCACCCGGACCGCGTATAAACCGGCGCCTCGCTCGTATCGGCCGTCCAGTAAGTAAACGTTTTGGCACTAAACACCCAGTAGGGGACATACACGCAGCGCAGCTTCAGAACCACCGCCGCGCGGGCCAAGTCTGCAGGCCGCCAGAAACTGCTTCCCAGCCAATGGCGCAGCCGGTTCAGGGCAGTCGCTTCGTCGATTGCGAAGGGAACCACGCGCGAGGGGCGCAGCACTTTTGCATCTCGCTGGGCCTCAAGCTTCTCGCTGCCGCAGAATGGGCAGCGGAGTGTTTGGGCCGATGCGTCGTAGCTCATCGATGCGCCGCAACCTTGACACTGAAAATTGTGCGTGGCGATTGCTGTCGCCAGCGGCTGGGTCGACACGCGATGCGGCGTCTCCGTGCCGCAATTCGCGCAGAACAAATCCTCCTCATCGAGAATTGCATGGCAAACAGTGCATTTCTCGAGCAAGTCAGACATGGGAAAGCAGAGCAGGGGGTATAGGGGTCAGGATTCAGAGATCAGTCGGCAGCAAGCTGCGACAAGTCTACCGATTTGAAAGCAGCCACACGATCAGCGCAATCAAGGCGATCACCGCAAGGCAAACACCGATCACGGTGCCGATGCGATGCCAGGAGACCGGCTTGTCCCCCTCCATCTTTCCGGTCTGGCCGTTGAGCAGAAAGCGGTAAAGTTTGTCCTGGTAGCGGTAGGTCAGCAAGTAAACGGGGAGCAGGATCAGATCGGAATTGATATGGTCGAATGTCGTGCTCGCTTCGAGGCCGCTGTGCGTATCCCCCGGCAGGAAGGCGGCAATATTTTGCTGCTCGCGCTGATAAAATTCCTGCTGGCAAAGCTGCAGGGCCTGCTCGCGCTCAACGGAGTATTCCTCGCTCAGCCAGCCGGCCAGGAAATACGGCTCGTAGCGTTTGAGCGCCGGCAGTTGGAACGGCATCACTCGCTGGGCCTGGCCCTGAGGCAAACCCTTGCTCCCCGAAACCAGATAGCCGCTGTAATAACGATGATGCCGGCCGGCGAGTGGGAACCACTCGGTCTCGCGAACCTGGCGGGTGCGAGTGACGCGGTTGCCTTTGCTGTCGGTGGTGGTGTAGGTCTCCGTCCGATACCAATACTCGCCGATACTCGCTCGCCAGGTGCTTTGGGCGAGCATCGAGAAACTCCAGAACGGCAGGTAGATGCCTTTCAGCCGATCGGCGATTTTGGCCTGGGCAAGATCGCCGGGCCGAAACCAGCTGTTCTGTCGCAACCATTTGTGAAACTCGGCCAGTGCTTGCTCGGGAGTGATCGTAAACCCGATCACAAACTCGGGCCGCTGGCGGCCAGTAAGGTTCGGCGAGAACTCGACGACATAGGTGGAATCGCAGAACGGGCAAACGTAGCTTCGCTGCTGCGGATCGGCAGTCATTTCGCTGCCGCAATTGTCGCAGCGAAAGTGCTTTTGCGCCGGCTCATCGACGACGACGAGTTCGGCTTCAATTGGCCGCTGCGTCGTGGCAGCAGCGCCGCGAGCGGGTGGCGTGTAGCGCGGGTTTGTCGTTCCGCATGCCGGGCAGAATTTGTCGAGCGACTCGATCGGCGTGCCGCAGGCATCACAGGGAGTGCCTGTCGGCGCGTGCGACTCGGCATCGACGGCGGAGGGTGAATCGAGCCACTCGATGTCGGGCATCGGCCAAGGGTCCACGGAGATACGGGAAAGATGATCGATCTGGTGAAGGCACTATCTTAGGCGATCTAGTGTTTAACTGTGCATTCGCGGCACATCATCTCCCACGGCTATGATACTAGCCTCGGCTGCTGCCAGTTCGGCGAGTCGCTCCTTCACGATCTCTTCGGGTGCAAAGTGCTTGGCGAGGCGAACGTAAGTGCTGTGGTGCCGGGCTTCGGACTCGAACAAGCTGCTATAAAACTCGGCCAGTTCGGGATCGCGCGCTGCCAGGCGGTCGCGAAGGATGCCGAACCGCTCGCAGGAGCGGGCCTCGATCAGGCCAGCAACCAGCATTCGATCCACAGCCCGCCGAGGTTCCTGCTTGTCGATCAACTCGTGTAGTTGCTGCCCATAGTTGCTCGGCCTGATCTTCTTGAAGCGGATGCCCCGACGCTCACAGAGGTCGAGCACGAGATGAAAGTGCTCAAGTTCTTCGCGAACGATCTCGCTCATCTCTCGAGTCAACTCGTGGTCCTCCACGTAGGCAAACAGCAGATTCATTGCCGCGCCGGCAGCCTTTTTCTCGCAGTGGGCGTGATCGATGAGGAGTTGGTCGACATGCGGCTCGACCTGAGCGAACCAGCGATCGGAAGTGACGGAATGGAGGCTTAACATGCGGAGCGAAGACAGAGATCCGAGATGAGGAATCGAGAACCAGGGATTGAGAGGCAGCGGTCCGAAGCGGCAGCACTGATCTACGATGATTGCGATTGCAAGCCGACGGCTCGTTGACAAGTTCGCACAAATTCGTTAACATGTCAAGGCGGTGCCGCTAGTTCCAGATCTCGAGTCGTGCCGTTGGCTGACTTACGAGAATGGGATGGTGAAAAACCCGGGAGGTTTTTCACCAAGTTGGGGGCCCCTGGGGGGCACGTTCTGGTGAAAAACCCCCTGAGTTTTTCACCACCCACCGCCGTAAGTGTTACCCGCCAAGCGTTGCCTTTGTCCGCCGCTGCTGCCGATGATCCTGCTGAGCGTTCAGAACATCACGAAGCATTTTGGTCCAGACCCGGTTCTGGCAGGGGTGACGTTCGATATCCGTCCTGGTCAGCGGATGGCGCTGGTTGGGCCCAATGGAGCCGGCAAGACGACGCTGATGAAGATCATCACCGGCCAGGAGCAGGCCGACTCGGGGGTAGTCGAGCGGCACCCGTCGGCACGGATCGGCTACCTGGAGCAACAACCGGAATTCCGTTCGGACCGCACGGTATGGGAGGAAGCCAAGAGCGCTCTGGCTCACTTGATTGATGTTGCGGCCGAGGTGGAGCGACTAGCGCACGCGATTGCTGCAGAACAAGATCCGGCGAATCGACGCAAGCACGAGGAGCAGTTCGATCGCCTGCAGCACCAGTTGCATCAGCACGGAGCGTACAACCTTGACCATCGCATCGAGCGAGTTTTGCAGGGCCTTGGCTTTCCGGCCAGCAGTTATGAACAACCCGTGCAGACGCTCAGCGGGGGTCAGCAGAATCGCTTGCTGCTCGCCAAGCTGCTGCTGGAAGAGCCCGACCTGATGTTGCTAGACGAGCCGTCGAACCACCTCGATATTGATGCAACGCAGTGGCTCGAAAGTTATCTGACGGAATCGGAGCAGGCGATTCTAGTCGTCAGTCACGATCGCTACTTTCTCGATCGGGTCGCCAATCACACGCTCGAGTTGTATCAGGGAACCGTCGATCCGTACGTGGGTAACTTCTCACACTACAAGCGGCAGAAGGCCGAGCGGCTGGAAGTTCAGCGTAGGACGTACGAGAAGCAGCAGGACGAAATTGCGAAAATTGAGGATTTCATCCGCCGCAACGGCTCCGGTCAGTTGGCCGCTCAAGCGGAGGACCGGCGGAAGAAACTGGACCGGATCGAACGAGTGCCGCCGCCGCGGGAAATCGCTTCGCCGCCGATGGGATTTCCGCCCGCATCGCGCACGGGGGACATCGTGCTGCGCGTGGAGAAACTCAGCAAGGGCTTTGATCGACCGTTGTTTCAAAATCTCTCGTTCGATGTGCTGCGTGGCGAGAAGTGGGGCATTCTCGGCCCTAACGGCACCGGGAAAACGACGCTGCTCAAGGTGCTACTGGGCATTTTGGCTCCAGATACCGGTCGTGTTGTGCTGGGGACCGGAGTAAAGCCTGGGTACTTCGATCAGATGTTGACCGGGCTCGATCTGGAAGCGCAAGTGGTCGAAGCGATCCGACCCGAGCACAAGGAGTTTGTGCTGCAGCAGCGTCGGGATCTGCTGGCCCGGTTTGGAATCACGGAGGACATGGTCTTTCAAAAAGTGGGCAGTCTCAGCGGCGGGGAACGCAATCGCTCAGCTTTGGCTCGGCTGGCGGCGCAAGACCCCAACCTGCTCGTGCTCGACGAACCGACCAATCATCTCGATCTGTGGGCCCGCGATTCACTGGAACAGGCGCTGCGGAAGTTCGATGGGTCGGTGATCTTCGTCAGCCACGACCGGTACTTCGTCAATCAGGTGGCTGACAAGCTGCTGGTGGTTGAGCCGGGACGATTTCGAGTGATTGACGGAAACTACGACACTTACCAGCACCTCGTGAAGCAGGGGATGGCGAAAGAGGCGCGGGCGGGAACGGCGGTCGTCGTGACCAAGGCGAAAGATGGTGACGCAGAGGAGAAGCGGACCAAGCCGACGAAGGAACGTCGCAAGCGAAAGTTTCCGTACCGAAAGACGGCCGACATTGAGTCTGAAATCGCTCAGCGTGAAGAACGAATCCAGGAGATCCACCAGCTGTTCAGTGCAGAAGAAGTTTTACGCGACGGCAATCGCGTGAAGCAGCTGAAAACAGAACTGGAGGAGCACCAAACAGCACTACCCCGATTGTACGAACACTGGGAGGAGGCGAGCGAGTTGGGTTGAGTCGAGTTGTGTAGGGGAAAACCGCTACTCAAGTTTACGCTCGACGAGTCGGAAGGCATATCCGCGCCAGAGCGTGCTGAGAGTTGAGTGATCCCAGTGTTCGCGGCAAAGTTCCTGGGTCGGATCAGCGATCACTGCGTTGCCTTGGTCGTTGAATCCAAGCAGAACGACCGAGTGATTTACGCCCGGCACCCAGCCAAACTCGCGAGAGAACTCGTCATCGGCAGCGCCGGCTTCGAGCCCGACGCTGAGGATCATCGGTTCACCGGCGTATTGCCTGAGATCTTCGACCGAGCAGCGGCGAACTTCCACGTCGTAGGGCGTGTCAGCAGTTTTGAGTTTCAAGCCGCGGTAAAGACCTTGCCAACTCGTCCCTTGGCGAGTCAGGCACAACTGGGCCATCTCGCCTTCACTTGTATGGATGCCATACGACTTCAGCAACGTCGCAGCACATGCCGGCGAGCAGGTGTTCTTCGTCGTCTGAAGGCAGTTGCCGAGTCGATCCCAACGGTTGCCGCATTCGGGAGGGCTACCGAGCATTGGATAAACCATTGCGTAGCCACCACTCAAGCAGAGAGCGCCGGAATAGAAGACCTGTCGTGGTCGGCTACTCTCGGCTCGTCGCCAGGCGAGGGCAGCCAGCGGAGCGGCCAGAATCGGCAGCCAATTGGCGAGCACAATCAGATTGGCTATCGGCAGCCACTCGGCCAGGCGGACGTCGTACCACAGATTAAGGATGTAGTAGAACAGCGTCGCGACGACGAGCAAAGCGAGCAGATCACAAGCCCAACTCGGCAGTCGGGCGGCGATGCGCTGGGTCAACAGAAACATCCCGACCGCGAGCGCGGCTATCACTGCACAGGCAAGGTAAAGGTCGCCCATCGTGTCATGCTCCCGACACGTGCAACGAACTGGGTGCACACGAGCCCGAGAACTCGGGCAAAAGCGTGTACGTCGCAAACCGAGCAGCAGTACATGGCAAGCGGCGGACCAAAACTAATGTTAAGGTCGTGTGAAGCTGCCATAAAACTTGGATGTTGTTTGATAATAGGCGAGGATGAGGAAAGCGTCTACGGCGGTTTAAGGTTGTCAGGCGGCGGAAGATACGAAAATCTTGTTGGTGGGAGTCTGAGCGCAGCCGGCCTTCGCGAGAATCGACTTTTTCAATCTGACGAGCGTCGGGCGCTACAAACGAAGTAGCGTCGCACTTCGTCGGCGGTGAAGTCGGTGAACTCTTCCTGCAGCCGAGTCTGGTACCAGTCGGGTCGCTTCGTGACCACCAGCAGCTGGCCGCCCGGACGCAGTGCCTTGGCGGCGGTGGCCATGAAGATCTCCGCGATGCGGAAACTGGAATAGTACGGTGGATTGGCCAGAACAAGATCGAAAGAGGCAGGGGGAACGGAGCGACCGTCGGCATCGAGCGACGCTTGCACGAGAGGCAGTTCATTGGCTTGGGCTGCCCAACGCACGGCTTCGATCGCGCGGGCGTTGGAATCGATCGCCAACACTTTGACACTCTCAGCTCGGGCGGCCGCGGCGACCGCTACCACTCCGCTTCCTGTGCCGATGTCGAGGACCCGCATGCCCGGCGCGATATGCATGTGAGAGAGCAGGGCACGGGCACCGCCATCAACATGGCGGTGGCTGAAGACTCCGGGACGAGTTCGCAATTTGAGCAAGCGACCGCAATCGCGAAAAGGAAACTCGGCCTCGAAATGCCGAATCCGCTTCAGCGGAGCGCGCTTGGTCGCCAGATAAGTTACGCCGAGCTCCGACGGTTTGCGACTCACCCGATCGAAGAGCAACTTCATCTGTTGCTCGAGCCAAACGTCGCGCGTGTTGTCGGTCGTGGCGACGAGTTGGCCGCCTTCTTCGAGTCGAACATGCCCGGCTTGCAGCAGATCGCGGGCAAGCTCGGCTTCGCCGCTACGATTAAGCGCCAAGGCCACCACATCGAACCGCTCGTCAGGCGGATCGGTCTCACACAGCAGACGCAGATTTTTCGGCTTGAGCCCGGCAGCGGCGGTTTGCTGATGTTGATGGAAGTCCAGGATCAGGCAGGTGACACTGGCGCCCGGATGCTGCATGGCCATCGCTCGAGCGAATTGGCCTCGACCCGCGGTATTGCACAGCACGCGCCCGGCGAAAAGCTCGTCCATCGCCGCCAACAGCAGCTGCTCCTGTGGGCGAACTTCGGCGGGCTTCGTTGTGTCGTCTGCAGGGTCAGACTCGTCAGTCATGCGAGCCATTCTAGCGCGTTCGAAGCGGTTTCAGCAGGCCGCTGCGAATGGTCGGACCTTGGCATGCTTGGCCGTGTGAGGCCCACGCTGCGGTCCGCCGAACGATGGCAGTTCACGGCGACCCGCATCCGCCACACCCAAATTGGGGCCTCAAGCCGCGGTTTTGATGAGAAGCTAAGGACTTATGTCGACTCAGGCGAGGACTGGCACACCAGCTGCAATGTCACCCTCTGTGCAGTTGGTTGCACCGAACAAAACATAAGAACGCTGAGGAGAGATTGAGATGAAACGCATCCTGCTTGCGATGGCCGCGGCCGTTGCCCTTGTCGCCGCCCCAATGTTCCAGAGCTCGGCCGATGCTCAGTACCGCTATTACCGCTCGTACCGTCCGGCCTACGGCAATTATTACGGTGGCGGTTACTACAGCCCGTACTACAGCAATGGCTACTACGGTAACGGCTACTATGGCAACAATTACTACGGGAACCGTTATTACAGCGGATACCGTGGCAATTACTACGGCAACGGCTACTACGGTGGCCGGGGCTATTACGGAGG
>Ga0164290_1001201_pt1 | contig 46827 bp, 38 predicted proteins | sample Micstemetagenome_FD_108782 | JGI IMG/M metagenome (GOLD analysis project Ga0164290, IMG submission 108782) | Contaminated culture microbial community from soil near Moab, Utah, USA - Microcoleus steenstrupii SON62 (Illumina Assembly) | ecosystem: Environmental > Terrestrial > Soil > Soil crust...
AAGTTTTTATTTTTAATGTATTATTTACTAACCATTAAATCTAAAAAACATGGCAACTGCAAAAAAAGCTGCTAAGAAAGCTGCACCAAAGAAAGCTGCTAAAAAAGCTGCTCCTAAAAAAGCCGCTAAAAAAGCTGCTCCTAAAAAAGCCGCTAAAAAAGCTGCTCCTAAGAAAGCTGCTAAAAAAGCTGCTCCTAAAAAAGCCGCTAAGAAAGCCGCTAAAAAGAAGTAATCTTAGTTTAGCTTTAGCTAAAATAGATTTAAGAGTCCCGCCTAAGGCGGGACTTTTTTTGTGCTAACTTCACCCCTGTTTCTTATTTTTTCCTCTATGACAAACGAAGCAATTGCCGAAAATTTCTCCCTTTTATCTAAGTTAATGGACATTCACGGAGACAACTCATTTAAGGCCAAATCCTATGCCAGCGCGGCTTTCAGCATTGATAAGCTGCCTGTAGAACTTTCCACATTAACACCCGATAAAATTTTTGCCCAGAAGGGAATCGGAGAAAGTACTGGCAAGCGTATTATTGAGCAACTTGAAACAGGAACCCTTTCTATTTTGGATGAGTACATTGCCAAAACACCAGAAGGCATTATTGAAATGTTACACATCAAAGGACTCGGTCCCAAGAAAATTGCAACGATCTGGAAAGAACTTGAAATAGAAACACTGGGTGAATTATTGTATGCATGTAATGAAAACCGTTTGACACTTTACAAAGGTTTTGGTGAAAAAACCCAGCACAATATCAGAGAGTCAATTGAATTTTATTTCGGCTCCCTCGGCAGTTACCTTTACCAGCAAATGGAAGACTTTGCCGGAAAAGCCACCCAAAAGCTCCTGGAAAGCTTCCCCTCGAAAACTTTTTTATCCACAGGATCATATAGAAAACAGGACGAAATTGTGCATATACTCGAATGGGTTACCACCTGTTCTCCAACTGAATTGCTTGCATTTTTTACGACACAACAGTTTGAAATTATTACAACAACCAACGATTACCTGTCTGTAAAATCAACCGATAATGTAAGCCTCGGTTTTTATTTCAGTGATACCAAACAATGTTACAGTAAACTTTTTGAGACCAGTTGCAGTGACAGTTTTTTAACCGCATGGAAAAATAATATCGGTTGGAAACCTGAGCAATATTATGCAACTGAAGAAGCCATTTTTGAAGAAGCTGGTATCCCTTTTATTCCCCCATTTTTACGCGAAAAAGAAAGTATTATTGATCAGGCACGCAACAAATCATTGCCTGTTGTTATTCAACCCGGCGATATAAAAGGCATCATACATAGTCATAGTAAATGGAGCGACGGCAGTAATACACTCGAAGAAATGGCCAGTGCCGCCATTGAACACGGTTATGAATACCTGGTCATCAGCGACCATTCCCGTTCGGCTTTTTATGCCAGTGGACTCGATATTGATCGTGTATATGCCCAACACCAGCAGGTTGATGAGCTCAATCAGCGACTCGCTCCATTCCGTATTTATAAAAGTATTGAAAGCGATATCCTGAACGATGGCAGCCTGGATTACCCCGATGAAGTACTGGCAGATTTCGATCTGGTGATCGCTTCCATCCATTCTAACCTGAAAATGCCGGAAGAAAAAGCCATGATGCGCTTGATTAATGCCATTGAAAACCCCTATACCAGCATACTAGGTCATATGACAGGCCGACTCTTATTAAGCAGGAATGGCTATCCGGTTGACCATGCCCGCATCATTGATGCCTGTGCCGCCAATGATGTGGTGATAGAACTCAATGCGCATCCCCGCAGGCTCGACATCGACTGGCGCTGGATTGATAGGGCACTGGAGAAAGGTGTACTTATTTCTATTGACCCGGATGCACACCATATAGCTGGTTATGATGATTGCCGTTATGGTGTACTGGCTGCTCAAAAAGCAGGTTTAACCAAAGAAAACAACCTAAGCAGCTTTTCTAAAGATGCTTTTGAAGCCTTTCTGGTACAGCAGCATGCCAAAAGATAATCGGGGTTAAGAGCGGGTTCTTCCTTATCAGGTAGTAGGTAGTTCGATGAAAAAAGTGGTGCCTTTATGCTCAATGGTATTAAACCAGATGGTTCCATTTGCCTTTTCAACAATACCTTTACAAATAGCAAGCCCCAAGCCGGTTCCGGATGATTTGGTCGTAAAATTAGGTGTAAAAATATTGGCCTGGATCGATGCCGGAATACCTCCTGCATCATCTTCAATAGACAGTAAAATTTTATCTTCCAGCTGTTCAATATGTATATCTACCCGAACTTTTTTCCCATTCTCTATGCCGGCCTCTACTGCATTCTGTAGTAAATTAGTCAGTAACCGATTCATCTGAACCTTGTCTGCCAGCACCAGCGCTGTAGTATTTTGCTGGGTAAAGTTAATCTTGAGTTCAGGATGTGTAGCATATAAACGGGTAACAGATTCTATCACTTCACGCAGTTCAATTTTTTCCATCCTGGCATTGCCAATATTGGCAAACTGAGAAAAGTCACTGGCTATCTTCGACAACTGATCGATCTGTTCAATCAGTGTAAGGGCCATATTGGAAGTGAGTTCTTTTACATCTGGCGACCCATTCAATATGGCTTTTTGAAGATACTGGATACTCAGTTTCATAGGTGTGAGCGGGTTCTTGATTTCATGTGCTACCTGCCGGGCCATTTCACGCCAGGCCCCCTCCCTTTCACTCCTGGCCAATGCCACGGCACTTTGCTCCAGCTTATGTACCATTTTATTATACTCTCCCACCAGCATACCAATTTCATCATTTCTTGTCCACACAATCTCCTGATTACTTTTACCGATATTCATCTGTCGCATTTTATCACCAATCAGGCTGAATGAGGCCGTGATTCTGCTGGTCAGAAAAAAAGCAATGGCACCTGCCACCAGGAAGATAAATGCATTCAGGTTGATTAATGTTGCGAGAAAGCCGGAGATTTCCTGGTTCAGCTCATTTTGAGAATTGAGGTAGGGAATATTAAGGTAAGCATAGTTTTCGCCGGCATCATCGGAGAGTGGCACATAGATACTCAGGTATTCAAAATCGCCCACTTTTTCAGATTGTATGTATCGGATACTGTTATCGAAATGCAACTGCTGGTAAGCCCTTGGCTCCATCTGTGTGCTAAGCAGGTGTTTATTGTAAATATAAGGTTGTGTAGATGTGAGGAGGCTGCCATTGATATCATAAAAATTCACATCTACATTATGAAGATCAGAGACCTCTGCAATATCCTGTTCGAGCTCTCTCGATAAACCTACATTCTTAAAAGTCAACACATCATCAAAACTGAATTGTGCATTCAGTTTACTGTTGATTTCATTCGCCATTACCTGTATTGATTTTGACAACCTTTCTTCATTACTCCGGTTAAAACGAATAATAAAAAAGGAAATCGTGGCAATACCAATTACGAGGAATGAAAATACACTCAGGAAAATAATAGTAGCCTGTATCTGTGTTCGAATATTAAACCGGAATAATTTTTTTATTTCATGCCATTTGAACCTAGCTTTTAGTAACTGACTACCGATATGAAATATGAAAATAATGAGTAGAAAGGAACAAAAAAGGTAAGCAAACAGCGTAAGAAATTCAACTACCCATGTATTTCGTTTCACTACTACCACCTGTTTATCATCACCACTGTTGAACCAGAGTTCACTATACTCCCCCGAAACCTTGTAGGTAAACTCAAACTCATTGATTTCATTTTTCTTCAGGCTCGACGGGAAATGATAGGTATTGAAATGATTGATTAGTTTTCCTTTATTATAGATACCATATGCATAATTCGTATTCAGGTCGGAAGAAAGGTTTTGTACCTGGTTAAATAATTCTGGATACAATGCTTCACTCTTATAACGTTTCGATTTGGCTATTACAAACAGATATCCGAGTGTTCGCGCCCCTTCTCTTACTTCTTTTTCATAGAGATAACTAAAGCCTTCCAGGGTATTATCATAACTATATAAGCCCGGTATTACAGTTGGCCTTGCCTGGTTGAGTATAATGGTTTTAATAGCCGCAAAGTCAGTTGAATCTTCGTTGTAAAGCGGATGATATAAACTGTCGAAAGTATAGATTCTTGTATCGTATTTATTAAGGTACCCAGAAAAATTCTGATTGATCAGACTGTCTTTGATGTATTTATTTTCAAGTTCACTTTGAAAACGGGTAAAATTCTTCAGCAAAAACTGGTCATCGAAATTTGTTGCCGCTATATTGAGCAGGTTTTCACCGGAAGGATCTATCTGTAATGCCAGTTTTTCAGCGATACGCTTTCTTTGTTCAAATTCTGTGATCCTGTTTTCATACAATACCATTGCGGCGATGGAAATAGTAAAAAACATCACCCAGAATATGAAAAATGTAGACCTGAGCAGGGGTAGGTCAAGGTCCTTATGTCTGAAATGAATAATGAGGAGAAACCCCAATAACCAGAGTACGATGACCAGCCCAATTGGTATTTCCTTATTCTGGAAAAAACCTAAAAGACAGATAAACCCGCTGACCACTGCTGTAATAGCCTGTTCTAATAATGGAAATTTACGTGCTGCCAATGGGCGTAATAATATCTGCGATAAACCAAAAAAGCTGAGTACCAGGAAACAGAGAATAACAAAGCTCACGACACTGTAAATATCGAGGCTGAAAAAATTGGTAACATCTGTAGATATTTTAGAGTCTTGCACAAGACTCTGAACTATGCCGGCTATCCCATACCCTATGAGGGTCAACAGGAAGATACTTCCATAATTCCTGATTTTTAGTGGTAAGGGCTTACGGAGCCATGTTTTATCGTCTGTATAATTTTTATACACGCCAATCAACCAGAATAATATAATGGCATTCACTAATAAATCGCCGAGGGAGGGATGTATGATATTGGATGCATAGATAGAAGGATCATACAATGGTAGCTTACTATAATCAAATGGGAAATTAAACTGGTAAGCGATCAACCGCAGCAATAAAATAATGGCCGTTAATATACTGAACCCTGTTTTAAAACCGTGTATTATAATCAGTTCCGTTGTAACAGAATTAAGGAAGATCAGCAGAAAAACGATGGATAATATCCTTAACAGGATGGTAAAACCATCATAAGCAATAAATGATTTACCCTGTTTGAGTTTTATACCAAACAATTCTTTTCCGGTACTGCTGTATATCGGCAATACATCAGGCCCGGGAACTGTTACCAGTTGATACTGTTCATCCAGTCCCTCAAAGCCGGCAAAATCACTGTGCAGGTATTTATTCTCAATAAAGTAAGACCATCGAATGGGTATCATACCTATCACCAGTAATGCGCCTTCTTTAACAGGAACCGTTGATTTGAGTATTTCAAACTCCCCGTTTCGTTTAGCGGAGAACCATGCACTATCCTGCCGGTAAAGGTCATCCTGAATGGTATAATACCGGTTTGCATTCCAGTATAAAAGTGTCGGGGCATTTTTACCTGAAAGTGCATATACAAAGAGGCCAAAAGGTTCTTTTACAGTTTTTTCTTTTGTAGTATTATTCGCAGGTTCAATCAGTGCATGTAAACGTGCTGTATCGGCAAGCAGGTCATAATAACGCTTTTCGAGTTTAGTGATCTGCTGTTCGAGTTTCGATTTTACCTTCAGTGGGGAGGCATTATAACTCCAGTAATTGATGAATATAAATGAAAAGGTATAGAGCCAGGCCGCAGTAATGACCAGGTAACCGTGTTTATAAGCAGCTTTTCTGAGTGTTTTGAGCAACAGTTTATTGTTTTCGTTTGATCTCGTTCCAAAGCGCATCCATTTCCGTCAGTGACATATCAGCCAGGTTAAGTCCCTTTTCGGCTGCCATCAACTCCATGGACTGAAAACGATACATAAATTTTTTATTGGTCTGCTCCAGCGCAGCTTCTGCATCTACCTGCAAAAACCGTGCATAATTAATCAGGCTAAAGAGCAGATCACCAAATTCTTCCTGTATGGATTCCTGTTTATCTGCCTGGATAGCTTCTTTCAGTTCCTGCATCTCCTCTTCTACTTTTTTCCATACGTCTTCCCTGTTGTCCCATTCAAACCCTACCTGTTTAGCTTTTTCCTGGATTCTGGTAGCTTTTACTACAGCAGGCAATGAGGTTGGCACCCCACTGAGTACCGATTTCTTACCTTCTTTCATTTTAATCTGTTCCCAGTTTCTTTTCACATCCTCTTCATTTTCTACTTTTACATCACCATAAATATGAGGGTGGCGTGTAATCAGCTTCCGGGAAATTCCATCGATTACGTCTTTCAGCTCAAATTGCTGTTGTTCGCTTCCGATTTTGGTGTAAAAAAGTATGTGAAGGAGCAGGTCACCTAACTCTTCTTTAATGCCCTTCCAGTCTGCAGCATCAATAGCATCAGCCAGTTCATATGTTTCTTCGAGGGTCATGGAACGCAGCGTATGAATGGTTTGTTTGCGATCCCAGGGGCACTGTTCCCTCAGTTCATCCATAATCTTCACCAATGCTAAAAAACTATCTGCGGTGGGTTTCATGTTTCAATTTTCGGGTTCTGATTATACTGCAAATGCAGAAAAAAGGAAAAACACACTAAACAAAAGTATCATTACAAGCAAGGATGCGAATAATAGCAAGACATATTTAAGGATGGTTTTAGCCCTTCGTTGGCCATAAAAATTACGCATCGATTTATAGAGATAGAAAAAGCCGGCCAGCGTAAATAAGCTACCGATCCAATCATTTTCCGGATGAGTTAAAGCCGTAATAATACTATTCAACCATAACCCGGATAAAATGATGATAAAAATACCACAATAAAGATGGATGGAATAAATGATATGGTTTACATAATAAAACTGCTGTCTCCTTGCATACATCAACTGCAGGAGGAGCGCAAAAAGAGGAAGTGAAACGAATAACATCTGTGGAAACAGGTGCATAAATTTATTCGTAATGGCCCTCAGAATGGCCCTGGAATCACCATTGTATTTTTCTTTCAGGTGCAGATTTTGTCGTTCTACCGCCCTGACAATAAAGCCATCCCTTTCTTTTTCCGGCAGTAAAGCCTGCAGTGAATCGTAAGACCTTACAGAAGGCAGGGTTTGATTTATTTTACTATTATCAAACGAAATCAATGTAAAACCTCCTTTAGGAAGACTTTTAACGCTATCGACCAAAGTACTGTCTCGCTTTAACATGGCGATTTCAGCTTCTGTCTCTTTTATTTTATCCCTTATCTGGCGGGTGGCTGCAACAGCGGTAGGGTTTTGCACTGCTTTCTCCAACCGAAGCTTTTGGCGTTCCAGTTTTGAGAGTACTTTCTCAGCTGAATCCTTTTTTTCCTGGATATCAATCTTCTCTTCTTTCTGATAGAAACTAAAAAAGATCAGGAAGAAAAAAGCAGATGTAAACACATACATTCTTATCGGATGCAGGTAATCGGCTCGTCTTCCTCTTAAATATTCATAAGAGAGAAATCCTGGTCTGAACAATAGATATTTAAGTGTACTAAAAAACTTTCCATCGAAATGGAGAATATCATACACAAAATGTGTTAACAGGTGCCAGAAACTGTCTCTGGGCTCTATATTCTCTTGTCCGCAATAATGACAATACCGGCCATGCAGGGCGGCTCCGCAATTCAGACATATTTTTTCCTTTCTTTCAGGTAAGTGCGACACTTGTTAACGTTTGACTAAAAATACACAACTAATCCATTGCGGCAAGTGTAGTTGGCTGAATGATGAAAAATGAACAGCCGGATTTGAGTAATTTTGTCCAATGACGAAAGTATTCAGCTTACTTACCTTTTTACTGTTATCCATTGTTGCCGGTGCACAATACTATTTTAACGATATTATCTCCATCCGACAGGGAAATGATCAATACAAGGTTTGGAGGACACAGAAAATTGCCAGCATAAAAGCGGTCTCTTATGAACCCGACAATACGGTTACAGAAGGCTTTTCAGTAACCCAGGAAATCAGCAGAGATGGGAAAAGAGTGAATATTATTACCAAAACAAATAACCAGACCAGCACTACAGTAAACAGCTACGAACTTGGGGTTTTAAAACGTACACAAACCAATAATAAAAATATCAGCAACAAAACCGATTATACCTACGATGCACAGGGGCGCATCAGTAAAGTAACACTGTCTACTATTGATACTTTTATGAACAGTACCCTTTCGGAAGTACATGAATGGTCTTATGATGAATATGGCGCTCCGGTTTCCATGCTTAAAATCAAGAACCAATCCGATACAGTTAACGTTCAGTTTATTAAGGATGAACAGGGTAATATTGGTGAAGAAAGATGGAAGAAGAAAGACAGGGTGATCGAAAGCTATTATTACTACTACAATGCCAACAGGCAATTAACAGATATCGTGAGGTATAACAGCAGACTCAAAAAATTATTACCCGATTTCATTTATGAATACAATGCAGCCAATCAGGTTACACAAATGACCCAGTTTTCAATTGGCAGTAATAATTATTTTGTCTGGAAATACCAATACAATGATAAAGGGCTGAAAACAGGAGAAACCTGCAGTGATAAAAGTAAGTTACAGGTTGGAAGAATTGAATACCAGTATGGTGAACAATAAATCAGTCAAGGTATTTTTTCTTCTTTTCTTCTTTATATTCAGACTGCTCTGTTAATGCTTCCGGACTCGGATTATTGGTAACTGATACTGCTACCTGGAACAGGAGTACACACAATACCACAGACATTAGCAGCTCTCCCCATGTAATCCAGTAACCCCAAACTGCATAAACGGCACCTTTCTCGGGTGAGCCAGTTTCATAGATAACGGTGAGTTGCTGACCTTCCCTGATATTTCGGAATACATAATGAGGGTTGATGGAAAATTCTTTGGTACCGGTATTAAAAACCGCCAACAGTTCGGAATCCCCGGCAGCTGTGCCGATCTGCCGTTTGATAACAGCTGGCACTTTCTCTCCATCAAAATAATCTGGCTGGCGGGTAAATAACAGATAGCACCCAAAACAGATCAGGTATAATATGCAAATGGATTTGTACATGGAGTATCCGGGATTGGCAGAAAGAAAGTGAGTAGTCAGTAGTGAGTAGTGAGTGTATTTAATACTTTATTCACTGCTCACTACTGACTACTCACTACTCACTCAAGTCTACTATTATTTAGTTCGTCAGGCTTCTGAAATCTACCGGAACGAGTTTACTTACTCCGGGTTCCTGCATGGTTACACCGTAAATTACATCAACCGCACCCATGGTTTGTTTATTGTGGGTGACGATGATGAATTGTGAATTATCACTGAATTTTTTAATCATTTGTGTGAACTTACCCACGTTGGCATCATCTAATGGAGCATCTACCTCATCGAGTATACAGAATGGTGCGGGTTTGATCAGGTAAATGGAGAAGAGTAAGGCAGTAGCCGTAAGCGTTTTCTCTCCACCACTCAGCTGCGTAATTGATGATGGACGTTTGCCTTTAGGCTTTGCTATAATTTCGATACCGGTTTCGGCCAGATTGGTTGGATCTACCAGGACCATATCGGCTGTATCTTCTTCAGTAAAGAGTGCCTTGAACACTTTCTGGAAGTTTTCGCGCACCTGATTAAATGTATCGAGGAACTGCTGGTTAGCCGTTGCTTCCACTTCCTGTATGGTTTGCAGCAGGCTTTCTTTAGCGGAAACAAGGTCATTCTTTTGTTCGAGGATGAACTCGTAACGTTTTTTCATTTCCATGAATGCTTCAATGGCAGTAGGATTTACCTCTCCCATATTCTCCAGACGCTTTTTCATGCGATCGCTGCTGGCCTGCAGTTCTTCCAGTGTTGTTTCAGTGGTACGAGCCTGGTCGAGTATTTCATCCAGTTCCACTTTGAATTCCACACTTAAACGCTCTTTCATCCCTGCCAGCTGCAGTTTCAGTTCATTGAGCCTGTCTTTGATCTCCGTTACCAGGTGATCAATCATTTCTTTACTCTTCACTTTCAGCCTCAGTTCACTTTCTTTTTCCTGCAAAGCGTTACGGAGATTATAATAAGCCTGATCAGCTTCATTTAGTTTTTTCTCTTCTTCCTCTTTTTTGCGCATCAGTTCAATCAGTAATTCTTCTGAACCGATAAGGGCCTTCTCTCCTTCCGCAATATTTCCTGATGCATCAGATAACTGAGCGGTATTACTTTCAATCTGCTGGTGTAATTCGCTGAGCTGATTTTCCTTGAATACCAGTTCCTGCTTAAGGGTGGTAATCTTGCTTTGCTGGCGGGTTAACTGGAGATTGGTTTCATTGTACTGAACCGATGCATAATTATATTCCTGCTCTGCCAACTGGTAATCCTGTTCTACCAGCTTCATCTGCTCACCTGTTTGCAATAACTGATCATTGAGTGTATGCAACTGTTCCCTGGTAGTGGCAATACCATCCTGCTCATCCTGTAAGCGGGTTTCAATATCTGTTAACCGCTGGAAAGCATTCTGCTGCGCTGCCTGCAGGTTTTCAATGCGGTTTTTGTTAGCAAATACCTGATTAGTGAGCTGATTGATCTCGTTCTCGGTTTGTTTGATGGCATTTTCTTTTAACTGCTCGTTAAATGCAATCACTTCATTGTGCTTGGCCTGAATATCGGCCTTCAGCAGGCTTACTACCGATTCCTGATCTAGTATTTCTTCGGCCAGTTTTTCGAGGTTTTTAGCCCGGCCAATTTTCTTACCCTCAAATAAACCAACGCTACCTCCCGTAAGTGTGTATTTACCTTTTACATATTTACCGGTCTTTTCCAGTACAACGGCGCCATTACTGTTGGCGATGGCTTCATCATTTTCTGCGATATAAACATTGCCCAGTAAATATTCAGCCAGTTTTCGGTATTGTTCATCTACTTCAATCACATCCATGGCAGGGATCGTATTTGCCGGTTGATGTGTTTCCACACGCAGGTCGGCAAATTTTTCCAGCATAAAAAAGTTAGCCTTTCCCTTGCTGTTGGCATCGAGTAAATGAACGGCCTGCAATCCTTCCTGCAGGTTATTTACCACATAATAGTTGAGGTAAGGTTCCAGTACATTTTCAACAGCCGCCCTGAATTCTTCTTTTACATAAATGATATCAGACAGAATGGGAGCTGCATGGTTCCATTCAGGGTTTTTATGCAGGAATTTGATACTCTCCGGATAACCCTCCATCGAATCGATAAGGCTCTTGAGGAGGTTATACTCATTTCTTTTGGCATCGAGTTTACGGTTCTCTTCGGCCAGTTCATTACGCAATACCTCGAGTTGCGCCTGTGTTTCAAAAATATTTTCACGGGTACGCTCATGCTGCTCCTGTAACTGCTGCAGGTCTACACGGCGTGCTTCGAGGTTTTCTTCTTTCTCCGCCAGTTCTCTCTGCAATTGCTCCAACTGCAGTTCGCGGTTCTGCTTTTCCTCATTCAGTTGTGCCTGTGCACGCTGCAGGTTCTGGATAGAAGTATCGGCAACAGCTACTTTCTTTTCTGCATCAAACTGATTACGCTGTATCTGCTGGTATTGATTACGCAAGGCATCCACACCGCTTCTGCGCACGTCGAATAAACGACGCTTGTCTTCTATATCGAGTTTGGCTGTTTCAACCCTGTCCTGTAGTTCTATAAGACGCGATTCTTCTTCACCCACCTGTAACTGTGTGTATTCAATAGAATCGCCAATGGTTTTTAACTGACCTGATGCTTTTTCCAGGAAATCTTTTAAACTGGTTTCCTTTTCTTTAAGGTAATGCAGTTTCTGTGTAGCCAGGTTTCGCTCATTTTCTTTACTGCGGAGGTTTTGCAGCAGGTCGTTAAACTCATGCTGCATGCTCTGCAAGGCCCTTTCCTTCTCAATAAAACCTACTTTCTCCTGTTCAATAGCGGCTTCTTCCAATGCTATCTCGGCATCGAGTTGTGCTTTTTTATTGATTTCCTGTTCCTGCTGTTCATTCAGTTCCTTATAGGTGATATTGAATCCTTCCAAAGCAGCTTTTGCGAGCTCTACGGATACTTCTTTGTATTCTTTTTTGATCTCGTAATACTTCTCCGCTTTTTTAGCCTGGTTCTCGAGGGTTTTTAACTGGTTGTTAATTTCAAATAAAAGATCCTCAATACGTGCCAGGTCCTGTTCGGTGGCATCCAATTTATTTTTGGCTTCTTTCTTACGTGTTTTGTAGATCGTGATGCCCGCAGCCTGTTCGAGCATACGACGACGGCTGTTCTCTTTGTCTTTGATGATATCATCTACCATTCCCAGTTCAATGATGGCATAACTGTCGGTACTCACACCGGTATCGAGAAACAGGTTATGGATATCCTTTAAACGACAAGTTACATCGTTCAGCCTGTATTCACTCTCTCCGTTTTTATAAAAACGACGTGTAACGGTAACCGTATTAAATTCAGTTGGAAGGAGATTCTTGGTATTTTCAAAAGTGAGGCTCACTTCGGCAAGACCACTCGGACTTCTTGTTTTACTGCCATTGAAAACCAGTGCCTCGAGGTTTTCACTTCTTAATGCAGATATTTTTTGTTCGCCTATTACCCAGCGTATACTATCGATGATATTACTCTTGCCACAACCATTGGGACCAATGATGCCGGTAATACCTTCATCAAAACTCACTACGGTTTTATCAGCAAAACTTTTGAACCCTTTGATTTCTAATGATTTTAATCTCACTTTTCCTCTGTTTAGTACCTGCGAACATACAGGAAAAGAGGTAGATTTTTTGGAAAGATTCTATCGCTGTGTATAATAGGTGGAGAAAAAGGATGATGAAAAAAAGGCATAAAATATATTCTATAATAACTAATTGACAACTACACGATTATGGCATTTATTTGGATTTTTAAAATTGATATTTTAACCCATTTATTCCGGTCGGTCTAACTGTATATTTGTTCCTCAACTCCAGGATTTGAAGCGGATTATTTTTACTGTTACCAACGACCTGAATTATGACCAGCGAATGCATCGTATTGCCGGTACATTGAGCAGGAATGGTTATCAGGTTTTACTGGTAGGAAGAACACGAAAAGATTCAATTCCTTTATCGAATCAGTCATTTGATCAGAAAAGACTTTCCTGCTTTTGGGAGAAAGGTATCTTGTTTTATATCGAATACAATATCAGGTTATTATTCTTTCTACTCTTCCATAAAGCCGATATTGTCTGTGCCATTGATCTGGATACTATTCTCCCCTGTTATTTTTCTTCCGTCATCAAAAAGCAAATAAGGGTCTACGATGCCCATGAATTATTTACGGAGCAGTATGAAATTGTTCGCAGGCCATTTATACAAAACTGCTGGTTATGGATTGAACGATTTGCAGTGAAAAGATTTAAAAAAGGATATACCGTCAACCAGTTTATTGCCAATTGGCTCCAGCAACAATATGGTATTCAATATGATATAATTCGCAACCTGCCGATAGCATACCCTTTGAACCATACTGAACCAGGGGATTATATTTTATACCAGGGCTCCGTTAATGAAGGCCGATGTTTCGATACGCTTATACCGGCCATGCAGCAGGTGAATGCTAAACTGGTTATTTGCGGCAAGGGTAATTATTTTGAGCAAACCAAAGCACTTATTCATGAGCACCAACTGGAGCATAAGATTGAGCTGAGGGGTTATATTCCTCCTCAGGAGCTCAGCAATATCACCCAAAAAGCGGTTATCGGACTTACCCTTTTTGATCAGAAAGGACTGAATCAGTACCAGTCTTTAGCTAACCGTTTTTTTGATTATATGATGGCTGGTATTCCGCAGTTATGCGTTAATTACCCCGAATACAGGCTGATCAATGATAAATTTGGATTTGCGCAACTTATCGGAGCTACCGACAGTGATACAATTGCCCGTGAACTGAACAAACTGCTGACCGATACTGTATTATATAACACGCTACAACAAAACGCCCTGAAAGCACGTTCTGTACTCAACTGGGAGCAAGAATCACAGAAGCTGATCCGTTTTTACGAGGACTTAACGTAATGGAAAAACACCTGCATATCATATCCTACACGGTTCCCTATCCTGCCAATCAGGGCGGGATTTATGATGTGTTTTACAAGCTGATAGCATTACAGGAACAAGGTGTTCATATTCACCTGCATTGTTTTGATTATGGCCGCGGTGAACAGCCCGCTCTCAACCAGTATTGCGCCTCCGTTCATTATTACCAGCGTTTTACGGGTCATAAAGGCATATCAACTTCTCTTCCCTACATCGTGGCTTCTAGAAAGAATGAAGAACTGCTCCAGAACCTGCTGAAGGACAATTACCCCATCATGATGGAAGGTGTTCATTGTACCTACCCCATTATGGATGAACGCTTCAGCAAACGCGGCCGCTTTGTAAGGCTACATAATGTGGAATACCAGTACTACAACGATCTTTGTCAACATGCCAGTTCTGCATTCCGTAAACTGTATTATAAGCGGGAAAGCATTATGCTGAAAGCATATGAACGAAAAATTGCTGCTAAAGCCATTTTCTGGGGTATGACGGAGGCAGATGACGATGTTTACAAGCATGAACTGGGTGCCACCAATATTGAACAATTGCCCTTATATGTACCCGATCATTGGAAAGTAGAGGAAAAACCGGGCAATGGCACTTACTGCCTCTATCATGGCGACCTGAGTGTAGATGCCAACGAAAAAGCAGCCATCTGGTTACTGGAAAAAGTATTCAGCAAAACCGATACGCCGTTGGTGATTGCAGGTCATAACCCCTCGGAAAAACTGGAAGAACTGGCACACAGTATGGGACATACCTGCTTAGTGGCCGATCCTTCTGAAAGAGAGATGCAGGACATGATTGCCAAGGCCCAGATCAATATACTTCCCTCTTATACACATACAGGTATTAAAATAAAACTGGTGAACGCTATTTTCAATGGCCGGCACTGCTTAGTAAATGAGGCTACCGTAAAGCATTCAGGACTTGAACCGGTTTGTCATATCGCCAGTAACCCTGAGGATTTTATAGAAAGAATTGAAACGCTATTTGCAACGCCATTTACAAAGGAAGAAACCGAGAAAAGAATCGCTCTTACCCATGAGTTGTTTAACAATGAAAGGAATGCCAAAAAGCAGGTAGGGTGGATCTGGCCGGGACTATAACCAGATTAGAATTTGAAAATTTGGAAATTTGGAAATTTGAAAATGAAGATATCTCGCAGGATACAATCGGCCAAACAACTACCTAATTGTATTTCACGTTTTGACTTTTGAATTTTAACTTTTTAATTTTTACTTTCTAAGCCTGCACCGCCGCACTATCCATCACCTTTCCTTTCTCTGTTTTGAGGATCCGGGAGGGATAGCGGTTGATGACGATAAAATCGTGTGTAGCCATGATAACAGCCGTACCATAATCGCGGGCAATCTGGATCAACAATTGCATGATTTCATCGCTGGTTTCGGGGTCGAGGTTACCCGTAGGTTCATCGGCCAGTATGAGCTTGGGGGAATTGAGTAAAGCTCGGGCTATATCTACGCGCTGCTGCTCTCCACCACTCATTTCAAAAGGCATTTTAAATCCTTTGCTTTTGAGTCCCACTTTATCCAATACATCATTGATTTTTTCTTCGATGAGTTTTTCATCCTGCCAGCCGGTAGCTTTCAATACAAAACGAAGGTTTTCATGCACATTTCTGTCGGTCAGCAACTGAAAATCCTGAAACACCACACCCAGGTTTCTGCGGAGAAAGGGCACTTTTTTCCAGTCCATCTCCCGGAGGTTAAACCCTACTACGGAGGCACTGCCTTCTGTTAATGGCAATTCGCCATACAGTGTTTTCAACAGGCTGCTTTTACCGGTAACCGTTTTACCAACGAGGTATACAAATTCACCTTTGTTCACGGAAAAATTTACATCTTCCAAGATCAGGCTGCTACCCTGGTAAATTTTGGCATTATGTATGGATACTACTGTTTCTGACATGGTTCTAAATTACAATTTCTACACCGACCTTCAGCGGTCTTATTCAAAAATAAGGATCAGGAGGTTTTCATCCTGTTAATATTCATAAATGATTTCACCTTCTGTGGTATGCAGGTGCAAACTCGCTTTTGGCGCAGCTTCTACCCTTCCCACAATTTTTGCTTCGATACCCAGTTTTTCAGCGATACCGATCATGGCTGCGGCTGTTGCGGCATCTGTAAATATTTCAAGGCGATGGCCCATATTAAATACCTGGTACATTTCGCGCATATCGGCACCGGAATTCTCCTGTATCAGTTTAAATATGGGTGGTGCATCAAATAACTGATCCTTGATCACCTTAAATGGCTGAGGCAGGTATTTCATACACTTGGTTTGTCCGCCGCCACTGCAATGTATCATACCATGAATCTGATTAAAATATTGATCCAGCAGTTGTTTTACCAATGGCGCATAAGTGCGTGTAGGGCTGAGCAGTAATTTCCCTACCGGTAAATCACCAAAACCCTGAACTGGTATGGTTTCTGTCATTTTATTTTTACCGATATATACTACAGCATCTGAAAGAGATGTTTCAAATGTTTCCGGATACTGCGCTGCATAGTATTTTCCCAGCACATCATGACGGGCACTGGTTAATCCGTTACTTCCTAAGCCACTGTTATATTCATCTTCATACACCGCTTTTCCGGCGCTGGCAAAACCTACGATCACATCACCTGCAGCAATCTTCTCATTGGTAATGAGTTTGTCTTTGGGCCAGCGGCTGGTCATGGTTCCGTTCACAGCAATGGTACGAACAACATCTCCCACATCGGCTGTTTCGCCACCGAGGTAATGAATGTTAACTCCATATGTCTTTAACTGATTAAAAAAAGCCTGTGTGCCATTAATCACCGCCTCTAATACTGCTCCGGGTATCCTGAGTTTGTTGCGGTCGATGGTAGAAGAAAACAATAACTGATCTGTTACACCAATGCACAACAAATCATCCAGGTTCATGGCAACTGCATCGCGTGCTATTCCTTCCCACACGGAAACATCACCTGTTTCTTTCCAGTATAAATAGGCCAGGATACTTTTGGTACCTGCACCATCGGCATGCATGATGTTTACAAAAGCAGCATCATTACAAAGAAAATCAGGATATATTTTACAGAAAGCATGTGCATACAAACCCTGATCCAGTTGCTGGATGGCGGCATGTACCTCTTCTTTCTGGGCTGAAACACCACGTTGGGAATAGAGAGACATCTTAATTTGAGAATTTGGAAATTTGAAAATTTGAAAATTAGCGCCCCGCTAATTCTTATGGCTGCAAAGGTAAGGGTTGGAAGGGGGATTTGGGAATGGCAGATGGCAGATGCAAAATTTTTAACGCTTGCGGCTTGGAGCCTGTAGCTTGCAGCTTACGTCTCAGTTTTTCCTACCTTCGCCATCGATATGAAAGTACATCGTGAGCTGGCGGGTTCATTACCCGAATTTCGTAATGCGGTAGTTACCATTGGTACTTTTGATGGTGTTCACAAAGGGCATCAGCAGATACTACACCAGTTAAAAGAAGAGGCGGCAAGGATTAATGGAGAGACGGTCATCATTACATTTCACCCGCATCCCCGAAAAATCATTTCTTCTGTCCCCGGTGATGTAAAATTACTCAATACACTCACCGAAAAAAAAATATTACTGGAACAGGCTGGCATAGACCACCTTGTAGTGGTTCCGTTTGATCATCATTTTGCCAACCAGTCTGCAGACGAATACATAACCGATTTTCTCTATAAATATTTCAGACCACACACTATTATTATCGGCTACGACCACCGTTTTGGCAAAGGCAGAACCGGTGATTATCATTTACTGGAAACCTATGGCCATCAGTTGGGTTTTACCGTAAAAGAAATTACTGAACAACTCCTCAATGAAATTGCCGTAAGTTCTACACGGATCAGGAAAGCCATTACTGAAAACGATATTGCCACAGCCAATGCTGCATTAGGTTATCCTTATTTTTTTGAAGGATTGGTTGTGGAAGGCAATCAATTAGGCAGAACCATTGGATACCCTACGGCCAATCTTCATATTGGTAGTGAAGAAAAACTGATTCCCGGGAATGGCGTGTATGCTGTGCGAGCCGAGATCGTTGATAACCCGGCAACTTATTATGGAGGCATGATGAATATTGGATTACGCCCCACAGTTGACGGTAAGAAAAGAGTGATTGAAGTAAATATCTTCGATTTCAATCAAGATATCTACGGACAACATCTTCGTATTCATGTTGTACAACAGTTGCGCAGCGAAATAAAATTTGATGGCCTGGAAGCATTGAAGGCACAATTGGCAGAAGATAAAAAAGAAGCCATAAAAGTGCTGACGATAAATACCGAAAACTAAAAGAAAACGCTCTCTTCCTACTCACTACTGACTACTCACTATTCACCACTAATTCATCATCTTCACCACCATTTCCTTCATCAGACCTGCATCTGAAGTTCCAGCGTCATGAACCCCCACACTGCGGAGGTTATACTGGTGAAGCAGGAGCAACACGCGTTCAACACCCGTATATTCATATTTACGCGCGGAACTGATATAATCTTTCACAAAATATGGATTCACCCCTATGGTACTGGCTGCCGTTTTTTCATCGGGGTTCTGTAAACCAAACAGCATATATACCTTACTGAAATAATTGTATAAGGCGGGCAATACCTGTTGTATGGGAGCCGCTTTGGGATTGGCTTCGAAATACTGAATGATACGGATGGTCTTCGAGAGATCTTTTCTGCCTATCGCCTCCTGCAGTTCAAACACATTAAACTCCTTACTGATACCGATGTATTTCTCGATATCGTCTTCTGTGATATTGGTTCTGTTGGCAAGGTTTACCGCCAGTTTTTCAATTTCATTTTCAATACGGCTCAAATCATTGCCCACATGATCTACCAGTAACATCAGTGCTTTCTGGTTGATGGTTAAACCATGTTTTTTAACCACGTCCATTGTCCACTCAGGCAACTGGTTTTCATACATTTTTTTGGTGGTCAGCATCTCACCTTTTGCCTTCAGGGTTTTGGCGAGTTTAGAGCGGCCGTCTACTTTTTTATCTTTATAGCTCACCACAAAAACGGTGGAAGAAAGCGGGTTCTCAATATAGGGTTCGAGTTTATCTATATCCCGCATCTGTTGTGCTTCTTTCAATATCACCACCTGTCGCTCGGCAAACATGGGATAACGCCTGCAGGCATTCACCACCGCAGCCCAGTCAGCATCTTTTCCGTAAAAAACCGTGAGATTGAAACCTGCCTCCGATTCGGGCAGTATATGATGTTCGGCATGGTTGACTACCTGGTCAATAAAATACGATTCCTCCCCTTCCAGCCAGTAAATAGGCTTGAAATTCCCTTTTTTCCATTCTGTAATGATCTTTTCCGCCGACATGGGTGCAAAGATGAAGGTTGATGAAGGATTTAAAAAAAGATTACAGGTTTAGTTATGAACATCGTGAATGGTGAATGGTCAATTGTCAATTGTGAATGAGGAAACTCTATTGACCATTCACAAATTTTACAACGCCCTTTTGCCCACAAATATTGCCATCAGGCTGTTACCACTGTAATATTTTCGGGTTTTAGTATGGGTTGCTGGAGGAAGCGTAGTATGATATTGGCTGTTACCACTACATCCCGTTCGCAATAGGCCACTATTCGCGGCAGGTCTTTGTCTTTGTAATATACATCCTGTACCATACTGCCATCCATATCGGTTTTGGAACTGGGAATATCCAATACATGCGCCAGGAGATCGAGTGATACATAGTTTTTATGGTCGCCGAATTTCCACCAGTTAAGGGTATCAAACATTTTCGCTTCCCAGGGTTTTCGGTCCTGTAGTTGCAGACATACAGGTAATGCCAGTCGATTGATGAGCATTCGGCGTCCAATAAAGGGTATGTCGAATTCTCTGATATTATGACCGGCAAACTGAAAATGTGGATTAGCCTGCTGCATCTTTTCGCATAATTGCGTAAAAATCCTTAGTATTTCTACCTCATCATCACCATAAATACTCTTCATTTTCAGGTGCCAGTTTCCCTGTTCATCTGTGTGGAAAAAGGCGGTTGAGATACAGATAATCCGGCCAAATTCTGCCAATATACCAGCCCTTTTTCTGTAAGATTCCTCCGGATCAGTACCTTCTGGCACGGTTTTAGATATTTTGTCGCAAAATAGCCGTTGCCAGTCCGGATCCATACTGGTAAAGGCTGGGAAGGCAGGTACTGTTTCAATATCAAGTAATAATAAGTCCTTCAACATAACAAAAGTTTAAAAAAATCCGTTAACTGAAAAATTCATTGTATGACTAGCTTCAACACCCCAGATCCAAACGCTGCACCACAGCAAAAAGACAACCGTAAAGTAATATACGGCATTCTGATTTTTGCCCTCTTGAGTACATGGGCCTATATCTTCTACGATAAAAGCCAGACGAAAGAAGCTATTGGCCAGTTAGAAACCAGGATTACCAATGTTGACAGTGCACGCAATGCCATTCAACAGGAGTTCATGGAAGTATCTGCCAAAGCCGATTCACTCACCCAGAACAATATCCAGTTACAGGGCGCATTGGCCGACCGAGGTTCTGAGATCCAGAAACTGAAGGGTAGTATCGGCAGTATCCTGAAACGCAAAAATGCTTCTGATGCTGAACTGGCCCAGGCCAAGCAGATGATCAGCGAACTGAATGGTAAAATTGATGGCCTCTTTGCTGAAATAGAGAAACTGCAGGGGGAGAATAAGCAGCTCACGGCTGCCAACGAACAACTGAGTACTGAAAAAACACAGTTAACCTCAGACAAAGAAAACCTCCAGCAGAACCTGAGTGCTATCAAAAAAGAGCTGGATGAGAAAGTAGATGTTGCTTCTACCCTTCATGCATCTAATATTGGTATTACCGCTATTGACGTACGCAGCAGCGGAAAAGAAAAAACAACCAGCACTTCTAAACGTGCAGACCTGATGCGTATTTCTTTTGTATTGGATCCCAACAGGATTGCAGCCAGTGGTAGTAAAGATATTTATGTATGTGTAACCGCTCCTGATGGTAAAGTAATTTCTGAAGGAACCAAATTCGTAACCCGCGAAGAAGGTGAAAAAATATATACCAGCAAAGTAACCGTTAACTACGAACAGGGTAAAGTAACCCCGGTAAGTTTCGACTGGAAACAAGCCGAAAAATACCAGACCGGTAATTATAAAATTGAAATCTATAATAATGGTTTCAAAATCGGTGAGGGTGTAAAGACCCTGAAAAAAGGAGGCTTATTCAGCTAAACTTTATGTAAAGAAACTATAAGCAAGCAATCAACAAAAGGGTGCCGCAAGGTGCCCTTTTTGTTGAGGGTGAATAAAGCTTATAGCTAATGGCTAATGGCTCATGGCAAATAGATAATTTGACAATTATTAACTATTTACTATTAGCCATTAGCCATTAGCTATCTGCTATTCCCTATCTTCAACCTAAAAACCATTCATGCGGATTAACTGGCGGATCATACTGGTTGTTATTGCCATTATACTCGTGAGTGGTACTATTTTTTATTCGCAATATGTAGCGGGGAAGATTGCTACAGAAGAAAGAAAATATGTTACTGTCTGGGCAGAGGCACAAAGAACAATTCTGAATACCCCGGATACAGCCAGCTTAAACCTGGCCACTTTTATTTCTTTTGAAAACAAAGAAATACCCATCATTGAAACCAATGAAAAAGACAGCATCACGGGAAATTACCTGAACCTCGACAGCAGTTTTGCGCAGTCTGAACCAGGGTATTTATCATCAAAGCTCAAGGAATTCCGCCGCTATAATAATAAACCGATTATCCTGGTTATTAAAGACAGTCCCTATACGGCCAATCATTATTACTACGGACAAAGTAAATTATTGAAAGAAGTAAAATTGTATCCGTTGATACAGTTGGTGATTGTAGCACTTTTTATTGCCATTGCCATCATGGCGGTACAATCTCATTACCGGGGTGCACAAAACCAGTTATGGGCATCGATGGCCCGTGAAACTGCTCATCAGTTAGGCACTCCTGTTTCCAGTTTGGAAGGCTGGGTAGAGATATTGAAACAGAATAAAGAAAATGAGGCCATTATTCCTGAGATCAGCAAAGACGTAAATCGTTTATTACTGATCACAGACCGTTTTGGTAAGATCGGAAGTCAGCCCAAACTGGAACCTGGTAATCCATACGATCAGATTGAACAAATGATTGTGTACATGAAAAAACGTTCGGGTGCGCAGGTACAGTTTGAATTTCATCCGATAGCATTACCAGTTACTCCATTATTGAGTGCACCTTTATTTGACTGGGTCATTGAAAACCTGATTAAAAATGCATTGGATGCGATGGAGGGAAGAGGCACTATCCGTATTGAATCGCATATAACCAATGAAGGACTGGTCATTGACGTAACAGATACGGGTAAAGGTATACAGTCGACCCACCTGAGTAAAGTTTTTAAACCTGGCTTTACCACGAAAAAAAGAGGATGGGGACTTGGTCTGCCTCTCAGCAAGCGTATCATGGAAGAATACCACAATGGTAAACTATTTGTAAAATGGAGCGAGGCCGGTAAGGGCACCAGCTTTCGTCTTATTCTGCCTCTTCCAGTACAGGCATAAAAGGTTCACCAAAACAACTCATGGCTGCATACCACTGATGCAATGATTGTGGTGTGGTGGTTTCTACAAACAGGTTAACTTCTCTGCAATAATTCAACAATTCTGTTTCTACGGAACGTAAATCTTCTGCGGGAGTATTTCGCCCCAATTTATGCAGGCAACTGTTCATGCGCGACAGTTTTTCATCTGATAAATGATCAAATGCATGCTGCTGTAATAGTTGTCCGGCTGCGTTTACCAGGAGGTTGTACGATTTTGTTTTCATACGAATTATTTTATGCAAGTGAGCACAGTTAGATAACCGAACAATGATTAAATTGTAAAGAAATTGTTACCCCGTTTTTTTGTGTATAAACTGTGAACTTAATGCCTGATATTACCTGCAGAACCTGGCAATTGAATGACCTACCTAACCTGCTTTCCTATTTACAGCATTTGGATGCAGTAACACGTTCACGTTTTGAACCCCATCCGTTTACACTCAATACTTTAACAGCCTTATATTATGATGAAGCTTATACAGGTTTTATTTTAATGGAAAATAAGAGTACCTATATCATAGGGTATGCTATTATTAAACTGGGGTATTTTGAACATGATCTTACTCGTCTGAACAGTTATTCATTTTTCCCTGATCATTACGCTACTGCCATGTATGCGCCTTCACTTGCCAATGAATGGCGAGGCAGGGGTATGGGTAAAATGGTATGGGAATATGTTGAAGATTATTTACTGCATAAACAGGTAAAGCATGTGTTACTCTGGGGTGGTGTACAGGAAACCAATAGTGAGGCAGTACTTTATTATCAAAAACTCGGCTTTCAAACACTGGGCCGTTTTGAAATGAATGGAATGTGGAATATGGATATGGTAAAATATTTGTGATAGTTAATAGCCTATAGCTTATGGCTTATAGCAGAACGGATATTGCTATGAACCATAAGCTATAGGCCATTTGCTTCCCTACTTATCGCTCTGTCTTTTTACGGAACCCCCACTGCTTACATTTATGTTCCGGATGAGTCCTTCTCCTTTAAACCGAACATAACCGCCACTGCTGGCTTCTGCTGAAATTTCTTTTGTAACGGTTACCTGTACGCCTCCACCGCTACTTACATCGGCTTTGCAATTGGTAACGGCAAGATCATATCCGCGGAAAATACCACCACTGCTGCCATCCACAGACAATGCATTTGCTGATCCGGATAATGTGATGGTTCCTCCGCTGCTTACATCGGCAGACAGTTTATCAAGATTTACTGATTTTGCCTGAATAGAGCCTCCGCTGCTCGCTTCCAGTGCGTCGAGCTGGGTGTAGGATACATATACCACTACTTTCCAATTCCTTCTTCTCTCCCAGAAGCGCCAGTTATCGCTGTCGCGGCTGATGCGTAATACGCCATTGGTTACTACTGTTTTTACTTTATCAACCAGGTCTGCATCACTGGCAGTTACGGCCAGTTCTTCCTTACTGCCTTTGGTTAAAATAACCTGTATACCTGCTGATGTTTTTACTGCATGGAATGATCCCACGTTTCTTTTCTGCGCATTGTCACCCGATACCACTTCCTGCCCCAGGGCAAAAGAAAAAAGCATGGTGAGCGCCATTAAACTACTGAATAGCTGTTTCATGATAGGTTTGTTTTCGGGTGTAACGGGACAGCAGGGGAAAAGTTACAGGAAGGGGGAGTAAGCTGCAAGCTACAAGCAGGTTTTTAAGCTTGTGGCTTGCAGCCTGCAGCTTGAAGCCTTCCTACTTACCTCAGCACTACCGCTCCCAATGCGGGCAGGTGTACTTTCAACTGGTAACACTTTGAAGCTTTATCTACCAGGGTTGACCTGATTTCAGGATTGTATACATCTCCGGTTCCCCAGAAATCTTTGCTGTCGCTATTGAATATTTCATTCCATTTGCCTTTACCATGTACAAATACCTCCCAGTCATGGCGAACAATCGGGGTAACATTCAAAATGACCAATACATCATCTTTTGGCTTCTTGCCTTTGCGTTTATAGACCATTACCGACTCACTCCGGTGATTCAGGTCTACCCATTCAAATCCTTCAGGTGTAAACTGATTTTCATATAGAGCAGGTTCAGAGCGGTATAATTTATTGAGTTGCTGCACACAATATTTCATACCCCCATGACTTTGAAACTGTAAGAGTTCCCATTGCAGTTCACTTTTATAATTCCATTCGCTGGTAGCACCAAACTCATTACCCATGAATAAGAGTTTGGCTCCAGGGTGTGTAAACATATAGGTATAGAGTATGCGCAGGTTGGCAAATTTCTGCCATTCATCGCCTGGCATTTTATATAACATGGGACTTTTTCCATGTACGACTTCATCATGACTCAGCGGTAGCATGAAATTCTCGTCATAGAAATACATCATGCTGAATGTAAATTTATCCTGGTGAAACTGGCGATAGATGGGATCCATTTTATAGTAATCAAGTGTATCATGCATCCAGCCCATCATCCATTTCATACCAAAGCCAAGTCCGTCTTCAAAAGTAGGTCTGCTGATCTTGGGCCAGTCTGTTGCTTCTTCTGCAATGGTTTGAATATCGGGGAAATCGCGGTAAAGGGTTTCATTGAGGTCTTTTATAAATGCAATGGCTTCGAGGTTACCATTTCCGCCAAATTCATTGGGTTCCCATTGTCCTTTGTTGCGGCTGTAATCTAGTCGCAGCATAGAACTCACAGCATCCACACGCAAGCCGTCTGTGTGAAAACGATCGCACCAGAAACGGGCACTACTTATGAGAAAAGATTTCACTTCTCCCCTTTTGTAATTGAAAATATAGGAGTTCCAGTCGGGATGGTATCCTTTTCGCATATCGGCATATTCATAGGTATGCGTTCCATCGAACATAAATAAACCATGTGCATCGTAGGGGAAATGCGATGGAACCCAATCGAGAATCACACCAATACCTGCCTGGTGAAAGGCATCAACAAAAGCAGCATAATCCTGCGGGGAGCCAAAACGTGAGGTAGGCGCAAAATAACCTGTACCCTGGTATCCCCAGCTTCCATCAAAGGGATGTTCCATTACAGGCATAAGCTCTACATGGGTAAAACCCATTTCTTTTACATAGGGTACCAGGCGTTCAGCAATCTGGTGGTAAGAATTATAGGATTCTTCATCATTTTTATCGGGTCGCATCCAACTGGCAAGGTGTACTTCATATACCGACCAGGGAGCTGCTAAAGAATTGTGTTTGGAGCGGGTTTTCATCCACTCTTCATCTTTCCATTCATAGTCTGTTGCCCAAGTAATGGATGCTGTATCCGGTCTTTTTTCCCAGAAATGGGCAAAGGGGTCTCCTTTGTCCAGTTTAATTCCTTTATAACCATGTATATGGTATTTGTAGGCCTCTCCCTGCTGCAGGTTGGGTATAAATCCTTCCCATATTCCTGAATTATCCAATCGCACTTTCAATGGGTGTGAGGATTTGTTCCACTCATTGAAATATCCGGTAACACTTACATATGTTGCATTGGGAGCCCAAACAGCAAAATAGGTACCACGGGTATTTAATACTTCTACCTGTTTATTACCCAAAAAATCGTACAAACGATAATGTGTACCCTGCTGAAAGTTCTTAATATCAGCGTCGCTGAACAATGAATAGTTCCATACGCTTTGACTGGTGTCTACAAAATGCAGTTCTTCATATTTTTTATCCTCGTTTACAACCTTTCCTCCTTTATCTACTCCTTTAACAGGATTACCTGAATCGGTGGCGGTTGGCTTATTAGTTTTATCGCTCATAAGACGTTCATAATCAAATTAAGAAAAATATTAACATTATTTTTCGACTAAATTATTAGTTATTACGTTTTTTTTATGGATTTTTCCATTTTAGGCATCAAACACTGCAACTGAACAAAATGAAAAAACTAACTGCGCTACTTTTTGTATTGGCTTCATTTGCCTTTACAAAAACCTTTGCACAAAACGCCTCCCTTAAAGGTACGGTTGTTGACACTACCAATAAAGTAAATCTGCACCATGCAGTGGTTTCTTTACTAAGGCCCAAAGATTCAGTTTTAGTGAAGTTTGTGAGAACCGATCAGCAGGGTCAGTTCAGCTTTGGCAATCTTGTTCCATCGAAATATATCATGATCATCTCCTATCCCGACTATGCCGATTTTGTGGATGATATTGATCTTTCTGCACAGCCTCAAAAAACGCTGGGTAATGTTTATGTTACCACTAAAGCTCACTTACTCGAAGAAGTAATTGTAAAGCAAAGAATATCAGCTATCCGTATGAAAGGCGATACTACTGAGTATCGGGCAGACAGTTTCTATGTTGGTCCCAATGCCAACGTTCAGGACCTTTTAAAACGGATGCCGGGTATACAGGTAAATTCAAAGGGCGAGATCAGTGCACAGGGACAGAAAGTAGAAAAAATTCTGGTTGACGGTGAGGAATTTTTCAGTGATGACCCTGCCGTAGTAACACAGAACCTGCGTGCCGATGCCGTTGAAAAAGTACAGGTATTCGATAAAAAAAGCGACCAGGCTGTTTTCACAGGCATTGATGACGGTCAGACTGCCAAAACCATTAATCTGCAGCTGAAAGAAGATGCCAAAAAAGGTTACTTCGGAAAAATAGAAGCCGGTTCAGATTTTGATCGTTATAAGTATGGTAAGGGCATGCTGAATGCTTTTAAAGGTAAAAGAAAATTAGCCGCTTATATTACCAATGATAATACCCGCTTTGAATCACTGAACTGGAATGAAAGAAATAACTATGGTTCAGGCATGGGTGATAATATGCAGGTGATGGAAGACGGCGGCATCATGATTACGAGTAGTGGAGGGGATGAATTTGCTTATGGACAGGGACTACCCACTTCTACTACCGGCGGTCTTCTTTTCAGTAACAAATGGAATCAGGATAAGCACAATATCAATAATTCATACCAGTACAATAACCTGAATGTAAAGGGCAGAACCCAAACTACCACACAAACCATTTTACCCGATACTACTTTTATCAATACACAGGATCAGAATTTTGTGAGTGACCGGAGACGAAATCGTATCAACAGCAAGTATGATTTACGTATTGATTCTACCAGTACATTAAAAATGTCATTAACTGGCTCGATCGTTTCTAACAGAAATGCCAACAGCTTTTTAGGCAAAGCAATTAGTGAAGATGGCAAGATCATTAACCAGTCTGACCGTACCACTACCAATGATGGAGAAGACAGAAACCTGCTGGGTTCTTTACAATGGCAGAAACGTTTAAAGAAAAAAGGACGTACCCTTTCTTTCAGTGGTGATTTCTCGATCATGGATAAAACAAATGACGGATTCCTTTTCGCTAAAAATGATTTTTATGATAAAAATGGTTCGTTGGTTCGTCAGGATAACTTAGACCAGTTTAAAACCAATAAAGAAGCATTATCCAGTGTAAACGGAAGACTTTCTTATACAGAACCACTCTGGAAGAATACGTTTATGGAACTGAACTATCGCTTTGCTTTTAACCGTAACGATGCCGAGAGAAATACGCTGGAGCGCACAGCACCCGGTGGTAAATATGAAAATACCATTGATACCCTGAGTAATCATTTTATCTATAACAGCAATAATCATGCTGGCGGATTTACCATCAGATTAAATGAGAAAAAATTCAGCTTATATGGTGGTGCTTCTTTGGGATCGGTGAAGTTTAACCTTGACGATATTAATAAAGGCACCAATAGAAATATCAGCTTTACGAATTTCCTCCCTACTGCAGGTATTACATTTAATCGTAAAAAACAAAGAAGGGTTAACCTCAATTATAATGGTACCACGCGTAACCCTACCCTTCAGCAGATACAGCCATTCATCGATAATATCGATCCATTAAATATCACCATAGGTAATCCCAACCTGAAACAGGAGTTCAGGCATAATTTCAATATGAGTTTCAGTGATTACAAGGTCCTGAAGAGCAGGAATATTTACCTGAGTGCCAATTTCAGCACTACCAATAATGCCATCACCAATGCAAACTTTATTGACAGCCTTGGAAGAAGAATTAACCAGGCCATCAATGTAAACGGCAACTATACAGGCTCTATGTGGAGCAGTTATGGATTTGATATCTTCCCTTCTTATAACCTGAATTTTGGTCTTTCCCCTTCGGTATCCCGATTTGTAAACGTTGTAAACGGATTGGAAAATATCAGTAAAAACAATTCATTGGGTATCAACATGGGTATTAGTCACTGGTCGGAAAAGAAATTCAATTTTTATGTCAGCTTCGATGCGAGGTATAACCACTCAAGTTCTTCCATTCGTCCAAACGCAACCACGAAGTACTGGTCTTATTCTTCCTGGGCTGATCTGACACTCAAATTACCTGCAAAATTTGTGTTTAATACTTCATCGCAGATAACCCTTTATCAGAGAACTTCAGTATTTGCCGGCAACAGTAATGTTTATATCGTTAACAGTTCTCTTAGAAAGACTTTTGGCAAAAGTGATAAGCTCGAAATGAAAATAGCTATCAATGATATCTTCAACCAGAATCAGAATATCAGAAGAAACATCAGTACCAACTTTATTACAGAAACCATTCAGCAGAATATCCAGCGTTTCTGGTTATTGAGTATTGCATATAATTTCAGTAAAAACGGAAAACCTACTAATGGATTCTAAACCGATTATCAATATGAAAAATATATTCATCCTGTTATTGCTGCTGTCGGCAACAACTTCTTTTTCGCAGGCCCGCTTTATCAGCTCGGGAAGGGTTGAATTTGAAAGAAAATACAACCAGCACAGCCAGTTGGAAGGAGAAAATGAAGGCCCCTGGATCGCAGAATTGAAAAAGACATACCCGAAAATGATTACAGACCATTATGAACTCAGCTTCAATAATGAGCGATCTGTATATAAGTTACTGAAAGAGAACCCTGATAATAAATACTTATGGATGGGTAAACCGTCTGAATCGGATGTTACCATCAAAGACATGAGCAAGGGTACTATCTCGATGCAGCGCGATGTATTTGAACAAACTTACCTGGTACAGGACAGTCTCCGCCAGCTCGAATGGCGCATCACTGACGAAACCCGAACCATTGCCGGTTTTGAGTGTAAAAAAGCAGTAACTAAAATCTGCGACTCTGTATATGTGGTGGCTTTTTATACCGATCAGATCATGGTAAACAGTGGCCCTGAAAGTTTTAGTGGTTTACCCGGCATGATTCTCGGACTCGCCGTTCCGAGGTTACATACTACCTGGTTCGCTACCAAAGTAGAACTGACTGAGCCAACTCCTGTTCAACTGTCACCTTCACAAAAAGGGAAAAAAGCAAGCTGGACACAGCTTTCTAATGATTTGAACAAGGCCATGAAAGACTGGGGTAAGGAAGCGGCACGAATATTGTGGATTTCTATGCTTTAACTGAAGCTGGTTATACCGGCACGTGAGCATGTAATTTATACTGGGAAGTCCGGGGGTTTTGATGGCTGCATAGTGTTGGGGGTAATTACTATCGGCCACAGACTCACGGACTTTCCTTTTTACTGTCTTGCCCTCATTCGTTTGGGTCCATACCATAACCAGAAACCCGTGATGGTAAATAACAGTAATGCCACACCCATTATACTGGTATAAAAAAGTTTAAAACTGCCTGAGGGTATATTCAGGTAATGGTCTACTACGGAACCATCATGTATTTTTTCAATAAAATCGGCCCTCCGTGTTTCAACGTGTAATATGGCTCCGGTACTGGCATCCAGTTGCAATGCGGTGAAATGATCCGTAAAAAGAATTTTAACCATCCCCTTCTCCGGTCTGAAATCAATACGGTCAATGGTAGTGCTTAAACCAGCATCCACACTGTCATGCAGGTAATGAATGGCATTATGGGTCAGACTGTCAACGGATAACCAGCTTTTTGTGTTGGTACTGATTCCTTTGTATGATTTGGCTAATAAATATCCATTGCTGTTTTTCTTCCATCCCAATAAAAGTCCAGTTACCGCAACGATAAAAAAGAATACAAACAATAATGCACCCGTCAGCCTGTGTACTTTTCTGAATACCCTTAACAGCTTTGCCTGCTGTTGCCGCTTCTCCTGCTGTTTCAACATGTTAATAGCCTGTTTAGCTTGATCCTTTAATCGGGAAACGCTAAATATATTCAATCTAAGCCGAAGGCACTGCAGTTTTATGTGGCTGGGTAAAGCTATTTTTTAAGGGCCTGTAATTCAGCTTTCAGTTGCGATATCTGTGTCTGCAGCTCTTTAATAGACTCCACCAATACAGGTATCAGTCCTTCCATTTCAACTTCTTTTACATATGCCTGTTTAAACAGGTTCTTACCGGCAGTATAAGAAATGGTTCTGCTCTTCACCAGTTGAGGAAACACTGTTTCTACATTTTCAATTCCAAAACCAAATTGGCGTCCGGCAGGTAACTTCAATGACCGATTATACTCAGTTTTATATTCAAACTGCTGGGGCTTTAATTTCAGCAACTGGTTAGTCGCCTCATTAACCGGTCTGATATATTTTTTGAGTTCAGTATCATTCATTTCCTGGGCAACTGAAGTCTGTGCAGCAACAATGAGCAGGCCTGCACAAAGCGTTATCATTTTATGTTTCATATTATGGCATTTTATTCCGCTAATCGAATCTTTGCAAAGAAACAGCTTTGCTATTCCATTTTTCTAAAATTCCTGTGAAATATACCGTAACCAGTTCTTTTGAATAGTCGTTCCAGCTTACACCCCAGAGATTTTCTTTTCCATCACCACCTTCATACTTCAGCTCTCCGTCTTTGGTCCAGATACGCAGTTTATCGCTGGCTGTTGCCAGTAAGCTGCCATCCTGGTTCCATTGCAGGTCGCGGTATTCCATTTTACTTCCTTTAATGGTTTTGAACAGTTTCCCTTCAGGTGTCCAATATTGTAGTAATGTGGGTATCCCTTCTTCCTCATGTCCATAGTCGCCACTCACAAAGAACTGTCCTGAAGGGTGCCATTCTACCGACAATACCCCTGTATGTTCTTCGCGGTGTTTGAGAATGGCCAGTTTTTTCCCACTCATTTCATACAAACGAATATCGTCTCCACTCACGAGCAGTACATTTTTAGATGGGTGCCAGTCGATATCAAAATAGCTTGTCTTATCTTCTTTTTGAATGGTTCTGATCCATTGTCCTTTTTCATTGAATATTTTGATCAGGTGGTTATCTGTTACAGCTAGAAATTTCCCATTATAACTCCATGTAATTCCCCTTCCCCCGTATTCAATACCCTGCAATGGTATAGAGTCGCCTGTTACCATATTACGCAGGTGCATGTGTTGATCATTGGTAGCTACCGCCAGTAATTGTCCATATGGCTGCCATGCCAGTCGTCTGATCATCGAATGAACCGGGAAAGACTGAATCAGCTTCATGTCTTTTGTCTGGTATAACCTGATGATCCGATCATCTCCACCTGTTGCCGCATACCGACCAGTCGGGTCTATTGTTACTGACCATAAATCTTTACCGGGCGAACTTTGGGTAAAGTATCCGGGTAGAATCCATACAATCAGTATGACCAGGTATTTCATATAGTGTTTATTTGAAAGAATGTTTCAGCCAATCGGGAGAACTATCCGTAGCAGTATTAACTACTACTTCTACGCCATCCGGTGTTTTAAAACGAATGGCCAGCATAGCAAGATGCGATTCATATGGCCCCTCATATACTATTTGCTGTTCCTTTAGTTTTTGTACTAGACTTTGTAAATCATCTGTGAGGAAACTGATACGCACGGCACCTGGAGGCAGGTGATCTGAGACATTGAAATCGAGACCGGGTACTCCGCTATCAAAAACGGTTAATGAATTTTCTTTCAGTTTTACAGGTAACCCTAATAGTGAGGAAAAAATATTTTCCGTTTGTCCGGCTGCTGATATACCAGTTTCAATTTCATGAAGACGTATGCGCATAGGTTCAAATTTATGCCTGAATCAGGTCTTTAGGTTTTTTCACTGCCATCATTCCACCCATCATCACCAGTGCTGTTAAAATAATAACCTGAATAATCAGTGAATTATTGACCATACCAATTTTATCTGCTGCCGGAATGGATAAGAATAATAAAATACTAATCAGCCCTCGTGGGGCAATGAACAATAACGGAAATAAAGGCAGTTTGGCTATTTTAAGTTGAATAGCCCTTGTTGCAAAAATGGTAATGCTAACAATACCAGACCACAATAAGGTATCGGTATTTAATAATTCTTCTAATGCTATCAGGTACCCGAAGACAAGAAAGAAAAAAGTACGGATTACAAAAGCCGCTTCTGTAGCAATTTCTTTGAATTTATGTACTTCTCTATTCAGGTCATCAGGTTTCAACTTAGCAATCCATTTATTTTGCCTTAGTTCATCAAGATTTCCGAGGAAAATGCCAAATAATAAAATAAATAATAGTGAGGGCAGGTGATAATGTTTAGACACAATATAAATCAGTATCACCATCACCATTATGGGAATAAATTTGATATGATGTTGTATTCTGCCGAGTAAATAAGACAGTCCAACTGTTGCAAAAAAAGATACAATCAGGATCAATAGGAGCTGCCAGCCGAAATGCATAAAAGCAGTAGCGTCTATTACAGCATTTAATGCAACAAAATTGAAAAGTATTACCCCTACTATATCAGACAAACTACTTTCGTAGGTTATAAACTCTCGGTTATATGAATCAAGATTGCGGGCACTGGGAATAGCAATAGCACTGCTGATAATAGCGAATGGCAGCATATTAATCAGTGATTGCTTATAGGGGTAACCACCATAATAACTGAATAACCAGGCCAGTAACAGTGCACTTATAATTAGTGGAAAAAAAGATACAATAGCTGCTTTCTTTACCAATGGCAGTTTAGATTTATTGAGTTCCAGTTCGAGTGAACCCTCCAATACAATAAGTATTAATCCTACTGTACCGAGTATAGGTAACAGCGATGAAAGATCAGGTACAGTAACAGTAAAAACAATAGTTACCTGTTTGAGTACCCAGCCCAGTAATAACAGGAGTATCACACTGGGTATTCTTGTTTTTGCCGAACTGATATCAAACAAATATGCCAATAATATGAGCACGCATAAAGTAATAATAATTGATGTAGTCATGCTAATTGCAATATAAGTGCTTAGGCCCGGTTTTCATAGACTCAGTATCCCGGCAACAGGCAGATTAACATAAATACTACATAGATGCGGGATGAGATTATTATTTCATTAATGCGGCTATAATGATTCCCTGTGCTGGCAGTTCTATTGTTTCCCCATAATTTTTTCCTGATAAAATATCGATTGCTTTGCTGAAGCCTTTTGTTCTTTCAGTATAATCAGCCAAAGCAACAGTCTTTTTTACTTCACTCGTATTGACCATACACATAATGGTCTGATTTTCATCATAACGGAAATACACATACATACCATCTACAGGCAGAAACTGCATGGTTTTACCCGTAGTTAGTGCGGAAGATTTTTTGCGGAACCCAGCGAGCGTTTTTACAAAATCAAACGCTTCCTGTTCCTGCGCTGTTCTTCCTGTTTGATTGAATTTGTTTACGGCATCTCCTTCAAAACCGCCGGGAAAATCGAGTCTCACCATGGCATCACTCGGGTTCTTATAATTTTTCATCAGTATTTCCGTACCATAATACATTTGCGGAATACCTCTGAGTGTGAGCAGTAAGCCTATCCCCTGTTTAAATTTATTCATGTTCTCGCCTGCAACAGAATAAAACCGATCCATGTCATGGTTATCTAGGAAAATACAATTACTGAGCGGCTGCTGGTATAACACATCCTGCGCCAGTGTCATGTAGAGTTTATTTACACCTTCAGTCCAGCCAAACGGCTGATTCAGGGTTGCCATGATGGCGCTGTTCAATGGAAAATCGGTCACCCCTTCTGCATTGTGTTTAAACGGCACATTCATATTGTTGCGGGTGAAATAGGCACTACCTGTAACGGTATTGGTCCAGGCTTCTCCAAAGACTGTTAGGCGTGGGTATTCTTTTAACAATGCGTCATTGATCTTATTCAGAAAAACTTCATCACAATATTTATAGGTATCCACACGCCATCCATCCACCCCGAATTCTTCTGTACTCCAGATAGCATGTTGAATAAGAAAAGTGGCAACAAATGGGTTTCGCTGATTCACATCTGGCAAGTGTGGTACAAACCATCCGTCGAGCATTTGCTTCTGGTCTTTGGCACTGGCATAACGTCCAAAAATAGCTTCATCCCTGTGATTACTACCTGTATAACTGTTCCATTGATTAACCCAGTCTGCCGAAGGAGGCTCCTGAGCTATCCAGTGATGTGATCCGATATGATTATATACTGCATCCTGTATGAGTTTCATGCCATTGTTATGCAAGGCATCTGACAGTGCTCGATAGGCCTCGTTACCACCCAAACGTGCATCTACTTTATAATGGTCGGTAAACCAATAACCATGATAGCCGCTCATCATACCTGCTGCTTCTTTATTCAGTGGCATATTATTCTCAATCACGGGTGTCATCCAAACGGTACTTACACCAAGGTCTTTGAGGTAGGCTACATGATTCTGTACTCCTTTCAAATCGCCACCATGACGAAGCAGCACATCATTACGGTTACTGCTTATATCATGAAGGTTATTAAACCGATCGTTGGAAGGATCACCGTTACTGAACCTGTCTGGCATAATCAGGTAAATAAAATCTTTGGAGCTAACTCCCTGTGCAAAAAGGGTTCCCCTGCCTGCTCTTCTTTTCTTTAATTCCCATGTATGGGTTTGTGTTTTACCTGCTCTTGTGGTCAGAATTTTTACGATACCTGGTTTAGCCTGTGCTGTAATTAATACATCAATAGCCAGGTATTTTCCATTGGTGAAACGATATGATTTCAGCAAATTGATTCCTGGATATTGGAGTGTAACGGATGACTGAGCAAATTGCTCATCATTCGTTTTTAAAATCAACTGAACCTTATTGTGCTGCATACCAGCAAACCAATGTGTAGGGTATATAACTGCTTCCTGGGCTTTTAATGAGCCTGTTATTAAAAGAAGCAGTATCGTCGTATAAAACCATTTTTTCATAAAGAACATCATTTGATTCGATCCATCATTTATGCTGTTTGTTTTTCCTGCCTGATGCGGATCGCTCCCGCATCATACACAAACAGTACACTTACTGCGGCACATAACATAAAGAAACCTGCCAGTACAATGGCATAAATGGGCTGACCACCGTAAATATTTTTAACGATCCATCCACCACCAATACCATTGATAATTTGAGGAAGCGTAATAAAGAAATTGAAAATACCCATATAAATTCCGAGTTTACCGGCAGGTATGGAACCCGAAAGAATTACATATGGCATAGCGAGGATACTACCCCATGCAAGACCTACTCCAATCATTGAATATTTTAATAACTGAGGATCCTTGATAAAATAAATGGAGATCAGTCCCACTCCACCGGCAATGAGTGAAAATGCATGGGTTCCTTTTCTGCCTAAAAATTTTGCCACAACAGGCAGGAATAAAGCATAGATCGCTGCTACCAGATTATACGTACCAAAGGCAGAACTCACGGTGTTGCCGGCATTGTTATAAGCCACCGATCTGGCATCATCCGGCGACAGTCCATACACATGTGTAGCCACAGCATCTGTAGTAAATACCCACATACTAAACAAGGCAAACCATGAAAAAAACTGAACCAGCCCCAACTGTTTCATGGTCTTAGGCATTTTTTTAAAGTCTTTTACTATCTCCCCAATACCTGCTTTTTGTGATGCTTCATCCGGTTTGCCATGGTATTGCTCATATTCAGCGGGGGGATATTCTTTGGATAAAAAAACAGTGATGAGTATCGCTATAATAAATACAGCAGCCCCAATGTAAAATGCATATTTGATATTATCGGCTACACCAGATTCTCCTGCTTCCTGTGAGAAGCCATTTTTAGCAAGAATGGATGGCAGTTCTGACCCGATAACTGCGCCTACACCGATGAGAAAAGTCTGTATGGCAAAGCCGCTTGTTCTTTGTGAATCTGGTAAATTATCGGCCACCAGGGCACGAAAGGGTTCCATGGCTACATTGAAAGATGCATCCATGATCATCACCATGCCTGCACCAATCCATAAGGCAGGAATCATGGAAGACATAGACGCAGAATTGGGAAGGAATACCAATGCAGCCGATGAAAGTAATGCCCCTGCCAGAAAATAAGGTTTACGGCGCCCCACCCTGTTCCAGGTTCTGTCACTATAATGACCAATTAATGGTTGCACAATCATTCCCATGAGGGGTGCAACAATCCAGAACATCGGGAGATGTTCCACATCAGCACCAAATGAACGGAGTATGCGGCTGGTATTTCCGTTTTGTAGTGCAAAACCAAACTGCACACCCAGGAATCCGAAACTCATGAAAAATATCTGGGAAAGTGTTAAACGTGGTTTGGGCATCAATCCTGCTGAAGCAGGAGAATGTGGTGCTGAACTGGCCATGGCAATCGTTTACAATGTGTATAAATTACATGTACTTAAAAGTAGCGCATTTTTGGGAAGTAGCGAATGTGTTACCGCTTCAATTAAAATACAGTTCTTATTGTAAGCGTTCTCAGCAGCTACATTTTTTCACTGCAGGGAACGCTTAATAGAAATTATCTTCAACTGTATTGCATGCTAAACCCGGTATCAGAAACTAAATCACAAATCCATCTGGCAGTACAGCCAGTTTTTTCACCACTACAATGCCATCCTTTACCGTATACAAGGCATGATCTGTATTAGGCAGGTGTGTTCCACCATTGATTCTGACATCATTTCCTATTCTGCAGTTTTTATCGATGATCGCATCTTTGATATAACACCTTTCTCCGATACCTATTTTAGGAAGGCCTTTTTCGGTATTGGTAGCCATTTCTTCAATGGTTTCATAATAATCGTTACCCATGAGGTAACTATTCACCACTGTTGTACCATGACCGATTCTCGATCTGATACCTACCACACTTTGCTCAATCCTGCTTGCATGTATTATGGATCCTTCTGCAATGATTGTTTTTTCGAGTGTGGTTCCGCTTATTTTAGCTGGTGGCAGCATGCGTGCACGACTATAAACGGTTTTATTATTGTCGAATAAATTAAATGGAGGTATTTCCTGCGTAAGGGCCAGGTTGGCTTCATAAAAAGAATAGATATTTCCGATATCGGTCCAGTATCCGTCGTACTGAAAACTTACTACTTTATAATTCTGGATTGAGTCTGGGATGATTTCTTTACCAAAGTCGGTTGCATTTGGATGCACTTCACTCAACAAATGATACAATGCCTTTTTGCTGAATATATAGATGCCCATTGATGCCAGGTAGTTACGACCCGTTTTTTGCATTTCGGCACCTGTATCACTCACCCAATCAGGCAATAGTTCTTTTTTAGGTTTTTCTATGAAAGAAGTGATATAATTTTCATCATTCGCTTTCAGGATACCGAATTCAGGTGCATCTTTTTCATTCACCGGAATGGTGGCAATAGAAATGTCAGCCCCTTTTTGTTTGTGGCTTTCCAGCATCTCACTAAAATCCATCTGGTATAATTGGTCGCCACTCAGGATGAGTATGTACTCAAAATCCATATTTGAGATATGCCTCAATGATTGTCTAACAGCATCTGCCGTTCCCTGGTACCAGCCCGGATTATCAGGTGTTTGTTCTGCGGCCAGAATATCTACAAAGCCTGTACTGAAAGCACTAAAGTGATAGGTATTCTTGATGTGCTTATTCAATGAAGCAGAATTAAACTGCGTCAATACAAACATCCGGTTGATATTACTATTGATACAGTTACTGATGGGTATATCTACCAATCGGTATTTACCTGCAATAGGAACTGCGGGTTTGGAACGGCTCGCCGTTAACGGATACAATCTTGTTCCTGCACCACCACCAAGGATAACTGCTAATACAGACTTTGAAATACTATTCATATGGTCGTTATTTTGATTTTTTGATTTTTTGATCTGTGATTTTTGATATTGAAATCACAGATCAAAAAATCAAACTTTATTTAAGGCTTTTATATACATTAGTATACTCATCTACAGTGCTTTCCCAACTATGATCTATCTGCATCATTTGCTTGCGCATCCATTCCATATGTGTGCTGTCCTGATAAACCGAAACAGCGCGGCCTATGGAATAATTTACATCTTCTGCTGTTGCATGGTTGAATCGAATACCAAAACCATCCGGGTCGCCCATGTCTACCACCGTATCCTGTAAGCCTCCTGTACTCCTCACAATGGGCACGGTACCATAACGCATTGAATACATCTGGTTAAGTCCGCATGGCTCTACCCTGCTGGGCATCAGCAGGAAATCGGCCCCGGCGTACATCAGATGACTCAGTGTTTCATCATAGCCAATCACCACATTAAACACCCCTTTATAGGGTTCTGCCATTTGCTGAAACTCCCATTCTACGGCTGTTTCACCACTTCCCAATACCAGGAAGCTGGCCTGCCCCTGTGTTTGTTCAATGGCCAGGCGTATGGCATAAGGTAAAATATCTGCTGCTTTCTCACCTACCAGGCGACCGATAAAAACGAATAAGGGTTTTTCTGCATCAAGACCAAAACGTTCGCATAAAACGGCTTTGTTTTTTTTCTTTCCTGCCGTTACATTTTTAATACTGAAATGATGTTCCAGGTATTTATCGGTGGCTGGGTTCCAAACCTCATTGTCAATTCCATTCAGGATACCTACACATTTTCCTCTTTCAAATTCAAATAATTTTTCAAGGCCATTGGAACTGGTTCTGAGTTCATCCATATAACTCCAGCTTACCGTTGTTACCCTGCTGGCACATTTAATGCCCGATGCCAATGGATTGATCGTATCGTTCCAGTCGAGCATTCCTCTTTTCCAGAGATCCCAACGGGGTATATAACGGCTTTTATCCCAGCCCATCCAGCCCTGGTATTGTGCATTGTGAATGGTAATAACCGTGGGGGTATATTTCAGCTTGTTATAATCGTAACAATACTGCATCATAAATGGTATGAGCCCTGTATGGTAATCATGACAATGAACAACATCAGGCTGGTGTTCCCAGTGAATCAGCCAGTTCACAAAAGCGATCTGAAAAGCGGTAAATCTTTCCGCATCATCATCATATCCATAAATCTTTTGCCTGTCGAGCAGCCCGTTGATATCAATGAGATAAAGATCATACCCCAGTTTATTACTACTCTCCTTGATGACCGTATAATCAAAAAACCAGTTACCTAGATTGGTTTGTCCTTTAAAATCAACCGTCCAGTCGTTTTCGTATAGGAATTTGGTCCTGTACATAGGCATCACCACTTTGGCAATATGCCCTGCTTTGACCTGGTATTTAGGAAGTGCCCCTACCACATCGCCAAGTCCACCGGCTTTGGCTACCGGGTAACATTCGGCACTCACATGAATAATCTCCATGAATCGCAGTTTGTCTGATTTGCTTTCAAGTTAGGAAGTAAAATGGTACTGTCAAATTCTACTTTAAACTTTTTCGGGCTAATTTTTCTCGTTATTTTACAGCCCACATTAAACGACCGATTGTTATGACCCAGCCAAAACAACCTACCAACACGAGTGCATTAGCCACACTTGTCATCGTTTTTTTCTTTTGGGGATTTATTGCGGCTTCCAATAGTATCCTGATTCCATTCTGTAAAACACATTTTCAACTCAACCAGTTCCAGTCGCAACTGATTGGTTCTGCATTTTATGGTGCTTATTTCATCGGATCATTGATTCTGTTTATCTCTTCCAATGTATTGGGTTATGATATTCTCAACAAAATCGGATATAAAAAAGGCATTATTTATGGTTTATGGATTTCAGTTGCAGGCGCTTTATTGATTATTCCCTCTGCGAATGCCAATTCATTTCCTGCATTGCTGGCTTCCTTTTTTGTAGTAGCACTGGGCTTCTCCCTGCAACAAACCTCCGCACAGCCTTTTGCCATTTCATTGGGTGACGCATCAACAGGTGCGCACAGACTTAATCTGGCAGGTGGTGTAAACTCATTGGGTACCACATTGGGACCTATTATTGTTAGTTTTTTCCTGTTCGGCTCTGTAGGCGGTGCTAATACAGAAGTAACTGTTACAAATATTAATGTATTATACCTGATTGTTGCCAGCGTTTTTGCAGTGGTGGCGCTGTTTTTTGCCTTCTCTAAATTACCAGATGGCAAGAATGATGAAAAATTTGAAAAAGCCAATAAAGCTGCGGCTTCCTTAACTATCATGACCTTATCAATTGGTGCTATCATTGTCATTGGTCAATTAACGGATGTTCCCAAGCTTACGTTGCTACTGGTTTCACTGGTATCAGTGGTTGGAATATTATTTTATTCAAATGCCAGCGCCGTTAAAAACAATGCTGGCTGGGGTGCTATGAAATACCAGCAATTGATTTATGGTATGCTTGGCATCTTTGTATATGTAGGTGTTGAAGTGACCATTGACAATAATTTTGGTGCCCTTTTAAAAACACCCGGTTATCTTACTGAAATGGGACTTGATGAGAGTATGATTTCAAAATATATTTCTCTTTACTGGGGTAGTTTAATGATTGGCCGGTGGACAGGTGCCATCAGTGTTTTCAATGTTTCTGCCAGTATGAGAAGGATACTTACCATCGTGGTTCCTTTTATTGCCTTTTTAGTGGTATTGGGTGTTAACTCGATGTATGGCAGCGACATCAGCGATTTATGGGGATACGGTGTCTGTATTATCATCGCATTAATTGCCTTTTTCTATGGTCAGGAAAAGCCTGCTAAAACATTACTCGCCGTTTCTATACTCGCAACAGTGGCTATGCTGGTAGGTGTGTTTACAACCGGAATTGTTTCAGTTTATGCATTGATGGCTGGTGGACTTTGTTGTTCTGTTATGTGGCCCTGCATTTTCTCCTTAGGTGTTGGTGGTCTTGGCAAATACACCAGCCAGGGTTCAGCATTTCTGATTATGATGATATTGGGAGGTGCTATTATTCCACCTTTGCAGGGTGCTATTGGCGATCTTGATGCAGTAGGCATGCATCAGTCGTATTTACTTGCCGCCGGTTGTTTTGCCTTCCTGGCTTTTCTGGCGGTTAAAATGAAAAGAGTATTACAGTCTCAGGGACTGGATTTTGATGCACAGGTAAGTGGCGGTCATTAATTTTTTATGGATGTAAAATTTGATTTGATATGGCTAGCAATTCGACATCTTTAGAACCACTGGCAATTGGTATTGACATTGGCGGTACCGGAACCAAGTTTGGTATTGTAGACAGGGTGGGTAATGTTTTATTCTCCAGTGAAATGTCTACTCGTAAGCACGCTGAAGTGGAATCTTTTATTGATGAGTTGCACAGTCTTTTATCTGAACTGATTGCCAAAGCGGGCGGTATTGGAAGGATGAAAGGGATAGGTGTTGGAGCACCCAATGGTAATTTTTACACCGGCACCATCGAATATGCACCCAACCTGCCCTGGAAAGGTATTATTCCATTAGCTAAACTGATTGAAGATAAATTCAAATTACCGGTAACACTTACCAACGATGCCAATGCAGCAGCCATAGGTGAAATGATGTATGGTGCCGCGAAAGGCATGAACGATTTTATCATGATTACCTTAGGTACCGGTGTGGGCAGTGGTATTGTGGCCAATGGAAAACTGGTATACGGCCACGACGGTTTTGCGGGCGAACTCGGACATACCATCATTATTCCCGATGGTCGTTTACATGATGGCACCGGCAAAAGAGGTTCACTTGAAAGTTACGCTTCTGCTACCGGCGTACGACTCACCACACTGGAATTACTCGAGAAAAGTGATCAGCCAAGCTGGTTGCGCAATGTGCCGAAAGATGAAATCGATTCAAAAAAAGTATACGATGCTGCCATGGAAGGTGATGAACTGGCCAAAGAAATTTTTGAATACACAGGAAAAATATTAGGTCTGGCGCTCGCTAATTTTGTGATGTTCTCCAGTCCTGAAGCCATTGTATTATTTGGTGGTCTTACCAAAGCCGGCGACCTCATTTTAAAACCCACCCGCGAAAGCATGGAAGATAACCTGATACAGGTATTCCAGAATAAAGTAAAAATACTGGTAAGCCATCTGAAAGAATCGGATGCTGCTATTTTAGGGGCTTCAGCGTTGGTGTGGGAGAAGAATTAGCTACAAGCTACAAGCCACAAGCTTGAAGCCACAGGTAAGTTTGCAACTATTTATGCCGTACAAAAGAACTTGCAGCTTGAAGCTTGCGGCTTGAAGCTCATTGCTGCTTCACTATAAACACCGCCGGCACCGGCCTTTGCCCTGTTTTATCGCTGGGTGTGATGGTTTCTTTTCCATTGATGAGTAGGCAACTGCTTCCACCACCATCGAGGTTTAATGCTTCTATGCAACCTATATCTTTCAGCAATTGTGCCATTTGTGTGAGGGTGGCGCCTTCTGCCTTTCCGGGAAAACGGCCTTCTACAGCCATAAAAATCAGGTTCCCATCTCTTGTATACCCCATCGCAGAACGTGGATGTTTATCGTCAATGGCCCTCCCTGCAAATTTTATTTCCTGGTTATTGGTGATACTGATTTCTCCATGCTGCAGTAATACCGGACCTCCTCCTACCGCCGTTTGCATTTTCCATTTTTTGAATGACCCTTTTTTCAACATGTCGACTGATGCCGGATCAACAATACTATCTTTAAAAAATGGGATGGGTGTTTGACTTGCATATGCTGATGTCAAAGCCGTATCTGTGTAAAGCCAGGCAATATCAGCCTTTCTCCTTTTACTGATTCCAATTGCACTTCCAAAAGGATGGCGATAGGTAAAAGTGTCTTTGCCTCTGCCTGCAATTGAATGTTGCTGATAAGCGAGTAATTTACCCTTGTTGATGACCACATTCAGGTTACTGTTATGAACAAACTCAAAAAAAGTGGTATTCATGACCAGCAATGGCTGATTATGCTGCTCATAATAAGCTGAGGGTGTATATCTTTTGCCATTGCCTATGGCTGTGGAGAGATCAAGTTTCTTGTCTTTTAGGTCAACACTTACATAATAAGCTGTATTGGGCTTACCGTCTAAGGCATTTGTTGATTTATAAATATGCACCGATGCAGGTAAGGGCTGGAAGAGCGAGTCTACATTCACCCAAACTACCTGGGCCTCACTTCTATTCAACAGGATTATCAAAAAGCAACCAAGTAAAGAGACCGAAAATTTCATTTTACTTATCCGGATTAAACAGTAATGCTTTAATATATTCTTGTTGCGCATCCATATTGATTATTCCACGTCTTGGACGGTCAAGATCAAGAATTACATAGATAACGAATACCGTTAAAAGTACAAACCCAAGCAGGGTTGTTTTCTCCATTTTTTTGTTGGAAGGAATGACATAGCCTGCAAAAAAAGAACAAGCCATTGAGAGCAGAAAAAGTAATACAATAATTGAATCCGGAACACGGCTTCTTCCTGCAGCGGTTCGCAAAGTGGTAACATCAATCATGGCATTGAGTGCCGGTATCATTTGCTGCGTGGCAGCCAGGTTTTCACTTTTATGAGAAGCTGCTACTGCCCTGTTCCAGATACGTGCTGAAATCTGCTCGGTTTTTTTTGAAGCTGCATTGATCAAACCGGTATCTCTTCCCGCATCATAATAGGCAATGCGTGCTTTAATATACTCGTGGAAATCCTGTCTGAATGCTTTTCTCAGGCTATCGCCGTACATATCTGTTCTTAACAAAGCAGTACCAATATCATTGGCTTCTTCTACAATAATGGCTTTCCTGGCATCATAACGGTTGGCAGACATGCTGAAAGTGAATGCCAGTAATAAACCCAGCAAACCAAACAAGGAACCTTCAATAGTACTCAGTGAAACTGTTTCTGCCTTTTTAGATCTTAATGTATTACCCGCCCAAACCATCAGCATCATCAGTACAAAAAGAATCAGGCATAGCAACCAGGTATCTGTTTGATAAATCAGTGATTCATTCATACCAGTAAAATACTTAAAACGCCGGAATCTTTCCGGCGTTTTAAGTATTTTATTATTGACTCATTTGTTCTTTTTCCTCGATCCACTTATTTCTTCCCCATCCTTTGATGACATGTTTCTCACTATGATAAGATGAACGTACCAATGGTCCACTCTCTACATAATCAAAGCCAAGATCATATCCTATCTCACGCAATTCTTTAAACTCATCGGGATGTACAAAACGTTGAACAGGTAAATGTTTTTTGGTGGGTTGCAGGTATTGTCCCAGCGTAAGTACATCACATCCCACATTCACCAGGTCTTTCATGCTTTGCACCACTTCCTCTTTGGTTTCACCCAAACCCAGCATCATGCCGGTTTTGGTGCGCATGCCACCCTTTTTAAGGAGGTTGAGCACTTCAAGACTTCTTTGGTATTTCGCCTGTACCCTTACCTGACGGGTTAACCGTTCTACGGTTTCCATATTATGACTCACTACTTCGGGTGCTGCTTCGATGATACGTTGTACCTGATCGGCATTCCCTTTAAAATCTGGTATCAATGTTTCAAGGGTGGTATCAGGGTTCAGGTTTTTAACGGCTTTAATGGTGTTGTACCAGATGATGGAACCTCCGTCCTTTAATTCATCTCTGTCTACGCTGGTCAGTACCGCATGTTTTACTTTCATCAGGTGAATGGCTTCTGCCACACGCTGCGGTTCATCCCAATCTACTGGTTCTGGTCTACCGGTAGCGACTGCACAAAAACCACAACTACGCGTACACACATTGCCGAGGATCATAAAAGTGGCCGTTCCCTCGCCCCAGCATTCTCCCATATTCGGGCAATTACCACTTTCACAGATGGTATGTAATTTATGGGTATCTACCAGTCCACGTACATGTTTATAACTTTCACCAATGGGTAGCTTTACCCTTAACCAGGATGGTTTCTGTACTTTGGAACTAACAGGATCTATTTTTGAAACAACGGGTAATTCTTGCATGTAACTTCTTTTTGGTCCGAAAGTCGTAAGACCGAAAGTCCGTAAGTAGAAAAATGAATGGATTGTTAGCTATAACAGATTCATAGACCCTTAGTTCGCAAAAGAATCTTCTCCCCGACTTCCGGTCTTCAAACTTTCAGACTTTGCGGTACAAAAATAGGTCACTTTCGCTTACCAAAAGTGAGGGCTACATAAGCGTTGAAAAAGAATGATTTTTCCTTATTTAATAAAAGAATGGGCATTTTTTGGGAATAATATTCCGCATTTAAGCCCACTTCCAGCGCAGATACCACTTCATTGTAGCGGCCATAATCGAAACGAAGTGCTGTTCTTACATGGGCACCGGGTACAAATTTCATTTCCCCAAAACCTTTGGTAAGTCCACCACGGCCAAGTATGATAGTTGGGTCTAAAAAGAGATTATCATTATTATCGTATTTAATCTGCTCCTGTTTATTGTTATTGGGATTCTGAATTTCGATATAATAAGGTTTCAATAAACCTGCTGTAAGTCCACCCCCATAAATGGCCGAAACGGCCACCCCGTTTTTATTCCCTTTACCTCCGATCAGCTTCTGCTGCCCCAGACCAACTTTCAGGTTATAGAAATTATTTCTTTTACCATAGATATAGCTGGATACAATCAGGAAACCACCTGATGCGCTGATGGTGGGCACTTTTTCTTCTTTGGGATGTTTATGTTCACCCAATTCAATCCACCATAGATTGGTTTTGGTTACGGTTTTGTATTTACCACGTTCATAAAACATGCCCCAACCATCGGAGTTGAATTTGAAGCTGAATGATCCCTGTTTATTAAAAACAAGGGCCCCTTCCTCCTCGTGTTTAATCATCTGATTGATCTTTTCCTTTCTGTCTGCCTTCTTTCTGGCTTTTTCAAGCTGAGCCGGTGATGGTGTTTTCTGTTGAGCAGAAAGGGCCACTGAACCGAGGAGACTAACAATGATAAATAGCTTCTTCACTTCCATTAGATTTGTTACTTGTAAATTTATAGCAAAATTGACGCAATGACTTCACAAATTATTTATAAAGGTGAGTTGCGAA
>Ga0164290_1001202_pt1 | contig 46825 bp, 45 predicted proteins | sample Micstemetagenome_FD_108782 | JGI IMG/M metagenome (GOLD analysis project Ga0164290, IMG submission 108782) | Contaminated culture microbial community from soil near Moab, Utah, USA - Microcoleus steenstrupii SON62 (Illumina Assembly) | ecosystem: Environmental > Terrestrial > Soil > Soil crust...
GCGCAGGCCGAGTCCGGGCAGGAACGATTGCACGGCCTTGAGCACCGCGTAGTCACCGCAACCGGGGCACCAGCGGACCTCCTGGTCGCTGGTGAACTCCTTGGCGGTCTGCGGACCGTCGGCCGCCGGGACCGACTCGGTGCCGGTGCGGATCGAGGGCAGGGGGAGTTCGGTGGTGCTCATCGGAGCGGGGCCTCCTCGTGGTCGGCCGGTGGGTTGAGTCCGTGCTCGCCGAGGTCGACGTTGACGCCCTCGGCCTCGCCGACGAGCTGGCCGATGGCCTCGGCGAGCTCGGCTGCCTTCAGCGGCAGCCCGCGGACGTGGTTGTAGCCGACGGCGTCGACGAGGTACTCCGCGCGCAGCATCTTGGAGAGCTGGCCGAGGTTCATCTCCGGGACCAGCACCTTGTCGTAGCGACCGAGGATCTCGCCGAGATCGTTCGGGAACGGGTTGAGGTGGCGCAGGTGGGTCTGCGCGACGTGGTAGCCGGCACGGCGTACGCGGCGGCAGGCCGCACCGATCGGGCCGTACGTCGAGCCCCAGCCGATCACGAGCACCTTCGCCTGGCCCGACGGGTCGTCGACCTCCAGCGGCGGCAGCGACTTGGCGATCGCCTCGATCTTGGCCTGGCGGGTGCGGACCATGAGGTCGTGGTTGGCCGGGTCGTAGGAGATGTTGCCGTGACCCTCGCCCTTCTCCAGACCGCCGATGCGGTGCTCGAGACCGGCGGTGCCGGGGATCGCCCACGGCCGGGCCAGGGTCTCCGGATCGCGCAGGTAGGGCCAGAACTCGTCCGGCTCACCCTCGCCCCCCTCGGCCACCGCCTTCGCCGAGGCGTGGTTGGGACCGGTGGCGAAGTCGGGGTCGATCTGCGGGAGGTCGTCGACGGAGGGGATCAGCCACGGCTCGGAGCCGTTGGCGAGGTAGCCGTCGGAGAGCAGCATCACCGGGGTGCGGTAGGTGATCGCGATCCGGGCGGCCTCGACCGCGGCGGAGAAGCAGTCGCCCGGCGACTGCGGCGCCACGATCGGCACCGGCGCCTCACCGTTGCGGCCGTACATCGCCTGCAGTAGGTCGGCCTGCTCGGTCTTGGTCGGCAGACCCGTCGAGGGTCCGCCACGCTGGACGTCGATGACCAGCAGCGGGAGCTCGGTCATCACCGCCAAGCCGATCGCCTCGGACTTCAACGCGATGCCCGGGCCCGAGGTGGTCGTCACCCCCAGCGAGCCGGCGAACGCGGCGCCGATCGCGGCACCGATGCCGGCGATCTCGTCCTCGGCCTGCAGCGTGGTCACCCCGAACGACTTGTGCTTGGACAGCTCGTGGAGGATGTCGGAGGCCGGGGTGATCGGGTAGGAGCCCAAGAACACCGGCAGACCGGACCGGACACCAGCAGCGATCAGGCCGTAGGACAAGGCGAGGTTGCCGGTGATGTTGCGGTAGGTGCCCTCGGGCAGCTTGGCCGGCTTGATCTCATAACGCACCACGAACGTCTCGGTGGTCTCACCGAAGTTCCAGCCCGCCTTGAACGCAGTCAGGTTCGCACCCAGGATGTCGGGGCTCTTCTTGAACTTGTTCTCCAAGAACGCCGTCGTCGGCTCCGTCGGCCGGCCATACATCCACGACAACAACCCCAGCGCGAACATGTTCTTCGCCCGCGCGGCGTCCTTGCGAGACAGGCCGAACTCCTTGACCGCCTCGACCGTCATCCCGGTCAGGTCCACGGTGTGGACCTGGAAGTCACCCAACGGGTCGTTCGCATCCCCGAGGAGGTCCAGCGGGTTGACGGCGTACCCGGCCTTGTCGAGGTTGCGCTTGGTGAAGTCGTGGGTGTCCACGATGATCGCCGCGCCCTTGGGCAGATCGCCGACGTTGGCCTTCAACGCCGCCGGGTTCATCGCCACCAGCACATCGGGACGGTCGCCCGCGGTGAGGATGTCGTGGTCGGCGAAATGCACCTGGAACGACGACACCCCCGGCAGCGTGCCCTGGGGGGCGCGGATCTCAGCAGGGAAGTTCGGCAGGGTCACCAAGTCGTTGCCGAACACCGCCGACTCCTGCGTGAACCGGTCACCGGTCAGCTGCATCCCGTCACCGGAGTCACCGGCGAACCGGATGATCACCCGATCGAGCTGCTTGACCTGCTTGGTCTGACTCACTGTCGGTCCACTTTCCCTGTGCACTTTACCGATTCTAGAACGTGTTCCAGTTTTCTGGTGGACACGTGTCCGAAGTCTCCTCGCGGCGGCCGCGATGCGCTGCCCCACGATAGTCCGCGTTCGAAGCACTTCCGATTCTTCGCCAGCCTCTGAGCGAGAGAGATCGCGGTGAGGTCTATCACCGTCGCGCCCCGGGGGAGTGGGCGCCGGACAGGGACTACCGCCGCGACTCGGCCCGGGCCTTGAGCGCCTCGGCGTGCCGGCGGAAGCCGTCGGCGACCCGGCCGGGACCGGCGAGGGGCACCAGGGGGCCGGAGAAGTCCTCGACGGTGTCGTACGTCGTCGGCCCGCCCGGTGGCTGCGTCAGCCGCTGGTGCCGGGTGCCGCGGACCAGGCCGAGCCTGGACGGCAGGCCTTCGTAGACGTAGGAGAGGAGTGCTGTCGTCGTACCGTCCTCGCCGGTGGTCGGCGGAACGATCGCGGTGATCCGCTCGGGGGAGCGGGTGCCCTTGCCGTTGGCCCACCGGACATGCAGCACGATCGAGTTGCCGACCGCTGCCGGCTGCTCCGTCTCGACGCGCACGACGAACGGGTTCCACTCGCCGTACGCCTCGGTGTCGAGCATGACCCGCCAGACGACCTCGAGCGGTGCCTCGATGTCGATCGACGCGTGCGGGTCGGTCACGCGGCTCACCGGTAGTTGGTGAACTGGACCGCGAACTCGTAGTCCTGCGCCTTCACCAGCGCCTGGACCGCCTGGAGGTCGTCGCGCTTCTTCGACGACACCCGCAGCTCGTCGCCCTGGATCTGCGCCTTGACGCCCTTGGGGCCCTCGTCGCGGATCAGTTTGGTGATCTTCTTCGCGTCCTCCGACGAGATGCCCTCCTTCAGGGTGATCCCGATCTTGGACTGCTGGCCGGACGGGCGCGGCTCGGAGGCGTCGAGGATCTTGAGGGACTGGCCGCGCTTGATCAGCTTCTGCTGGAACACGTCCAGTACGGCGGAGGCGCGGTCGTCCGCCGAGGCGGTGATCTCGATCGCCTCGTCGCCCTTCCACTCGATCTTGGCGCCGGTGCCCTTGAAGTCGAACCGGGTCGCCACCTCCTTGGCCGTCTGGCCGAGCGCGTTGTCGACCTCCTGCCGGTCGATCTTGCTGACGATGTCGAAGGACGAGTCGGCCATGAGTTGTGGTCTCCGCTGGTTTCTTGGACGGGCAGGGGCTGCGCTATTCTTTCGCGTCGTTGTCGACCATCCAACCGGGGTCACCCAGTCAGCACTTCTGGGCCCTGGTCCGGGCGGTCGCAGCACAACCCTGGCAGGTTGCCCGAGCGGCCAAAGGGAGCTGACTGTAAATCAGCCGGCAACGCCTACAGTGGTTCGAATCCACTACCTGCCACGGCAAGAAAACCGCCTCTGACCTGCGGAAACGCGGGTCAGAGGCGGTTTGCATTTCGGCCGCGTGCGATCCACGTGCGATCCAGCTCGGCGATTTCGGGCAGAAAAATGGTCCGCGAGCCGCGCGAGATTGGCTGTAACTCAGGGCGACCCGGCCAGCCTCGCGGGCTATCGCTCGATGTCACGCCAAGGCGTTTCGCGATCTCAGAGGTGCGCGTGAGCCGGTTATCCACAGCGGAACCCCGACGCTTGACGGCGCCAAGTTGTCGCGTGCCAGACTCGAATGAAGGAAAGTCATAGGCGGCCCCGGCCGGTGCGGGAACACCGACCGGAGCCTAGGAACGAGTGCAACGGAGGCACCCGAACCATGGATCCATCTTCTACTGCTGCCCGTGTCGCGGTTCAGCGGGTCACCTGTCGCGTCACCGGCCCCGCTTCGGCGAGGGCGTACCGCCGCGAGCGGCAGCACCTCTACCCGCTCGAGGACTTCCGGGAAGCACTCGCCGTCGGCGGTGTCGTGTCGTCGTTCTGCGGGCTCGACGTTGTGCTTTCGGTAGGTGACAGCTCCGAGCTTGTGGAAGCGGACGAGCCCGCGGTTGACGACTGTGTCACCTGCGTCGACATCTGGCGCGAACTCCGACTGGTCCGACTGTGACCCAGGGCGCCTCCGGTCAACGAGACTCTCGCCGACAGGTTCCGAACCGTGCGCTCTGCTGTGAGTGCGGAGAGCTCCGAACCGTGGCTCAGTCGTATCGGGGCACGCCGCCTGACGACGCTGCCACCGACCACACAGCCGGTCGCTGGTGCGCCTGGCTGAGGTGCAGTCATTGCGGCCGGACGACGTTGCACGCCGTGGTCGTCGACGCGCTGGCAGACACGTGGAGACGCGACGGGTGCGACCGGGAACGGCACGACCGGACGAGCGACCGCCATCGCCGCCGAATCAGTCGGCGTCTCAGCGCACTTGCCGCTGAGGGGGTGACGATCATCCGGGCCCCGTCGGGGGAGCACATGGCCGTCAGCAACTCCTTGGTCGAAGTCATCGAGTATGCCGAGGCCCGCAGGTTCGCAGTCCGGGTCTGCATGTCAGCTACACCGGGCCGACTCCTCCAAGCCGTCGAGCTCGCCGAGGACATCCTCGATTCCCCAGACCAGCTCGGCCCATGGGCGGATGACGCCGCCGGTCTCTGGCGAGGACTCGCCATCACCCACCCGTAGGCAATGACGCCTCCTGGATCGAATGCGGTCGGTGTCGCGTGGGATCGTGGCGACTTCGATCGCCGTCCGCGTTGCCTAGAAGGGCGCGTCACAGCGCCCACATTGACGCATGCGCGACTACGGAAGGCAGCATCGGGAGAGAAGCGCGGCAAGGATGCTCGACTCTCGTCCGCGCTCGCGCGCAGGCTCATTTGGGACCACTAACCGGACGCTCGGCTCGCTGACAGTGTCGGGGCTGGGTGCCGAGCCGGCCGATACGGTGACTAGGTGTTCCAGATCGTCGAGGTCGGCCAGTGGCAGGTCGACGAGGTTGACGAGCAACTTGGCACCAAGGAGAAGAGTTGGCTGCGCGGTCCCAGCGGGCAGCGTTGGCTCTTCAAGCAGGTTCGCTCGACTGCGCGCGGCGAGCCCGGCGAAGATTGGGCGGAGAAACTCGTCGAGCAGCTCGGTCTGCATCTCGGATTGCCTGTTGCGACCGTTGACCTGGCGAAGCGCGGGGCAAAGCGTGGCATCATCAGTCACAATTTTGTTCCCCCCGATGCGCGGCTCGAACACGGGAACGAGTTACTCGTCAGAGTCGATCCCGACTACGACCGCGACCAGACTCGGCGGAACGACCGCTATACGGTCGAGGCCGTCAAACTTGCGCTGGAGGACGCATCGCCTCCCGACGCCTACGTCGTTGAGCATCTGTCCGCTTTCGACCTCTGGGCCGGGTATCTCGTGCTTGATGCATGGGTAGCCGGCCGTGATCGCCATCACGAGAACTGGGCGGTCATCGCCAGCCAGCATCGTCGCGTATTGGCACCGTCCTTCGATCACGGGAACGCGCTCGGATTTCAGGAGTCCGAGGAACAACACAAGACGTTGGCTGGCGACTCCGCCAAGCTTGCTCGGTGGGCTGCTCGTGGGACGAGCCATCACTTCGCGGGTAGACCCACACTGGTCGACCTGGCGCACTCCGCACTGAACCTGGCGTCGAGCCACACCCGAGACATCTGGCTGACGAAACTTGCTCAAGTGAGCGAAGATGCTCTTGTAGCCATCATCGACGAAGTGCCTCCCAGCGTTATGTCGGAGGCCTCGCGTACCTTCTGTCGAAGACTGTTGATGCTAAACCGGAGGAGGCTGTGCGATGTCAGTTGACCTTGTTGCAGCCCCGTCTGCACCGGACGTGACCGCGCTGCTGTTGGTGTGGCAGAACCCGTCGACTCGGCGGTTTGTGAAGGTCGCCCGCCTTGCGGCGATTGACGATCACTTCCGTTTCGAGTACCTCGACGGAGCTAAGGACCCGGAGTTCGAACCACTCCACTCCTTCCCCGACCTTGAGCGGGTCTACGTGACTCGCCATTTGCCGGCGTTCTTCCAGAATCGAGTGATGTCGCGGAAGCGCACTTCGTACGAGCAGTACGCAACCTGGCTCGGCCTCGACCCCTCCAGCGATGCGCCGTTCGAGGTGCTTGCCCGAACTGGCGGTGGCCGCGCCACCGATACCTTTCACATCGTGCAAGAGCCTCGCTTGCATCCGGGCGAGCGGACCGTCATCCGGTTCTTTGCGTCCGGGCTCAGTCATGTGGATGGAGCCCTTGGTCGGCTCCTATTGGTCAAGCCAGGAGACCAACTGCGGCTTCGTCCGGAGCCCAAGAATCCTGTGAATACGCGAGCGCTCTTGATTGACGCAACCGCCGGCGAGGCCGTGGGGTGGGTTCCTGACTGGCTTCTCGACGAAGTTCACAAGTTGAAGTCGAGCAGCGAGTTCGATCTTTGGGTTGAGCAGGTCAACTTCGACGCACCGTGGCATCTCAAATTGCTGTGTCGACTCGAGGCACTGTGTGACAAGTAGTGAAGTTTCGACGGTCGCGGTCGGGGCGATCCTGGCTGCCGTGAACTTGCCGCGAGCAGTCACTCCACAGTCTGCGCACAGGCGCCGTGGGCCCTGTCGGCGCTAACCACTAGTCACGTGCGGCTTTCCGCCGCGTGATGGCACCTCGTTCCGCCTCGCATGCCGACCTGAGCCGGGGGATGGCCAACTGCTCCGGCTTGCATTCCATCGCGCGCCGGGGACCGATCAGGTGCACGCGTCCTTCTGGTCGTAGACCGCGTCGAGCTCGTCTTGCTCCTCGCTGGTCCGTTGGGACGGCGGCTTGGCGCACAGCTCGTCGTACTTCTGGTCGAGCGACTGCATCTGGGCCAGCGCGACGTCTACCTTGTGTGCTTCCGAAGGGCACACGTACGCCAGATTGATTCGACTGACGTCCGGCATCGACCCGGCCAGACTGAGCTTAATGGCGAACTGCTCTTCGTCGGCCTCGCAGTCATTGATTGTCAGGCGGTACAGCGTCTTAAGGTCGGGGTCCTCTCGGACGTCGCCGGTGCCGACGAGCGCGGCCTCCCATTTCGCGAGATCAATGTCGTCGAACGCGATCGGCTCGCTCGGCTTGGCTTCCTTCCCAGCGTCGCCGCAGCCAGCCACGAGAGCGATGACCATGGTCGTGCCGAAAAATGAGCGGATCATCAGTCCACCTTCTCCCCAGACGCCCGCGCAGGTGTCGAGACTTCGACACGGGCTATTGCTTCGGCAGCCACTCGGCCGTGGTTGTCCCATCAGGCCGCCAGATGACACTGGCCACTTGGGTTCCCTGAGGCACCTCGAAGGCCAGCCAGCCCTTCACGCAACGGCCAGGCACCATCGTTACGTAATCGGGGAATCGCGGTTCCGGCCAGTCAGTCCATGACGATCCACCGGTCTTGTACTCGTTGCCGTTCGGCGTCACAGCTGACCAATCGAACAATGAGGTGCTGAGAATGTCGGCTGGGCCGTCCGCGTCCACGCACTGCTCGATCCTGAGCCCGACGAATACGTTGCCAGCTTCCGGCGTCCGATACTGGCCGGGAGGGTATGGAATCTTGACTTCCTGCAGCGTGGTCTTGATCGTCTGCCCGACGCGGGTCTCGCCCACGGTGAGTGCGAGATCGCCTACATTCGGCGCGTTCGGCGTTTGTGATTCCGTCGTGATTTCGGGGGTCTCGGACTCGAAGGTCTGAGGAGTTTCCGTGACCGTCGTTGTTACGGAGACAGTGGCGGTCGGATTGGCGTCAGGGCCGTCATTGCCGCCCCCGCAGCCAGCGAGGAACGCGGAGGCGAACAGGAGACCACCGAGGGCGTAGGGACGCATGCCGGTCACAGTAAATGTCGCGCCGCTTCCCCGCTGCCGAACGGTTCGATTCCGGCGCCACTCGTCGCTCGCAAACAGAAGCGCGTCGTCTAGCTCTTACGCCGATCTTTTGCTGCGGGCCGAGCCCGCCGGTGCCGCGCTGTGTGCGTCTTTGCGCCGCGTTTGCACCAAGCGCCCGCCAGATTGCTGTTGGCCAGCCGCGACGGCGCGTGGTTACCGGTCGGCTTGCCTGGCGTACCAATGCTCAATCCAGGCCAGTGCGGTAATGGCTTGAGGATGGCGGTCTGGCTCGACTGTGGGGAGTCGATGAGCGATGACTCCAGCATCGACAAGGCCGGCGTCGAGCAGCGCCGCCACGAAGTTCCGGTCTTTTTCGCGATTCGCGCAGAGCTTGGCTACGCACAAGTCTTCCTTGTCGAGGCACCAGCCGGTGAACTCGTGACTCGTACCGGGTGACGCGGTGTTGGGGTTCTGCACTCGCACGAGCCGGTCGCGCCAACCAGCCGGAAGGGTCGAAGTAGTGAGGTCAACTCCGTCGATGCTGAACCCATGCAGTTCCTCGAAAGGAGAAAACTCCCCCGCGACACCCTCGATGACGTCAGCTAGACGTGCGGTTTCATCGTTGTCCTCGGCGACTGGAAGGACGTCGATCTCAAGCGACATCGTCGCGGCTGCAGGGAGGTCATCCTCGTCGAAGCTGCCGAGGATAGCTTGTGAGCCGACAACAATGATTTCGTCGTGATTGATGATCTGACAGGCCGCGCGGATTGCGTGTTCCAGCTGGTCTCTTCGCATCAGGCGACAGTTTCGAGCACGCGCCGGCGTTCGTCGTCGGAGAGGATCCCGCCGAGGGGTGATACCTCGCGCATCTCGATGCTGTGCCGGTCGAGCCCCGTCAGCACGCGATGAAGGCCGGGCACATCGCCACTGTTGACAAGCCGCGTCCATTCGCGGAGGTTGCGCCCGTGCGGCTCGCCTCGAACTCCGGAGACCAACCGCTCTAGATTCTTTCGGATCGTCGGCGTCCAGTGCTCGAGAGAATCGCGAGTGAGGTGCATTGAGATCTGGCGGTGAAGACGCCACGACCGCATCTCTGAACGTGTGAGGGACGGACGGACCGATCGGCGCACGACCTCCAGGTCGTATCCCATGCACGAGAGCAGTCGGCGCAGCTGCTCGTCACTGACGCCGAGGCGCCCCGAAAGGATCTGGCTGATAGTCGGCTGACGAATCCCGCTGACTTTGGCAAGGGTCGACTGCGTGGTGCCCGTTTCGAGCATCACGGAACGTAGGACCTCACTAACGCTCACGGATCTAACTATAGCACTGGACGCTATATCTCGCCTCGTCGCACAGGCTTACGGTGATGGCATCGGCGACGACGGTGCGTGGGGCTCTGGTGCGGGTCGGATGCCGTGGTGCGTGCCAGCCTCGGGGTGGTCAGGACGAAGAAGACCACGGAGTGATCGGCGTGCTGAGGCGTACGTGCTCGCCGTCGACTGGCACCAACGAGATGCCGTGTTCTTCGAGCTGATCCGTATACAGACATCGCATTCCAAATGACGAACATTCCTCGGGATTTGGAATATCGGCGTCGAAGGCGGCCCCTTGGCCGGCGTTACACGAGTGCCGGCCGACGGCCCCGACAACCTCTGCTTACTAGGCCGAGTACAGACGCCTTGCTCCTCGGAGTGCCCCTGCAACTGACGAGTCTTGACGACCGTTCACGACCCGGAAGATCGCCTGCGTCGATCCGACTTCCGCCACCCCAAACCGAGCTGCACGCATGCTACGAAGGTTCGTAGATCGGCCTACCCCCTGTGGGTGGGTCGAGTGCCATTTCTGGGGTCGTTGACGAGTGGTGACGGGCGGTGACGAGGGTGCGGGGTGGGGTCTCGATCTACCGAGGTTCGGCTGCGGCCGCCAGGAACTATGTGGAATCCGACCGGTCCCGTGCCGATGACTACTACCTGGCCGAGGGCACGGGCGTCGCTGCGCGGTACGTCGCCACCCCGGCGACCCTGGCCCCGCAACCGCCGATGGATGGCGACACCTATGAGCGATGGGTGGCCGGCTACGACGTCGAGACCGGTGCTGCGAAGGGGCGGCTGATCAAGGCCGACAACGGGGTGCGGTTCGCTGAGGTCGTCGTGAACGGTCCGAAGACCTGGTCGCTGGCAGCGGCATTGGATCCGGAGATCTCGGAGGCGTACGACGCCGCGCAGTCCCGGGCGGCGGAGCAGATCATCGCCTGGGTTGCACAGCACGCCACCACCCGCGTCGGACCACGAGACCTCCAGGTCCAGGTGCCGGTGGAACGGATCGAGGCAGCGGTGATCCGGCACCACACTTCCCGGACGAGTGATCCGCACCGGCATCTTCATCTGCAGGTCAAGGCTCGGGTCTTCGCTGAGGGGAAGTGGCGCGGGCTGCATACGGTCGGGGTGCGGGACCTGGTGGCCGCGGTCAACGGGATCGGGCATGCGGCGGTGATGTGCGACCCGGAGTTCCGGACGGTGCTCGCCAAGTATGGGTTCACACTGGACGCGGCTGGTGAGGTCAACGAGCTGGCGCCGTACGTGGGCGCGTTCAGTGCCCGGTCGGCGCAGGTGGGTCGCAACCTCGCCCGGTACGAGGCCGAGTGGCGCCGCGACCACCCCGACCATGAGCCCGGGCCGAAGCTGCTGCGGTCCTGGGACCGCCGCGCATGGGCCGACGCACGGCCCGACAAGGTGGTGCCGACCTCGGGGGAAGAGCTGCGGCAGCACTGGGTCGACGAGCTGCACGCGCTCGGATTCGCCCGTCCGGAACACCCGGCCGTGGTCCAGGTGACGCCGGTCGGTGCGCTGGACCGGGACGCGATCGTCGAAGTCGCATTGACCCGTCTCGGCGCGAAGCGATCGGCCTGGAACGCCGGCGACATCCGCGGCGTCGTGGAGGAGCTCATCGCCGCCGCGGGTGTCGTCGCTGAACCCACGATCCGCACCGAGCTGACCGAGGACCTCACAGCACGCGCGCTCGCCGCCTGCCGGCCGCTGCTCGGACGTGGCGACGTGCCAGAGCACGTCCGGTCCCTGACCAGCGACCGGGTGCTGGCGGTGGAGGCGGAGCTCAACGACCGGCTGTCATTGCGTGCCGAGAATGGGCGTCGTGACCTGGTGGTGGTCGAGGGAGCGGCAGGCGCGGGGAAGACCACCCGGCTGCGCGCGCAGCGCCGAGCCGTCGAAGCCGCAGGGAACTGGATGATCGTGGTGACCCCGACCTTGAAGGCCGCTCAGGTCTCCGCGACCGAGGTGGGGTCCAGCGCGTTCTCCGCTGCGTGGCTGGTCCACCAGCACGGCTTCCGTTGGGATGCCGACGGCCGCTGGACCCGCGTCGGCGTCGACCGGATCGACCGGGCCGCGGTGCTGATGCCCGGTGATGAGCTGGTCGTCGACGAGGTCGGGATGCTGGACCAGGACACCGCCCGCGCCCTGCTCACCATCGCCGATGAGACCGGCGCCCGTCTCGTACTCATCGGCGACCGCCACCAGCTCCCGGCTGTCGGTCGCGGGGGAGTGCTCGACCTGGCGCTGCGCTGGGCGCCACCCGAAGCGGTCAAACAGCTCACCACCGTGCACCGGTTCGCCGACCCCGCCTATGCCGACCTCAGCCTCCAGATGCGCACCGGAGAGAACAGTGGTGAGGTCTTCGACTCCCTGCTGGAACGCGGCGAAATCCGCATCCACGGCTCGGAGGTCGAGGCGATCCAGGCGATCGCAGGAGTGCGCGGGCTGGTCCTCGCTGACACCCGCGAGCAGGTCACTGCCCTCAACGCCGCCATCCGCGACCAACGAACAGCGAGTGACGCAGGTGGTGAACGCGATGGTGAGCGCGGTGGTGAGGTGCTCACCACCCATGCCGGGGAGATGATCGGCGTTGGTGATCGGGTCGCGACCCGTCGCAACGACCGCGACCTCGGCGTCGCCAACCGCGACACCTGGACCGTCACCGCCGTCAGCGGCGACGGGAGTATGAAGGTGCGCGGAGGACCCGGGGAGCGGACTCTGCCGGCCGGCTATATCCGGGAGTATGTCGAGCTGGCCTACGCCACCACCGTCTACGGCGCCCAGGGCGAGACCGTCGACCACGCCCACCTGCTCATCGGAGAGACCACCGGTGCAGCCGCCGCGTACGTGGGGATGACTCGAGGTCGAAAGGCGAACACCGCCCACCTGGTCGCCGACAGCGTCGAGGACGCCCGGAAGCAGTGGGTCGAGGTGTTCGCCCGCGACCGGGCCGACCTCGGACCGGGCCATGCTGCCCGTGTCGCCGCCGAGGACATCGACCGCTACGGCCCGCTCGCCCGACCGAGGCGTGCGACGAGGGGGGTGGCCGCACTCCAGGCCGGCGCGCTCGACCCACGCGGCCCGCGGCGTCCCAGGGAGCCGATCCCCGGTCCTCGTCCCGCACCCGACCGCGGGATCGGGATCTGAGGCCCCGGCCAGGACTGTCTCGCAAACAACGCCGGCGTAGCTGTCCGATCCGGAGCGGGCACCGTTGCCTTTCCCCGATGAGGAACTCGCGCCGCGGGCGAGCCCGGAAGGGAGGAAACCAGCCGATGTCCACGATGCGGACAACTTTTGGGGGGACGCCCTCTGACCTGCGCAAACGCGTCGGAGCAGCGGGCGTACCCCCTCGAAATCGAGAGGGGGTACGCCCGCAGGGGGTACGGAAGCGGTGACGCCGGCTCGTCACCCTTCGACCGAGATCGGTCACCGAGTCGAGGAGACACTCATGCATCCCATCCAGGTCCCCGCCGAGTGGGACGACAACGGCGTCGTGCTGTTCGAAGAGTTCTGCGCCTTCATCCGCACACCCCAGCGCACCGTCCGCGACTGGAGGCGCCGCGGCATCGGACCCCGCTGGTGGAGGTTCAACGGCACCGGCCGGCTCTACACCACCGTCGCCGAGATCCGCCGGTTCCTGCGTCCCTCGGTCCCCATCGCTCCGGAGACCGGTAACCATGGCTGACCCCACCCCCATCCAGTACCTCACCCTCGCCGAGGCTGCCCAGCTGATGTCGGTCTCCGTCAAGACGCTCCGTCGCAGAATCGCCGACGGCACCATCCCCGCCTACCGCTGCGGCCGCCGAGTGATCCGCATCCGTGTCGACGACCTCGAGCGCGCGTTCCTTCCAATCCCATCGGCTCGACGTTGAACCTGACAATCGCGTGCGTTGTTTCCATTTTCCGCCTCGGAAGGGCCGGGCAGAAGAGACGGCGGTCCGAAGCCGGGCGTGCAAGAGGTGTGTGGCACTTGGAGTTGTGGCGTCGTAGCGGCGGGTGCACTCGACCAGCGCGGTCAACATGGCGTGCATGCAGCAGCGCTTGTGTTCACGGGCCAGGCACCGGTGTGATGAGTGTTCCGTCGGCCACGAATGACGCGACGTTGGCGAGAAGCAGATCCGCCATCGACTTCCGGGTCGCTGTGGTGGCGCTGCCGACGTGAGGGAGCAGAACCACGTTGTCCAGGGCGAGCAGCTCGTCCGGCACCTGCGGTTCATGGGCATAGACATCGAGGCCGGCGCCGCCGAGTCGGCGGTTCGTCAGCAGCTCGACGAGGGCAACCTCGTCGACGACGGAGCCGCGGGAGACGTTGACGAGAACCCCTTCGGCGCCGAGGGCCTCGAGCACTGATCGATCGACGATCGGACCGGCGCCGGGAGTTGCGGGAACGGTCACGACCAGCACATCAGCGAGCTCGGCCAGCGCGACGGGCGAGTCGACGTACTCCTGCTCGGAGCCGGGCACGGGGCGGCGGCTGTGGTAGACGATGCGGCAGCGAAAGCCCGCCAGTCGGTCGGCCACGGCAGTCCCGATTCGTCCTAGCCCCAGGATCCCCACGGTCATCCCGCTGAGCTGTCGCTGGAGCGGGAACGCTCCCTCGGAGACCCACCGGCCTGCACGGACGTACCTGTCGGCGGCCGGGAGGGTGCGCAGCGTTGCCAGCACCAGCCCGATGGCGAGCTCCGCCACCGCATCGTCGAGCACACCAGGGGTGTTGCTGACGAGGACGCCGCGATGGCGGGCCTCCCGCACATCAACGTTGTCGTACCCGACGCCGAGGTTGGCCACGAGCCGGAGGCTCGGGAGAGCGTCGAGCAGGTCAGGTCCGAACCCGCTGCGTCCGGTGACGACCGCGATCGTGACGTCCGGCCCGGGGCGCTCGACGACGTCGTACGACGCCCGCAGACCTGCGTCAAGCCACGGAGATGTCGGGCCGACGAGGAGGACGGCAGTCGGAGAAGGACGGCGATTTTCCAATCGCTTCATATTTACCCCTTGTTACTCAGGACGAAACATGTTTAGCATAGCGAAACGCAGATTGTGGTGTTCGTCTCTTCCGAAAGCGAGGTCGCCGACCGTGCCCCTACTCCAAGTCCACCTGCTTGAGGGCCGCCCAGCAGCGGTCAAAGCAGTCCTCGTCGAGGAGCTCACCGAGGTCCTCCACCGCGTCCTGGGATCGGACAAGGATCGGATCGCGGTGCTCCTCACCGAGTACGCCGCGGGCGAGTGGAACGTTGCGGGGCAGCCGCTGGTGCTGGGAGAGGCAGCGGTCAATGAGTGACCTGTCGGGCCTGCGCGGCCTCCTCGATCAGCTGGGCAGCGCGAAGGTCGTCGATCTCGAGCACCCGCGGTACGTCGGCGCACCGGTCTACTCGGCGCACTGGCCGGGCTTCGTCTACACGCTGCACCGCCGTCACGAGCCGCTCGGTGACAACGTCCGCACCAGCGCATCCGGGACCCTGACGATGCAGGAGCACTCCGGGACCCACATCGACGCGCTGTGTCACCAAGCCGTCGAGATGGAGATGTTCGGCGGGGTCACGGTCTCACCCTCGATGCAGACCGACCGTGGCTTCGCCGAGCTCGGCGCAGAGACGATCGAGCCGATCCTCCGGCGCGGCGTACTGCTCGACGTGGCGGCGGCGCTGGGAGTGGAACGGCTCGTCCCGGGCTACCTGGTCACTGCCGACGACCTCGAGCAGACCGCGAAGATCCAGGGCACCGAGATCGCCGAGGGCGACTGCGTGCTGGTGCGCACGGGCAACGCCCTGTTGTACGGCGACCCGGACGCCTACCTGGCAGGTCCCGGCATCGCGCGATCCGGCGCGAGCTGGCTGGCCGCCCACAGGCCGTACCTCTGCGGCGCCGACAACGTCGCGTTCGACGTGCCCGACAACGTCGATCCGGAACTGGGCTCCCTCCCGTGCCACGTGGTGCTGATCTACGAGTCAGGGATCTACATCGTCGAGAACCTCGCCCTCGAGGCCCTGGCCGCCGCAGGTGCGCACGAGTTCCTTTTCGTCTGCCTTCCGCTCCAGCTGCAGGGCGTCACCGGCTCGCCGGTCCGCCCCGTAGCCGTCCTCATGTCCTGAAACCGTCCGACCCGAAGGAGAACCCTGCCATGGCCTCACTGACCCTCACCCAGGCCCGATCCGTCCTCGAAGCGAGCCTCGCGAAGGCGCAGGAGATCGGCTCTGCGTCCTCGATCGCCGTCATCGACGACGGACGCGAGCTGCTCGTGTTCGCGCGGATGGACGGCGCCCTGTTGGCGAGCGCCGCGATCTCGCAAGCCAAGGCCTACACGTCCCGGTCGTTCGGCTGTGACACCAAGGACATCGAGGGAGCCGCTCAACCCGGCGGCGCGCTGTTCGGGATCCAGACAGCTCACCTCGCGGTCGGCAAGGCGCTGATCACCTTCGGCGGTGGAGTACTGGTGACTGTCGACGGTCAGCCCGCCGGCGCGGTCGGAGTCGCGGGCGGCACACCCGAACAGGACCACGAGGTCGCCGCGGCCGGCGCTGCGGCCCTCAGGGCCTAGTGCCATGACTGATCTCCGCCAGCTCGTCGGCAAGCGGGTCGTCATGACCGGCGGTGCCGCCAACATCGGCCGCGCCTGCGCCGTCGAGATGGCCCGACACGGCGCGGCAGTGGTGATCGGCGACCTGGACGAGGCCGGCGCGCTCGAGACGGTGAGGCTGATCGAGGACGAGGGCGGGATCGCCCACTTCGTGCCCACCGACGTGACGTCGGAGGACGCGATCGCCCAGCTCGTCGACAGCGCGCTCGAACGACTGGGCGGGCTCGACATCGGTTTCTTCAACGCAGGGATCCAGCGCTCGGGCGAGGTTAACCGAGTCCCGGTCGCCGACTGGGACGCTCTCTTCACGGTGAACCCGCGGCACTGCTTCCTCGGCGCCAAGCATCTCGCGCCGCACCTGCGTGAGCACGGCGGTTCCATCGTCTTCACGGCGTCGTTGGCAGCGCTCAGGGGCGGACCGGGGATGACGGCGTACTCGGCTTCGAAGGCCGCCATCGTCGGCTTCGCCAAGGCGCTGGCCGCCGAGCTCGCTCCGAGCGGCATCAGGGTCAACACCGTGGCGCCGGGGTGGATCGACACCCCGTTCAACCAGCCCGCGATCGACTTCATGGGCGGCGTGGCCGCGCAGGAGTCCGCGGTGCAGCAGGTCGTCCCTCTCGGTCGACAGGGGACGCCGGAGGAGATCGCGGGCGGGGTGGTCTACCTCGCCTCCGACGCCTCCTCCTACATGACCGGTCAGGTCCTCGTCATCGACGGCGGAGTCCTCTGACCCACCGGTGCTCGGGCAAGAACACCAACCCCTACAGGAGCAAAGACAATGAGCAATCGACGATCCAGGACCGGCGCCACGATCTTCAGCTTCCCATCGGTGGACGTCAGCCGGCGCGGCTTCTTGCGCGGGACCGCCGTCATCGGCGGCGTCGCGGTGCTGGCAAGCGCATGCGGACTCGGGGACGACTCCGGCGATGCCGACATCGACACCTCCCAGGTGGATGCCGACGCAGTCAAGGGCCTCAACGAGATCTTCGGCCCCGGAGGTGCGGAGGGCGGCGCTGACGTCACCCTCTCGGTCGGGATGCTGCTGGCGATGACCGGCCAAGGCTCCTTCTTCGGCGAGGTCATGAGCAAGGGCGCCCAGCTGGCGGCATCGCAGATCAAGGCGGCGGACGGGATGACCTACGACATCCACATCGGCGACCACAAGAGCGGCGACGTCCCCACCGCGATCACGGTCACCCGCCAGCTCGTCACGCAGGACGAGATCAAGATCATGCAGACGTCGTACGGCGCCCCGAGCGAGGCGATCGTGCCGCTCATCGGTCAGAACAAGCTGCTCTCGTTCAACGGCGGCGGCTCAAGCCCGGGCCAGGTCGGCAAGCCCTTCCTGTGGCAGACGCGGATGATCTTCGGCGACGACCCCTGCCCGGGCGCGTTGGCCTGGATCGCGAAGGAGTACCCCGACGCCCGGAAGCTCGCGATCGTCGGTACCCAGGAGAACGGCGTCGCAGGAGCGAAGGAGATCGGCCCAGCGGCGTGGGAGCAGCTCACCGGGGGCACCGTGGTCGCCAACGAGCAGCATGACGTGGGCGCGACCGACTTCGGCTCGATCGTCGCCCGCATCAAGTCCACCAGCCCGGACGCGATCCTCACCTTCAGCTTCGGCGACGACGTCGGCTACCTGGTCAAGCAGCTGCGCGAGGCCGACGTGACCGTGCCGATCATGGGCATTGAGTTCACCGAGCAGGCGGCCAATGTCGCGGGCGCGGCGTACGACACCTTCAACTTCGCCACCGACTTCTACGACCCCCGCAACCCGAACCCGTGGAACAAGATCTTCGTCGAGGGTCACAACCAGATGTTCGACAAGGATCCCGAGTACTACGGCGCGAACTACTACGAAGAGGTCTTCTTCGTCTGGGAGCTGGTCCGTCGAGTGATCGCTGACGGTGGGGACCCCACCGATACGACCACGCTCGAAGCGGCACTGGTGGCGAACCCCACCTTCATCTCGCTCTACGGCGGAGACAAGAACACTGCCGGCCAGGTCGAGTTCAACCCGGACGACCACACCATCTCCAAGCCCATGGGCGTCTTCAGGGTGAAGGGCGGGGTGCCGGAGAAGATCGCCGACATCGTCAAGGTCGAAGCCGGGGCTGACCCGGCCGGCGCGCTGGTCTGACCTCCCGGGGTCGGGATCACGATGGACTTCAACCTTCTGGCGCAGCTCACCGTGTCGGGCGTCGTCGCCGGGTCGACCTACGCCCTTCTCGGAGTGAGCTTCGGCGTCATCTATGCGACGACCAAGATCTTCCACCTCGCGCACGCGGCTGCGTACGCCGGCGCGGCGTACGCCGCCGTGTGGGCGTCAGACGAGCTCGGCCTGTCGTTCTGGCCGTCGCTCGCCGTGGGGCTGGTCGCGGCGGTGGCGCTCGGCGTCGTCATCGAGTTCCTCGCCTATCGACCCATGCGTCGTCGGGACGCCACGCTCCTGAGCATCTTCCTGGTCTCCCTGGGCATCAGCGTGGCGTTCCCGAACCTCCTGCAACTGGCCTTCGGCCCCGAGAACCAGACGCTGGCGCGACCGGAAAACCCGACCTACAGCGTCGGTTCGGTCACTATCTCCCGGATCGACGTGGTGACCATCCTCGTCTGCTGGGCGCTCGTGATCGCAGTGGCCTTGCTCCTGGCGCGCACCCGCTTCGGCCGCTCGGTGACGGCGATGCGAACCAATCCCGTGATGGCGCAGGCCGTGGGGATCGACAGCCGCAAGGTCTACACCGCCGTGTTCGTCATCGGGTCAGCCATGGTCGGGATCGCCGGCCTGCTCTTCGCATCGAAGGGCGTGGCGACCCCCACCATGGGCCTCCAACCTGTGCTGATCGGCTTCATCGCCACGTTCCTCGGTGGCATCGGCTCGCAGTGGGGCGCCGCCCTCGGCGGCTTGCTGCTCGGTCTCATCAGCAGTTGGAGCGCCCTCTACCTCCAGGTCGACTACGGACCGGTCGTCGTCTTCGGCGCGATGTTCCTCCTGCTGCTGATCCGGCCGCAGGGACTACTTGGGAAGGCGGCCGTCTGATGACCTACTACGCCGACATCGGGATCTCGATCCTGATCCTGATGAGCCTGGGAGTTTCTCTCAACCTGCTGCTGGGTTACGCCGGCCGCGTCTCCATGGCGCACGCGATCTTCTTCGGCATCGGAGGATTCACTGCCGCCCGGCTGACCCTTCCGACGGCTGAGGACCTCGGCGGTGTCGCCACTGCCGGACTGCAGACCGGGGCGGGCTGGCCGTGGGTGCCGGCGCTGGCCGCCGCGGTCGTCGTCGCGTTCCTGGCCGCCTTGGTGATCTCGATCCCGGCGGTGCGCCTCGTGCGGGGGGAGTACCTCATCCTGCTGACGCTCGCGTTCCAACTGGTCGCCAACCAGCTGATGGTGGTGCTCGACAAGGTGACCGGCGGTCCGTACGGGCTCTCGGGCATCCCACCGATCACCATCGGCGAGACCATCCTGTTCCGGCCCGAGCAGGTCTTCTGGTTGATGCTCGGTGCGACCCTGGTCTCGATCCTCGTCTGCTGGGGGCTGGCCGAGTCGCCGTTCGGGAGGCTGCTCAAGGGCCTCCGTGAGCACGAGTCCGCCGTGGCGAGCGTCGGCAAGAACCCCGTCGTCCCGGAGCTGCTCGCGTTCAGCATCAGTGCCGCGATCGCGGGCGGGATCGGGGCGCTTGCAGCCTTCTACTACGGCTCGGTGGTCCCGAGCAGCTTCTCCCTCACCTACTCGATCTTCATCGTGTCCGTGGTCGTGCTCGGCGGCCTGGGCAACCTGTGGGGCACTGTCGTCGGCGCGATCGCGCTCGGGATGCTCGAGCCGGTGCTGCGCGAGTACGTCGGCGACGAGGCCATCCCCTGGCAGGCCGTCATCTACGGAGCGGCGCTGGTCCTGATGATGCGGATCCGGCCGCAGGGCCTACTTCCCGAGGGCTTCGGTCCCGGGAAGCTGCTGGGCCTGGGACGTCGCCGGATCCCGAGGAACCTGCCGACGGAGGCCGAAGCGCTCGCCCGCCTCCACCAGGCCCATGGCAGCGACGACGGTCGGACACCCAGGGAGCCGATCGTGCAGGTGCACGACCTCAAGAAGAGCTTCGGCGGCCTGCAGGCGGTCAACGGCGCGACCTTCGAGCTCGAGCAGGGCAAGGTGACGGCGCTGATCGGGCCCAACGGTGCGGGCAAGACCACGATCTTCAACATGATCTGCGGAACCCTCCGCGCCGATGAGGGCCGGGTGTTCCTGCGGGGAGAGGACGTCACCGGGCAACCGGCGTACCGCCTGGTCCGCAAGGGGATGGCGCGGTCCTTCCAGGACGTCCGGGTCTGCCAGCGGCTGACCGCGCTGCACAACGTCGCCATGGGCGTTCAGGACCAGCCGGGCGAGCGGGTGAGCCGGCTGGTGCTGCGCCCGTTCGCCACCATCACCGGCGAGCGAAGGGTGCGGCGGAAGGCACTGGACTGCCTGGCCTTGCTCGGCATCGCCGAGCAAGCGAACGTGCGGGTCTCCGAGCTGTCCTACGGCGACCAGAAGCTGGTCGCCATCGCCCGCCTGCTAGCGACGGACTGCGACGTCCTGCTGCTCGACGAGCCGACGAGCGGGGTCGATCCGGCCAGTGTCGAGAAGGTGATCACCGGGATCGCCCGCCTGCGCGAGCTCGGACACACCGTCTGCCTGGTCGAGCACAGCGTCCACTTCGTCCAGCGGCTGGCCGACCGGGCGGTGTTCCTCGACCAGGGGGCCGTGGTCGCCCAAGGCACGGTGGACGAGCTGATGAACCGGCGTGAGCTGGCCGACCTCTACTTCGGGACGTGAGAGACATGACGAACACGAGCACGGCGAAACCGCCCACTCGAACGACCCTGCTGTCCGCTCGGGCACTGACCGCGGGATACGGGAAGCAGCGCGTCCTGCATGACGTGAGCCTCCACGTGGCCGAGGGGGAGGTCGTCGGCGTGCTCGGCCACAACGGCGCCGGGAAGACGACCCTGCTCAAGACGCTCGCGCGGATGATCCCCGTGGTCTCCGGGGAGATCGACTTCCTCGGTGAACCGGTCGCCCGGCGCTCGAGCGTCCAGATGGTGCGGCGTGGCATCTCGATGACACCCGCGGAGACCCCGATCTTTCGTGAGCTGACCGTCGAGCAGAACCTGGAGCTCGGGGCTACCGGCATCAACGATCGCAAAGAGGTGCGGCAGCGCATGCAGGATGTGTGCGAGGTGTTCCCGGTCCTGGGCGAGCGGCGGAGCACGGTGGCCGGTCGCTTCTCCGGCGGCCAGCAGCGCCAGCTCTCCCTCGGGATCGCCCTGATGGCGCGTCCGAAGCTGATGCTGCTCGACGAGCCCTCGCTCGGGATCTCGCCGGCCGTGGTCGGCTCCACGTTCCGCACCATCCGGGACCTCGCGAGCGAAAGAGGGATGAGCGTCCTCGTCGTGGAGCAGAACGTTAAGGCGGTGACCGCGATCCTCGACCGCGTCTATGTGCTCCGCAACGGGTCGATCGTGCTCGAGGAGTCAGGTGCCGAGGTCCAGCAGCGCGACGAGTTGTGGGAGCTGTTCTGATGCGACCGACCGTAGTGGTGGGCGCCGGCGTGGTCGGACTGGCGGCCGCCCGCGCTCTCCAGCGCCTCGATCCGGATCGCCCGGTCGTCGTGCTGGAGAAGGAACCGGACGTGGCAGCGCACCAGACCGGCCACAACTCCGGCGTCATCCACTCCGGTCTCTACTACCGTCCCGGGTCGATGAGGAGCCGCCTCGCACTGCGCGGCATTGCTGACCTCACCGCGTACTGCGACGAGCGAGAGATTCCCTTCGACGTGCCGGGCAAGCTGGTCGTCGCGACCGACGATGCACAGCTGCACCGGTTGGACCGGCTCCTCGACATCGGCATGCAGAACGGTGTGCCCGTCCGGCCGGTCGACGCCGGGGAGGTGGCCGAGCGGGAACCGCACCTGCGGGTAGTCGCTGCTCTGGAGGTGGCCTCCACCGGCCGCGTCGACTACCGCCTGGTGGCACGTGGTCTGGCCGACGAGCTGATTGCCGCAGGCGGTGAGGTCCGGACCGGCGTCACCGTGACCGACGTACGTGAGCACGGCGTGGCCACGCGGGTCGCCGCGACCCAGGACGTGATCGAGGCCGAGCGGGTCGCCGTCTGCGCGGGTCTCTTCAGCGACCGTCTGGCCCGGGCCTCCGGCCTCGACCCGGGCGTCCGGATCCTCCCGTTCCGGGGCGAGTACAGCGAGATCGTCCCGGAACGGGACCACCTGGTCCGCGGCCTGGTCTACCCGGTCCCCGACCCGGATCTACCGTTCCTGGGCGTGCACCTGACCCGCGGCATCGACGGCACCGTGCACATCGGGCCCAACGCGGTACCCGCCCTGGCCCGCGAGGGCTACGCCTGGTCCGACATCCGGCCCGGCGACGTCTGGGAGGCGATGACCTACCCCGGCAGCTGGCGGCTGGGCCGCCGGTACGCCCGTACGGGCCTCGGCGAGATCGCGCGGTCGCTGACGGGACGGGCACTCGTCCGCGCGGCGCAGCGGATGCTGCCCGAGCTCAAGGTGAGCGACGTACGACGCTCCGCGTCGGGCGTCCGGGCCCAGGCGGTGACGCGCGACGGGAAGCTCGTCGACGACTTCCTCTTCATGCGACACGGTCGGACGCTGCACGTCCTCAACGCGCCGTCGCCGGCCGCGACCGCATGCCTGCCGATCGGTGAGCACATCGCTCGGGAGCTGCTCGCGTGAGCGAGGGGATCACCCGTGGGATGACGTCGTACGGCGATGCGGGCTTCAGCCAATTCCTTCGTGGCGCCTTCCTCGCCGGCGCCGGGTTCGACCGGGACGACCTCGAGCGACCGATCGTCGGGATCGCCGACCTGTCCTCTGACTTCAACCCTTGTCATCGGGGCATGCCCGAGATCGTGGCGAGCATCCGCCGCGGCGTGGCTGAGGCCGGCGGGCTGCCGATGGTCTTCCCCACCATGAGCCTCGGCGAGACCTTGCTCTCGCCCACGTCGATGCTCTTCCGCAACCTGCTCGCGATGGAGACCGAGGAGCTGATCCGGGCGCAGCCGATGGATTCCGTCGTGCTGGTGGGAGGCTGCGACAAGACCGTTCCCGCGCAGCTGATGGCCGCTGCGTCGACCGAGATCCCGGCCCTGATCGAGGTGACCGGTCCCATGCTCACCAACGTCTGGGAGGGTGAGCGCGTCGGCGCCTGCACCGACTGTCGCCGGCTCTGGTCGAGGTACCGGGCGGGCGACCTCCTTGAGGCGCAGATCGCCGATGCCGAGGGCGCGCTCGCCACCACCGCCGGCACCTGCATGGTGATGGGGACCGCTTCGACCATGGCGACTATGGCGGAGACCCTCGGCATGATGTTGCCGGGAGGTGCCACGCCGCCGGCGCCCACCGGCGACCGGCTCCGGCACGCGGTCCGCACCGGGCGCCGTGCAGTGGAGCTCTCGCGCGACCCCGTCCTTCCCGCGCATGTCATGACCCGTCCTGCCTTCGACAACGCGCTCCGGGTGCTGGCAGCTATCGGCGGCTCGACGAACGCCGTCGTCCACCTGCTCGCGGTCGCACGCCGTGTCGGAGTCGACCTTCAGCTGCAGGACTTCGACGAGGTCGCTCGGACGACACCGCTCCTGCTCGACCTCAAGCCTTCCGGTCGGGGATACATGGAGGACTTCCACCGCGCGGGCGGCGTGCCCGCACTCCTCCACGAGCTGCGACCCCTGCTGGACCTCGACCACCGCGGACTGAGTGGTCGGTCCCTCGGCGAGCTCGTCGGCGAGACGCCGGTGGTCGCGGGCCGGAACGACGTCATCCGGCCGCTGGACCACCCGCTCGGGCCCACCGGAGCCCTTGCGGTCCTGACCGGCACCCTCGCGCCTGACGGCGCGGTGATCAAGACGTCCGCAGCCAGCCGCGAGCTGCTGGAGCACACCGGTCCCGCCGTCGTGTTCGACTCGCCCGAAGACGCGGCGGCTCGCCTCGACGACCCGGCGACGCCCGTCACCGCGGACTCCGTCCTGGTGCTGCGCAACGCGGGCCCGGTCGGCGCCGGGATGCCCGAGGCAGGCTCATTGCCGATTCCGCGCCGGCTCGCCGCCGCCGGTGTGACGGACATGGTCCGGGTGTCCGACGCCCGGATGAGCGGCACGTCGTACGGCACCGTCGTCCTGCACTGCTCGCCCGAGAGTGCCGTCGGAGGACCGCTGTGCCTGGTGCGCAATGGCGACATGATCCGTCTCGACGTCCCCAACCGGACGATCGATCTGTTGGTCGACGAGTCCGAGCTGGCACTGCGGCGCGGGCTCGTCACGCCGCATCATCCGCCGACCCGTGGATGGCGCCAGCTCTACGCATCAACCGTGCTGCAGGCCCATCTCGGCGCGGACCTCGACTTCATGCAGCCTGCGCCGGGGCCACCGGCCAGCACGATCACCGAAGGAGCCCTTGAGTGACCATCCTCAGCATCCACGCCACCGCTGTCCGAGTGCCGGTAGCGAGACCCACCCGGATCGCGACCAGGATCCTCGACAAGCGCGACTACGTGCTGGTGCGGATCAGCCGCTCCGACGTAGAAGCCCAGGGCCTCGGCTATGTCTACGCCGGGACGAGCGGCGGGTCCCTCGTCGCGGACGCCATCAACACGATGCTCGCGCCCCTGCTGGTCGGGCGAGACGCCGACGACATCGTCGGCGCCTGGGACGCGATGTACCAGGAGACGCTGCTTCACGGCCGCCGGGGGGCGCTGGTGCGCGCCATCTCAGCCGTCGACATCGGACTCTGGGACCTCGCTGCCAAGAAGGCCGGCCTCCCCCTCGCGGTCATGCTGGGCGGGAGCCTGGCGCCAGTCTGCGCGTATGCATCGGGCGGCTACTACGTGCCTGAGGCCGGCTCCTGGACCGAAGCGGTCGCAGCCGAGATCAAGGGCAACGTCGAGCGCGGCTTCACCGATCACAAGATCAAGGTGGGTGGCCTGTCCGTCGCGGAGGACGCCGAGCGGGTCGCCGCAGCGATCGAGGGGATGCAGGGCGTGGGCAGGCTGGCTCTCGACGCGAACAACGCCTATCGCTCCGACACCGACGCCCGCGCTGCCCTCGCGGCGTTCGAGAGGGCGGCCGGGGCTCATGGGCTCTGGTGGTTCGAGGAACCGCTGTCCCCGGACGACGTCGCCGGACATGCTCGACTCCGGGGGCGGTGCGACACGCCGATCGCCACCGGCGAAATCGCTGCTGCCCGGGGCGAGTTCCGCCAGCTCATCGAGACCGGAGCGGCCGACATCCTGCAACCCGACGCGGGAGTTCTCGGAGGTGTGACCGAGTACTTGAGAGTGGCAGCGGCTGCCTCGACCTTCGGTCTGCCCATCGCGCCGCACTGGCACGCCAATCTCCACGCCCACCTGGCCGCGGCAACACCGAACACCCTCACGGTGGAGCACTTCCACCTGGAGAAGGACATCTACAACTTCGAGCTGTTGCTCGAGCCCGACTCGAGGATGTCCGTCGACCAGGGGCGACTCGTGCTGCCCGACCGCCCCGGCCTCGGCATCTCGGTGGCAGAGGACGTGGTCGAGAGGTACGCCGTCTAGAGTGGTTTCTACATGCGGAACGACGGCTAGCCCGAGAAACGGGGTCAGGCAATGGGGACGGACGGCGGCGTCGCGTCGGTCAAACGGGCTCTGCACCTGATGGAGGCCCTGCTGGACGGCCCGGTCGGCGCAACGGCTCTGGCCGGCAAGCTCGGTGTCAGCAAGGCGACCGCGTTCCGCATCGCGCGGACTCTCGAGTCCGAGGGGTATGTGGTGCAGCTGGAGGACAGCCGCTACACCCTCGGTCCGCGATGCCTGATGCTCGCCGCCTGGGCGTTCGGCCGGATCGACATCCGGCGGGAGCTTCGGTGGGCGCTGGAAGAGCTCCACGTGACGACCGGCGAGACGTCGTACCTCACCGTGCTAGCGGGCCGCGAGTGCGTCTGCATCGATTCCATCCCCTCCGAGCGGAGCTCCGCTGTCTCCCTGGCTGCGGTCGGCGAGGTCTGGCCGGTCCACACGACCTCGACGGGGTTCGCCTTCATGGCGGCTGACCCGCCGTTCATGGAGCTCTACCTCCAACAGAAGCTCGAAGCCGCCACCGACCACACCTTGACCGACCCGGACGACATCCGCCGAGAAGTCGCGCGGGTGCGCGAACGGGGCTACGCCCTCAATCGCTCGTGGTGGCGGGAGGGTGTCGTCGCCGTCAGTGCAGTGGTGCACGACGCGACCGGCCGTGCGATCGCAACCCTCGGCCTGATGATGCCCGAGGTCCGCCACGAGGGCGACGACGACGAGCTGGGACGCTTGATGGCCGACGTCGCGTCCCGGGCCAGCACTCGACTGGGCTATCGCGGCCAGCCCGCGCCCACGGTGTCGCAGCCCATCAGTAACTGACAACACCTGCTGCCGCTGTAGCCGCGCCGGGACTCGACGGCCTGGACCATCAGGGCCGACAACAGCCTGTCTCGGAGTCGGGTCACGTGATCATCGTGTTTCTTTTTTGGGGGGGTGGTTGCGCTCTGCGTAACACCGAGGTATCTTCGAGGTGGTGGACGTCACACCTTCAGCCGTCTCGTGAGGCCCACTGACCCGTCCAATGCGGCGCGCAGCGCCCGAGAGCCCGGAAGCGGTGTGACCGTGACGATCAACCAGAGCCTCGAGCTGCCCGATGTCGCTGATGTGTTGGTCGTGGGAGCCGGTGCGTCCGGCTCGGTCGCGGTCAAGGAGCTTGCCGAACGCGGCTTCTCGGTGGTGTGCCTGGAGCAGGGCGACTGGACGCCGCCGAGCTCCTTCGCCGGGGACAAGCCCGAGTGGGAGTTGGTGAAGCAGAAGCAGTGGCACCCAAACCCGAACGTCCGCGGCGGACCGAGCGACTACCCGATCGACACCAGCGACTCCGACGTCAACCCTTTGATGTACTCCGGAGTCGGCGGCAGCACGATCCTGTACGCCGCGCACTGGTGCCGGTTCCTCCCGTCCGACTTCAAGGTCAAGACTCTTGACGGCATCGCCGACGACTGGCCGTTCAGCTATGAGGAGCTCCAGCCGTACTACGAGCGGATGGACCGCGAAGTCGGCGTCTCCGGGCTCGGTGACAACCCGGCGTACCCCACGGGGGCGGGCTACCCGCTGCCGCCGCTGCCGATCGGCAAGATCGGCCACAAGGCCGCCGAAGGCATGGACAAGCTCGGCTGGCACTGGTGGCCGGGCGCGAACTCCATCCCTTCGCGGGAGTACCGGCACCGCCCGCACTGCCTGCGGTACGGCACCTGCCTGACCGGCTGCCCCGCCGGCGCCAAGGCCAGCACCGACTTGACTCACTGGCCCGCCGCGCTCGAGGCAGGCGCCCACCTGGTGACCGGGGCCCGGGTCCGCGAGATCACCGTCGACCAGCGGGGCCTCGCCAGCGGCGCGGTCTACGTGGACCGCAACGGAGCCGAGCGGCGGCAGAAGGCGAACGTGGTCGTGCTGGCCGGCAACGGCATCGGCACCCCGCGGCTGCTGCTCCTGTCGAAGTCCAACCTGTTCCCCGACGGCCTCGCGAACAGCTCCGGCCTAGTCGGCAAGAACCTGATGATGCACCCCTACGGTGCCGTGGTCGGCACCTACGACGAGCCGTTGGAGAGCTGGCTCGGCCCGGCGGGACAGTCGATCGAGTCGATGGAGTTCTACGAGACCGACACCTCCCGTGGCTTCGTCCGCGGGGCGAAGTGGAACGTGATGCCCAGTGGTGGGCCGCTGGGCATGCGGTCCGGGTACGGCGGCAGGCCCGTTGACGAGTCCTGGGGACCGAACTTCCACCGGAACGTGAAGGCGAACCTCGGCCGGTCGTTCGAGTGGGGGATCATCGCCGAGGACCTTCCCGACGAGGCCAACCAGGTCGTGCTCGACCCCGCACTGACCGACTCCGACGGCATCCCGGCACCGAAGCTCCTCTACAAGAGCTCGGAGAACACCAGCAGGCTGATCGACTTCCACGTCGAGCGTGCCCGGGAGGCGCACGAGGCCGCCGGAGCGATCAGCACCTCCACCACCAAGCTCATGCGCGACTGCGGCTGGCACCTGATGGGCACCGCGCGGATGGGCAACGATCCCGCGACGTCGGTGATCGACAAGTGGGGACGCGCGCACGACGTACCGAATCTCTTCATCATCGACGGCAGCACATTCGTGACCTCCTCGGGCGTCAACCCGACGGCCACGATCATGGCGCTGGCCCTGCGTTCGGTCGAGCACCTCATCGAGACTCGTCGGGACCAGCCGGTCGCCGCCGTGAGCCAGGGAGCCTGAACGATGCTGACCTCACAGCAGCGCGACCGACTCGCCCTCATCGCCGACGTGCTGATCCCCTCCGCCGAGGGCATGCCATCGGCCAGTGAGGCTGACGTGCCGACGACCTGGATCGACCAAGCCCTGGGCTACCGCCCGGACCTCGCCGACGCGCTGGCTGCGGCGCTCGAGGCGGCGGGCGACCTGGCGGCCGACGAGGCCGTGGAGCACCTCAACTCCGCCCACATCCCGGCGTTCGAGGCGCTCGGCACCCTGGTGGCCGGCGCCTACTTCCTCAATCCTCAGATCCGCGAGCTGATCGGGTATCCGGGCCAGGTGGCCAGCGTGCCGAGGGACGACACCGACACGTACGTCGACCTGCTCATGAACGTCATGGAGCGCGGACAGGTGTATCGGGACGTTCCGGCGGACGGTTCCCCGGCATGAGCGACGGGTTTCCCCACCCCTCCCGACCTGGTTTCTACGGCCTCCAGCTCCAGCCCCAGCTCGCGAGCTACCTCGGGGTCCTGGCGGACGCGCTCATCCCCGGAACTGCCACTTGCCCGTCGGGGCGGGAGGCACAGGTCGTCGACTTCATCCGGGACCGGGCAAGCCAGAACGACATCGACCTCCTGGACCAGCTCAGTCACCTCTGGCCCGCCGCGGGCGCGGACCAGGCGAAAGCGGCGTTGGAAACGATGGAACGTGACGACCCGATCTCCTTCGCCTACCTCAGGGAGCTCGTCTACCACGGCTACTACTCCTCCCGCCGAGTGCTCGCCGTCATGGCCGACCGTGGCCACGGCTACCACGGTGCTCCCCAGCCGTTGGGCTATCAGATCCAGGACGTCATGAGCCGGCCCACCAAGGCGCGCGGCTCCTACATCGCCACCGGGGACGTGCAGCATGTCTCGCACTGACACTCCCGACGTGATCGTCGTCGGTGCCGGCATGGCCGGCGCGGCGATCAGCTACGTGCTCACGAGAGCCGGGGCCAAGGTTGTGTGCCTGGAGCAGGGCCCGATGATCCGCCCCGTGGACCACCCCACGTTCGGCGACGACTGGGAGTTCTCCATGCGGCGAGACTGGGCGTTCACGCCGAACCAACGGAACATGCCGTACGACTTTCCCGTCACGACCAACGGCACCTTCTTCCCGTACCTGTACAACGCGGTGGGAGGAAGCACGAACCACTACTCGGGGTTCTGGCACCGCCTGAAGCCGGTCGACTTCCGCAAGGGAACGGAGCACGGTCTCGAAGGCACCATCGACTGGCCGATCAGCTACGAGGACCTGGCGCCCTACTACGACCAGAACGACGCCGACGTCGGGATCTCCGGCCTGGTGGGGGATCCGGCGTACCCGCCCAGACCCGGCGCTGAGCGTCTGCCGCTCCCGCAACACGGCGAGTACTACAACCTCCTTGCCGACGCGCTCGAGAAGCTGGACCTGCATTGGTGGCCGGCCGACAACGCCATCCTGACTGAGGACCGCGGCGACCGACTGGCGTGCAACTCCTGCGGACAATGCAACGTCGGCTGCCCGCGCGGGTCATTGGGCACTGCCACCCAGGCCTACATCAAGCCCGCCCTCACACTAGGCCTCGACCTGCGGGCTCTGTCGCGCGTCACGCAGATCACCACCGACGTGTCCGGCGCGGTCAACGGTGTCGAGTACCAGGACCTGCGCACCGGATCCGAGCACCGGCTCACCGCGCCGCTCGTCGTGGTCGCGTGCAACGGCATCGGGACACCGCGCACCCTCCTGCTCTCCACCTCGAGCACGCACCCGAACGGCCTCGGCAACAACGAGGACCAGGTGGGCCGCCACTTCATGACCCACGGATACCGCCTCGCCGACATGTGGTTCGACCAGCCCACCGGTCACTGGAAGGGGCCCTTCGGCGCTGGGCCCTACTGCCAGGAGTGGTACGACACCGACCCGGCACACGACTTCGTCAACGGCATCACGATCACCTTCGGTGGCGCTTGGGGACCGGCCTTCAGTTCGCTCGGCGCAACCACCGGACGCCGGCCCGCGCCCTGGGGAGCCACCCACCACGAGGAGTTCGAAAAGCGGTTCGACCGCCACGTCTTCTGTGCCATCCAGGCCGACGACCTGCCGGTGGCGACCAACAGGGTCACGCTGGACCAGACCGTCCTCGACTCCAGTGGACTGCCCTCGGCGAAGGTCCACTACGACCTCCATCCGAACACGCGCAAGCTCCTGGAGTTCGGCAGCGACCGGCTCGAGGAGATCGGACGGGCCGCGGGCGCGGTGGGCATCGACCTCCAGCCGATGGACGAGACCTTCTGCCAGCCGGGATGGCACCTGATGGGCTCCGCCCGCATGAGCGACAGTCCGGAGCGGGGCGTCACTGACCGGTGGAACCGCGTCTGGGACACGCCCGGTCTTGTCGTGTGCGACGGGAGCTCCATGACGACCGGGGGAGCGGGCAACCCGACCTCGACCATCGGAGCCCTCGCCCTCAGATGCGCACAGAACCTGGTGGCGCAGGTTGGTCAGCGCGTCGAAGCCGCGGTATGACGAAGCTGAACCTGCCCGAGCCGGTCGGTCGCGGAACCGACCGCCCGCTCGTGAATAGATCGCGTCACTGATCAGACCCACGACGAAGAGAGACGAGATGTCCCAACTCACGTATATCGCCATCGACGCGGCCGATACCTCGTTGAACAAGACAAGCGTCCTCGTCACCGGAGCGACCGAGGCGGTCGTCGTCGACGCCGCCTTCACCCGCGCCGACGGGCACCGCATCGTTGCGGAGGTGCTCGACTCAGGCAAGCGGCTCACCTCGGTGGTGATCACGGCCGGCGACCCGGACTTCTATTTCGGCGCCGAGGTCATCGCCGACGCCTTCCCCGATGCGGTGTTCGTGGCACCGGCCGACGTCATCGAGCACATCGCACACAGCTTCGAGGACAAGCTGCAGGCGTGGGCGCACATCGGGTCCAACCTGCCCACGCGGCTGGTCGACATCTCCCCCCTGCCCGACCCCGTGCTGACTGTCGACGGGACGACGATCGAGCTGCGCCGTGGCAGCGACCGGCTCGGCGATCGTGCCTGGTACCTCTTCGAGCCCACCTCTCTTTCCCTCATCGGCGGCGTCCTGCTGTTCCAGGGGCTTCACGTGTGGACCGCGGACTGTGCCACTCCCCAGCTCAGAGCCGAGTGGATCCGCGTGCTCGACGACCTCGAGTCCCTGGCGCCGGCCTTCGTCGTCGCCGGTCACCGCGTCGCCGGGGCACCGACGGACCACACCGCGATCATCCACACTCGCGACTATCTCGAGCTGTTCGAGAAGACCGTCGCCTCATCCGCCGATGCCGCCGAGGCGGAGGCCGCGCTGCTGGCCGCCTACCCCGAGGCCGGGCTGCAGATCGCCGCGAGTCTTGGGACCAAGGTGGCCAAGGGAGAGATGACGTGGGGCTGACCCCGGTGGCCGCGCACGGCGATTCGCCCGCCGAGGTCGTACGGCGCCAGTACCTCGCCTCGGCAGCGGGTGACCTCGAGGCTCTCCGAAGGACCCTGGCACCTGATGTCGAGTGGACCGAGATGGCAGGCTTTCCTCTTGCGGGCACCTACCGCACGCCGGAGCGCGTCACGGCGAACGTGATGGAGAAGCTTGCGGCCGAGTGGTCCGACTGGACCGCCCACGACGACACCTATGTCGCTGACGGCGAGAACGTCGTCGTCCTCGCCCGCTACACCGCGACCCACCGCGCAACCGGCAAGCCGCTCGCGGTACGCGTCGCCCACCACTTCGTCGTCCGCGCCGGACTGATCGTCCGGTTCGAGCAGTTCGTCGACACTGCCCTGGTCCGCGAGTCCGCCTCCTGACCAGTGGGCGAGCCGTCTGACCGCAGTCCCCGACGCTGGTCAGCGTGCCAGTCAGCCGCCGTCCACGGCGAGCGCCGTCCCACTCACGTAGGCCGACGCGGGTGAGGCGAGGAAGACCGCGGCGCCAGCCAGGTCGCCCGGGGCACCCCAACTGTCGGCGGGTATCCGCGCCGACATGGCGGCGTACCGCTGCCCCATGACCCCTGGGGTCGCCGTCAGGATCCACGATCCCATGAAGGATCGAGCGTGCGCCGATCTGATCCGTGCTACAACGCGTATCCGGAGAAGAACGCCCGAACGTCGGTGGTGAGGAGCTCGGGTTGCTCGAGAGCGGCGAAGTGGCCACCCCGGTCGAACTCTGTCCACCGGGTGATGTTGGCGACTCGTTCGGCCAGTGGACGGATGGGCAACACCACGTCCTTGGGGAACACCGCAACACCCAGCGGAGTCTCCGACCAAGCGGGGAAGCTCCTGGGATGGGCGAACTCGTAGTAGAAGCGGGCTGACGAGGCTGCCGTATTGGTCAGCCAATACAGGGTCACGTTGGTCAGCAGGGCGTCCCGATCGACCGCGTCTTCGGGGCACTCGGTCGAGTCAGTCCACTCCTTGAACTTCTCAGTGATCCAGGCGAGCTGACCGGCGGGGGAATCTGCCAGGCCGAACGCCAGGGTCTGCGGCCGGGTGGACTGGATGGCCAGGTAGCCGCCGAAGTCGGTCTGAAACCGTTCGTAGCCGCCGAGGCGGGCCTTGTCCTGGTCGCTCAGGTCGTCCAACTCCCCGGGAGCACCGGTGGGGAAGGTCATCAGGTAGTTGACGTGCATCCCGACCACGTGTTCGGCGTCGACTTGGCCGAGCTCCAAGGAGATCGCCGAGCCCCAGTCGCCGCCCTGCGCGCCGTAGCGCTGGTAGCCGAGCCGGGCCATCAGCTCTGCCCACGCCCGTGCGACTCGGTTGACGTTCCACCCACGTTCGTTGGTGGGGCCGGAGAACCCATATCCGGGGATGGAGGGGATCACCAGATGGAACGCCAGTGTGTCCGGGGCACCGTGCGCCTTCGGGTCCGACAGCGGGCCGATCACGTCCAGGAACTCGATGAACGAACCTGGCCAGCCGTGGGTCAGGATCAGTGGCAAGGCGTCCGGCTCGGGGGAGCGGACGTGCAGGAAGTGCACGTTCTGCCCGTCGATCGTGGTGGTGAACTGTGGAAGCTCGTTCAACCGGCGCTCATGGGCACGCCAGTCGTACCCGGTCCTCCAGTAGTCGACAAGCTCCGCCAGGTAACGGGTCGGGACGCCCAACTCCCAGGTGGTGTCGGGCAGCTCGTCGGGGAAGCGGACTCTGGCCAACCGCTGGTTCAGGTCCTCCAGGTCGGCCTGCGGGATCTCGATCCGGAACGGCCGGATCTCGGAGTTGGTTGGGATGCGGTGGTGGCTGTTGTCCATGCGTCCAGGAGATCGTCTATTGCGGAAGAATATCTTCCGCAAGGACTAATCTTCTGAGTGTGATGACCGTCTCCGCGCGGCTACTGCAAGTGCTGTCCCTTCTCCAGACCCGCCCCTCCTGGACCGGGCAGGAACTTGCCGAGCGCCTCGGGGTGAGCGCGCGCACCGTACGCAGCGACATCGCCAAGCTGCGCGAGCTCGGCTACCCCGTTGACGCGCTGCCCGGGGTGGCCGGGGGCTATCGGCTCGCGCCCGGGGCGAAGATGCCACCGCTGCTGCTCGACGACGACGAGGCCACCGCAGTCGCTATTGGCCTGAACAGCGCGGCAGGAGGCGCGGTCGCCGGGATCGAGGAAGCGGCCACCCGTGCCCTGGCCAAACTCGAGCAGGTGCTCCCCTCCCGGCTGCGCTACCGGATCGACTTGCTGCGCAGCGCCACCGTCACCCCCAGTCGCGGCGGCCCGAGCGTCACCCCCGAGGTGCTCACCGCGATCGCCGGAGCCTGTCGAGACCACCACCGGCTCCGGTTCGACTACCGCACCCATGACGGCACCGACCAGCGCCGTGAGGTGGAGCCGCACCGGCTGGTGCACCTGGGCCGCAAGTGGTATCTCATCGGCTGGGACCCCGACCGCGCCGACTGGCGCACATTCCGCGTCGACCGGATGCGGCCCCGTGTCCCTACAGGGCCGCGCTTCACGCCCCGCGAACCCCCGGAGCAAGACCTCACCGCCTACGTCACCAAGGGCGTCGACGCCGCACTCACCAAGTACCGGGCCCGGGTGCTCGTGCACAAACCGGCCACCGAACTAGTGCAGTGGCTGACCCCGGCCACCGTCGTCGAAGCCGTCGACGACCGCACTTGCCTGGTCCACGTTGGCGCGGAGAGCCCGCACATGCTCGCCGCACACATCCTCGTCATCGACGCCGACTTCGACGTAGATGGACCACCCGAGCTACTCGACGCGCTCCGCACGATGGCGAACCGCTGCCACGCAACAACCGCGCAGCGTTAAGAACCAACCCGCACCTCACCCGACAGGACGTGTCGCGCGTGCGGTGGCCATGACCACCGACTCGCACAGCAGACCGGTTGCCTGCTCCAGCCCAACCTCGCAGGTGCGGTTCGAGGACAGCACAGTGCTGCCTGCGCGGCGTACGTCGGTGGCCTCGGTCTTCGTGGCGGAGGCAGTCAACTCCGGGTGCAGGAACCCGCGATCGCCCGCGAAGCCGCAGCACGTGGTCGAAATCGGTAGGTGCACTGAGTCGGTGATCGCCTCGGCCACCTCGATCAGGTCAGCTCGGAGTCCCAAGTTCTGCACCGAGCACGTCGGGTGAACGCTGACCCCTGGCAGCGGCTGGGTGACCGTCAGGTGGGGGAGGAGATGCTGCGCAGTCCACGTGACCGAGTCAATGATCGTCAGCCGCCGGTGCCTTGCGCGCCGCTCCTCGTCGAGGAACGGCACGATCTCCTGGGTCACGCCCATCGTGCAGGAGGTCGCGTCGATGACCACGGGAAGTCCGCCTCCCTCGGTCCACCTCCATAGGTCGTCGACAAGACGGCGTGCGGTGGTCGTGTTGGCCTCGGCGTAGCCCTTGGAGTGCCAGACGGTGGCACAACAGGTGCCGGCGACGTCGTCCGGAATCCACACGGGCAGGCCTGCCCGTTGGGACGTCTCGACGAGCGCGGTGACGACATGGAGGCCGTCCCCTTTGCGCGACGGGCCGAAGATCCGGTTGATGCAGGCGGGGACGTAGACGGCGCTCGCTCGTCTTCGGGATGTATGCGGCAGGGCAGGGGCAGCCGTGGGCATCGCGTCGATCCATGACGGCACGAGGTCGTCGTCCGCCACACGTCGTATGCCGCGCGTGAGCGCCTTCATGGCACGGTCACCGAGCAGCCCGCCGACGCGCAGCATGAGGCGCGCCAGGATCTCGACGAGCGCCCAGCGTCGAGCCAGCTGCAGCGCGACTCTTGACGCGAGCGCTCCGTTCGAGGCCGCGCGGAAGTCCTTCATCAGTGCACCGGTGTCGATGCCGACGGGGCACGCGGCCGCACAGCTGCTGTCGCCGGCGCACGTCTCGACTCCGCCGTACTCGAACTGCCGCAGCAGGTCACCGAGCACAGCGGAGTCGGTGCTGTGTCGCTCCATCTCGCGTCGGAGTGCGATCCGCTGTCTCGGCGTGGTGGTGAGGTTCCGGCTGGGGCAGACCGGCTCGCAGAACCCGCACTCGAAGCAGGAGTCCGCGATCGTCTCGATCGGAGGCATCGTCTTGAGGTGGGCCATGTTTGCCGCCGGATCGCGGTTCAGCATCACTCCCGGAGCCAGGACGTTGCCGGGATCAGCGAGGTGTTTGACTCGCCACATGAGGTCGACGACGGCTGCGCCCCACTCCTGCTCGAGGTAGGGCGACATGTTCCGTCCGGTCCCGTGCTCGGCCTTGAGCGATCCGTCGAAGGTGTCGACGACCATGGCGACCAGGTCGTCCATGAAGTCCGCGTAGCGTCGGCGGTCCTCAGCCGATGCCGCGTCGAGGGCGAGGATGAAGTGCAGGTTGCCGGCCGACGCGTGGCCGGCGACGCCGGCGGGGTAGCCGTACCGCACCTGCAGCTCAGCGACTGCACGGCAAGCTGCCGCCATGTGCTCGGGACGGACGCAGACGTCCTCGACGATGAGCGTCGTCCCCGGTGGTCGGGTGGCGCCGAGGCCGGCCATGAGACTGGCGCGGACGCGCCAGTAGAACCCGGCGACAACATCTTCGGAGGTGAAGACAGCCGGCTCGAACAGGTCGAGACCTTTCGCGATGGCCTGCCCGCGACGCTGCAGGCGGCTGAGAGATGCCGCGTCGGTGGCGCGGAACTCCACGAGCAGCGATGCCCCCTGGTCGGGCAGGTCTGCCCAGGAGACGGGTGCCTCTGGTGCGTTGGCGGAGAGCTTGATCGTCGTGGCATCCATCATCTCGACGGCTCGGGCTCCGGCCTGCACGAACGCGCTCACGGCGTCGGCCGCGCCCTGCAGGTCGGGAAAGAGAAGCAGTGCGGTCGAGTGAAGGGCTCCGAGCGGGATCGTGTCGAACACGACCTCGGCGATGAAGGCGAGGGTGCCCTCGGAGCCGACGACGAGCCGGCGGAAGATCTGCACCGGGGTGTCGGCGTCGAGGAATGCGATCAGGCGGTAGCCGTTGGTGTTCTTGATCGCGTACTTGTGACGGATGCGTTCGGCGAGGACGTGGTCGGCGCGGATCTGATCGCGAATCGCGAGCAGTCCGGCAGCGAGGTCTGGGGCCGCATTCCGGAAGCGCTCCTCTGCATCGGCCGCAGCGGTGTCGATGACCGCGCCGTCGGGCAGGACGAAGGTCATCGAGCGCACCGTCTTGTAGGAGCTGTACGTCGTACCCGCGGCCATCCCGCTCGCGTTGTTGGAGACGACGCCCCCGACGCAGGCGACGTTGCTGCTCGCTGGATCGGGACCGAGCACCCGCTGGTGCCTCTTCAGCGCTGCGTTGATGTGTCCGACGATGGCGCCGGGACGTGCGCGCACTGCGGCGCCGTCCTCCAATATCTCGAAGCCGCCCCAGTGCTTGCGGACATCGACGAGCAGGTCGTCGGTCTGGGCCTGACCGGACAGGCTGGTTCCGGCTGCGCGGAACACCAAAGATCGCCCGCGTCGGTGGGCGAACTTCATGACTCTCACGACCGCCTCGAGGTCCTCGGCGACGACGACGGCGCTGGGGATCATCCGGTAGGGACTCGCGTCGGTGGCGTACCGCGCGAGGTCGAGCACGTCCCCGAGGACCTGGTCGCCCAGGACGTCGACCAGCTCGGCCACCAGCCCGGCGTCCGCTGGTGCGGCCACCCGGTCCGGAAACAGACGTCCGGCCTCGTCGGTGTCGGGCAGCTCGTTCAGCCCTGCGCTGGACCGGACGCGCCCGAGAACCCTCGGCGACAGTGAGGTCACGGCTGGTGTTCGAAGGTGGGACGGGGTGAGGGGATGTGCACCGGACTGCGCTGCGATCCCAGGCCTGTGATGGACAGCTCCATCACGTCGCCATCCTCGAGGAAGACCGGGGGATCCGCCCCCAGGCCGACGCCAGCAGGCGTCCCGGTCACGATGAGGTCACCGGGCTCGAGACGGAGGTACTGGCTGAGCTGCCAGACGATCTCGGGCACCCCGAAGATCATGTCGACCGTCGAGCCGTCCTGCCGCAGCTCGCCGTTCAGTTCGAGGGTGAGGCGCAACGTGGAGAGGTTCGGCATCTCGTCGGGCGTGCACAGCCATGGGCCGGTCGGGCAGGCGGTGGGGAAGGACTTGCCTTTCAGCCACTGGCCCCCGCGCTCCATCTGAAACGTTCGCTCGGACACATCGTTGGTCGCGACGAACCCCGCGATGACCCCGGCGGCCTCTTCGATCGACTCCAGCTCGTACGCCGGGCGACCGATCACGACACCGAGCTCGACCTCCCAATCACCCTTGCGTGACCCTCGCGGGAGCGTCACCTCGTCGTACGGGCCACACAGGCTGTTGGGGCTCTTGGAGAACACGATGGGTTCGAGGGGAACCTCCAGACCGGTCTCGATCGCGTGGTCGTGGTAGTTGAGGCCGATCGCGTAGACGGCAGACGGTCGGGCGATGGGTGCGCCCAGGCGGACGCCTTCAAGATCGACGAGCGGAGCTCCGCCAGCTGCGGCCGCCTCGAGCTCGGCCGTCGGCAGGTCGCGCAGGAACGCGCCGTCGATGTCGATGCCGAGCGACGTCAGGTCGACTGCCCGGAGGCTGTCGGGCAGGAGCAGGCCGGGACGTTCCTCGCCGACGGCTCCGAAGCGTACGAACCTCATCAGTCGAACGACCCGCCCTGGTCCTTCAGGTACTCCAGGGTCGGCAGGTCGTGCCCGTACACCATCTGCGCGTCGTACCGCTGCTGTACCTGCTTCATCCAGCGGTGCGACCGGTGCCAGTTGTGCGAGTCCCGGCCGAGCCAGCCCTGGGTCAGGTCCTGCTCGAAGACCTCCTTCAGGTGGTAGGCGTCGCTGGTGAAGATGAAATGCCCCGAGTTCTGGGTCTCCACCTGCATCGTCAGCAGGCCGGGGGTGTGACCGGGCATGTGTCGAACGGTGACGCCCTCGAACAGCTCGGTCTCGTCGCGGTGGAGCGGCTGCCAGTTGAGCTGCCAGTTCAGGTCGCCGGGGACGTAGGCGCCGATGTCCTCCTTCGTAGCGACCGCGTAGTAGTGCTCCTTGATCTCGTTCTCGTGCGCGTAGATCGGGACGTCGCTACCCGCGAACTTCTCCAGGCCGCCGGCGTGGTCGAGATGGAGATGCCCCATCACGACAGCTCTGATGTCCTCGATGCCGTAGCCGGCAGCGGCCAGCGCGTTGTCGAGGTGGTGCTCCTCGTCGTACACGTTGACCGGGAAGGCCTCCCACGCCGGCTCCGGCCAGAGCTCCTTCGCATCCTGCGAGCATCCGGTGTCGAACAGGATCGGGCCCACGGTCGGGTGCTCGATCACGCCGGCGACGACAGCGATTCGCCGACGGTCGTACTTGGGGTGCGGGTCGGACTGGATCGCGGCGTTGCAGCCTCTGATGAAGAACCCGTCATCGGTGTCGATGCGGCCAAGATCCAGTACCGAGACCTTCGACTTCATTGTCATCGCTCATCCTCTCCAGCCGGCCAGGAAGGCCAGCAGCTCTTGGTTGACCACGTCCGGGCGCTCTTCGTGGCACAGGTGGCCGCACCGGGGGATCGACACCGTTCGTACGTCGGTGCCCATCGACTTCCAGATCGCGGCGACGTCGTAGGCCCGGCCTACGGCGTCGAAGTCCTCGCCCCACATGCTCAGCACCGGGCAGTCGATGAGGATGTCGGCGTCCGCCTCGTCCTGGGCGACGTCCTCTGCGCCCGCGCGATAGTCCGCGCAGGATCCCCGGACGGCGCCGGGCTGCTGGTAGGCGCGGACGTAGACGTCGATCTCGTCGGCGGTGAGCATCTGCGGGTCGTAGGACCACGAGCGATAGAAGTGGGTCAGGAACTCGCGTTCCTTGCCGGCGATCAGCGCCTCCGGCAAGTCGGGCACGGCCAGGAAGGTGAAGAACCAGTAGCCCGCTCGGGCTTTCGCGAGGTCGTACGTCGCAGCGACGATCCGTGTCGGGATGTTGTCCATGACGACCAAGCGGTCCAGTCGGTCGGGATGATCCTTCGCGAACCGGGTGCCGACCCGGGAGCCGCGGTCGTGAGTGACGAGTGCGATCCGCTCGTGGCCGAGGACGTCCATGATCCCCGCCACGTCGTTGGCCATCGTGCGCTTGTCGTAGCCGCTCGCGGGCTTGTCCGAGAGGCCGTAGCCGCGAAGGTCTGGCGCCACCACGGTGAAGTCCCTGGCGAGGATCGGGATCTGCTTGCGCCACGCGAACGAGGTCTCGGGAAAGCCATGCAGGAGATAGACCGGCGGACCGGAACCGGCGATCGTCACGTGGTGGCGAATCCCGTTCGCCTCGATCGTGTGATGGGCCGTTTCCGGGTTCGGGGTGAGGGAGGTCACCTGTATGTTCTAGTTTAGAAACTATTAAACGTCAACCCTCCAATTTCCACGATGGGTCCGCTCGCCCGCCGCCGGCCCGATAGCATCCGAGATACATTTAGAAAATCTAAGGACTTCATTCAACGAAGGTGGTGGCTCTCTCGGTGACCTCATCCAGCACCCGGGTCGCCTTGTCGCCCAGCGTCACGCAAGAGCTGGTCGACCGAGTCCGCGCTTTGATCCTCACGAGGGAGATCCCCGCTGGCAGCCGCCTGCTGCCGAAGGATCTCCAGGAGCGGTTCGGCGTCTCGGTCGTTCCCGTCCGCGAGGCGTTGCGGACCCTGGAAGCCGAGGGGCTGGTGGTCACGCTGCCGCGCAAGGGAACACGGGTGACCCAGCTGACCTTGTCCGAGCTGGAGAACACCTACGCGATGCGGCGCCTCATCGAGCCGCCGTTGATGGCGAAAGCGGTGGCGGATCGGACGCCGGATCACATCGAGCTTGCCACCGGGTTGCACCACGAGCTGCACGAGCTCGGTGGTGGCGACGTCGAACGGTTCCTGGACGTCCACCGCAGATTCCACCAAAGTCTGCTCGCGCCAGCCCTGGACCCGGTGGCCGAGCGAGTTCTCGGGCAGCTCTGGTTGACGTCGGAGCGATACGTCCGGCTTGCCGTCACCGCGTTCCACGTCGATGAGCCGGCTGAGCACCACCACCGCGCGTTGCTGGACGCGTTCGCCGAGGGCGATGTCGAAGCGACCGCCACCGAGACGGTGCGCCACCTCGACCTCGTCGAGGCAACGATCAAGACTGCCGTCGGCGACCAGCTGGAATAGCTGCTCTCAGCGGCCCACGAAGTCGAGCAGGATCTTGTTGACCTCCTCGGCGTGGGTCCAGAGCATGCCGTGCGGGGCGCCGTCGATCTCGACGTAGGTGGCGGTGGGCAGGGCCTTGGCGAAGCGCCGGCCGGTCGCGTCGATCGGGAGGATGTTGTCTGCGGTGCCGTGGACGATCAGTGCTGGTACGTCGATCTTGTCGATGTCGCCGCGGAAGTCGGTGAGCCAGGTCGGCTGGGCCCAGACCGAGGCGTACGGCGAGGCGTTGTAGGCCAGCTGCTGGTTGGCGTCGAGCGCTTCCTGGCTGAGCCGGTTGCCGAGGAGCTCGTCGGTGTTGAAGAACCCGGCGAAGAACTCCGTGAAGAACGCGTAGCGGTCGGCCTGCACGGCGGCGAGCAGCCCGTCGAAGACGCTCTGGGGCACGCCCTCGGGGTTGTCCTCGGCTTCGAGCAGGTAGGGCTCGAGGGAGCCGAGGAAGACCGCCTTGGCCACCCGCTCTGAGCCATAGGTGCCGAGGTAGCGGCCAACCTCGCCGGAGCCCATGGAGAACCCGACCAGCACGGCGTCGCGCAGGTCGAGGGTGTCGAGCACCGTCGCGAGGTCCGCGGCGAAGGTGTCGTAGTCGTAGCCGGTCGTCGGCTTGCTGGAATGACCGAAGCCGCGACGGTCATAGGTGATGACGCGGTGGCCGGCCCCGAGCAGGGCGGCGGTCTGCTTCTCCCACGATGACCCGTCGAGCGGGTAGCCGTGGATCAGCACCACGGGCTGTCCCGCGCCGTGATCCTCGTAGTAGAGGTCGATGTCGGTTGAGTTCTCGGTGCCGACGGTGATGAAGCCCATGGTGCATCCCTTTCCTAGGTGGAGAACGCACGTTCTCCGGCTGTCCGCTACTCTAGAGAACGATGGTTCTCGGCGCAAGGCGGGGTGGACACAGGAGTAGTCGATGACTGAGAAGGTCGAGGAGCAGGCAGCCGATCCGAGGCAGCGGGTGGTGGACGCCGCCGACGAGCTCTTCTACGCCCGCGGCTTCCGCGCGGTCGGCATGGACGACGTCCGCAACGCTGCCGGGGTCTCGCTCAAGCGCCTCTACTCCGTCTTCCCCAGCAAGGACACCCTCGTGCTCGCGGTGCTCCGCAAGCGGCACGCGATGTGGACCGAAGGACTGACGGCCGCGATCGAGCCCATCAAGGAGCCGCGCGACCGGCTGCTCGCCGTCTACGACTACCTGGCGGAGTGGTTCGCCGAGGACAGCTTCCGAGGCTGCGGCTTCATCAACGCCTTCGGCGAGCTCGGCCCCACCTCACCCGAGGTGGCGTCGTACGCGCGGGAGCACAAGCGGTCCTTTCAGGAACAGCTCGTGGCGCTGGTGGCCGACGCAGGCGCCGACCCCTCCCTGGCCCCGCAGCTCGCGATCCTGGCCGAGGGCGCGCAGACGACCGCCGCGATCGAGGGGTCCCCTGAAGCGGCCGGCCACGCTCGACGAGCCGCCGAGACGCTGATTGAGGCGGCCTCGGCCAGCCCCTCTTGATGCCGGTAGAGAGCGAACCGCTGACGGAAGCCGCTCATGCTCGGCACGTCCGTTCGTCCCAGCTGGCCTGAGCGAGATGTCGGCAGGGTCTCATTGCCAACCTGGTCGCGCTCGCCTACCGTATGGAGTGATCACTATATTTGTAGTCCGCTCGCGGGTAGCCGAAGGGAGTGCCTTCGCCGGCCCACCGCACGAGGAATCGAGTACGCAATGTCGCAGCAGGTCAGGCAGTTCGACCGAGTGATCGACGTCGCATCATGACGGCGGGTCCGCTCGACGGAGTTCGGGTCGTCGACCTCACGGCCATGCTGGCTGGTCCCTACTCGACAATGTTGCTCGCCGACCTGGGCGCCCACGTCGTCAAGGTCGAACCGGCCCACGGCGACATGACTCGCACCGGCCCGTCCCGTGACGGGGATGGCCCGGACGCGCTGCCGGGGTACTTCATGTCGGTGAATCGTGGGAAGCGCAGCGTCGTACTGGACCTGAAGGCAGACCTCGACCGGGCCAAGTTCCTTGACCTGGTCCGCAACGCGGACATCGTGGTGGAGAACTTCTCTTCCGGCGTGATGGATCGACTGGGGCTGGGCTACGAGGTTCTCAGCGCGGAGAACCCTCGCCTGGTCTACGCCGCGATCCGCGGATTCGGCGATGTTCGGACGGGGGACAGTCCCTACCGGGAGTGGCCGGCGTTCGATGTGGTGGCCCAAGCGATGGGCGGCTTCCTTGGGATCACCGGAACGCCGGACGGCACGCCGATCAAGTCAGGCCCGGGCATCGGAGACCTGTTCCCAGCGACTCTCCTCGCCGTGGGCATGCTGTCCGCCCTTCACCATGCTCAGAAGACGGGTCAGGGCCAGTTCGTGGACGTCGCGATGTACGACGCCGTGCTCTCGATGTGCGAGCGAATCGTGTACCAACATTCCTACAGCGGGCTGGTGCCGACGCAACAGGGCAACACCCACCCGATGCTGTGCCCGTTCGGGGTGTTCCGCACCGCGGACGGGTGGGTCTCGTTGGCCGCCGCACCGAGCGATCGACATTGGACGCTGCTCGCCGAAGCCATCGGGAGGCCCGACATGGCTACCGATGAGCGATACGCGACGAACAACGCGCGGGTCCGCCACAGCAGCGACGTGCTGACGGTCCTCGACGAGTGGTTGCTGGCGCGCACGACGGCGGAGGTGCTCGAGGCCGTCGGGGGGAAGGTGCCGGTCGGCCCTGTGAACAGTGTCGTTGACATCTTTGCGGACCCGCACGTCCGTGCCCGAGAGATGCTCGTCGAGGTGGATCAGCCTGGCGGCGATCCCGTGACGATCGCCGGTCAGCCGATCAAGCTGACGCGGACGCCGAGCCGAGTGCACGGACGCGGCCCGCTCCTCGGTGAGCACGACGTCGACGACGTCATCGCGGAGTGGAAGTCGCAGAACTGACGGGGCCCCAGGTGAGATCCCTAGGCTTCATCGCCGATCACGTCGTCCTGCCGCAATGCCCAAGGACCGAGCTGTGAGGCGAGGTGCAACGCCAGCTCGAGCGCGAGGCGACGCTCCGCCGGTGGGCGGGAGAGCATCTTCTCCGCCCGCTCCAGCCGGTAGCGCACCGTGTTGTGATGGACACCGAGCCGCGCAGCCGTGGCGCGGAAATTGCTGTCGGCCGCGAAGAACTCCTCGAGCGTGGCGCGGACTCGGCGGGTAGCGGCGTCGTCGGCGATCAGCGCGCCGAGCTCTGCGCGGATGAACCTCCGGCACCACTCAGGATCAGCCGAACACAACGAAGCGACCGCAGCGTCGTCGTAGCTGGTCACGACCCCGCTGCTGCTCTGTGCCAGCTCTGCGACGCGCGACGCCGCGAGCGCCTCGCGATGGCTCTCACGAAACCCCGCGATCCCGCGTCGAGGGCGACCGTGCGCCACCAGCCATGCATCCAGCGACGGGACGCGCGGCGGCGAGTCGGCTTTGTAGGGCACCCAGCACCACGTCGTGTCGATGTCGACACGGACGATCAACGGTCGCCCATTGCTGATCGCCGCGCTGAGCTGCCGCGCTGCTGCGCTGGCGTCGGCACCGCCGGTCTCGCGATCCTGGTGGCGCAGTACGAGTGCGACGTGACGGCCGTTGAGGTCGTAGCCCAAGAGCTCGCTGGCGGCGGTGACTTCGAGATCGGCGTCCAACAGCGCTCTGCGCACATGCTCTACGTGAGCCAGTGACCGTGCCCGCGCGAGGCGCTCGGCCTCCTCGCGGTACTCCTCTGCGAGGTCTTCGCTGATGGCGTCCAACCACCCCATCGAGAAGCTTGTCCCTACCTGCGCGACCGCGACCGCATCGTGGTCGGCTCCTACGTGCCGCCGGACTGCCGCGGCCCACAGCTCGATCCAGTACTGCACGCCGATGCGGTATCCGCGCATCAAGACCGAGAGCGGCACGCCCTGTTGGACGAGGGCACGGGTGAGCTGTCGAACCTCGACCGTTGGCGCAACGGCCTGCATCGGAACGTTGCGCGCCAGACCGTCGATGACGGCGTTGCCGTTGGCCTGGCAGCTCTCGACGAGCAACGCGCTCGCTGCCGCCTTCCCGAACTCCGGCAGGCGCTCCGCGACATGGGCAGCGACCTCGACGCCAAGCCTGGGCGCCTCCGGTAGCAGCGCGAGGGCGACCGCGCGGACACCGGCAAGGGTTTCCGGGTTGTTTGCGAGGTCGTCCACGGAAGAGCAGCCTGGCCGAATTGCGCCAAACGGTCAAGAAGTTCCCGTTGCTTCGACCGGTTGGCCGTAGCCGCGACGTCGCGGCGCTGTAACAGTCGTCACACGCTTTGACGCTTGGAGGTCAAGAGAATGCGAACGAACTGCGACGTCGCCGTCATCGGCGCAGGATTCAGTGGCTTGTATGCCACGCACAAGTTTCGAGACCAGCTGGGTCTGACTGTCCAGGGCTTCGACCGCGCCGGGGGACCCGGCGGCACCTGGTGGTGGAACCGGTATCCGGGGGCGCGCTGCGACATCGAGTCGGTCCACTACTCGTTCTCGTTCTCCGACGAGATCCAGCGCGAGTGGGAGTGGACCGAGCGTTTTCCAGCGCAACCGGAAATCCTGTCCTACCTGGAGTTCGTCGCCGACAAGCTTGACGTCCACAAGGAATTCAGCTTCTCCACGATCGTGACCTCCGTCCGCTGGGACGACGCCGACCAGAGATGGACGATCACGACCGCCGACGGCGTGACGTGTACGGCTTCCTTCGTCATTGCTGCGACCGGCAACCTTTCCATCCCGAAGCCGAGGTCGGAGTTCCCCGGCTTGGACGGGTTCGCCGGTGAGGTGTACGAGACCAGCAGATGGCCCCACGGAGGCGTCGACTTCGCAGGCAAACGGGTCGGCGTCATCGGCACCGGGTCGACCGGCATCCAGGTCATCCCCGAGATCGCTCGAGCGGCCGACCATCTGACGGTGTTCCAGCGCACGCCCAACTACGTCGCGCCGCTGCGAAACGAGCCGGTCGAGCCGCAGCAGCGCCGCTGGTTGGCGGAGAACTGGCGAGAGGTTCGCGAGAAGTCTCGTGACCGCTTCTTCGGAATGCCCTATGAGGTGTGGGAGCCGAGCGCGTTGGAGGTCACCCCTGAGGCACGCCGGGCGCGCTACGACCGGCTCTGGGAGGAAGGCGGATTGCGGCTGGCGGCATCGAGCTACGGCGACCTGATCCTCGACGAGCAGGCGAACGCGACCCTGGCGGAGTACTTCCGAGAGCGGATCCGCGAACGCGTCGAGGATCCTAAGACGGCCGAGCTGTTGTGTCCCAAGGATCATCCCTACGGCGCGAAGCGCCCGGCCCTGGAGACCGACTACATCGTGACGTTCAATCGCGAGAACGTCGAACTGGTGGACGTTCGCACGGCACCGATCGAGAGGGTGACCGCCGCTGGCGTCCGGACCGCCGAGCGGGAGTACGAGCTCGACGTGATCGTCCTCGCGACCGGCTTCGACGCGGTGACTGGTCCGCTGCTGAACCTCGGGGTCGTCGGTCGAGACGGGATCACTCTGGCGGAGCGATGGGCCGACGGACCCAGGACCTACCTCGGGATCGCGGTCAGCGGCTTTCCCAACCTGTTCACGATCACCGGTCCTCAGAGCCCTGTGGTTCTGTACAACAACCCCTTGGCAATCGAGGACCACGTCGACTTTGCGGCGGCGGCGGTCCAGCATCTGCTCGACACGGGCGCGAAGACGATCGAGAGCGATGATGCCGCCGAATCTGCGTGGCAGGTTCTCGTGGAAGGCATCCTCAACCTCACGCTGCTGCCGCGCACCGACTCGTGGTACATGGGCGCAAACGTGCCCGGCAAGCCCAGGGCGACGTTCCTGTTCGCTGGCGGAGCCCCGCTCTATCGCGAGATCTGTGGGGACGTCCTGAACAGTGGGTTTGCCGGTTTCCGTATCGGGGAGTCGCCGTCGACCCGCGTCCCGCCCATGGTCCAGCTGGACC
>Ga0164290_1001203_pt1 | contig 46811 bp, 40 predicted proteins | sample Micstemetagenome_FD_108782 | JGI IMG/M metagenome (GOLD analysis project Ga0164290, IMG submission 108782) | Contaminated culture microbial community from soil near Moab, Utah, USA - Microcoleus steenstrupii SON62 (Illumina Assembly) | ecosystem: Environmental > Terrestrial > Soil > Soil crust...
CCATTGATCCGGCCGGAGAGCATCCGCGCATGCGCGGCGCCGTTGCTCGAGGACGTCACCATTCCGATGGGGAGCGTCTGGAGTGTCTGTGAGCCCGATGAGGTCGAAAACCCCGCTGTGGTGAAGGTGGTCACCGATCTGGGCGGCAACGCGCTCTACTTCAGCCGCCACGCCATCCCATTTCCGCGCAATCCGCGAGCAGAGCCGGTGAAGAAGCACGTCGGGATCTACGCCTACCGCCGGGAGGTGGTCCAAGCGTTTGCGACATGGCCTCAGTCGCCGCTCGAGGAAGCGGAGAGCCTTGAGCAACTCCGGTTTATGGAGAACGGCGTGCGGATCCGGATGTCTAAGGGAGCAGGAAGCGAGCTCGCGGTGGACACGCCGGAGCAGGCGGAGCAGGTGCGCCTGATCTTGGCGGGTCGGTTGGCAGGTTCCTGACGCACCGCACCTCCGCCGAGCGTACGTTATACTGCGGTTAGGAGACAACGTCCCCTCAAGCAGCGTGGCTTGATCGGGTGTGACCGCCCTTGTATGGTTGCGGCCTACGAAATTAGCCACGATTGGGAGGAGCCCGAAGACCTCCACGGATTGCTGCAAGCAATTCGTGAGCAGCGCGACGACGCCGACACGCGCAAGATTCGCTACGCCTACTACTTGGCGGAGAACGCCCATCGTGGGCAGGCGCGCTGTTCCGGCGAGCCGTACATAACGCATCCCGTGGCCGTCGCCGGGATCCTCGTGGATCTGCGGATGGACGACGACTCCATCATCGCGGCGCTCCTACACGATGTCCTGGAGGACACGAACGCCCTCAAACCGGAAGACATCGAGCGGCTGTTCGGTGCCGAAGTCCTTCATCTCGTCGAGGGGGTCACCAAGCTCCGGTTCAAGCCGCAGGGTTCGCTATCACCGCGAGAGCGTGCGGCGGCGGAGACGAATCGCACCGCCGAGACCCTTCGCAAGATGCTCCTCGCGATGGCCAAGGACTTCCGGGTCATGGTCATCAAGCTCGCCGACCGGCTGCACAACATGCAGACGCTGGATGCCATGCCGCCGGATAAGCAGATCCGGATCGCCTCGGAGACCCTGGACGTCTTCGCCCCGCTAGCGGCGCGCCTTGGAATCTGGCAGATCAAGTGGCAGCTCGAGGACCTCTCGTTCAAGGCGCTCCATCCGGACGAGTTCCACCGGGTGAGCGAGATGGTCGGCAGCACCCGCCGGCAACGTGAGACGCAGCTTCAGGAGGTCATCCTCCTTCTCAAGCAGCGATTCCAGGAGCGAGGCATCAAGATCCTCGACATCCGCGGCCGCCCGAAGCACCTGTACTCGATCTTCAATAAGATGGTCGGGCAGCGGATCAAGTTCGAGGAGATCTACGACCTCCTCGCGCTCCGGATCATCGTTGACACGATCCCCGAGTGCTACATCGCGTTGGGCGTGGTGCACGAGGCGTACGTGCCGATTCCGCAGCTGTTCTACGATTACATCGCTCGGCCGAAGCCGAACGGCTACCAGTCGCTGCACACCAAGGTCCTCGGCCCGACGGGCCAGCCGCTTGAGGTGCAGATCCGCACCCGCCAGATGCACGAGATCGCCGAGCACGGCGTCGCGGCCCACTGGACTTACAAGGAAGGGAAGACCTCGATCGACGAGACGAAGCGTCTCTCGACCCTTCGCGAGCAGCTGTTCGACTGGTCGAGCGACTCCCGCACGTCTTCCGACTTCCTTCGGTCGGTCTCCACCGACCTGTTCTCGGAACAGGTGTTCGTCTTCACCCCGAAGGGAGACGTCATCGACCTGCCCAAGGACTCGACGGCGGTCGACTTCGCCTTCCGCGTCCATACCCAGCTCGGAATGACGCTCGTGGGCGTGAAGGTCAACGGAGCGATCGCCCCGCTCAGCACGAAGCTACAGAACGGCGACGTGGTCGAGCTGATTACGCGATCGAATGCGGCGCCCAGTCTCGACTGGCTGGAGTTCACGCAGTCCGCTCACGCCCGCAGCAAGATCCGCGCGCACTTCCGCAGGCTCACCAAGAACACGGACGCCCAGCGCGGCCGCGAGGCGCTCGAGAAGGAGCTCCGTTCGATGGGCCTCGATCCCAAGCTTTACTTGGGTGAGGAGAAGCTGCTGAAGGCGGCGGAGCAAATGGACTCCGTTGACAGCGCGACGGACGTGCTGGCCAAGGTCGGCTCGGGTCTGGCCACGGTTCAGACCGTCATCGCGAAACTCCGGGGCACCACGCACGAACTGCCTTCGGCCGACACGATCCAGGTCAACCGCACGAAGGAAGGGCGCGTCAACCTCGTCGTCGGCGGCGTCGACACCGTGCTGGTCAACCGGGCCAAGTGCTGCAGCCCGATCCCGGGCGACGAGGTCGTGGGGTACGTCACACGAGGGCGGGGCATCATGATCCACCGCAAGGTCTGCCCCAACGCTATGACGTACCTGAGCACCGAGCCTGACCGGCTCCTGCCGTACTCGTGGCCGCCGGACGGCAGTGTCTACACGGTCGGTCTCAAGATCGTGTCGATCAACCGTACGGGGCTCCTCATGGACGTCTCGACCGTCCTCGGCGACTCGAAGACGAACGTGTCCGCCCTGAACGTGAAGACGTTGCCGAACCACACCGCGGAGATCGACTTGACGATCGACGTTCGGGATACCGAGCACCTCAGCTACGTGATGGCGAAGATCTCGAACTTCAGCGACGTCATCTCCATTCTTCGAATGTTCGGCCGCACCGCCAAGTAGCCGCGCCTCAGGCGAGGGGGCGCGGCTAGGTGCAATCGGTTTACCATGCGACATGCCACTGCTTTATGGACGGGCGTTTCTCTTGACGCTCTCCGGAACGGGCCACCTTAGCGCTGAGCAGCAGGAAATGGCCGTCGCGAAGCAGCGGTTCATGCTCTACCTCTGCCCTAAACGCGGCACGGCCGAGCACTTCTTTCCGGAGGTCGGGGCCGCCTCCAGAGCGGAGAATCCGGCGGTCAGACCCCAAGCGCCAGCGAACCTTCTAGGCCTCCCGAGGACAGACTGACATGGCGCTGCTCGTGCGGCAAGGTGAACATCCGCTCGCATCAGAATTGCCGGCGTTGCGAACTGCATTACCCCGGCATCGAGCCGCGGTAGGCGGGCCGGGCGCCCGCGGGGTCGCCGCGCCACAATGTTCGGGATGCGGGCAATTGTACAGCGGGTGTCGGCGGCGACGGTTCGGGTCGATGGGAAGGAGGTGGGGCGGTGCGGGTACGGCCTCATGCTGCTCGTGGGCGTGCACCGGGAAGACACCGCGGCGACCGCGAAGAAGATGGCCGAGAAGATTGCCAACCTGAGGGTCTTCAACGACGAGGAGGGGAAGATCAATCGCTCGCTGCTGGACTTCCCGGCGAAGGACTCTCCGCGGCCGATGCTCGAGTACGACGTCCTGGCCGTCAGCAATTTCACCGTCTGCGGAGACGCTCGAAAGAGCCGTCGTCCCAGTTTCACGGAGAGCGCGCCTTACGAACTCGGCAAGGAGCTTTTCGAGCAGTTCGTGGTGGAGCTCCGCGGGCTCGGCGTCGACGTTCAGACCGGAGTGTTCGGTGCGCACATGGAGGTTTCTCTCATCAATGACGGCCCCGTCACACTAGTCCTGGACCATCCGTAACGGCACAACTTCCTGCCCGTCCATAGTGAAAGGGAACGGCGGCATGGAAGTCGTGGTAGAAAGCAAAGCTATGAGGTTCGATGCGTCCGTGAGTGGGCGCATGGAGTTGGATACCGACGTTGCGCTCGTACGGCGCGCTCGGGACGGCGAGTACGCGGCGTTCGAGACACTTTTCGAACGCCACCGTGTGCTTGTCTACCGGTTCGCGTACCAGATGACGGGGCGACGCGACGACGCGGAGGACATCGTCCAGGAGGCGTTTGTCCGCGCGTACCAAAACCTTCACCGATATCGCGACGAGGCGAAGTTCACAACGTGGCTTCTCCGCATCGTGACCAACCTCTGCACCGACCAGGCGCGCATGTCTCAGCGACGCACCGCGCTGGAGCAGCAAGAGGCGATGGGGGCTTTGGACTGGATGACGATCGGAGACACCGACGACCCGGTTCAGAACCTGGAAGACGACCGTAGAAAAGTAGCGCTGCGCAAGGCACTCAACGCCCTGCCGGCTCATCACCGGACCGTGATCGTGCTCCGCGACATCGAAGAGCGCGAGTATCCGGATATCGCGACAATTTTGGGCTGCACCGTCGGCGGAGCGAAACTACGCGTTCTCCGCGCTCGTCGGGCACTCAAGGACAGAATTGCGCCCCTGCTGGGCGAGGACAAGTAATGAACGGCAAGTTCGAAGAGAAGTTGGCGCGGCTCGCTTTCGGGGACCTCTCCCCGGAGGAAGCCGCACGGATCGAGAGTCAGGCGGCGCAGGATCCCGAGGCCGCGCGGGCGCTCGAAACGTTCCGCGAGATGAGGTCGGGCCTGAAGGCCATGGCCACCATCCCGGACGACCAGCTCTCCAAGGAGCGGCTGCGCGACGCGATCCTGGCGCAGGGCCTGCGCCCCGTCCCAGAGCGTGCCCGTCCGAGCCTTGGATGGCTCTGGATGCCGGTTGCGGCGTGCACCCTCGCGTTCGGTCTGATGACGTTCAAGAACCGACCTACGGGCGAGCCCGTGGTGATGATCCCGGCGAGCACGAAGGACCTCGTGGCCGACGCTCGGCTCGAGCCGAAGGTCACCCCGACACCGGACTTGCCGACGGTCACGTCGAAGCCCGTGGAAAAGTTTGATCTGACTCGAGAAGAGAGAGAGGCAAGCGCGGCCGCCACGACCACCAACCGCGTGGAGAAGGTCGTCGCCGCCACTGCGGTCGAGGAGTCGAAGCCGCGCAAGCGCCGGGTGCGACGCGCTCGGCAGGAGCGAAAGCCGATCGTCATCGAGACGAACCTTCCTCCCGTCGAGGAGTCCATCGGCAACTCGAGCGTTGCGGGGGTGGTGGCGACGAATAGCCAGCCGAAGCAGTCTGACTCCGAGTCCACGGTTGCGACGCTGCAGGCGCCGCCGACGACGGGTCCGATCGTGCTGATCGACGCCCAGCCCGACGCTAACACCGGCGCTCCGGCCGCGACCGAAGTGGGGAGTGCGACGAATGTTCTCGTCGGCGGCTAGCGCGATCCTTCTCAGCTCGGTCGCCTACCTGCCCCAGCGGGCGGGGGCGTCCGAGCAGGACGTGTGGGCGCGCATGCGCTCGTCGTTCGTCACCATCATGACGAGCGACGAGCGCCCGATCGGCGCGGCGGTCCTGATCGACAGCCGCGGGCTGTTCGTCGCCCACCGGCAAGCTGTCCAGGGCGACACGGTGCAAGCGCGACTCTCCAACGGAGAGAGCGTTCGCCTCGTGGTGCGCACCAGCGAGACCGCTACCCAGCTCGTTCTCCTCGCCGCGGATAAGTGGGACCCGAACTACGCCCGTCCCTTTCGCGCTCCGGGAGACAATGAGCGGCCCGGAGGGCTCCTGCTCGCCGTGCTCGGCAGCGGACCGATTCGTGCGGAGTTCGTCTCGAGCCGGCTTCATGGCGTGATTCGACCGAGCCAGCGGTTGGTTCCGCTTACGGAGCTCCGCTTCGAAGCGCCTGAGGAGACGATCGGAAGTGCCCTCATCGTTTGTGAGAACGGCGAGCTGCTCGGCGGCCTGAACGCGACCTTGCGCTCGGCGACTCCGGTCAATCTCGGCAACCAGCAATCGGCGCTCTCCGGCCTCCAAGACGTGCGGAACCTGCAAGACTTGGTGAAGGCGCTACCGAAGCAGGGACTGCGTCCGCAGAACTCCATCGGGCCGTCTTCGATGACGGTGGCATACACCGTCGGCCCGAGCTTCGTAAGGCGGGTGCTCGATGGATTCCGCAGTCCGGATCATCGGGTCATCTTCCCCTCGCTAGGGGTCTTCTGCGTTGACAACGTGGGGGGCGGTGCGCTGGTTCAAGTCGTGAAGGAAGGGTCCGCGGCCGACAAGGCGGGCGTTCGGGTCGGAGACGTGCTGCTCGACATCGCCGGCAACAACATCCGGAATCAGGTTGACTTCGCGCTGGTCATGCTGCGGCAGGAGTCTGGACGCAAGATCACCATGCGCGTGAAGCGGGGTCTCTCGATCCTCATCATGGACGCCGTCGTCGGACGAGCGGATTTGACCCAGAGCCCAAACGCCGTCCGCGGCTAGCGTGACTCCCAAGAGCGAGCGAGGCCCGGCCTGACTTTTCAGGCCGGGGCTCCCTTGCGTTCAACTCTTCTCGTTTAGGCGTGGGCGAGGTAGTCCTTCACTTGCCACTTGAGGGAACGCATGCCACGCCACTCTTCGATAGTCGGCTGGAACAGGAGGTCGGTCACCGCACCAGCCCCAGTGTTCGTGAACCGCTCTCCCAAGCCGAAGGCAATGCCTGGGACCGCCATGCCGGTGCCGCACCGCAGGAGCAGCCGAACATGCGCGGGGTTCTTAGTAGGGAGCACTTGCGACAGATTGACGCCGCGGGCGACGAACGTCGGTTCCGGGTTCTCGCATCCGAACGGTTCCAGTGCCTGAAGCGCTTCCACCGCGGCGAGGCTCACCTCGCTCCCATCGACCTCCATGTCGGCCTGAACGGTCGGTACGAAGTCTTCCGGCGTCAGGTGCTTGCCGGCGTACTCGTGGAGGGCGTCGGCCACGGCGTCCAGCTTCTCCAGCTCGAACGAGCAGCCCGCCGCGGCCGCGTGGCCGCCACCGCTGAGGAACAACTCGGGATGGGCGCGGATCGCGTCCGCCAAGTGGAAGTTCGGGATCGTGCGGGCCGAGCCCTTGCATATGCCGTTCTCACGGTCGATCTTGAGCACGAAGCATGGGCGGTGGAACTGATCCACCAGCCGGCCGGCGACGATGCCGACGATGCCGGAGTGCCAGCCATCGCTGCCCACGACGATGACGTTTCGCTGGTGCCAGCCCTTGCTGGTCACCATCTCGACGGCTTCCTCAATGATCCGCTGCTGCTCGGCCCGGCGCTCGACATTCACGCCCTCGATCTTCTTGGCCAGCAGATCCGCCTCGGCGGCGTCCGTCGACGTCAGGAGCCGGAGCGCGATGTCCGCGTCGTCAATCCGTCCAATCGCGTTCAGACGAGGCCCCAAAACGTAGCCCACGTGGTAGGAGCGGAGCGGCCGGCCGGGCTCGATCGTGAGCTTGGCCTCGCGCATCAGCGCCTGGAGGCCGACCTTCTTCGTCTCCGACAGAATCTTTAGTCCATGCCGCGCGATGATTCGGTTCTCCTCGCGCAACGGCATCACGTCGGCGATGGTCCCGAGGGTGGCGAGATCGAGGAAGGCGCGGCGGTATCGGTCGACCGGGTGGTTCAGCGCCTCGGTGATGCCCTCGCAGAGGCGGAAGACGACGCCGGCTCCGCTGAGCTCTGGGAACGGGTACTCGGAGTCGCTGCGATGGGGGTTCACGATCGCGTCGGCGTTCGGGAGGGTGCTGCCGACGGTGTGGTGATCCGTCACCACCACCTTCATCCCAGCCTCGCGGGCGATCTCCACCTGCTCGAAAGCGGAGACGCCGCAGTCACAGGTGAGGAAGAGCCGCGCCCCGGCGACTTTGGCCGCCTCGACGGCGCTGCGATGGATGCCGTAGCCTTCTCGCATCCGGTGCGGCACGTGGGTTTGCACGTTGCAGCCGATCGCCTTGAGGAACCGGTTCAGGAGCGCGGCGCTGGTGACGCCGTCCACGTCGTAGTCGCCGTGGACGAAGATGAGCTCGTTCCGTTCCTTCGCGCCGAGGATGGCGTCCTTCGCCTTTTCGAAGTCCGGCAGCAGGGAAGGGGAGTGAAGGTCGTCCAGTTGGGGGTTGAGGAAGCGGTAAGCCTCCGCAGGGTCGGTCATCCCACGTTGGGCGAGCACGGCCGCGACGATGCTCGGAATGCCCAACTCGCGCTGCAGCCGCTCCTCGGCGACGGCGTCGCGGTCGCCCACGATCCAGCGTGCCTTGGAATCGGTGCCGAGGGATGCCATGTTAGTCAGGACGGCCGGAGCGGCCCGGAGGTGTTGCGTGCCGCGGAGGTTGCGGAAAAACGACAAAGGGCGGCGCGAGGCTTGACCTCACGCCACCCTGGGTGGATTAAAGCTTCTCGACCTGGGTGAAGTCCAGCTCGACCGGCGTGTCGCGACCAAAGATGTTGATGAGAACGCGAAGCTTCTCGCGATCCGCGTTGACCTCTTCGATCTTTCCGGTGAAGTCGCTGAAGGGGCCCTCGACCACGCGAATGGCGTCTCCCTTGTTCCAGTTGACCTTCGGAGTCTCTTTGCTGGCTTCGAGGTTCGTCATGATGCGACGGACCTCGTACTCTTCGAGCGGTACGGGTTTGTTGCCGCTCTGCACGAAGCCGGTGACACCGCTCGTCGACTTGACGAGCTTGAAAGTGTCCTCCGTCATCTGCATCTGGACGAGGATGTAGCCGGGGAAGACCTTGCGGTCCATCTCATACCGCTTGCCGTTTCGAGTCTGCATCTCCCGCTCGGTGGGGATCAGGATCTGGTAGATGTCGATGTCCCACATCCCCTCGACCTGCGCGCGCCGCGTGAGCACGTCTCGAACCTTGTTCTCGTGACCGGCGATCGTGTGGACCGCGTACCAAGCCTTCGGCATTGCTTCTTAAACCCGTCCCTTCGTGATGAGGTCGATGACGGCTCCGAATACGGCACCGAGCGTGGAGAGGATGATGACCACGAGCACGCAGACGGCGAGGACGACGCCCGTAAGGCGGTTCGTCTCGGCCTTCGTGGGCCAGCTCACCTTCTTGAGCTCGCGGCCGACCTCCTTGAAGAAACCCTTCACGCCCCGCTTAGACTTCGGCACGGGGAGGGATCCGCGCGGACGTCCGCCCTGGCCGCTCAAGGCCTTCTCGTTGTTCGGCTCCTCCGGTGGGTTTCCACTGTTTGACATCGACGTTGTTACCATTGACGTACACTTCCGCTCGCTTGCGCAGAGGGGAATCCCCATGATACCCATGTGTGCGACGTACGCCTCGATCAGAGGCAACCTTCTGGCGCGTCGGGGTTAGGGTATCTCGTCACTCGATCCAGATACGCGTGAAAGTGAGGGGAGAGATCCGCTGCGTCCGGGAGATCTATCCACCGGAGTCGGAATTCGACGCCGCCATCCCTACCAGCGCCGCTCACGTAGTGTCCCCACGCATCGACCGTAGGCTCGAGAACCGGCAGTTCATAGAAATAGCGTTGAAGAACCTCATCCGGGTTCTCGTACTCGTCCTCCGCGATCCGCCTTAGTGGTCCGAATCGGACGAGGCCGGTTTCTTCGTGCGCTTCGCGGAGCGCGGCGGCATCCGGGCACTCGCCGGGCTCGACGGTTCCACCTGGCGTCTGGACGCCCGCCCAGAGCCGAGGGTCGGCGTGGGACAAAACGAGGAGCTGCGTGCCGCCATTTCGCGCGCGGGTCATGCACAGGTAGACGTGGGCGCGGCGAGGTTTTTGGACCTTGGAACTCTACCGCTCGACTTGGATCGCACCGGATCAGCCCTCGCGAATATTGCAGATTGGGACAAATGCGGTTACAGTAGAGACACCTATGTGGCCGAGCTTGGCCACAGGTGATTCGTTTCCTCTTTAGCCACTACCAAAACAATGGGAACCTCAGGCCCCTACAGTGAACTGGAGTACCTCATCCTCGCCATGGTCGGGGAAGGGGTTAGCTCCGGATACGCCATGCGCAAGCAGATGAACCGTATGCGCGGCGGACGCTGGTCCGCTGAGAGCGGTTCCGTCTATCGTGTGCTTCGTCGTCTTGAGCGCGATAACCTCCTTACCGAGGCGCGCAAGGTTGGAGTTCCCAATCGGGAGCGTACAGAATACGAACTCACACCTCAAGGAGAGGCGCTGCTTCACAGCTGGCTCACTTTCCCGCCGGACCGCAGCGAGCTCGCGTTCCTCGTCGACCCGCTCCGAACTCGCAGCTACTTCCTCTCGCGCCTGAAGCCGGCCGAGCAGGTGAGGGTCATCAAGACCTGGCTGCAGGAGAGTAAGCAGTTCGTCGCCGATCTGGAGCGCGACCTGGAAGCGACGAGCTTCAAGGACCCGCTCCGTGGTGTCGCCTACTACAACCTGCTCTACCTAGCGGAGGCTCGTCACGAGTGGCTGAAGAAGCTGCTCGCTCAGACGAAGCAGACCGCCGGCTCCGCGACGACGAGCGTCGCGGAGCCGGCGGTTGCGGTGCTGGTAGGCGAAGAAGCCTAACGGCGATTAGCGCCGGATCTCGTTGATCCGGTACTTCTTCTTGCCCTCGGGCGCCTCAAAGGTGATTTCCTCGCCCTTGGCGTGCCCGAAGAGGGCGGTGCCCATCGGCGATTCGTTGCTCACGAGGTCGCGAGTTGGGTCTGCCTCGATGCTGCTCACGATCCGCACGTCGAATACGTCGTCGAATTGGGTGTCCTCGACGGTGACCAACGATCCGATACCGACGCGATCGGTCGGAATGAGAGCCTCGTCGAGAATCTGCGCGTTCCCGAAGATCGTCTTGAGCTCGCCGATCCGGTTTTCCACCATCGCCTGCTCGAACTTGACCTCGTCCAGCTCGCTGTTGTCCTCGCTGAACTCGCCGTGTTGCTGGCTTTCGCGGATTCGATCCGCGATTTCGGGCCGCTTCACCGTGGTGAGGTGCTCGAGCTCCTGCTGGAGCGCCCGATAGCCGCCCGGCGTTAAGAGAATGCCGGTCTGCGGCTCGTGGATGAGTTCAGCTTCGTTCATGGTGTCCTGCTCTTCTTCCCGGTAGGGCTCGGCATTATAGCCGCAAAGCCTTAAGAGACGTACGAGATAACGGCGGCATTTGTTTGTGGGTTTAGGACGAATGTGGGTTCCGCCCTTCGATGAACTTTGCGGAGTCCGTACTCCGTCCGAACGTCAACCGCGGCGCTCCGCTGGTAAGTTGAAAATCTGATGCGCCTCGCTGCCGTCCTGTTCGCCGCCGTTTTGACTACTCTCGCGTCGGCGCAGTCCTCCGGCTCCCTGTTTCGCTCCGAACGCCCCGATCTCACCGTCGTCGTCCGCAAGCACGCGATCGGGCCCGACTTGGTGGAAGTCACCGCTCAAGACGCCAAGTACCCTCCCGAGCTCTTGGAGGAGCAGGTGAACCGTCTGGCGCAGGAACTGCAGACCACGCCGACCGGCCTCCGGATCTTCGTTCACGAGATCGACCCCAAAAACCCGTCCTTGAAGTTCCTCCGCGCCACGTTCTCGGTCCCTGGCCTCATCGACCGGACCGAGGGCACGCTTCGCGTTGGAGCCATCGCACGCGCTTTCGCCCACAAAGGCGGCGAGCGGAGCGATGTCCTGATGGTGCAGTTCGCCGGCGAGCAGCCGAGCAAGAAGACCGTCAGTCGATTCGAGCCGAAGGACGGCACCGTCGCCATCCAGGGCACCTTCGAATCTCCGACCCACGGCGTCGAGTACCGGGTGAAAATTGGGACCGACGATCCCAATAAGATCAACGTGCCCGACCGTGGGCCGGGAACGGCTCCGGCCAAGGCTCCGCCGAAGCCCGTCGCCACGGTCGATTGGACCCTCATCGCCTTGCTCGTCGTTGCCGCCCTCGCAATGGGGGCGTTGGTATACTCGCTGCTGCTTCGAGCCCGGCCTAAGACCGGGCAGCGGCCCCGCTGAAGGAGAATCCCCGCTTCATGTTCTCGCTCGACTCCCTCAACATGCTCCAGCTCATCGAGATGTGCGCGGACCTGGACGGCTCTGACCTCATGGTCAAGGCCGATCAGGTGCCGATGATGAAGAAGTACAACTCGGTCAAGCCGCTTCACCCAGACATCCCGGTCGTCGACGCCGCGACGATCAAGCGGATGCTCTACGACATGATGAACGAGCGGCAGAAGCGCATCTTCGAGGAGACCTTCGAGATGGACATCGGCTTCACGGTCAAGGGCAAGTGCCGCGTCCGCTGCAACATCTACATGCAGCGCGGCACGCTTGCCACCGTAAGCCGCGTCGTGCCGCTCCGCATCAAGCAGCTCGAGGAGCTGGGCCTCCCGCCCATCCTCGGCGAGCTCACGAAGCACAAGACCGGCCTCATCCTCGTCACGGGCCCCACGGGTTCCGGTAAGACGACGACGCTCGCCGCGATGCTGGACCTCATCAACCAGCAGCGCGAGGCGCACATCGTCACGATCGAGGACCCGATCGAGTTCGTCCACCCGGACAAGATGGCGTACGTGAGCCAGCGCGAAGTCGGCATCGACACGCTGGACTTCCAGCCGGCCCTGCGCGCCGCGCTCCGCGAAGCACCGGACGTGATCCTCGTCGGTGAGATGCGCGACGTCACGACCATGGGCATCTCGCTCCAGGCGGGTGAAACGGGCCACCTCGTCTTCTCCACGGTCCACACGGCCAGCGCCTACGAGACCATGGACCGAATCATCAACATGTTCCCGCCGCATGAGAAGATGTACATGTGCCAGCGCATGGCGGGCTCGCTGCGGGCGATCATCGCGCAGAAGCTCATTCCCCGAGCGGACGGCGAGGGCCGCGTCGTTGCCAACGAGATCCTCATCTGCACCCCGACCGTCACGAAGAAAATCGAGGACGGCCACTTCAGCGACCTGTACCAGCTAATGAACGAGGGCAACTTCTGGGGCATGCAGACGATGAACCAGAGCCTTGCCCGGTACGTGAAGGCGGGCGTGATCACCGAGGAAGTCGCGCTGCGGCACGCGGGTGTCGCCTCCGAGTTGAAGCAGATGCTCCGCCGGTAGGCGAGTTCTCTGGGAACAATGCCCCGGACCCAAGCGGTCCGGGGTGTTTTTGATGTTGCATTGAGAGTGAGAACAAGGAGACCTCTCGAACTAGCATGGCCGTGACGATTGACGCTTTACTCCAAGCCCTCGTGGAGTCGGACGCCAGCGACCTGCATCTGAAAGCGGGACAGGCCCCGCTGATGCGGATCCGCGGCGAACTCCGGCGCTTCGAGGAGTTCCGCATGACTCCCGAAGAGCACACCCAGATGCTCTACGGGCTGCTGAACGACGAGCGACGAGAGCGGCTCGAGGAGTTCAAGGAGGTCGATCTCTCCTACAACCTGCCGGGAGTGTCGCGCTTCCGCGTCAACATGTTCTGGCAGCGGGGAAATGTAGGCGCCGTCTTCCGCGTCATCCCCTTCAAGATTCGCACGATCGATGAGCTGGGCATGCCGCAGATCTGCAAGCGGATCGCCATGCTCCCTCGCGGTCTCATCCTCGTGACCGGCCCCACGGGCTCCGGAAAGAGCACTTCGCTCGCGTCGATGATCGATCACGTGAACACGAACAAGAGGGCGCACGTGATGACGGTCGAAGACCCCATCGAGTACGTGCACCAGGACAAGACTTCGATCATCAATCAGCGTGAGCTGGCGACGGACACCCACTCTTTTGCCGAGGCGCTCAAGCACGTGATGCGGCAGAACCCCGACGTCATCCTCGTGGGTGAGATGCGCGACTTGGAGACGATCCAGTTGGCGATCACCGCCGCGGAGACGGGACACCTCGTGATGTCCACCCTCCACACCGTTGATGCCGCCCAGACAATCGATCGAATCGTAGACGTGTTCAACCCCGAGCAGCAGTCTCAAATCCGGACGCAGCTCTCCGTAACCTTGCAGGCGGTCATCTCGCAGACGCTGTTGCCCACGACCGACGGCAAGGGCCGAGTGGCCGCGTATGAAGTCATGACCGCGACGCCATCGATTCGTACCCTCATCCGAGAAGGCAAGACGCACCAGCTCTACCTGGACATCCAGACGGGAGCCGACCTCGGGATGCAGACGCTGGATGGCTGTCTCCTGGGGTTGCTCAAGCAGGGAAGGATCGACTACGAGCACGCCCTCGCGAAGTGCTCCAACGCGCTGGACTTCCAGCGCCGAGCGGCGAACGCCGGACTCGTGGAGGTGCCTGCGAATGCAGTCCGTTGAGTTCTTCCTGCGCCGATGCGTCGAGATCGACGGCTCGGACGTCCACTTCAAGACCGACACCGGCAAGGTGTACATCCGCGTCCACGGCGATCTCGTCGAAGTCGAGGCGCCGCCTTTCGGCCACGACGAGTTCAAGGCTGCCCTCTTCAATCTCCTGAAGCCGGTTCAGGTGGCGCGATTCGAGAAGCACCTCGAACTCGACTTTGCCGTCGAAGTGCCGGGAATCTCCCGGTTCCGCGGCAACGTCTACCAGCAGCGGAATCACGTCCAGGCGGCGTTCCGAGTGATCCCGTACGAGATCCAGACGATGGAGGACCTGCACCTCCCGCCGGCTTGCTACGACTTCATCGAGCGGCCGCGTGGACTGGTCCTCGTCACGGGGCCGGCGGGATCGGGTAAGTCGACGACGCTGGCGGCGATGCTCGATCGCATCAACAAGACGCAGCCGGCGCACATCGTCACCGTTGAAGATCCGATCGAGTTCGTCCACGAGGAGCAGATGGCGCTGATCAATCAGCGCGAACTCGACGTCGACACGCTCTCGTTCGCGAACGCGCTGAAGTACGTACTTCGCCAAGACCCGGACGTGATCCTCGTCGGTGAGATGCGGGACTTGGAGACGATCCATCTCGCGATCACGGCGGCGGAGACGGGCCACCTCGTCTTCGGCACGCTGCACACCGTCGACGCCATCCAGACGGTCGACCGCATCGTCGACGTCTTCCCGATTCACTCGCAGCAGCAGATCCGGATGCAGTTGAGCGTCAACCTGGTCGGCGTCGTCTCCCAAACCTTGGTGAAGCGAAAGGACGGTCGCGGTCGCATCGCCGCGCACGAGGTGATGGTCGCCAGCTCCGCGGTGCGGAACCTGATCCGGGAGAACAAGACGTACCAGATCGGATCGCTCATCCAAACCGGGGCCCGGCAGAAGATGATCACGCTCGATCAGGCGCTCGCGAACCTCGTCGAACGGGGCCTCGTTTCGCCGGACGACGCGCGACAACGTTCGAAGGATCCGCATGAGTTCCAGCGCCTCATGGCGCTCGACTCCGCGAACCGGATGGGCGTTGCGGCGGCAACGGCTCCGGCGGCGACCGAGCCGGCGGCTACGCCCCCGACGGCCCCGGTTCCTCCCCGAGTTCCTGGGATGGCGCCGCCTCCCGGCACCAACGGCCAACCCTCGGCTCCACCTCCCCCGCAGCCTTCGGGACCGGTCCGGGGCCAGCCGAATCGACCTTCGTTCCGGCGGGATTAGGTTTGCGGATCGATCCCGCCCTCTTTCAAGAGAACGAACGAACCGCCCCGGAGTCCGACGGTCGGCAGTATGCCGACGTCGGCACGCTCGATTGCGAGGCCGGCGGGCGGCTCGAGGCCGTTACGGTCGCCTACGAGACATGGGGCGAACTCAACGCCGATCGCTCCAACGCGATTATGGTTTGCCACGCTCTTAGCGGGGACAGCCACGCGATCGGGTGGTGGAGCCGTCTCATCGGGCCGGGGAAGGCGATCGACACCGACCGCTACTTCGTGATCGGCACGAATGCGCTGGGGGGCTGCCAGGGCACCACGGGACCGGCATGCCCACACCCGTCGGACGGCCGACCCTTTGGAAGCCGATTCCCGATCGTCACCGTGCGCGACATGGTCGAGGTGCAAGTCCGATTACTGGACGTATTGGGAATCGAAACCCTCCACGCCGTTGCGGGCGGCAGCATGGGGGGGATGCAGGCGCTTCAGTGGACCGTCCAAGCCCCTGGGCGCGTCCGAAAGGCGTTCGTCACGGCAAGCACTCCTGCCCACAGCGCGATGCAGATCGGCTTCAACGAAGCAGGCCGTCAAGCGATCATGCGCGATCCCAAGTGGAACGGCGGGGACTACCCACTGGACGACGGCCCGAGTAACGGACTTAGCGTCGCAAGAATGATCGGACACCTGAGCTTTCTCAGCGAGCAGGCGTTCGAGCAGAAGTTTGGGCGCCGGCTTCAGGGGAAAGACCGTTTCGATTATCGGATGGGGGTCGAGTTCCAGGTCGAGAGCTACCTGAGCTACCAAGGCGACAAGTTCACCCACCGATTCGATGCGAACAGCCTGCTCGTGCTGACTCGTGCGATCGACTACTTCGAACTGACCAGCTTGGAGCCGAGTCAGAGCGAGTACCTGTTCGTCAGCTACTCGACCGATTGGCTGTATCCGACTCACCAGAGTGAGCGACTCGAGCGAATGGCGCACGAAGCCGGGTGCCGCGCGAAGCGGGTCGAAATCGACTTGCCATATGGTCACGACGCGTTTCTTCTCGACGGCGAACAGCAGGGCGTTCTCGTGCGCGACTTTCTGAACTCATGACCCCCGAAGCCGAGCCTCCATCGCACTCTCAGCGGTTCATCGTTCTCGATGGCCGGCTCGCGGTCGGACGCCTTGCCCCCGGTTCGCCGGTTCCCACCCCTCCGGTGAGCGCCCAGTTTTGGAACTTGGCCATCACCCCGGACGAGATCTCCATCGTCTGCGACGAGGCGAGCCTGCCGCGCTGCGACGAGTCGGAGCGGGCGTGGCGCGGCATCAAGGTTCTCGGACCCCTCGACTTCTCGCTCCAGGGAGTGTTGGCGAGCCTTGTGAACCCCCTGGCGGAGATGGCACTCGGGGTCTTCGTGGTCTCCACTTACGACACCGACTACATCCTGGTGAAGGAATTCGACCTCCCGGCCGCCATTCGGGCGCTCACCTCGGCGGGGCACGAGCACGTTTCGCCTTCGTAGCGTTATGATGGGCGCGTGAAAAGGCTGCCCACTCTCCTTGCCGTCGCCGCTTTGGCCGCTGTCTGCGCCGCTGACGAGGCAGGAGCGGTCCGCGCCTTCGACCGGGCGAAGAGAACGGAACCCGAGCTGATCGCTTTTCTCAAGCGCATGCCGAAAGGGGGTGATCTCCACAACCACGTTTCGGGTGCCGTTTATGCCGACTTCATGCTCGACGCCGCCGTCCGAAAGGGACTCTTCTTCGACCCGGCCAGCGGCACGTTCACTTCGGACAGCACCAAGATTCCCGCCCAGCGTGTGCTGAGCGACAACAACCTGCTGTACCAGTTCCTGAACGGCGTGAGCATGCGCGGATGGAAGGGCGGCGGGCAGAGCGGTCACGACCACTTCTTCGCGACGTTCGGGTTGTTCGGCGACGCGCTCGGGTCGATCGACCCCGTGGACGCCCTCGCAGAGGTCATCGGGCGTGCTCAAGCACAGAACGTCCAGTACATGGAGCTGATGACGGGGGTGACGCCGGGAGCGGCGAGTAGCGAATACTTCGCCTCCGTGCCTGACAGCACCGACATGGCAAAGGCGCTCGAGGCTCTGCGGCCGCGACTTCAGAAGCTGCTGGCGGCTTCCAAGCCGTTCCTCGACCAACGAGGCCAGGCGATCGCCGACCGTCTCCGCCTTCGCGAGCCGGTAACGAGCACGGCCAACCCGATCACCGTCCGATACATCTGGTCTTGCAATCGGCTCTCGTCCAACGACCAGTTCTTCGCGCAGGCCGCGGCCGGTCTGTTCCTCGCTGCCAACGATCCCCGCGTGGCGGGAGTGAACATGGTGGCGCCGGAGGACCATCCGAACTCGCGCGTCAACTTCGAGCGGCAGATGCAGATGCTCGACTTCTTGTGGCGCGAACTGGGGAAGCCGAACCTCACGTTGCACGGGGGCGAGCTCTCGCTTCCGATCTCGCCCGTCGAGTCGATGCGCAACCGGATCCGCCGCATGATTGAGATGGGTCACGCGCGCCGAATCGGCCACGGGGTTTCGATCGCGTGGGAGGACGACCTACCGGGTCTCCTGAAGAAGATGAAGGACGAGGGGATCGCGGTGGAGATCTGCCTCACGTCGAACATGGCGATCCTCGGCGTCGAGGGCGATCGGCACCCGTTGCGGCTGTATCGGGAGGCGGGCGTTCCCGTCTTCCTGAACACCGACGACGAGGGGGTGAGCCGGAGCAACCTGACGATGGAGTGGGTTCGCGGAGTGCGCGACCAGAAGCTCGGCTACAAGGACCTGAAGGAGATGGCGCGAAACGTGGTCGAGTACTCGTTCTTAACGGGCCAGAGCCTCTACGAGCGGCGCAACTACGGCAAGCTGGCCAACGCGTTCAAGGACTGCCGCCGTCCGGAGTGGAAGCCAAGCGCGGAAGCCGAGAGGCTGCTCGCCCAGTCGGAGAAAATGCGCGTCCAGCTGAGGCTGGAGCGCGCATTCGTGGAGTTTGAGAATCGGTTCTAGGTTGGCTTTGGATGGCACGGTCACTGGGGGAGGCAAGCGCCCTCTCCCCAGTGATCCCGTGACCTAATAGCCTACTGCTTCGGCGTCTCGAACCCGTACGTCTTGCCCTTCTGCGTCGCCGGCACGCCCTCGGTCATCCAGACGGGGGCCGGCGCTCCCTTCAAGTAGTGGTCGAAGAACTGCGCCATGCGCACGGACCAGTCCTTTCGGTTCTTGCGCTCGATGAGGTTGTGGTCCTCGCCGTTGTAGACGACCATCCAGGACGGCTTGCCGAGGCGGCGGAGACCGGCGAACAGCTCGACACCCTGAGTGAACGGCACCGCGCCGTCCTTGTCGTTGTGCATCATCAGCAACGGCGTCTTCACCTTGTCTAGGAAGAAGAGCGGCGAGTTCTCGAGGTAGCGCAGCGGCTTGTCCCACGGCGTGCCGTCGATGCGGCTCTGCCCCTTCTCGTACTGCATCTGCCGCACGAGGCCGGTGCCGTAGCGGATACCGCCGTACGCCGAGAACATGTTGCTGACCGCGGCGCCGGAGCAGGCGGCAGCGAACATGTTCGTCTCGGTCACCATGTAGGCGACCTGGTAGCCGCCCCAGCTCTGGCCCTGGATGCCGAGCCGCTTGGGATCGACGTAGCCGCGGCCGAGGATGCTCTGGACGCCCGGCATGATGGCCGACATGGCGCTCTCGCCCGGGTAGCCCGTCTTGTAGGGAATGTCCGGCACGAAGATGAGGTAGCCGTTGCTGACGAAGTACGGGATGTTCACCGTGGAGGCGCTGGGCGCCGGCGAGCGGTAGCCGTGGAGGGTGTCCGCGGATCGCTCGTAGAAGTAGGTGATCATCGGGTACGTCTTTCCGTAGTCGAAGTCCTCCGGCTTGTAGAGGATCCCCTGTAGCTTCTCTCCCTCGTTGGAAGTCCAAGTCACCAGCTCCGCGGTGCCCCAGTTGTACTGAGCCTGCTGCGGGTTGGCGTTTGTGACCTTCTGGGCTCCGGTGAAGTCGCTCTTCGCGAGCCAGACGTCCGGGTACTCCACGAACGAGCCGCGGGTGTAGGTGATCACGTCGCCCTTCTTCGCTTTCGCCAGGCCGCCGAACTGCTTGTCCTCCATCACGATCTTCGTGGGGGAGCCATTGGCCGGCAGGCTATAGAAGCCGGTCGCACGCGTGTTCTGGTCGGCAGCGCTGAGGAGCAGGCCCTTGCTCGGGTCCTGGTACTCCGTTTCCCCATCGAGGTCGACCACACGGAGGCGAACGCCCCAGTTGCGGCCATATCCCTTGGTGAGATTGCGCGGCGCGGTCGTGCCCGAGGGATCGAGCGCCCAGGCGTCGAAGCTGTCGTACACGATGACGGCCGAGTCGTTCGGCAGCCACTCGCTGGTGCCGTACGGGCTCGGCGCGCCGGGGGTGTCCTCAAGCTCGTTGAAGACCGGCGTCGGCAGCGTGAGGTTACGACGGGTACCCGTCGCCGGGTCGATGGCGAAGTAGGTCTTCGCCGGCTGGTCATAGCCGAGCACGTGCTTGCCTTGCGGAGAGACCGTCAGGAAGCCGTCGAGCTTCTCGACCACGCGCTTCGGCTGGCCGGTGTTCACGTCGACCAGGAAGTAGTCGGTGTAGCCGGTGTCCCAGGAGACGAGCTGGCGGTAGGGAAGGCTGCTGGAGCCGATGCCCAGGTCGCCGTCTCCCTTCACGCTCACCGTCACGTTCGGCATTTCGGGCGTCTCGAGCTGTACGATCTTCTTGGAGCCGAGGTGATAGACGGCGTCGTAGGTGCGTCGCTGCTCGGCGGCCGCTCCCAAGAGCTGCGCGGGCTGGATGGACGGATCCTTCCAGTTCCATACATCGACGCTGACCTTCTCGTCGTCGGGCGTCTCGTCCTTCTTCTCCTCGACGCGCGGAGCGGTGGGGAAGAACAGGCGGCCACCCTTTTCGCTGAACCGAACGGCACCGTTCTCGCTCACCCACCAATCGCTCCGCATTCCGGCCGTGCCGGGCTTCGCCACGAGAGTTAGCGACTGGTCCGCAGGGCTGAACAGGTAGACGCTCAGCGGATACTTCTTGGGATTCTTTGGGTCTTCCTTCTCTGGGCGCGGCTCGTCCTTGTCGGTCGCGAAGGCGATCGCCTTCGTCGCGTCCGAGATCGCCAGCTTGGAGTACTTGCCCTTGGCCGCCACCACGGTCTTCTTGGTGCCCTTGGTCAAATCGAAGAGCACAACGCCGTGGGCCTTCTCGTCCTTGGGGGTCACGGTGTAAGCCACGACGGTGCCGTCCTTACTGACCACGAGGTCGCCGACGTTCTCGATCCGCTCCTCTTTGCCACTCCCAAGTTGCCGGACCACGTAGGTGACGCCGGCCGGCTTCTCCGCTGGCTGACCCGCCTTAGGCGGTTCCGCCTTCGGGGGCTCCGGCCGGTAGACGATCCAGCCGCTGTCCTCGCGAGGGACGTTCACGCTCGTCACACGCTCGAGCTTCGTCTGCTCGCCGCTCTCGAGGTTTACGATCACCACGTCGCCCTTCGGCATGTCCTCGGGCTTCGCCTTGGCACGGCGGGCCTTCCGGGTCTCGGCGAAGGCCGGCGCAACGGTGACGATCGCGTACTTTCCGTCGCGGCTGAACTGAACGTTGGAGCCACGCTCCAGGCGAACGATCTTCTCGCTCCCGGTGGCGCGGATCTCAGTGACCGCGTCTCCTTCCTGGGGAGCGATCACGTAGGCGACGTAGCGACCATCTTCGGTGAGGGTCGTGCCCCGGACGGAGCGCCATGAGTCGTAGACCGAGTGGTCGAGGGGCTTCTTCGAGGGCTTCGGCCCTTGGGCGACCGCGGAGAGCGGCGCCACCGCCAGCAGGGCGGGAATGATGGATCGCAGTACCGGCTTCATTTGGGATTACCGTGCAGGGGCAGCTTCTGCGCGGCCCCTACGTTCTTTCGAGCGTACATGAAAACGCCCTCCTCCAGCGAGAACGCCGGAGGAGGGCAAAGGATCAGTCGTTGTGAGGAACGGTGCCCCAGCCGCAGCCGAAGCCGTGCTGGTGACCGTCCACACCGCGACCGAACGTGAACGTCGGCGCGGCCGAAGCCGCCTGGGCGCTGAACTTGCCGTTCATGATGCGGCCGATGTCCATGCGGACGGCTGCCAGGTGAGCTCGCGTCGACTCATCCTTCGTCTTGGGCAACGCCGCGTCGATCTGCTTCGCCACGCGCTGAAGGTTCGCAACCGCGAAGGCCTTCGAGTCGGTCTGGCTCGGCGTCGCCGCGTTCACCTTGGTGTCCAGCACCCGCAGGTAGGCGCGCTGGAGCGAGCGCTGCGGGAGGCTGATCACCGGCTGAGCGGTGGAGAGCGGGGCGAACACGCCACCGGTCACGTCCTTGAACAGCGTGGACACCGTGTAGGCGTCCTTGCCGAGCTGGGCCTCCTGGTCCGTGAGGCGCTGCAGACGGCCCTCCTGGAAGAGGGCATTCAGGATCGTGTACTGCTGGGCTCCGATCTCGCTCGTCTGCCCCGTCGCCTGGATGCGGTTGAGCAGCGCGGGTGCGTAGAGCGCCTGCGACGGCACGAGACCTTCCTTGACAAGGAACATCACGGCCTCGCGCTGCTTGGCCGCGGGCACCGGTCGATACACGTCGCCACCGCGACCGGCGTGCCAGTCGGTGCCGACCACGCCACCGACCTGCTTGGTCACGTGGCGCAGCTCGAGCGTGCGCTGGAACATGATACGATTGCGGGTCTCGGCCAGGAGCGAGTAGTCCTCGCCGAGCTTTGTCGTTCCCGTGAGCAGGTTCTTGGAAGCGATCCGATCGAGGTTCTTCAGGCCGAGGCGGGTCGCAGCGACGGCGTCGCTGCCGATGTCCTCGTTCTGGGCCGCGGCGTCGATCGAGTCTTGCTCCGGCCAATAGCGCAGACGCGGGTCCGTCACCTGGCGAGCGAGCCACGTGTCGAGGATGCGCTCCTCGGCTTCGGGCGTCGCAGCGCCGGGAATCGGCTTGTAGCCCCACTCGATCGCGAACTTGTCGTACGGACCGATCTTGCCGATGAGCTGCTTCACGCCGTCGCCGGGCTGGGCGACGTAGTTGAAGCGCGAGTAGTCCATGATGGAGGCGCTCACGCCGTTCTCGTCGGTGAACTTCGGATCGCGGAGTTGCTCCACGGTGTAGTGCGAGCTCGCCTTCCAGTTGTGGAACAGACCGAGCGCATGGCCCATCTCGTGGGCAACGACGTACCGGATGAGCTCACCCTGGAGATCGTCCGGCAGCGGCAGCCGCGACGCACGGGGGTCGGCCGCGCCGGACTGCACGTAGTACCAACCGGCGGCCAGCTTCATCACGTCGTGGAAGACGACCATGCGCGAAGAGATCGTCTGGCCGCTTCGCGGGTCGACGGTCGGGCCAGCGAAGGCGTTCTCAACGGGCTGCGGGGACCAACGGACGACGCTGAAGCGCGAGTCCTCTGGACTCCAGTCGGGGTCTTCCTTGACGCTCGGAGCGTCCTTGACCACGATGGCGTTCTTGAACCCGGCCTGCTCGAAGGCGACGTTCCAGTCCTCCAGACCCTTGCGGACCCAGGAGCGCCACTTCGTCGGCACCTCGCGGCTGATGTACCAAGTGATCGGCTGGACCGGCTCGGAGATCGCCGCGTTGGGATCCTTCTTCTCGAGGTGGAAGCGCGTGATGTAGGCGCGGTCCTCTCGGCGATTCTTGTCGCTGCCGAGGGTGGAGAAGCCAACCGGGAAGAAGCCGATGCGGCTGTCCCAGAGGCGGCCTTTCACCGGCTTCTCCGGAAGTGCGACCATCGAGTAGCGAACCTGCGAGGTGCTCGCACCGCCCGCGCCGGTGAAGGTCTGCGTGCTCGTCACGACGACGTTCTCGGGGAACGACTTGACCTTCTCGATGTACGATCGGTCGGAGAGCGGGATCACTCCGGGGCTCGGGCGCGGCTGACCGATGTCCGCCGGGTTGCCGAGGAAGAGCGACGTCACGTCGAGGACGACGCTGCTGTCCGGACCCTCGGCCTGCACTGGCAGGGAGGCGAGAAGGGTCTCCAGCGTGTTGTCCGAGATGTTCGTCCGAGTCCCTTCGTCGTCGGATTCGGATCGGAGGCCGTAATCGACGGCTCGGATGTAGACGCGGTTGCCGCGCCGCGCGAAGCGCACCACGGACTCGCCCGACGGCATGCCGGCGGCACCGTCGCCGGAGCCTGCCTTGGCGATGGTCGCGGTCCAAAGGATGTCTCGCTCCAGCGCCTTGGCCGGAATCTCAAAGAGCACCTTGTCGTCGATCTGGTGGACCTTGAAGAAACCCTCCTGCGTCACGGCTTCCTTGGTGACCACGTCGGCATACGGACGAGGCTGTCCCGGACGGGGAGTCTGTGCCGGAGGCGTGGGGCGCGTCTGGCCGGCCGGAGGCGTTTGCGGCGTGGCGGGAGGCGGCGTCTGGGCGGCTGCGAGGGTCAGCGTCAAAGGCAGAATCGCTGAAAGCGCGAGGGAGCGGAAGGAATTATTCATAGGCAGGCGAAACGCCTGGACGCGCTACGCGTCTAAGGCGCCTTTCGGTTCCCGTTCGCGCGCAAGCGCGCAACGTAGGTGTTCCTACGCCAAGAGGGCGCGAGAGTTCATTCTCGCGCCCCTCTATCTTCTACGTGACCCCTGCGTTAGTGCTTGTGTTGTAGCTCCTGCGGCACCCGCGCCGCGTGGCTCCAGCAAGCCTTGTTCTTCTTCGCTGCGTCGCTGATGAAGAAGAAGTCGAAGAACGACATCCCTCCACCCTGCGACTCGCTGAATTTGCCGGCGAGGATCTTCTCGATGTCCTTTCGGCTCTCGCGAAGGTGGATCGCGGTCATGCGATCGGCCGCTCTCGGCACGCTGGCGTCGATCCGCTTCGCGAGGCTGCGCAGCGTCTCCTTTGCCAGCGGCTTGAGGTCGGTCTTCGACGCCGAGGCGCCGTTGATCTTGCCGTCGATCGTCTTCAGGTACTCGCGCTGCAGGGAGCGGCGGTAGGCGTCGACGCGCGGCTTCGGCTCGCTGAGCTCACGCCAGAAGCCGGAGGTGACGTCGGTAACCAACGCCTCCACCGGATAGGCGTCCTTTCCGTGCCGCGACTCGAAGTCGGCGAGGCGGCGCACCCGACCCTCGCTGAGCAGGCTGCTCAGGAGCATGCGGGGAATCGCCACCGACTGGTCGAGCACGCCGTCCGGCTGGATCTTGTTGATGAGCGCCGGATCGTACAGGCCCGCCGGTCGATCGATTCCCTTGGTCATCAGGAACGCCACGGCGCGTCGCTGCTCGTCCTTGGAGATCGGCTTGAAGACGTCTCCACCGCGACCCGCGTGGTAGTCCGTCTCGACAACGCCGCCAACGAGCGCGGCGACGTGCATGAGCTCCGTCATCCGCTGGCCGATCAGCTCGCCGCGAAGCGCGCGGAGTCGATCGTAGTCCTCGCCGAACTTGGTGCCGGCGGTCATCAGGTGCTCCTTGCCGATCCGATCCAGGTTCAGCAAGCCGAGCCGCGTCGACTCGAGTCGATCTGCGCCGCCGATGTCCTCGGTCTGCGTGCTCGGATCCTGGAAGTACCGGTAGTTGCCGAACCGTAGTCTTGGATCGCTCACCTGCCGGGCGAGGATCTGGTCCAGCTGACGCTTCTCGTCATCCGGACTCTTGACGCCCGCGATCGGCTTGTAACCGTACTCGATGGCGAACTTGTCGTACGGACCGACCATGCCGATGGTGCGCGTCACTCCATCGCCGGGCTGGGCGACGTAGTTGAAGCGCGAGTAGTCCATGATCGAGGCGCTCACGCCGTTCTCGGCAGTGAACTTCGGGTCGCGGAGCTGCTTCGGCGTGTACCAGTGGCTCGCCTTCATGTTGTGCTCGAGGCCGAGTGTGTGCCCGACTTCGTGCGCGGAGACGTACCGGATGAGCTCGCCCATCAGCTCGTCGCTGTACGGGAACTTGCGGGCGCGGGGGTCGATCGCCGCCACCTGCGAGAAGTACCAGTTCTCGTTGAGCTCGGTGATGTTGTTCCAGAAGATGATGTGGGCCGAGAGGGTCTCGCCGCTTCGCGGGTCTTGGATCGATGGCCCCATCGCGTTGGCGATGGGCGACGGCGCCCATCGAATCACGGAGTAGCGGGCGTCTTCCGGATCCCAATCCGGGTCCTGCTCCTTCGTCGGCGCGTCCTTGCAGATGATTGCGTTCTTGAACCCGGCCTGCTCGAAGGCGACGTTCCAGTCCTCGACGCCCTGCTTTAGGTAGGGGCGCCACTTCATCGGCACCTCGCGAGCGAGATAGAACACGATCGGTTGAATCGGCTCGGAGATGGCCGCGTTCGGATCCTTCTTCTCGAGTCGGAAGCGAGTGATGTACTCGCGCTTCGTGACCTTGTTCTCGGGCCGGCCGTACTCATCGAAGCCGACGGTGAAGTAGCCGATCCGCGAGTCCTTCAGGCGGCCGACCATCGGCTTGTCGGGCAGGGCGCAGATGCTGTAGTGCACCGTTGCCGAGGCGGCGCTGGCGCTAGGCTGGGGAGCGAACGGGTTGAAGCCGCCTCCGCCGCCCTGGAACGTCAGGAAGGATCGGGTCTCGATGTTCTTGGGGAACGCCTTGACGCGATCGATGTAGGACCGATTCGCGTCCACGCCCCCGCCGCCGAGGGCGCTCTTGACCGCGAAGTCCTGTGGGTCGCTGGTGAAGAGCGACGTCACCTCGATGACGGGCGCCTTCTCGCCGCCCTCGGTCATCACGTCGAACGCCATGAGCACGGGTTCGACGGAGTTCATCTGGAGGCCGAGCTTCGTGCCGTCGTCGCTCCGCTCGTCGGCTCGCATCGCGAAGTCGACGTTGCGCAGGTAGACCTTGTTGCCGCGGCGGGTGAACCGCACGACGCGGGTGCCCATTCCGGTGCCGGGATAACCCAGATTCTGCGGAAGTTCGGCGATCTCGGTCTGCCAAAGCAGCTCGCGTCCGAGCATGGCATTCGGAATCTCGAAGAACACCTTGTCGTCGATGCGGTGCACCTTGAAGAGGCCGGTTTGGCTGACGGCCTCCTTGGTGATGATCTCGGCGTACGGCTTGAGTGCGCCTGGCTTCTGCTCGGCGGCGGGGGTGGGGTTTGCGGGCGGGGTCGCCGGGGTTTGTGGCACGGCGGGGGCCTGCGCCCAGAGACTGGCGAAACAAGAAGAAAGTGCCGCGAGGGCAATCGTGCGCGTGAGGATGGTCATGTTCCTTGGCTCGACCGTCATTGTGCGTCAGTGCGGTGCGATCGAATCGAAGACGTTGGTTAAGGGCAAGAACGTTGCGCGCTAGGCGAGGCAAGGCATCGAAAGTTGCCGCTCGCTCAGCCACTCGCAGCCGTCCGACGTGACTCGCACCATCTCCTCGATGCCGATGTATCCACGCCCAGGCAAGGTCACTCCCAACTCGAGGGTGTAGACCTCGTCTTCCTGGACCGCTTGGAGCGGCGAATTGCCGTACCTCTCCCAGCGAGGACCGAGCAGAGTGCCGCCGTCGTGCGCCTTGCGACCGACCTGGTGCCCGACGGCGTGGAGGTACTCGGGATATCCGTGGGCAACGATGGCCGAGCGTGCCGCCTCGTCCACCGTCCACCCCGGCTGGCCGGGCCGGAGGGCCTCCGCAGCCGCCGTGATGGCTGCGTTCACGGCGTCCATCCCTGCCTGGACATCCTCAGGAACGGCGGTGCCGACGTACCAGCAGCGCTGGATGTCAGAGGAGTAGCCGTCCTTTGTAATTCCGAGATCGACGTGGAAGACGTGCCCCTCTTCGATCTTGATCTCCGCGGACGGGATGCCGTGACCGATCATGGAGTTTGGGCCGGAGTTGACGATCGGGTCGCCGGCTGGATCCCACGAGAAGCTCATGCCGCGCTCCTTCACCAACGCGTGGACGTGATCGTAAACCTCCCGCTCGCTCCGGCCGAATCTGGCGAAAGCGGCGATGTCCGCGAACAGCCGGTCGGTTTCCTGAATCGCTTCTCTCATCCGCCGGATCTCCTCCGGCGTCTTCCGGCCACGGAGGGCGAGGACGACGGGCTCGGCAGAGACGAGTTGGCGGTCAGGGAGCATGCCCTCCAGAAGCCGGTACATGCCGTGCGTCAGGCCATCCGCCTTGTCGTCGCTCTCGCTGAAGTTGAGCCCGACCCGTGCGCCTGCGGGAATGGCCGCCGTGAGCGGCTCGCGGATCGACTGCACATACGGCACGACATCGTCCCAGTCGCCACTCGCCGCCAAAGGATCCGCATCGTAGTTGCCGACAATCGCAACCTTCCGCCCGTCCCGGTAGACGATTAGGGCGCTCTGCCAGGTGAGCCCTCCCTCTAAGATCAGAGGAAGCACTGGATCTCCGCCCTCCGCCGTCTCGCGAACGAAGGTCATCCAGACGTCGAGGTCGGTGGCCGCGACGAGTGCGGCGGCTTGAGCGAGCTTCTCGCGAGTGAGGGAGGCCATGTCCGACTTTACACGCATGCCCTCCGCGGAGTAGCGTAGCGGCAGATGAACCGGAGCCTCCTCCTTGCCCTGCTCGCCGCCTTTGCGGTGAGCGCCCCCGCTCAAACCAAGCGGACACTCAAGCCTGACGAGTACAAGCAGTGGGAGACCGTCGTCGCCCCTGCGATCTCCAACGACGGCCGTTGGGTCAGCTACGTGGTCTCTCTCGTCGACGGCGACCCCCGTCTGATCGTGCGGAACAGCGACACGCCCCAACTCAAGACGTACCCGGCGGCGGGCGCGGCCCAGTTCTCCGACGACAGCAAGTGGTCCGCGTTTCTGATAAGCCCACCGAAGGCGGTGGCGGACAAGATGCGCGAGGAGAAGAAGCCGGTTCAGACGAAGCTCGGGCTCTTGAACCTTGAGGCGGGGCAGGAGCAGATCTTCGACGACGTGCAGAGCTTCCGATTCCTCAAGGGGAGCCGGTACTTGCTCGCGCACCGGTATCGCGGGCCCGGCAAGACCGAGGGTGGGAGCGACTTATTGGTCGTGGACCTGGCCACCGGCGAAAGCCTGACCGTCGGCAACGTCACCGCCATGCTTCCGAACGAGGCAGAGACGCGGGTGGCGCTGGTCGTCGAAAGCGATTCTGGTCACCGAGGAGTCCAACTGCTCGACCCGGCCACGAATTCGATCCGAACCCTTTTCTGGGGTCGGGAAGCCATCCGGAACGCCAGTTGGGCCGAGAAGGCCGACCGGCTTGCTTTCCTTACTGGTCGCCCGGACGAGAAGAAGGACGGAGATTCGCACCGGCTCGTCCTGGTGACCGACGCGTCCAGCGCCAAGCCGAAGACGATCACGCTCGATCCGTCCAAGCGGGAAGGGTTCCCATCCGGCTACCGCATCTCGGAGGCGAGTTCGGTTCAGCTCAACGAGACCGGCACGGCCGTGGCGTTCGGGATCCAGGAGTGGACCGACAAGCGGCGTCCGCAGGGCAAGCCAGAGGATCGAGCCGGCGTCGAGGTCTGGAACAGCCGCGACTGGCGCGTCATGCCGCAGCAGAAGGTTCAGGCACCGTTCGACCGGCGCCGCGGCGATTTGTGCGTGTGGCACCTTGAGGGCGACCTCCTCCGACGGATCACCGACGGCGAGGGGCAGGCCGTGTACCTGCTCAAGGACTTCAACCGAGCCGTGGTGACGGACAGCCGCAGCTACCGAAACCCCGTGACGATCGGCGTCACCGCCCGCGACATCTCGGTGGTCGACACTCGGACCGGCAACCGGACGCAGGTGCTGACCAAAGCCACCACCAACGCCTTCCCATCGCCGGAAGGGAAGTACCTGACGTACTTCACCGATGGCGATTGGTGGCTGTACGACGTGACGGCCGGTCAGGCCCGCAACGTCACTAAGGGCCTTCCCGTGTCGTTCAAGAGCGAGCGGTACGACGGCACGTCGCCTGTGCATCCGCCCGCGGCCGGACCGACCTGGATGGCGGAGGACATGGCGGTGGTCCTCGCCGACGATTACGACTCCTGGCTCGTCCGTCCGGGGCAGCCAGCCTTTCGGCTTACGAATGGCCGTGCCGAGAAGACGTCTTATCGGCTTCTGGACCTAGAGGACGATTAGCTGCCGCCGAAGATCAACGGGCGCTTCTATTACGAAGTGTTCAATCGGGCTACAAAGGCGAGCGGCTACGCCAGTGGATCCGCAACCGGCGACACGAAGTCGCTCGTGATGCTGGATGCTCGATTGACGGAACTCGAGAAATCGAAGAACACCGATCGCGTGATCTTCAAGATGGGGACGTTCGAGAAGCCGCACGACCTCTTTCTCACCAACTTGAAGTTCGACGCCATCAAGCCGGAGAGCCGGATCAATCCCCAGCAGAAGGATTTCGCGTGGGGCAAGACCGAGCTGGTCAACTTCCGTAGCCGATTTGGCAAGGACCTGCAGGGCACACTGATCTACCCCGCGGACTACCGGCCGGGGCAGCGGTACCCGATGGTGACCTACATCTACGAGCGGCTGAGCGACGGGCTTCACAACTACGTGAACCCGGTCGAGTGGTCGTCGTACAACACGCAAGCGCTCTCGCAGAACGGCTACTTCGTCTTCATGCCGGATCTCACGTACGTGCCCCGTAACCCTGGCAAATCGGCCGTTGATTGCCTGGAGCCCGCGATCGACGCGGTCCTGGCGAAGAAGGTCGGCGTCGACGAGAGCCGGATCGGGCTGATGGGTCACTCGTGGGGCGGCTATCAGACCGCGTTTGTGACGACCGTGAGCAAGAAGTTCAAGGTCGGCGTTGCAGGCGCCCCGCTCACTGAGCTGACCTCGATGTACAACAGCTTCTACTGGAACTCCGGCACGAGCGATCAGGAACTGATGGAGACCGGTCAGGGCCGGATGCAGGTGCCATTCTGGGAAGACCCCAAGGCGTACATGGAGAACTCGCCGGTGTGGCAGTCGCAGAAGCGGACCGCTCCGATCCTCATGGCCGCCGGCGACGCCGACGGCGCGGTCGACTGGCACCAGCCGCTGTACCTCTACCAAACGCTCCGCCGGATGGGCAAGGATGCGGTCCTCCTGGTGTACGCCGGGGAGAACCACAACTTCACTCGGCGCCCCAATCAGCTGGACTACTCGCGCCGGCTGCGTCACTTCCTCGACGTCCACCTCAAGGGAGCGAAGCCGGAAGCCTGGGTGACGAGCGGAGTGCCGTTCCTCAAGAAGGACGACTAGCGCCGGAAACGGCCTGAACTCTTGCGATCGTCCATGGCACCCACCGGTGCCATGGACGATCGCAAGCTGACCCTCATTCACCAGATCCGCGTCGAGAAGCCATGTCCGATGGACTGGGACGCGATGATTGGCGACGGCCAGACCCGCTTCTGCAGCGGATGCCAGAGGCACGTGCACCATCTCTCCGCGATGTCGCGCGCCGAGGCGCAGAGTCTGCTGCAGGCGTCGCCAGAGCGTCTTTGCGTCCGGTACCAGGTGGGTCCGAACGGCGAGCCCCTGACGGCGGACGACCTTCCCAAGCGGCCGAAGTGGCGACTTCATGCCCTCGGTGCCGGCGTCGGGCTGCTCCTGAATCTCGTCACGACCAGCGAAGGGCGTGCCGCGGTGGAGAGCCTCAAATGCCTGATCCCACCGAGCACCTTCGCGAGCAACAACTACAGCATGGGCGAGGCTGCGGCACCGCCGGCGACGGAGCGTGTCACCGTATCGGAGTCCGGCGAGGTCGAAATCGTGGATTTGCCGGAAGAATCGAAAGACGGACCCTGGTCGAGTATTCGCCTCTGACGGTAACGTCTTCATCACGCATGTTCGCGATCCAGACTCCCGCCGTTGCGCCGCAGACACCAACTGAACCGGTGCTTCGACGCGTCTTTAAACCGGCGCAGGTCGAGCGCTTCCGCGTGGTCAGTGACTGGGATAGCCCGAGAGGCGTCGCGCGTTACGAGTACGAGATGCGGATGGAGACGGAGCGCTTCGTCGGCACTCCGCCGGTCGAGTTCAAGCAGGTCGTCCGGCTGTTGAACCTCAAGGCGGTGTACGACGGCGTGGAGACGCGGAACAAGGCCTTTGGCATTCTCCCGTTCCGGCTTAGAGTGGAGGGTGCCCCGATCGAACTCTCGATGGAGGGAATGATCGGTACGTTCGCGATCCCGTTGCTGAGCATGGCGATTCCGAAGGATCCGCTTGTCGCGGACAAGCCGCTCGCGATCGTCGGACTCGACCGATTCACGGGGGACGCTCGAATCGAGAAGATGGACGCCCGAACGGTCACGCTCAAGCTGTCGCTCGTCGCCAATCCCACGACGTACCTGGGAACCACCACCTTCCGCCGGGACACGGGCCAGTTGCTCAAGTCCGAAGGGAAGTTGGTGCAGCCGGACGGCACGCTGACGTTCACGATCACTCGCATGTGACCGTCCGTCAGCTTGCTCGGACGGTCACCGCCGTGCGCTGGGTCGCTGCTTAGATCCGGCGGTAGGTCCGGGCTTCCCGGGTCTCGTAAGCCCAGTCGGTGAGCAGGAACACGATCAGCGTGGTGAAGCCCATGGTCACGAAGAAGACGCGGGCCATCGTGTCGTTGGCGAAGCCGAGCAGCCATGGGGCCAGCATCAAGCCTACGCCGGCGATGAATTCGATCGCGCCGTGCAGCCTGAACGGGATTAGCTTGATTAAGCCGAGCGGCATCCGGGTGAGGATCGAGATCACGAAGTAGGAGCCGGCGATCAGGTAAGCCAGGCCAGCTGCGCGGTCGCTGAAGTTCAGCACCGTCGGGGCGATCGCCATGACGGCAACCGCGAGGTAGTCGATGATGCCATGGGCGCGAGCGGAGATGACTTTCATAAGTTGCCTCTTATCCGCTTCGATTCGAGCGGATGAGTCAACGTTCATAACCGGGAGACGATTAGGCCATCGGGCGTAACGGAATCCGGGTACGCCGGACTCTCGGCCCACCGGGTGGCCACTCGACCACCCGGTGTCTTCCTCTAGGCCGCTGCCTTGACCTTGAAGGCGATCGCGTCGCCCAGCTCCGTCGTGCTGACGAGCTTCGTGCCCTTGGTAAAGACATCGGCGGTACGAAGTCCCGCCTCCAGCGCGTGCTCGACGGCCGACTCGATGCGTGCCGCCACGTCGGTCTCGTCGAACGAGTAGCGCAGCATCATGGCTGCGCTGAGGATCGCCGCGATCGGATTGGCGCGACCTTGGCCGGCGATGTCCGGGGCTGACCCGTGAACGGGCTCGTACAGGCCGAAGACCTTGCCGTCCTTCTCGTCGCTTAGCGAGGCCGAGGGAAGCATGCCGAGCGATCCCGTTAGGACCGAGGCTTCGTCCGAGAGAATGTCGCCGAACATGTTCTCCGTGAGGATGACGTCGAACTGACCGGGTTCGCGAATGAGCTGCATCGCGCAGTTGTCGACCAGCATGTGCGTCACCTTGACGTCTGGATGCTGAACCGACAGTTCGGTGACGACCTCGCGCCACAGCCGACTCGTCTCCAGTACGTTCGCCTTGTCGACGCTCACGATCTCGTGCCGTCGAAGCCGGGCGATTTGAAAGGCGCGGCGCGCGATTCGCTCGACTTCATGCCGGTGGTAGATGCACGTGTCCACGGCCGTGTTGCCGTCGTTGCGCCGCTCGCGCGGCTTGGCGAAGTAGATGCCTCCGGTGAGCTCGCGCATGACGACGAGATCCACCTTCCCGCGAGATCCCTTAAGCGGGCTCTCCTTGAGCATTGGGGTGAGCGTCTTCACCGGACGAACGTTGGCGTACAGGTTCAGCTCGGAGCGGAGCGGGAGCAGGGCACCCACCTCGGGCCGAAGCTCGGGCGGCTGGACCTGATCCCACTTGGGACCTCCGACGGCTCCGAGGAGGACGGCGTCGGAGCGGCGGCAAAGGTCGAGCGTCGACGCGGGCAGCGGGTGGCCGCCGTCGTCGTAAGCCGCGCCTCCGACGAGGGCTTCCTCGAACTCGAACGAGAGGCCGGTCGCCTGCAGGACCTTGACCGCCTCGTGAATGACCTCGGGGCCGATGCCGTCGCCGGCCAAAACTGCGATCTTCCTGGGCATGAGCGGAAGTTTAGCGCCTCAGCGACGGCGTTGCAGTCGTGACATGAAGAAGAGACTAGCGACGGACGGGAAGGTGATCGCTCCGAGCAGCGACGTCAGCAGGTAAGTGGGGTACGGCGCGATGACCAACCCGATGCCTCCGCCAAACAGCGTAAGCAGGATATTGCAGATCGCGAGCAGGCACCCGTCGTTCTCGCTGTGGACGGCGCGGCCGATGCGGAAGGCAGTCCAGCAGAAGAATGCCGCGGTGAGCGTCCACACCGCTCCGATCACGTAATACGCCCCGCCGGTGGCGAGCCAATCGGTCGTGGAGTTCAAGCTCCCATCACCTTCACAATGACGCGCTTCTCGCGCTGGCCGTCGAAGTCGGCAAAGAAGACTTCCTGCCAAGTGCCTAGGTCGAGCTGCCCGTCCGTGATCGGAACGATGACCTGGTGATGGAGGATCAGGTTCTTGAGGTGGGCTTCGCCGTTGTCCTCGCCGGTCCGATGATGGCGGTAGTCCTTGCTGGGTGCGAGCCCCCGCAGCCACTCCTTGATGTCATTGATGAGGCCATCTTCCAAGTCGTTCACGTACACCGCGCTGGTGATGTGCATGGCGCTGATGAGCATCATTCCTTCCCGTACGTCGGTCCGGCGAAGAATCTCGTGCAATTGGGGAGTGATGCAGACGAACTCCTCCCGGTCTTGGGTTCGGAAGTGCAGGTACTCGGTGTGGGCCTTCATCGCGGTCTGAGCTAATCGTGGCCCACCGGGGCAATCCGGTGCTGGGGCATTCCGGCCGGTACGCCCTTGCCTGATCCGCTCCCACTGCTGAGCGAGGCGTCGCGCTTGCCGAGGAGGAATTAAACGACGTTCCGCTGCGCAGGCCTTGACGGTCGGGAGGTCCGAACGTCGGGATCGAATCAGAGTTCAACGGGACAGCGATCTATGGATCCACCGGGTCTGCCGAAAGCCGAACACGTTGAAAGCTGGTTGCCATACTGTAGCCAGAAACGTCCGACTTTCCGGTCAACATCTTGCGTCCTACCAAATGTCCCGACGCGTCTGCTAACTTACTTGGGCGGTTTTTCGCCCGGCGTTGAACCCTGGCCCCCTATGCGGACACTCATCCTCAGAAAGCGCGTATGCAGGTGGTGTGGGGAGTGAAGCCGTTTTCCCGCGGCTTGGACATGGCTTCGATCGCCCGTGATCACTACGAGGCGGTCTTTCGATTCTGCGCCCGGAGGGTGGGAGTCGATCGAGCCGCCGACGCAGCGCAGGAGACATTTTTGACGGCCCAGAAGGTGCTTCCCAAATTTCGCGGAGAGTCGACTCTATCGACTTGGCTCTTCGGCATCGCGCACAACGAGTGCCGACGAATGTCGCGGCATCAGCGCGGGGAACCGCTTCTCCTGGAGATCGATCCAGCCCGGCCGACCTCCGAGCGCTCCGAGGAAACCCTGGTGGACCGCGAAGCGCTGCGGGCGGCGCTGAGCCGACTCTCACCGGAGCACCGGGAGGTGGTGATGCTGCACGAGGTGGAAGGGCTCACTTATGAAGAGGCAGCGCTGATCCTCGGCGTGCCCGTCGGCACGGTTAAGTCACGACTGCACCACGCTTTCCTCAACCTTCGGAAGCACCTCAGTCCCACCGGCGAGGAGGTGCGATGATTCCGTCGGATGAGCTGAAGGCGTACTTGGATGGGGAACTCTCGTCCGTCGACGCAGCCCGAGTGCGGGAGGCGATCGAGACGGACCCGTCGCTCGCGTCCGAACTCGCAGAGATGAAGCGGCTCTCGGAGTCGCTGCGCTTCCATGCCGCCAAGCCGACCGCGGTCGGGCTCGAGTCGACGCTTGCCGCGCTGGAGCGCCGACAGCGAAAGCCGTTTTGGACGAACCCGATCACCTTTGCGGTACCGCTTGGGTTAGCCGCCGTTGTCGCGGGTCTGCTCATGATCAAGCCTCGACAGTCGTACGAAGAGGCGGCGTCGGCGAGTGCTGATCCGGGCTACGTCGCAATGCGTTCGTCGAGTGCGGACCGGTCGGAAGTTACGTCGGTCGTCAAGAGCCCCTCAGCCGCGGCCGAAAGCGCATCGGTCGCCGCGCCTCCAGTTCGTGACCGGTCAGAGGCACAAGCCGACTCAAAGAGGGTTGCCACGGGAGCCAGGGTGCGGTCGCAGCCGCAACTCGATACGGACGCGAATATCCTCAGGGATAGAGGCGTGCCGACCGCAAAGGTGGCCGCGAAGCGGGTTCGATCAGATCGCCCGTCTGGCACAAAGGCGGGCTCCCACCCGAGCAAGGTCAAGGCGGTGCCCGGCGCGGCGATTGAGAACAAGCAGAGCATCGCGACCACCGCTGCGCCGATGGAGAAGCCGGACCAGGAGATCTTGGTGCTGCACGTCTCCTCGGTAGAAGAGGCGGAGCAGAAGGTCCGTCAGGTCGGTGAGCGTCTCGGGGCAGAGTTCGAGAACGAGATCGGAAGGGAGTTCCGAAACGCGAAGACCGAAGCCTCCGAGCGGAAGCTGGTGCTTGCGGTTGACGCTGAGAACGAGGTTGCCGTGAGGAAGGAGATTCTGGCCCTTCAGAAGCCAGAAGAGTCACCCAAGCTGCGACGCGAAGCAATTCGTGCTCCGTCGATTGCGGCCATGCGCGATCAAAGGACGGACGCAGCTACCAACGCCAAAGGCCAGTCTGGAGGAGGCAGTGTCGCGCCGCAGGGTCGGAGCGGACCAGGGCAATCTTCGGGCGTGACTGCCACTAAAGGCGGCTTTGGGGGAGGCGGTTTCGGTGGCTTGGGCGGGGCTGGGGCGAGTGCTGAGGAGCGGTCTAAAATGGCAGGCGACGCCGAGCCTCGGCCAAAGAAGAAGCGGATCGTGATCGTGCTCAAGCCGAAGGCAACCGGTACCATCAAGGAGTGAACGGCTTGTATGAGTTCGACATGGAGGCGTTTCGCGCCATCAATGTCGGCCTCCGCTCTCCGATCCTCGACCCGATCTTCTGGTTCTTCAGCTACTCCGGGCTGTTCCAGTTCCCGCTACTCGTGGCGCTCCTGTTCCTGCGATGGCGGGAGACGAAGCACTACGTGCTTCCTCTGCTGATCACGCTGGCGGTTTCGGGGCTCATCGTCGCCCAAGGCGCGAAGAAGCTGTTCCCTCGGGAGAGGCCAAGCAACCTTGCCGAGGCGATCGCGCAAGAGCCGCATCTGGGCAACAGTTTCCTGAGCGGCCACACCACAACTTCGTTCGCGTTCGCGGCGATGCTCGTGCTGGTGACGTGGAACACGCGCTTCGCCTGGACCGGCCGCGTAGCCTTCGCGTGGGCGCTGCTGGTCGGGATCAGCCGAATCTACCGCGGCGTGCACTGGCCGACGGACGTGATCGGCGGCATGTTCGGCGGGATCTTCGCGGCGTGCGCGGTGTATCTCTTTCTGCGGAAGCTGGGTCGGCTGCTCCACCTGGATCAGCCGACCGCCACCCTATCGGGCCAAGAAGCGAACCGCTAGATCGACTCGAAGATGCCCATCCGGCGGAACTTGGCGTACCGCTCTTCATACCGCTCTTCGGGAGACATGGCATCCAGCTGCTCCAGATGGCGAAGGATGCCTTCACGAATGTTTGCCGCGGCCTGAGGGGCGTCGCGGTGAGCGCCGCCGGTGGGCTCCGGCACGATCTCGTCAATGACTCCGAATTCGAGGGCGGACTGGGCCGTGAGCTGTAGCGCCTTCGCGGCATCGGCTCCACGCTCCGGCGCGCGCCAGAGGATCGCGGCGCACCCTTCAGGGGCGATGACCGAGTAAATGGAGTGCTCGAGCATCATCACTCGGTTAGCGGCGGCGATGCCGATGGCGCCGCCGGACCCGCCCTCTCCGATGATGATGGAAATGCTGGGGACCGTTAGCTCGAACATCTTGAGGATCGAGGCGGCGATCGCCTCGCTGATGCCTCTCGACTCGGCCTCGACGCCCGCGTCGGCACCAGGGGTGTCGACGAACGTCACGACCGGCATCTGGAATCGCTCCGCCATCTCGAACAGCCGGATCGCCTTGCGGTAGCCCTCGGGGCGCGCGTAACCGAAATTGCGGAGCTGCCGCTCCTGGATGTTTCGCCCCTTCTGGTGGCCGACCACCATCACCGGGCGGTCGTCCAGCATCGCCGGGCCGCCGATGATCGCGTTGTCGGCGAAGCCGCGTCGGTCGCCGTGCAGCTCAATGAAGCTGTGGAAGATCGTGTTGACGTAGTCCAGCGAGTACGGCCGCTTCGGCGCGCGCGCGACGAGAACCTTCTCCCACGGCCCTAGGTTCGCGTACATCACTTCGATGTAGCGGTCCCGCCTGCGTTCGAACTCCGAGACCTTCGCCTCCAGTTGGCCCTTCTTCACCGGGTCCTTCTCCCGTCGCGCGAGGTCCTCGAGTTTGGTGATCCCCTCCTCGAGCTCGATCAGTGGTTTCTCCCACTCGTTGAAGTTCTTAGCCATGGATTTGTTCAGGCGATTCGGTGGGCGCTGCCCAGCATGCGGACGAGACCGGCGAGAACCGTACGCATTTCTTTGCGCGGAACGATGCGGTCGATCATGCCGTGCTTGAGGACCCACTCGGCGGATTGAAAGTCGTCGGGCACCTTACTGACGCCGGCTTGCTTGCTGACTCGTGCGCCGGCGAAACCGATGAGCGCCTTCGGCTCGGCGACGATCACGTCGGCGATGCTCGCGTAGCTCGCAAGGACACCGGCCATCGTCGGGTCGGTGAAAACGGAGATGTACGGCACCCCGGCCTTCGCGCAACGCTGCGCGGCGGCGGTGGTCTTCGCCATCTGCATCAGCGAAAGGAGGCCTTCCTGCATGCGCGCGCCGCCAGACGCGCAGAAGATGATCGCCGGCGCGCCGGTCTCGGCAGCTCGCTCGAGAGTTCGCGTGATCTTCTCGCCCGCGACGGCACCCATCGAGCCGCCCATGAACGAGAAGTCCGCGATGGCGACGCTGACAGGAAGACCCTCGATCGTCGCGCTTCCGCTGAGGATCGAGTCGTTCGTGTTCAGCTTCTGCTCGGCGGCCGTTCGCTTCGACTCGTAGTCGGGGAAATCGAGCGGGTCGACCGAGCGAAGCTCGCGATCGTGTTCCACGAAGCTGTCGGGGTCGAACGTGTACTCCACCCGCAGCCGCGCCGGCAGGCGGTGGTGATGTCCGCAATAGGGGCACACGCGGAGGTTCTGCTCGAAGTCGACGGAGAAGATGATCTTCTTACACCCGCCGCACTGCAGGAAAGCTTCCGCTCGATTGGGCTTGACGTCGCTCAAGGGCGTGAGGATACCCCTCGTCAGCGGCATTGGTCCTAGGGTTGCTTGACGGCGGCCCGCCACGTCCCTTATACGGAGGGGAGGATCGGCAGCCGAAAATGATCAACCGCACTCGCTCCTGTTGCCTGGCCAGCCTTCTGGTCGCCGCTGCCTCCGCCCTTGGACAGGCACCGGCTACGTTGGCTGAGGCCATCGCCGCCATGCGCTGGGATGCTGCGAAGCAAGGTCCGCTCCTGGTCGTCGAGGCCGAGAACGTCAGGCGGTCCGGCAAGGGGACGGGATTGCTGCCTTTCGGTCGCAAACGCGTCGCCGTAGGGGGACTCACGGCGGTCGTGCCGACGGAAATGGTGACGATCGACGACACGTTCGGTCAGCCGGCCGACGTGTACGACGGCCTCCCACGCGACGCGAAGATGCTGTATCTGCTCAGCACGCTCACGTCCGCGCAGTGGAAGGCCGCAGCGGGCCGGGGCCTCGGCATGGCGGATCTGAACGTCAATCAGCGAGCGGTCTTCCGCTCGATCCTGCCGGCTCCACTCGACTGGAGGGCCTACCGAGTCGATGCCAAGGGAAATCTGGAGGACGATGAAGAGAAGGGCACCGTTGCCGAAGATCAGCTGTCTCGCGTCAGGATCCGGCTGCAGCGCCGCACGGTATTCGAGCTGAATCTGAAGGACGAGTCCGGTGCGTACACGGTACACGGCACCGAGTCGGATTACGGGAGTCCGGGGTCGATCGTGTATCGACGCGTGGAGGACGCGGAGTTCGACCGGTCCTACGTGTACGGCGTCGTCGCTCGCAAGAAGGTGGAGAACAAGGCAAAGCCGAGCGACCTCGCAAACGCGGATCCTCGCCTAGAAACGCTGGTCGACATTCCTCCTCGGGCCACCGTCCGGCAATTCCTTCGCCACATCGGAGATTCCGCCGGAGTCGAGCTTCACGCGGACATGCGCGTCGCAGACCTCAAGGTGTCCGTCGTCGGCTCGAGAGTACGAGCCAAGGACGCTCTTCAGGCACTCGCTCTTGCGGTCACGGGCACCTACCGTAGGGTTGGCCCGGCCTTCGTCCTGACGTCGGACTTGATCGGGCTCGGGGCACGCAAGCTGAGGTTCGCCATTTGGTACGGCGAGCTTCAGAGATCGACGTTCCGCCGCTCGGAAGAGTGGCGGCAGGAGATCGCCCAGTCGGGTGGTTTCAAAGGCGTCGGCTACGACCCTGAAAGTCCCCTACAGCCGAACGCGGCGATGCTGAAGTGGATGGAAGCGGGCGAAGCACGGCCGCGTGATCAGAAGCTGGACGCCTCCAGGCTGACTCCGGCTCTGCGGGGCTTCTTGGAGAGGGTCAACAAGCAGTACCCCACCCAGCAGGTGAACACGGACTTGGTAGTGCCCAAGGCCGCCTTGGAGTACCGGTTCGTCCTGCCAGATGGCCGAGCTCTTCACCCGGAGGGTCAGACGCTCGGCGAGGAATGGAACCTGCGTCCGCGCAAGCCGTACGTGCCGCGCCCCGTACCGGCAGTCGCACTTCCGCTCACCCTTCCTTCGGGTGCAGACGTTCCGCTTGCGCTGAAGATCGTCGGTGCAGAGCAGGCTCGCTCGGCGATCGCTCTCGCGGCGGAGTACGGCTTCAAGTCAGTTTGGGCGGAGACCACCGACGGCGTCGGGCTGCTCGCAACGATTCGTGCGGGAAAGGAGCATGGGGTCGCGGTCCGTCTGGTCGTGCGTCCTTGGAAGTCGGAACCCTCTGCAAAAGTTGATCAGGACCTCACCCTGCTCGGGATGACGGGCTCGGTGGTGGATTCCTACCGAAGGCAGCTGGCTAGCTGGACGTCGAACCTCGACGGCTTCTCGTTCGGCGCGCCGCGCGTGTTCGATGTCGTTCCACCTAATTCATCAGCCGGAAATCTCGAGCGACTGGCCCGAATGCCCGACCTAGCCGGCGTCGTGGTGCTCGATACGCAGCCGGAGGGGTACGCGGGCAAGGCGACCGAAGTGATGTACGGCGGCTTCGAAACGGAGCAAGGAGTGCTCGGGCAGTTCGGCTACTCCAGTCCGATGCGGTTGGCATTCCTACGAAATCACAGCATCGATCCCATCGACTTGGCCGAGGGCAAGCTGCACTGCGGAGTCGACCTGCGCCAGCCATTCTTCCTAGACGACGCGCTGCGGGGTGGGAACTCGATGTACAACGGCACGAACAGCCCTCATCCGGGATTGCCGAAAGCAGCCGAGGCTTGGAACACCTTCCGCGGTGAACGCAACTCAACCGCGACGCTTGCCTTCCTCGAGCGGATCGCCTCGGCGGCGCCCGGCATTCCCATCCAGGTGGAGCTTAGGACCGGCCTCCTCAATTACCTGGACCGTGCGCCCCGCATCTTGCGTCCCTGGACGTCCGGACAGCCGCTCGCAGTCACGCCGGCGGAGAACCCGCAGGGGGCGGTGCTCGGGGCCGGAGGTATGGCGTTCTTGCCCCTCTCGACCGAATGGCCCGCGCCGCCGAGACCTCTTACGCCGCAGATTCTGGCTTCTCCCATCGTCGGTAAGGAATTGAGCGTCGCAGTGGACGCAACGGAGTGGGACCCCGCCAAGCTTGCGCTCATGCTGGAGAGATATTTCAAGCGAAAGGCCTCCGCAAAGCCTCATTAGCCCACGGTTGCCGAGGGAACCTCCGGCGGGCGACGTAGTATGGAAGTGTATGCCTCGGCAGCCCGGCGATCGGATCTTTGGTGTTGAAACGGAATTTGGCTGTCTCGTCGCAGACGAGACGCTCGGGACCCCGGAAGCGGCGGTCGAGGCGATCAAGGACTATCTGTTCCATGAGCTGAGGCTCGGGGCGATCGACCTTCACGCGCGCGACGACGTGTTCGAGCCGGCGCAGTCCGGCGGCTTCCTGATGAACGGGGCTCGCCTCTACATCGATGCCGTCGGCTCTCACCTCGAGTACGCCACGGCGGAGTGCCGAGAGTTGAAGGACCTGGTGGCGAACGACCGGGCCGGGCAGCGGCAGATCGTCCGCGCGATTCGCGAGCTCGGGCTCGAGGACTCGATCTCCGTTTACAACAACTCGGTGGATCACTTCGGCGGCCACACCTTCGGTTGCCACGAGAACTACCTTGTACGGGGCGACGACGACTTCCTGAACACCTCCGTTCAGATGCTCTACCCGTTTCTCGTGACCCGACAGATCTTTGCCGGAGTCGGACGAGTCGGCGGGCACATCCTCACCGCGGGCGGACTGAGGCCGAGCTACCAGGAAGTGATGGACAACCCGGTGGACTACATCTGGGTGTCTCACGTCTACTCCGTCGTTCCAGACGAGCGGGTGGACTTCCAGCTGAGCCAGCGAGCCGACCACATCATCAAGACCATCGCCTCGCGGGTTCGATTCAACCGAGCGCTGATCAACCCGAAGTGGGAGCACTTTTACTCCCACGAGGGGATGACCCGGCTTCACCTGCTATTCGGCGAGAGCAACCAGAACGAGTTCGCCTACGCCCTGAAGGTGGGCACCACGGTGCTCGTCCTGCGGCTGCTGGAGGAGCACCGGGTACCCGAGCGGCTGTCACTCGCGCAACCGCTGGTGGCGCTCCGAGAGGTGAGTCGAGATCCAGAGTTCAAGTGGCAGGTGTGCCTCGCGGATGGGACGACGATCGGCTCTATCGACTTGCAGCGCGAGTACCTGGCCCTGGCCGAGGCGTTCCGCGGCGAGAGCACTCAAACCGACTGGATCCTAGACAACTGGCGCGACATTCTGGACGGCCTCGAGAAAGACCCGATGGCGCTGGAGGACAAGATCGATTGGGTCGCCAAGCGGAAGGTAGTGGAAGAGTACATGCGCGAGGAGAACGTGGGTTGGCAAGACGACGCACTGCAATCCGTCGATCTCGAATACCACAACATCGATCCCGACCGATCGTTGTTCCACGCCCTGCAGGACATGGGGCGCACCCATCGCCTGCTGGACGACGTCGACGTCACTCTCGCGATGACGGATCCGCCCGAGAACACCCGGGCGAAGGGAAGGGCGAAGCTCGTGGAGCAGGTGCTCTCGCGTAAGAACCCGAGGTTCTATCTCTTCGACTGGAACGGCGTCGCTCTCGACCGGCACACCTACGTCGAGATGCCCGACCCGTTTGAGACTTACGAGAACATCTCGAAGTAGCTCGGGAGGACTTGCCGTCCGTTAGGGAACGAAGAGCGCGCGCTCCTCGGGACTTGGCAGGCGGCAGGTCTCTTTCTGGCCGAACCATCGGTAGCGGTTCTTCGCCACGAGTCGGTATCCCGCGTCCCGCAAGGGCTGCGGAATGAGCAGGAGCAGAGTCCCGAGGACTCCGTAGAAGCCGCCGAGCCGCTTCAGTACTTTGCCGACCGCCGTCGATCGGACGTGCTTGCCGTGCTCGTCCACGAGCACCACCGTCGAGAGCCCCTGCTCCTCGGCATATTCGGGCACCATCTCGTGGGCCGTCGTGCCCTGCAGTGAGCCGAAGCGAATCTGCCGTTGCTTGTCGTGCTTCACCACCCAATCGACGGAGCCATTGCAGAGATTGCAGACGCCGTCGAAGAACAGAATCGGGTGATCCGCGAGTTCTCGCGTCGGCACAGGGGTTGTGAGGGTGCTAGGTGTGCTCAAATCAGGGCTCCCATCTCTTTCAACAACGTCCGGCTCCTCAGCGTCTCGCGGTCCTGGGCACCGACACCCGACACTACTTGGCCATCGCCAGCTGGATTAGGTTCCTCGACGGCTGGAAGACGATGTCTTCCTTGATCGTCTCGAGCACCTCGATCGGCACGTTCGACGTTCCTTCGATCAGGGTTCCGACAACGTCCTCCACGACGTCCTCCGGAGTGGAAGCTCCGGAGGAGATTCCGATCGTTCGGTAATCCGTCTTCCACTCGGGCCGGATCTCGTGCGCGGAGTTAATGAGGAACGCGGTCGTTCCCAGGGACTCGGCTACCTCGCGAAGGCGGTTGCTGTTCGACGAGGTGTTCGAACCGACGACGAGCACGAGGTCGCACCGAACGGCCATCTCTCGAATCGCGGCCTGCCGGTTCGTGGTGGCGTAGCAGATATCGCCCTTCTTGGGGGTTTCGAGGTGCGGGAAGCGTCGCCTCAGCACGTCCAGCGTCGCCTGAACTTCGTCGACGCTAAGAGTCGTTTGCGTCAGGACGGCGAGGCGGTCGTGAGCGGGAAGCTCCAGCCGCTCGGCGTCCTCGGGCGTCTCCACGAGGATCATGCGATCGGGTGCCTCGCCCATGGTGCCCTCGGCCTCGACGTGCCCCGCGTGGCCGATGTAGAGCATCAGGTAGTTCTTCGCCGAGAAGTGCTTCGCCTCGTTGTGGACCTTGGTAACGAGGGGACACGTCGCGTCGATGATGGTGAGCCCACGCGCGGCCGACTGGCGGCGAACCTCCGGCGAAACGCCGTGGGCCGAGAAGACGACGACCGATCCCTCGGGAATGTCCTCGATCTTCTCCACGAAGATGACGCCCCGGTCCTCGAAGCTGCGCACCACCCACTCGTTGTGCACGATGGCGTGGCGGACGTACACGGGAGCGCCGTGGATCCGGAGCGCGAGGTCGACGACCTCGATGGCGTAGGCGACGCCGGCACAGAAGCCCCGGGGAGCGGCGAGGATGATTCGATCCACGTCCTATTTTACGCCCCCGGCCTCCTCCCCATCCGGGCCGGTGGCAAACCGCGCGCTTGTGGGCACTAAACTGGCAAGCATGGACGCCGCCGCGATCAATCGGATGCTGGAGCTTCGGGTGCGGGACCTCGCCGGGGCAAACCCGCCGGGAACCGTCGCGGAGCGGAAGCTCGCCCTCCTTCGCGCGCTCGGCCTCGATCCGCTTCCTCCTCGAACGGAGCTCAACGCCGAGATCACCGGGGTGATCGAGCGCGAGGGATATCGCATCGAGAAGCTCCGGTACGAGTCGCGGCCGGGCCTTCTGGTAACGGCCCACCTGTACGTGCCCGAGGGGGAGGGGAAGTGGCCTGTCGTCCTTCGGCCCCACGGCCACTGGCCGCACAAGAAGACCGAGCCGCTGGTTCAGGCGAGCGGCATCTCGTTCGCACTCGCCGGCTTCGCGTGCCTCATCGTCGACTCGCCGGGATACTCCTGGGACGACAACGAGCTCAACGAGCGACGCGGCATGGGCCCTCACGAGGATTGGTTCCTGGCCATGGGGGCTCCTATCCAGGGTGTCTATGCGTGGGACCTGATGCGGGGGCTCGACTACCTTGAGACTCGCACGGACCTCGACGCAACGAAGGTCGGCATCACCGGTGAGAGCGGCGGCGGGACGGCGACCATGTTCACGTTCGCGATTGACGAGCGGATACGCGCGGCGGCGCCCGTTTGCGCGATGGCGAGCTACGAGATCGCGCCGCACAACGGGTGCCTCTGCAACCACGTTCCCGGCGCGATCAATCTTGGCGATCGATCGGACGTGCTCGGCCTTCGCGCACCAGCGGCGCTGTTCGTCATGGCCGCCGCCGAGGACATCGACGAGTTTCCCCTCGATGCCGTGAAGCGGCTGGATGAGAAGCTCAGGCGTTTGTACAAGAGCCAGCGAATCGAATGGCGGTACCGATTCGAGGTCTTCGAAGGGGGACACGACTACAACCGGCGGATGCGCGAGGCCGCGGTCGCGTTCTTCGGAGAGCACCTGCGCGGGGACAAGCCTCGAGGTTACGTAAGCGAGAGCCGCCCCATCACGGACGGTGCGCTGAACCCTTATCCTGCCCAAACGGTGGCGTCGGAGACTCCGGCCCTAATGGTCACGCATCCAGAGGCTCGTCAGACGGTCACCTTCCGGGACCTGCTGGTGCGCTCATTGGAGGAACCCTATCCCCAGCCGTTCAACGGGACCGCTCGGCTGGCTCCGTGGCTGAAGTACGGACGCGTCACGGATGTAAAGCCGGGCGCGATCCTCGCGATCCACGACCCCTCCGTCGGTGAACCGAAAGAACCGGGGTCGATTCTCCTGCCGGCGGATCAGATCGACCAGCGGCTCACGCATTACCTCGGTCTGAGCGTTCCCGAGCTGTTCGCGCAGCTACTGCACTTGAACCTTCCTGGAGGGCCCGATGGGTGGGAGACCGCGAGCATCGGGGCGGCCGACGCCCTGACGTCGATGATCGCGTCGGTGAGGACTCTCGTGCATTCGCAAACGCCGGAGCAAGGGGCGACCATGGTCACCGCCGCGGGGCCGGTCGCCAGCATGACCGCGCTGTTTCTGCGGGCGCTGCGGCCGAGCCTGGCAATCGAGACGACCCACCCATTTCACGGCTGGGACGACGCGCTGGAGTTCAATCTTCGGCAGCTCGTGCAGCCAGGGGCCCGCTACCTTCAGTGGGTGGCGTAGCCACTGAGGAGCCTCACGCGCGAGGACCTCGTTCGCGAGCCTGCTGCCTGCTACTTCTACGGGCGGGGAAAGGTCCGGGAAAGTAAGGTCTCGCGCCGGACGAAGCCGAGTCAGCCGTTGAGGCATCTCACCACCGTGAGTGGCCAGTCGATCGAGCCTCGCTCGATCCGCAATAGGAGTGCCTCGGCCACGCACTGCCTGCGCGTTGACCGAGAGAAGCGGCAACTCTTGGCACGGCAGGGGAATCCTGCCGTGCCTTGTCGCGCAATGGCTTAACTTACGAGCGACGCGCCGCCGTCGATGTAGACGACCTCGCCGTTGATGTGGCTGGCCATGTCGCTGACGAGAAAGAGGGCGAGCTTGCCGACTTGATCGATGTTGCCGGGCTGCTCGCCCGTCAGCGGGTTGCTTCCTTCCGGAAACTCGGCCGGGATCTTGATCTGGTCGGTGTGCCGCTGCTCCGTGTTCTCACCGATGTTCGTCGAGATCGCGCCGGGGCAGATCGCGTTCACGCGAATCTTGCTCTGGCCGAGCTCGATCGCGAGCATCTTGACCACGGCCACCTGAGCGGCCTTGGAGGCCGAGTACGCCGTCGCACCCGTGTTGCTGAACGTTCGGGTGCCGTTGACGGACGAAGTCACGAGTACCGATCCCCCCTGTCGCTTCAGGTACGGCGTCGCGTACTTGATGGTGAGGAAGGTGCCCCGCAGATTGATGGAGAGCGTGCGGTCCCACTCGTCCGGCGTCAGCTCCTCGATCGGTGCCCAGACGCCGTTGATGCCTGCGTTCGCGAAGGCGATGTCGATTCGACCGTAGTGCGCGGCCAGCCGATCGCAAGCGACCTTCACTTGGCCGTCATCCGACACGTCGGCAGTGAGCGGAAGAAAGTCGATCCCTTCCTTCCGCAGTTCGTCTTGGGCGTCCTTGAGGTTCTCCTCGGTCA
>Ga0164290_1001204_pt1 | contig 46788 bp, 40 predicted proteins | sample Micstemetagenome_FD_108782 | JGI IMG/M metagenome (GOLD analysis project Ga0164290, IMG submission 108782) | Contaminated culture microbial community from soil near Moab, Utah, USA - Microcoleus steenstrupii SON62 (Illumina Assembly) | ecosystem: Environmental > Terrestrial > Soil > Soil crust...
ATCTTCTCGGCGCGCGCCAGGAACAGGATGGTGTCGATATCGGTCTGGTTCACCAATTGGTCGGCCGAGCGGTTGAACTGCCCCACCAGCACTTGATGCTCGAGAGCCTTGCCGATGATGCGCGCCAGCGTGATGGTCACATCGCCAACAATGTATTCAAAGCCGCGCGGGCTGTTGCCTTCCACCTGGTGGTAGGAGAAATGCGGCCCCACGGTGAAGGCGGCGCGCAAGGTGGGCACCAGGCGCGGGTTGCCTTTGCGCCGCGCCAGGGCATTGTCGGCCAGGATCATCAGCAGCGCCACATAGGTGCGCAGATCGGCATCCACGCCCTTGGCGCGGTTCCAGACATAGAAGCCGTCGCCCACCGTAGAGCGCGCCAACTCGTTGCGCAGGCCCACTTCGTTCAGGCGCTTGCCGGCGCTGTTGATGGAATATTCCAGCGAGCTGAGCTGCGCCACCTGTTCCAGCGGCGTATGCTTGGAGAAGCCGACGATGTCGAACAGCATCACCGCGCGGTTGGCGGTTTCCACCACCGCGTAGCGCTTCACCAGGTTCTCGATCATGGCCGGGTTCACGTCGGTGCGGCCATTGCCCACGGTGAAGGGCACATCCATGGTCAGCGGGCGGATACCGAGTCCCTTGCAGCTTTCAGCGAAAGTCTGTGCGCCCATCAAGCGGCGGCCACGGATCAGGCGCGGATATTGCTCAGCCCGCCCCAGCACGTTGTAGGGTTCGGAAAAGGCGAAGGAAATCTGGTTTCCGGTATGGCTCCACCCGGCAAGGATCAGCTTGCCCAGGCGCCACGAGGAATACAGGACGAAATCAATCTCCCGCATACCCTGTCTGACGGCATCCATGTCGCTCATGCCGCGTGCAAATCCCCCTACTAAATCCCACTCAGACGCTGGCCTGGGGCTCAGCGCTGCATTGCCTGCCGGGCACGGGCAATCATCGCGTTGGTTGCGTTGTCATGATGCGGCTGCCGGCTGGTATCCGTCAACTCCTCCAGGATCGGGCCGGCCAGCCGCTTGCCCAGCTCAACCCCCCATTGGTCGAAGGAATTGACCCCCCAGATGATGCCCTGGGCGAATATCTTGTGTTCGTAGAGCGCGATCAACTTTCCGAGATGATAGGGATCGAGCCGGGGCAGGGTGATCATGGTGCTCGGCCGGTTGCCGGAAAACACCTTATGCGGCGCCAGCGCGGCCACTTCGGCGGGGCTGAGGCCGGCCTGGCGCAGATCGGCCTCCACCTCTTTGAGGGTGCGGCCCAGCATCAGTGCCTCGGCTTGCGCCAGGGCATTGGCCACCAGCATGGTATGGTGCTGGCCCAGCGGATAACGGCTGGTCAGCGGCAGGATGAAGTCGGCCGGCACCACCTGGGTGCCCTGGTGCAGCAATTGATAAAAGGCATGCTGGCCATTGGTGCCCGGTTCGCCGAAGACCAACGGGCCGGTGGCATAGAAGAGCGGGCGGCCCCAGCGGTCGGTGGATTTGCCGTTGCTCTCCATATCCGCCTGCTGCAGATAGGCGGGCAGGCGGCCCAGGCCCTGGTCATAAGGCAGCACGGCGAGCGCGCCGAGGCCGAGGAAATTCACATTCCAGATGCCGGCCAGCGCGAACAGCACCGGCAGATTCTGCTCCAGCGGCGCGGTGCGGAAATGCTCGTCCATGGCATGGGCGCCGGCCAACAGCTGGCGGAAATTCGCCATGCCAATGCTCAAGGCGATGGGGAGGCCGATGGTGGACCACAGCGAATAGCGCCCCCCCACCCAATCCCAGAAACTCAAGCGCCGGCTTTCCGCGATGCCGAAAGCGGCCACGGCCTTGGGCGCGGCCGACACGGCGACGAAATGCGCCGCCCAATCGGCATCGGCGCCAAGTGCGGCGACCAGCCATTGCCGCGCGCTCACCGCGTTGGTCATGGTCTCCTGGGTGGTGAAGGTCTTGGAGGCAACGATTACCAGCGTGGCCGCCGGATCGAGTGGCGCCAGCACGCGCTGCAGGTCGGCGCCATCCACGTTGCTGACAAAGGCGATGTCCAGGCCCGGCAGTTTGTCGGCCGCCAAGGCATCCACTACCATGCGCGGGCCCAGATCGGAGCCGCCGATGCCGATCGCCACCACATGGCGGAACAACTGGCCACTGGCGCCGCGCCACGCACCGCCACGCACGGCCTCAACGATGTTTTCCATCCGTGCCAGTTCGGCCTGCACCTGCGGCACCACATCCTGGCCATCCACCAGCAATGCGCGATCCGCTGGCAGGCGCAGGGCGCTATGCAGCACGGCGCGGTCTTCCGTGGTGTTGATACGCTCGCCGGCGAACATGCGGTCGCGCCAGGATTCCAGCTTGGCGGTGCGGGCCAGATCGAGCAGGCGGTCCAGCGTGCCGGGTGTCAGCCGCTGGCGCGAGAGATCGAGATGCAACTCGCCGCAGGACCAGGAAAGTTGCTCGAAGCGCCGTGGATTTTCGGCAAAGAGCTGGCGCAGCGGCCGCTCGGCCATGATCTCGGCTTCAAGCTGCAAAGCGCTCCAGGCGGATGTCGAGTCGATCAAGGCCGGCAGGGTCATTGCATCACGTTATCACATTGGGGCCAGTGCGGCCGGTGCGGCTTCGCAGGCCGAGCTGGCTTTCGGCGAAAGTGATCAGACTGCCGAGCTTGGCCTGCACATCATCCCGCTGGCGCGCCGGGTCGGCCTCGAAGCGTTCGAAATACAGCCGCACGGTGGCGCCTTCGGTGCCGGTGCCGGAAAGCCGCGCCACCACGCGGGCCGCCTCGCCGCAGATCACGCGCAGGCCCTGGCCCTTGCTGATGCTGCCATCAATCGGATCGGTATAGGCGAAATCATCGGCCTGGGTGATCGCCATGCCATCGATGCTGCGGCCCACCAGGCCAGGCAGGGCCTTGGCCAGATCGGCCATGGCGGCCTGGGCATTGGCGGTATCCACGGCCTCGTAATCATGACGCGAATAATAATGCCGGCCATAACGCTGCCAATGCTGCGCCAGGATCGCCGCCACCGGCTCGCGCCGCTTGGCCAGCACATTCAGCCAGAACAGCACGGCCCAGAGGCCATCCTTCTCGCGCACATGACTGGAGGAAGTGCCATAGCTTTCCTCGCCGCAGAGCGTGATGCGGCTGGCATCCAGCAGGTTGCCAAAGAATTTCCAGCCCGTGGGCGTCTCAAAGCAGGGAATCCCCAAGCCAGCCGCCACCGCATCGGCGGCACGGCTGGTGGGCATGGAGCGCGCGATGCCGGTAATGCCGCCGGCATAACCCGGCGCCAGGGTGGCATTGGCAGCCAGCACCGCCAGACTGTCTGATGGGCTCACCGCGATACCGGGGCCCAGGATCATGTTGCGGTCGCCATCGCCATCAGACGCCGCGCCGAAATCCAGGCTAGGCATCAGCGCCACCAGTTCCTCGGCATGGGCGGGGTTGGGATCGGGATGGCCGCCGCCGAAATCGGGCAAAGGCACGGCATTCAACAGAATATTTTCCGGCGCGCCCAGCATGTCCACCAGCACGCGCCGCGCATACGGCCCGGTGATGGCATGCATGCCGTCATAACGCATGCGGAAGCCGCCACGCAGCAGGTCGCGGATGGCGTCGAAATCAAACAGCGTCTGCAGTAATTCGGCATGATCGGTCACCGGGTCGATGATCGAAATCGTCATGCTGCCGAGCCGGGTTTCGCCAAGTGTATCGATATCCACCGCTGCGGCATCCAGCGTGGTGTATTGCGTAATCTCCTGGCTGCGGCGGTAGATCGCCTCGGTCACCGCCTCCGGGGCTGGGCCGCCATTGGCGATGTTGAACTTGATGCCGAAATCGCCATCGGGACCGCCGGGATTGTGGCTGGCCGACAGCACGATGCCGCCTTGCGCGTGGTATTTACGGATCACAGCGGAAGCCGCTGGCGTGGAAAGCAGGCCGCCGGCACCCAGGATGATACGGCCGATGCCGTTGCCGGCGGCGAGCCGCAGGATGGTCTGGATCGCCTCGCGATTGAAGTAGCGCCCATCGCCGCCCAGCACCAGGGTGCCGCCGCGCAAGGCGGTTTGCGTATCGAACAGCGATTGCACGAAGGCTTCCAGATAGCCGGGCTGCTGGAATTCGGCCACCTTCTTGCGCAGGCCGGAAGTGCCGGGCTTCTGCCCCGCGAAGGGCGTGATGGCAATGTGACGCGGGGTCATGGCTGGCATCAGCCCTGTTTCAACCGGCTCACCAGATCATAGCGCGCCTGGTTCTGCGCCATCAGGATCACGGTATGCAGCCGCGTGGTGCCGCGCTGGATGCTCACGCCGCGGCAGAGCGGCCCACTGCTGATGCCGGAGGCAACAAACACCGCATCATCGCTTTTCACCAGTTCATGGCCGGAAAGCCAGCGCGTGCTGTCCAGGCCGAACGCCTTCACCTTGGCGGCCTCGTCATCGCCCTGGGGATCGACGCGGCCGAAGAACTCGCCGCCCAAAGCGCGCACGGCGATGGCCGTGATGATGCCTTCCGGTGAACCGCCGGTGCCGAACATCGCATCCACGCCCAAGTCTGATCCTCCGGGGCCGGGTTGGGCCGCCATCAATGCGCCGCTCACATCGCCATTCTCATACAGCACGGTGCGCGCGCCGGCTTCATGGATGGCCTTGATCATCGGGTGATGGCGCTTGCGGTTCAGCACGAAGATGCGCAATTCGCGCATCGGCTTGTTCAGCGCCTTGGCCAGAGCTTCCAGCTTCTGCGGCACGCTCCAGGTCGGGTCGATCTTGCCCTTGGCTGGCGCGGGCAGCACCAGTTTGTCCATGTAGAAGCTGGGGCCGAGATCATACATCGCGCCGCGCGGCGCCATGGCCAGCACCGCCATGCTGTTCTCCACGCCATTGGCCATGTTGGTGGTGCCCTCGATGGGATCCACGGCGATCTCGATTTCCGGTTCGCCCCCGAACGCTGCTTGGCCGATGCGCTCGCCGCGATAGAGCAAAGGTGCGTTGTCTTTCTCGCCTTCGCCGATCATCACCACGGCATTGATGTTGATGCTGCCCAGGGCGGCCCGCATCGCCTCCACAGCGGCGCCGTCGCCGGTCTCTTTCTCGCCCCGGCCTACCCAGTCATAGGCCGCCACGGCCGCCGCTTCGGTCACCAGGCGCAGGGCGAACGGAAAATCCGCGCGGGCAAAGGGGCTGGTCATCTGGGGGAAACTCCATGGAAAGCGGGCAGGTTGTCGCCTGGAAATACGGCAAAAATCCGCCCGCGCCAAGGCGGCTGCAAGGAATTTGCGGGTCTGGTGGCTTGGTTGCCTATTGATCGAAGCGCCGGCGCCAGAATTCCTGGCTTTGCCGTTCGCCGGCATCGCAACCCTTGGGGTAGCGGTAAGCCCCCTGGGCCAATTGCAGGCCGTTATTCAGCCGCACCGGGGGGCCGACCCGGCCCCATTGCGGCGGCACCACCGGGGCGGAGGCGATTTCCAGCACCAGCTTGCGCCGCACCGCCTCATGGAAAGTGTCAAAGCTCTCGGCCACCACCACAAAGGAGCCGGGGCCGCCGATGACACAGCCCTCGTAATAACGGTCCAGGTCTTCCAGCACCGGCATGCCCCAGGGATTGGGCCGGCCATTGATGATCGGCAGGCCATTGATCACGATGCCAGCAGCCAGCGCCCGGTCTCGCGCCACATCCACCGGATCGCCGGCATTGTTTGGCCCATCGCCTGAGATATCGAGCACGCGGCGCAGGCCCTGATAGGGCGAGGCGGCGAAGCGCGGCATGGCGGCGTTGATGGCGCCGCTGATGCTGGTGCGTCGGCCGATGCGGATCGGCACATCCAGCAGCTTGGCCGAAACCGCGCGCGCGCTGGCCATGTCGCTGATCAGCGTCCAGTCCAGCACGGTATTGTCGGTGTAGTTGTCGGCCCATTCGAAATAGGCCACGGCGATGCGGCCATGGATGCCGGCGCGGATCGCCTTCACCACCTGAGGGTCGATCAGTGCCTTGGCATAGCCTTCGCGCTGCAGCTTGGCCTCTTCGGGATCGACGCTGCCGGAAATATCGATGGCCAGTATCAGTTCCAGGTCCACAGACGGCTTCTCCCCGGCCGCCCGAGCGGCGGAAAGGGGGAGGAGGAGAAAACCCGGCGTAAGCAACGCCAGGGATAAAACCGCAAGCCATCGCCACTGCATGGGTCCAAGCCTAGCCCGGCTGCGGCATGGCGTCCATGACCAATCTCTGGACAAGGCCGCTGGCCCAAGGGATGCTGCCGCCATGACCGAAACGCTGCATACCGAAGTCGCCATTGTGGGCGGCGGCCTGGCAGGCCTCACCTTGGGCATCGCGCTGGCCCGCCATGGCGTGGATACCGTGTTGATCGACCGGGAAGATCCGGCCAAGGCGCTGGCGGCCGGCTTCGATGGCCGGGTCTCGGCTATCGCGCTCGCGTCGCAGCGCATGCTGGCCGCCATCGGCCTGTGGCGCCATGTGGCCGAGGCGCAGCCGATGTGGGATATCCGGGTCTCAGATGGCGACTCGGCTTTGTTCGTGCATTACGACCACAGCACGCTGGGCGAGGATCCGTTCGGCTGGTTGGTGGAGAATCGGCTGCTGCGTCAGGCCCAGCAGGCAGCCTTCGCCGAATTGCCGAAAGCCCGGCTGCTGGCGCCCCTGGAGGTGACCAGGGTGGAGCGCGGCCTGCCCGGCTCCGGCGCTCCGGCAAGGCTGACGCTGGCTGATGGCCGCGAGGTGCGGGCCCGCCTGGTGGTGGGCGCCGATGGCAAGCTGTCTGCCATGCGCCAGCAGGCTGGCATCAAGACGCTGGAATGGGCCTATGAGCAGACCGGCATTGTCTGCACCGTGCGCCATGAGCGGCCGCATCAGGGCGTGGCGCAGGAACGCTTCCTGCCTGCCGGGCCTTTTGCCATCCTGCCGATGACCGATGATGCCGAAGGTAGGCACCGTTCCTCACTGGTCTGGACCGAGCCGCATCTGCGTGCCAAGGCGATTCTGGCCTTGGACCAGCCCGGCTTCGAGGCCGAGATGCGCCAGCGCTTCGGCGATCATTTCGGCGCGCTTGCAGCTGTTGGCCCGCGCTGGTCCTATCCGCTGAGCTTCCTGCATTCCGAACGCTATATCGATCACCGCCTGGCTTTGGTGGGCGATGCGGCGCATAGCATCCATCCGATTGCCGGCCAGGGCCTGAATCTCGGCCTGCGCGATGTGGCAGCCCTCACGGAAGCCGTGGTGGCAGCACGTCGGCTTGGCCTCGATCCCGGGCAGATGGATGTACTGGAGGGGTATGAGCGCTGGCGCCGTGTCGATACCGTGGTGCTCTCGGCGGTGACCGATGGGCTGACGCGGCTGTTTTCCAACGACATCGCGCCGCTTAAATTGGCGCGCGATCTGGGGCTGGGCTTGGTGCAGCATATCGCGCCGGCCAAGAGCTTTTTCATGCGCCACGCCATGGGCGATGTGGGTACTCTGCCCCGGCTGCTGCAGGGACAGACGATTTAGCGCATAAAAGCCTAGCGCGGCTCGCGCTTCTGGCCGCGCTGTTCCAACGCCGCGAGATACTTGGCCCAGAGTTCGTCCTGGTCATGGCCGCGATCGTAGAAATATTCCCAGCTATAAATGCCGGTATCATGCAGGTCGTCAAATTTCAGCCGCACGGCATAGCTGCCCACCGGTTCGATGGCGATGATATTCACATGGCGGCGGCCGCCCACATAGGTGCGCTGGCCCGGGCCATGGCCCTGCACTTCCGCCGAGGGGCTTTCCACGCGCAGGAATTCAGCGGTGAAGCGGAAGGATTTGCCATCGGCGAAATCCACTTCCAGGGCTTTCTCCTGTGACTTCAGGCGCAGTTCCACGCAGGCGGGACGGCCGGCGCGGCTATAGGGCGAGGTGGGATCGAGCATGATCAGGGCGCGTCATCAAGCTGGCGGGCTTCATCCACCAGCATGATCGGGATGCCGTCGCGGATCGGGAAGGCCAGCCGCGCCTTGTCGCTGATCAACTCGCCGGCGGCGCGGTCATAGCGCAAGGTCGTCTTGGTCAGCGGGCAGACCAGCAATTCCAGCAGCTTGGGGTCCACGGGTGCGGCCGATGAAGCGGTGGTGGATGGTTGCGGCGTATCAGACATCGCTCTCAAGCCTCCATAGGGTCAGTTGAAGCGCCCTGCGCTGCCATCGCGGCGCTCCATCAAGGCCATTTCCAGCAGGGTGATCAGCAGCGCACCGCGCTTGGCGAAATCCCCGGCTTCCAGCAAAGCCTGCTTCTCGCTGGGCGCGAAGGGGCAGATCATGGCCAGCGAATGCACCAGCACTTCATCATTCGCCGCCTCAATCGATGGCCAGTCGGCGGGCAGATTCTGGCGTTCCAGATAGCTGCGCAAGGCGGTAACCAGGCGCGGGCGGTCGATCTGGCCGTTCGCCGCCATGGTCATGTCGCCTTCAAAGGCGGCGTAATCGGCTTCCACCTGACGATACGGCAGGGTGGTGAGCAGTTCATCCGTCACACTGAAGCGACAGACGCCGCGCAGGGTGATCAGGATGCGGCCATCATCGGTATCCACCGAGGCATTGATGCGGCCCAGGCAACCGATACGGTAAACCGCCGGGCGCTCGCCACGGCCAAAGGCTTCCTGCGGCTGGATCATACCGATCAGGCGTGAGCCGGCCAGGGCATCGCGGGTCATCGCCAGATAGCGCGGCTCGAAGATATTCAGTGGCAGCATGCCGCGCGGCAGCAACAGCACACCGGTCAGCGGGAAGATCGGGATCGTGGCGTCCAGCGCGGCAAAGTCTACGGGTTCGTCGAGCGAATCCGTCATGCGAACAGGATGGAAGAGAGGCGGCGCCGCGCATCCATCACCAGCGGGTCCATCGGCCCCAGGGATTCAAAAATCTTCACCAGCTGCTTGCGCGCCGCTTCATCATTCCATTTGCGGTCACGCTTCACGATATCCAGCAGCTGATCCAGGGCATCGCCGGCGCGATTGGCGCCAAGCAGGGCCAGGGCGTAATCATAACGCGCCTGATGATCTTTCGGATTGGCGGCCACGGCGGCTTCCAGGCCAGCCAGTTCGCCGGTGGCGCCGGCGCTTTCCTTGGCCAGCTGCAGAGCCGAGCGGGCGGAAGCCACATCGGGGTGGTTCTCATGCGCCGGCGGCACCTGGGCCAGGATTTCCTCAACCGCGTCATGCTCGCCCAGGCCCACCATGGCGCGCGCCAGGCCGCCCAGAGCCGAGGGGTTCTCTGCTTCTTCGCCCAAAGCGGCGGAGAAGGCTTCGCCAGCGGCGGCCCAATCCTGCGCGGCCAAAGCGGCCTTGCCGGCCTCGATCAGCTGCACGGCTTCGCTGTCGCCAATGGCGCCGCCCACCACCTGTTCGATGAACTTCTTGAGCTGGCTATCGGGCAGCGCGCCCACGAAGCCATCCACCGGCTGGCCCTTGGAGAAAGCGAACACCGCCGGGATCGACTGGATACGCAGCTGCTGTGCCAGCGGCTGGTTTTTCGGGTCGTCGATATTCACCTTCACCAGCTTGAACTTGCCCTTGGCAGCCACGGCGGCCTTTTCCAGCGCCGGGCCAAGCTGCTTGCAGGGGCCGCACCAGGGAGCCCAGAAATCCACCAGCACCGGCTGCTGCATCGAGGCCTGCACCACGTCCTGCATGAAGCTGGTGATATCGACATCCTTCACCAGGTCGCCAGGGGCGGCCTGCGGGGTGGGCGCGGCGGCGCCGAAACTGAGGGTAGTGGGTTCCATATCGATACAGTCCCGTGGGGCCCGAAAGCCGGTTATCTCGATGCTTCATCACATAATGCCAGGGCCGGGAAATGCCAACACCCGTCTTTCGGCTATTTTTTCGTCATTTTGCATTTAAACCAGTCGGTTGCCGATTCTGGCGGCGATATTTCATGGGCTTAGGGCTGGTATGCCTCTTGCTTCAGCAGGGGACAGTGAAGCCTTCCAAAAGCCGATGAGCATAGAGCGTATCGATCAAGTCTGGGTTCTGGTTGCCACCTGCATGATTTTTGTCATGCAGGCTGGTTTCTGCTGTCTCGAAAGCGGCTTTGTGCGCGCCAAGAACAGTATCAACGTAGCGTTGAAAAATCTGGTCGATTTCTGCATCGCCGGCCTGCTGTTCTGGATGTTCGGTTTCGCCTTGATGTTCGGCATCAGCCAGCATGGCTGGATCGGCACCTCGGCCTGGATGTTCGATGCCCGGGGCGATGCCTCGGTGGGCGTCTTCCTGCTGTTCCAGCTCATGTTCTGCGGCACGGCGGCCACCATCGTTTCCGGCGCCGTGGCCGAGCGCGTGGCATTCAGCTCCTACATCGTCATCACCATCATTATTTCCGGCCTGATCTATCCGATCTTTGGCCATTGGGCCTGGAACAGCGCGCAGCTTGGCGGTGGCTCGGGCTGGCTCGCCGAACTCGGCTTCATTGATTTCGCCGGCTCCACCGTTGTGCATTCGGTGGGCGGCTGGGTGTCGCTTGCCGCTGTGCTGGTGATCGGGCCACGCATGGGGCGCTTCAAGAAAGGTGTGGCGATGATCCGCGGGCATGATCTCACCATGTCCACGCTCGGCGTCATGCTGCTGTGGTTTGGCTGGTTCGGCTTCAATGGCGGCAGCACGCTCGCCATGTCAGCCGATGTGCCCAGCGTGCTGATCAACACCACCTTGGGCGGCTGTGCCGGCGGTGTGGCCGGGCTGATCGCCTCGCGCCTGATGTTTTCGCTGCCGCGCGTGGAGGATTTTCTCAACGGCACCTTGGCCGGCCTGGTGGCGATCACCGCCAATTGCAACAATACCTCGGCTTTGGCCGCCATCGTGATCGGCGGCATTGGTGCGGTGATCGCGCTGCTGGCCGGCGAGTGGCTGGAGCGGTTGCGCATTGATGACGCAGTGGGCGCCGTGCCGGCGCATCTGGGCGCCGGGATCTGGGGCACACTGGCGGTGGCTTTGTTTGGCGATCCCACGGCTTGGCCCTTGCCGCATGACCGTACCACCCAGTTCGGCATCCAGTTGCTCGGCTGCGTGGTGGCCGGCATCTACTGTTTTGGCCTCACCTATATCGTGCTGCGCATCATCAACCGCTTCCTGCCGCTGCGTGTTTCGCCCGAGGCTGAGCAGCTGGGCCTGAATCAGGCCGAACATGGCGCCACATCGGCCATGCTTGACCTGGTGAACGACATGGAGCGCCATCGCGTGGAGGGCCGTTTCGATGCGCCGATCTCGGTGATCGTGGGGTCGGAAGTGGAGCCTATCGCCCTGCAATATAATCGCGTGATCCAGCGCGTGAACCGCGATTCAGATCGGCTCAAGCGCGTGATCGAAGCCTTGAAGCGCGCCAAGGCGGATGCCGAGGCGGCGAACCAGGCCAAGACCGCCTTCCTTGGCAATATGAGCCATGAATTGCGCACGCCGCTCAATGCCATTATCGGTTTTTCGGAAATATTAAGCGGCGAATTGTTCGGCAAGCTCGGCGATGAGCGCTACAAGGATTACGCCGCCGATATCCTCAATAGCGGCAAGCATCTGCTCAGCCTGGTGAACGACCTGCTCGATCATACCCGCATCGAAGCCGGCCGTGTGGAACTGAGCGAGGTGGAGATTGACCTGCAGGACCATGGCCGCGCGGTGCTGCGGATGTTGAATGAGAAAGCGGTGGCTGGCGGCGTTGAACTCACAGCTGAATTCCCCGACGACCTGCCCGATCTGCGCGCCGATGAGCGTGCCCTGCGCCAGATGCTGCTCAATCTGCTCTCCAATGCCATCAAGTTCACGCCCCGGGGCGGCCAGGTCACGCTTGGCGCCGAAGTAGAAGAGGATGGCCGCTATGCGGTCTGGGTGCGTGATACCGGCATCGGTATGAAGCGCGAGGATGTGCCGCGTGCGCTGGAGCCTTTCGTGCAGTTACACCACCATTTGTCCAAGAGCTATGGCGGCGCCGGCCTGGGGCTGCCGCTGGTGCAGTCGATGATGCGCTTGCACCAGGGTACGGTCACCATCAACAGCCGCGAAGGTGCCGGCACGCTGGTGACCCTGCGCTTCCCGCGCAACCGAGTTGCCGCGCTGGTGGCGGCGGAATAGGGCTTCTGCTACGCTGAGCCTTAGCAGGGAGGCTGGGCATGGCGAGCTTGACCGTGAACAACAAGCAATACCAGGTGGATGCGGATGATGAGATGCCGCTGCTCTGGGTATTGCGCGACCTGCTGAATCTCACGGGTACGAAATACGGCTGTGGCATTGCGCAATGCGGCGCCTGCACCGTGCTGGTGGATGGCGAGGCGGTGCGCTCCTGCTCGCTGCCAGTTTCTGCTGTGGCGGCCGCAGCCAAGATCGTGACCATCGAGGGCCTGTCGGCCGATTCAAGCCATCCGGTGCAGCGCGCCTGGGCCGAGATCGATGTGCCGCAATGCGGTTATTGCCAATCGGGCCAGATTCTCGCTGCCGCCGCCTTGCTGGCGCAGACGCCTGATCCCAGCGATGCCGAGATTGATGACGCGATCACCAATCTCTGCCGCTGCGGCACCTATCCGCGTATCCGCAAAGCTATTCACCGCGCCGCTGAATTGGCGACGAAGTAACCTCAGGCGGCGAAATTCACTTCGCAGTGGCCCAGGCCCTCAATCTCCACGGAAACCGTGTCGCCTGGATTGGCCGGCTGCATCGGGCAGAAGGTGCCGGTCATCACCACATCGCCCGCGCGCAGCGGCAAGCCGGCGCGCACCTGCTTGGCCGCCAGCCAGGCCAGCGCGTTGATCGGGTTGCCCCACACGGCGGCACCCGGGCCCTGGCCGATCACGTCATTGCCACGGCGCATCACCGCATTGGCGCGGCGCAAATCCAGACCATCCAGTTTGCGCGCCGTGGCGCCGAGCACGAAATAAGCGCCGCTCACATTGTCGGCCACCAGATCCACGATCTTGAAATCGTTGTTCTTGATGCGGCTGTCCACCACTTCGATGGCCGGCACCACATAGCCCACGGCGCGGATCGCATCCACCAGGGTGGGGTTCGGCATGGCCAGGTCATGGTCCAGCATCACGGCCACTTCCGCTTCCAGGCGCGGCTGCACCAGACGGCCGGCGGGAATACTGTCGCCGTCATTCAGCACCATGTCGTGATACAGCATGCCGTAGGTAGGCGCGGTGATGCCAAACATCTTCAGCGCCGCCGGGCTGGAGGTGCCAACCTTGCGGCCGATCAGGCGCCGGCCGCTCTGGATGAAATGTTCGCGGTTGGCGCGCTGCACGGCATAGGCCACGCGCAGGTCGCTGTCGCTGCCCAGCAGGTCGCGCACCGGCTCGCAGGTCTGGCGGCTGGCCTCGGCTTCGCGCAGGCGCTTGGCTGCTTGTTCAACGTCATGGCTCATGGCAGCCTCACTTCACGTCGGCGATGCGCCGGGTTTCACTGGCGGGATGGCCCAGCATCTCGGCGGCAGCCACAATTTCGTTCCAGGTGGTGATGTCCACCGGGATACCGGCCTGATTGCGCTCGGCGCGGATGCGGCGCTCGGGCTCGCCGGCCACCAGCACGCCACTGGTCTTGTTATCGGGCGAGGGCGGTGAGGCCTTCACAAATTTCACATAGGCTTCTACCTCATCCTGCCAGCTTTCGGCGCCACCCAGCTTGGCTGGATCGAACACGATGGACAGCATGTTGTTGGTGATGGTGTTCACTTCCCAGTGGTTGCGACCGGTGCCGCCGCCGCTCATCGGGCCGGAGAGCAATTCGGCGATCAGTGCCAGGCCATAGCCCTTGTGTTCGCCGAAGGCGCGGATGGCGCCGATGGGGGTGTTGAACATCACCGTCGGGTCGGTGCTTGGCGCGCCCTTGGCATCAATCAGGATGCCCGGCGGCAGGCTCTCGCCCTTGTTCATGGCCACGCGCACCTTGCCCATGGCGATGGTGCTGGTGGCCATGTCGAGCACGATCGGCTCGCCACCATTCGGCCCCGGAATGGCGCAGCAATAGGGGTTGGTGGCAAAGCGCGCATCCGAGCCGCCAAACGGCGCCACCAGCGGCTGGCGGTTCACCACATTCACATAATGGGTGGAGATCATGCCGGCCGAGGCGCATTGCTCGCCCCAATGGCCGATGCGGCCGATATGGTGGCTGTTGCGGATCGCCATCACACAGACGCCATGCTGCTTGGCGCGCAGAATGGCGAGTTCCATGGCTTCATGGCCCACCACCTGGCCATAGCCCATGCCGCCATCGATGGTCACCAGGGCGCCGGCATCCACCGCGATCTTGGTGCTCTGGTTCACCACCAGGCGCTTTTCATGCACCGCCAGCCAGTATTGCGGCAGCATGCCCACGCCATGGCTGTCATGGCCGCTCAAATTCGCCAGCACCAGATTATCGGCCACCAGGGCGGCCTCGCGCTCATTGCTGCCGCCTTTGCGGCAGACGGCGCGCACGGCGGCGCGCAGGGCGTCCGGCATTACGGTCACATACTCGGCCATGTTTCCTCCAGGGCTGCGGCCTGGGCCGGCCGCTTGTAAAACCATGTATCGCAAAGCCCGCTGCCTCGCAATCAGGGCGCCTCGCAATCAGGCGCCCGAAACAGGCCGGGGGATGTTTGACGGATGTGCGCGCTTCCGGCATGCTTCGCCACCATGAAAGCCCTGTCATTTATGCTCCTTGCCGGCCTGCTTGCTGGCTGCTCCACCGCCCAGGAAGACCTCGCCTTGCGGGGCCAGAAGGAGTTGCTGGGCCTGTCTGAGCCGCAATTGCTAGCCTGCGCCGGCGAGCCCACCGCCCGCAATCGCGAGCAAGGCACCGACCTGCTGAGCTATTTCCGCGAGAGCAGCGCCTCGGCGCAGATGAGCGTGGACCGCGATACCTCGCCGCTGAGCCGTACGCCGGCGCCGTATGAATATTTCCGCTATTGTGAAACCACCTTCGCCTTGCGCCAGGGTCGCGTCTTCGATGTGGCGATGAAGGGCCGCACCGCTACAGGCCGCGAGACCCTGGTGGCTTGTGGCCAGATCGTCGCCAAATGCCTCGGCGCGCAATAGCCCCTCTCCCTATCGTTATCATCTGACCGCTTGCCAGCCTATGCCGCGCTTGCAATGGTGCGGTGTATGACTGCTCCCTGGCGAGACCGCGACGGCCGCGTATCGGCCTTGAAAACCAGCTGTTTCCTGCTGCTCTGGCTGCCGGGTCTGTGGCTGGCCAGCCGCATCGCGCTGAATGATTTGGGTCCCCGGCCGCTGGATGAGCTGACGCACGAGACCGGGCGCTGGACGGTCTGGCTGCTGCTCGGCTCGCTCAGCGTCACGCCTTTGCGCCGCCTGTTCGACTGGCCGGCTTTGATCAAGCTGCGGCGCCAGATCGGTGTGGCGGCGATGGCCTATGCGCTGCTGCATCTGCTGATGTATGTGATCGACCTGAAGGGTGATCTGCTGCGGGTGGCCACTGAGATCGTGCTGCGTTTCTATCTCACTATCGGCTTTGTCGCGCTGCTTGGCCTGCTGGCCCTGGGCGTCACCTCATTTGATGCCGCGATCCGCCGCATGGGCGGCAAAGCCTGGGGCCGCCTGCATAAGCTGGTCTATGCCATCGCCGTACTGGCCCTGGTGCATTATCTACTGCAGGCCAAACGCGAGATCGATCCGCCCATGCTGCAGGTCGGCATCTTCGCTTGGCTGATGCTGTATCGCATCCTTTATGCCTGGGGCCGCATGCGCCAGCGCTGGGAGGTCTGGCCGCTGGCATTGCTGGCTGGCATAACGGCGGCTGGGGCGGAGATCGCCTGGGCGGCCTGCTGCACCAAGCTGCCCTGGCAGCGGCTCTGGGCGGCGAACCTGATGTTCGATTTCCGCCTCTCCCCAGGCTGGCTCACCTTCGGCGCGGCCCTCACGCTGGCTGTGCTGGTGCAGGCACGGGCCAGTTTACCAGGGCTATTCCGGCGCCGCTCATCACCGCCTGTATCCCGGCGCTCGGCTGGTTAACATACGATCCGGCATGGCCGCCTCTTGAGGTTGCAGAACGCAGCAGACTTGGCCGTTGTCCGGGATTTATACGGCTTTGCTTGCTGCACTGCCGCATACATGAGGTAGATGAGGCCTAATGGAACAGAATGCGACGCAAACGGTAATTGTGGCAGCCGAATAAGGTGGATATTATAAGCACATACGGTTTTTTGCCGGCGCGAGGCGGGGGCGCGGCCGATGCAGCTTTATGATCTTGGGTCGGTGAATGTGTTGGTGGTCGATGACAACCGCTTCATGCGCACCATCGTAGCCAACACCCTGCAAGGCATCGGCGTGCGCAATGTGATGCAGGCCGACAGCGTGGATCAGGCGCTGGAACAATTGGCTGAACAGTCTGTCGACCTGGTGGTCAGCGACTGGGATATGGGAGAGAAATCGGGCATCGAGTTGATCCGCCGGGTGCGTGCCAATCGCCAATTGCGCCTGCTGCCGATCATCATGCTCACCGCGAATACCACGCGGAAGAATATCTTCTCGGCGCGCGATGCCGGGGTAACGGAATTCCTCGCCAAGCCGGTGTCGGCCCAGGCGTTGTACGGGCGGATGGTGGAAGTGATCGAGCGGCCGCGGCAATTCGTGAAGACCAAGCAGTTCTTTGGTCCCGATCGCCGCCGCCGCCGTACCGATGCTTACCGCGGCCCGAAACGCCGCAAGGAAGACCAATGAGCGACGATGTAGAATATATCAGCAATCCGAACCCGATCGCCCGCAAGGCGCGGGCCGTCAGCGGCAAGACGGCGGAAGACATGCTGAAGACCGCCGATCAGCGCGTCGGTGCGCTGAAGCAGGAATTCGGCGACATCCTGCGCCGCGATACCCAGATCATCGTGGATCTGCTGCGCCAGGCCGAGGCCGATCTGGCCGGCCGCGATACCTATCTGCTGGATTTGCGCCGGGTGGCGCATGAATTGCGCGGCCAGGGCGGCACTTTCGGTTATCCGCTGGTCACCGCCGTGTGCGATTCATACTGCAAGCTTTTGGACATGCTGCAGACCGTGGATGACAGCCGCCTGTCGCTGGTACGCACCCATGTGGATGCCCTGCGTGCCGTGGTGGGGGCCGATATCAAGGGCGATGGCGGCGCCATTGGCCGCGAGCTGATGGAATCCCTGCGCACCATCCGCCAGAAGATCGCCGAAGAGACCGGCGCCGAACTCTAAGTCTGCTCAGAGCAGATCGCGCAGCATCGCCACCAGCGGTACATCGGCCGGCGGCATCGGCAATTCAGTCATCTTCACCGGCCGCACCCATTTCAGTGCCTGGCCCTCGCGGCCCTGCGGTTGCCCGGCCCAGCGGCGGCAGACATAAAGCGGCATCAGCAGGTGGAAATCATCATAGCTGTGGCTGGCGAAAGCAAACGGCGCCAAACAGGCAGCGCTGATATCCAGGCCCAGTTCCTCATGCAGCTCGCGCAACAAGGCGGCTTCCGGCGTCTCGTTGGCTTCCACCTTGCCGCCGGGAAATTCCCACATGCCGGCCAGCTTCTTGCCGGGGGGGCGCTGGGTCAGCAGCACGCGGCCGTCGTTATCCACCAGCGCCACCGCCACCACCAGCACCACCGGCTTAGGAATCAGCAGGCTGCTGGCATCGCCTGGGCAGAGTGGATCAGCTTCGGTAATCGGCATTGATGTCGATATAGCCATGGGTGAAGTCGCAGGTCCAGACCACGGCCTGGCCCTTGCCGATGCCCACATCTACCCCGATGCGCACATCCTGGCTCTTGAAATGCTTGGTGGCGGCGGCTTCGTCATGGTCCTTGCGCACCATGCCGCGCGCGGTCACGGCCTTGTCGCCCAAAGTCACCACCAGCTTGTCGCGGTCGGCCTTCTCGCCGCTCTTGCCCACGGCCATCACGATGCGGCCCCAATTGGCATCGGCGCCGGCAATGGCGGTTTTCACCAAAGGTGAATTGGCGATGGCGCGGGCGATCACCCGGGCAGCGGCATCGCTCTGCGCGCCGGTCACGCTCACGGTCACCAGCTTTTGCGCGCCCTCGCCATCGCGGGCGATCAGCTGCGCCAGTTCGGCCATCACCTGGGTCAGCGCGCGGCGGAAATCGGCCAGCGCGCGGCCATTGGCCTTGTCGTGGCTCTTATTGCCGGCCTGGCCGGTGGCAAACAGCAGCACGGTATCGGAAGTGGAGGTATCGCCATCCACGGTCAGGCAGTTGAAGCTCTGATTATTGGCCTGCTTCAACAGGGCCTGCAGCGTCTCGGCCGGCAGCTTGGCGTCGGTCACCAGGAAAGCCAGCATGGTCGCCATGTCCGGCGCGATCATGCCCGAGCCCTTGGCGATGCCGTTGATGGTCACTTTCTTGCCATTGATCTCGCAAGTAGCGGTGGCCAGCTTGGGGAAGGTATCGGTGGTCATGATCGCCTTGGCGGCTGCCAGCCAGCCATCGCCGCGCAAAGCCTTGGCCATCGCCGGCAATTGCGCCACGATCTTTTCCGCCGGCAGCAACTGGCCGATCACGCCGGTGGAGGCGAGATAGACCTGGTTGGCCTTGCCACCCAGCGCTTTGGCCGCGCCTTCAGCGGTAGCCTTGGCAGCGGCTGCGCCGGCCTTGCCGGTGAACACATTGGCGATGCCGGCATTCACCACCAGGCCACGCGCCGCGTTGCCCAGGATCTTGCGGCACCATTCCACCGGCGCACCGGGCATGGAGGATTGCGTGAACAATCCGGCCGCCTTGGTGCCGGGCGCCAGCTCGATCAGCAGCAGGTCATCGCGGCCCTTGTAGCGCATGCCGGAGAGGCCCGTGGCCAGGCGCGCGCCGGCAATCGCCGGCAGGCGGGGCAGGGTCTTGGGGGCGAGCGGTGAAACCGGATGCGCGGCCATAACGATTAGGTCCCTTGGTTGATGGTTACTTCTTCGGCGCCGGCGCGATGGTCGGCAACTGGCCGGCCGGCTTGGGCTGTTCCACGATCTCGATCTTCGCGGTCTTCTTCAGATCGTTCACGGTCTGCTCGATGATCTCGCGCACCAAGATTTCGCGCACTTCCTCGGCCACATCAGCGAAGGCCGGCTGCGGCGCCACGCGGCGCGCCTCCACCTTGATGATGTGGAAGCCGAACTGCGTCTTCACCGGCTTCTGAGTCACCTGACCGGGCTGCAGGGCGAAAGCCGCTTCAGCGAATTCCGGCACCATCTGGTCCTTGGTGAAGAAACCCAGATCGCCACCAGTGGTGGCGGTGGGGCCGGTGGAACGCTTCTTCGACACTTCGGAGAAGTCGGTGCCCCTCCTCACATCTTCCAGCGCCGCCAGGGCATCGGTCTCGGTGGCCACCAGGATGTGGCGGGCAAGCACTTCGTCGCGCGGCGGCTGCGCCTTGAGCAATTCCTCATAGCGCTTCTTCAGCCGCTCGTCGGTCATGCCGGTGGTCACGCTGCGCTCCAGGAAGGCCTGCTGCAACACGGTCTCGCGGGCCGCCTTCAACTGCTCCTTCACCTTGGCATCGCCATCCAGCTTGGCCTTCTCGGCGGCTTCGTTGATCAGCTTGCGCGCCACCATCTCGTTGATCAGCGCCGGCATCACGGCTTCCAGCGGCGCCTGACGCATCTGCGGCGGCAGGCTCTCGAATACCTGCATCACCTGCGAGCGGGTGATGGCCTGGCCATTCACGCGCGCCACCACGGGATCGTTGGCGGCCGGCTGCGCCTGGGCGGCGGGCTTCTTGCTGCTGGTTTGCGCCAGAACCGGCGCAGCCAGGGTGAAGGCCAGCAAGCCGGCGAGCAGGGCGAAACGGGAGGCGGACAGGTGCGGCACGGGTCAACTCGCGGATGGAGGAGAGGGGGAGGTGAAAAACCGCGCCAGCATAGCCATTTCCGGCCGCCCGGCAAGGCCGTGATTGTGCGGGTGCAAAAGGCCTTTTCCGGGTCTTCCGGTCACTTTCCAGGCTTGGTCAAACCGGCTGCCGCCCGCAGGCTGGCAATCTCGGCGCGCAATTCCTCGATCAGGGCAGCCGATTGGCGCAGATGCGGTTCCTCGGCGCTCAGAACGATCTCGAAGGCGCGGTATTTCAGCGCACGGCGATCCACGCGGCGCTGCGGGTCATTGCCCAGGCCGGAATCGCAGACAATGTCGATCAGGCGGTCCACGGCATGCAGTCGGCCCCAGAGATAGTCATTCTCGCGATGCGGCCGGCTGAAGAAGGCGCCGAAGCGGCCGAAATTGATGCCCTTCAGGGTGTTGGAATCGCGGATCGCGTTGGCATCCTCGGGGCTGATACGGTCGATGCGGATTTCGTTGAATTCGCCCAGGTCGCGCCAATTGGTGATGGTGAAGGTCAGCACATCCCAGAAGGCGAAGCCGATATAGCTTTCCAGGATGTCGCGCCGCGCCGCCTGGCTCCAATCCATCGGATGCAAAGTGGAGAGCAGCCAATCCAGCCGGTTGGTGGCGGCATTCAGCGCGATGTCGCGCTTCAGGCCATCGACCAGCGCATCAATCTCAGTGAGATGCGCGTCGGCGAATTCGGCGGCGTCGCGCTCCAGCTTCTCGGGGTCCTGCGGCTCGATGCGGCGGCGGAACAGCAGCCGGATGCGCTCGGCGGTATCGGCGGCCACAAAGCTTCCCGTATCGTAGCGGCGCAGGGTTTCCAATTCTTCATAGAGCAGGCGCTTGAGCTGGTTGAGCTGCACCGCCTCAAGGCCCTTTTGATCAGGGTCGCCAATCTTGCCATACAGCAGATTCAGGCGCTGCATCAGGAAGCGCAGGCGGCGCTGGCGGAAGGCGACATCGAAGCCGAGCAGGAAGCGCACCCAGGGCGGCAAGTCATCACGATTTGAGGCCAGCGTGGAGCGCGCATAGCCCGAGGCGGTTTGGCAGACCTGCCGCACCTTGGCCCAGCGCGACATCACCTGGGCAATCCAGGCGGCCTCGATGGAGCTTTCGCGATGCTCGCAAACGCGCTCGATCTGCTTCACCAGGAAGCCCTGCACCGCACCGAGCTTTAAGCGGATATAACCTTCATAGGCGAAGCCGGCATCATGGGCGGCGCGCGCACTGGCGGCCAGGCGCCAGGAGCGGATCTGCTCTTCGTCCAGCGCGTCGTCGCGGCCTTCCGGGGCGTGCTCGGCCACCAGGCGTGAAATCTGCGGCTGCGTCGCGTCAATGATGCCGCGCAGATGTTTCACGCGCTCGTTGAAGCGATGCACCCAGATAAGTTCATCCGAGATCGGCTCGTTGCGCGGAATATCCGACAGCGCGCCTTTCAGCGTGCGGAAAAAGCCGGGGATGCGTCCTGTTGGCGGCGGCGGCGGGCGCAGTGGCGCGGGATCGATATAGACCAGCCGGCGATCCACCTGGCGATAAGCCGGGCGGCCACGGATCGCCTTCATCGCCGAAGCGAAAGGCTTGTTGTTCAGCACGCCGCCATCCACGAAGGAGGTCAGCTCCGGGTCCAGACCGGCGGCGATATAGTCGCCAAAATTCTTCTTGAGGAAGGCGGCCTTGCCTTCCCAGCTGCGGCCACGCTCGGCCAGCAGCGCGTCGATATCGGAAAGCTGCGCCGGCTGGAAGGCGCCGGGATAGGCCGATGTGGCGCGGCCGGCGAAGGCGAGCGCCGGAGCATCGGCAGTGGTGAAATCGGAATTCTCTTCGCCATTCTGCCAACGGCGATACTGGAATTTCAGCATATGGCGATGCTCGCGGTCGCGCACGAAGGGCGGATCGTAGATCGGGATATGCTGCAGATAGCCATAGAAGTCGGTCACCGTCACAAACAGATCGAGCTGCAAGCCGGCCGGCATCAGCGACGCGCCGGGCTCGGCCGGCTCGCCCATGGCTTCCAGGCCCTTGAGCAGCTTGCGCGCCAGATGCAGCCCATCGAAGGGCGGCTCGAACCAGCGCGAGCGGGTGAACAGCGATACCTTCTCGCGGATTTCCGGATCGGCCAGCAGGCGGCCAAGCTTGGAGCGCGAGGCGATCCACAGCACCGGGCGCATGAACCATTTGCTCCAGGGCGAGGCGCGCTTGGCTGAATCGAGCAGGCGGGACACATCGGCCTGCTTCAGCCACAGGTCGCGGAAATGGTTCAGCCGCAGGTCATGCGCCAGGGCGCGGGCCAGCATGATGCCGTTGATACCGCCGGCCGAGGCACCGGCGATCACATCCACGATCACCCGCAGTTCCACATGCTTGCTCAGTTCGCGCAGCAGTTCGAAATAGATGATCTCGGAATCATGCGGATTGGCCTCGCCTTCCGGCGTTTCGGCATAGGTGGCGGCATCGCGGGTGCCCTTGGGCAGGGAGTGAAACGCCTTGGAGGCGCGCACCAGCTTGAGAATCTCCTTCGACACGCCATGCATGTAGATGGCAAGCGAGACTCCGCCGAAGCAGACCAGAGCCAGCCGCAATTCCTTCTCTTGCACGCGCGATTCCTCCCCAGGGGCCTCAGTGTGCGCCGGGTGGCGCCGCTTCTCAAGGCCGGAATCCGGCCGATTATTCGGCTTGACCCGGCGGCAGCAGCGCCACAGCTGGGGGGCAATGTCTTGCGGCAGGGGGCTGGCGGGCGTAAACGATTTGAGCATGTCACTGGATGCCGAAACCATAGCCCTGAGCGTTGATCGGGCCGCCCATGAATGGCGGCGCGGCCGTGCCGTGGTGCTGCATCTTGAGGGCGGCGCGCGGGCTTTGATCCTGGCTGCCGAAACCCTGAGTGAGACAGCCTTGGATCTGGCTTTGCGGCTGGCCGGCCCTGGTTCGGGCAGTGATGGCGCCGGGGCACCGGCTCTGGCGCTGACGGCGCAGCGTGCCGCCGTGCTGCATATCAAGCCCACCGGGCATGACACGATCCTGCTGCCGCTGGCCGAGCTGCCGGTGCCGGCCCCGGAGCGCGCCGCCCTGATCCGCGATCTGGCCGATGCCAGCCGTGATCTGGCCGCCCCCCTGCGCGGCCCCTATCAGCGCCGCAAGGGGGCGCTGCCGCCTGGTGCTGCGGCGGCCGTGAAACTGGCCAAGATCGCCTATCTGCTGCCCGCCGCGCTCTATATCCCGCTGCCCGAGGCGGCCGTGCTACCGCCGCTGCTGATCGCGGTGCCGGCCGAGGCCATCGCTGGTTATGACAAGGCGGCAGCCGAGAGCCTGGTCCAGGTGAGCCAGGCCCGCCTGCCGGTGGCCGATGCCGAGGATGCCCGGCTTTATGCCTTCCGTGCCGCTGATGGCGGGCCGGAGCATTTCGCCCTGGTGATCGGCCGGCCCGATCCATCCCAGCCGGTGCTGGCACGGCTGCATTCGGAATGTTTCACCGGCGATCTGCTCGGCTCGCTGCGCTGCGATTGCGGCGAGCAGCTGCGCGGTGCGGTGCGCACCATCCGCGAGGCCGGCGGCGGCGTGCTGCTCTACATGGCGCAGGAGGGCCGCGGTATCGGCCTGGTGAACAAGCTGCGCGCCTATCAATTGCAGGATCAGGGCTTCGATACGGTAGAGGCCAATCTGCGCATCGGCTATGCCGCCGATGAGCGCTGGTTCCTGCCGGCGGCGCGGATGCTGCACCTGCTGGGCTATGCCAGCGTGCGGCTGCTAACCAATAACCCGGAAAAGGTCAGCGGCTTGGCCGATGCCGGCGTCACCGTGGCCGAGCGGGTGCCGCATAAATTCCCGGCCAATAGCCATAACGAGGCCTACCTGGCCACCAAGAAGAAACGCTCCGGGCATTACCTCTAGTAATCAATGGTCGAGATGCGGCCCGGGCTCATCGATGGTTAGCACCAAGCGCTCCTGGCCAGCTGTGTAAGGCGGCGAACGGTGCACGATGCCCTTGCCGTGCCAGGGCGGGTCGCGCTCGCCTTGCAGCAAGGCGGCCCAGCCGCGTTGCAGCCGCTGCACCTGGCCCGGATCGCGCATGGCGGCGGCATTGTCACCGCGGCCCAGGCCGGCGCGGTTGGCGGCCGCGTCGGGCAACCATTCGGTGCCGGGGCCGGCATAGCTGCACAATAGCCGCAGCCCTACTTTGTCGGTATGGAAGAAGCGGCACGCGTTGCTGCGCACTGGGCGCAGATCGACATGCAGGCGGTCGCACTCCACTTGCTGCCAGAACCAGCCGAGCAAGGCGGCGATATCGGCGGCCAATAGCGGAGCGGCGGGTCGGCTTGGCCAAGCGGCCGCCGCGAAGGCATGCAGCGCCAGATCGGCGCCATCCTGGTCGCGGGCGACCCAGAAGCAGGCGGCGGTGTTGGCCTGCCGGGCCAAACCCTGCGCCAGTGAGGACAGGCAGGGCGAAAGGTCGCGACGCCATATGGCGAGGTTAGCTTGTGGCTGCCAGGGATCGCAGGGCTGCGGCAGCCGGCTCGCCACCACCGCGCTCATGTCGGGCTCCCGGAGTCACCTTGGCGCCAAGCGGGAAAGGGATCGCTTAAGAATTTCCAGCCACGTTCACCCAAGCGCATTTCGGCCGGCGTGAGCAGGCAGGCATCGAAGCCACGGCGCAGGGCCGCCTCGTCCATATTCGCGCCGATCAGCACGATTTCCTGCCGCCGGTCGCCAAACGGCTCCTGCCAAACCTTGGTCATGCCGGCTTGCCAGTCGGGGTGATCGGGCCATTCGCCGCGTGGCACCTGTGCCCACCAATACCCGCCTTTCTCGTGGCGGGTAACCGCCCCGGCCTGCGACCAGGCCCCGACAAATGCCATGCGGCTGGCCAGCCAGAAGAAGCCTTTCGAGCGCCAGACATTGGGCCACTCGGCGCCCAGCCAACGATGCAACCGTTCGGGATGAAACGGGCGGCGCGCACGATAGACGAAACTGCGGATGCCGTATTCCTCGGTTTCCGGATTATGCAGCCCGAGCAGGGCCTGTTGCCAGCCCGGCAGATGGCTGGCCTTCTCCAAGTCATGGCGATGCGTGTTCAGCACGGCATCCAGTGCTATGCGGCCATGTTCGGTGCGGCAGATCGCGGCATCCGGATTGAAGCGGCGTATCATCGCTTCCAGGAAGCCGAGTTGCTCCGCTGTCACGAGGTCGGCTTTGTTGAGCGCGATCACGTCGGCGAATTCGATCTGCTCCAGCAGCAGGTCCACTACGGTGCGGTCATCGCCGGCACCGGCGGTGGCGCCGCGCGCACTCAGGAAATCGGTGGAGGCGTAGTCACGCAGGAAATTATAGGCGTCAACCAGGGTCACCATCGTATCCAGCCGGGCGATATCGCTCAGGGCAAAACCCGCTTCGTCACGAAAGTCGAAGGTGGCGGCAATCGGCATCGGCTCGGCGATGCCTGTACCCTCGATCAACAAATAGTCGAAGCGCCCTTCGCCCGAGAGCCGCCGCACCTCCTGCAGCAAGTCATCGCGCAGCGTGCAGCAGATGCAGCCATTGCTCAGCTCGACCAGCTTCTCGTCGGTGTGGCTCAGATTCGCGCCGCCCTCGCGCAGCAGCGCGGCGTCGATATTCACCTCGCTCATGTCGTTCACAATGACCGCCACTCGCTTGCCCTCCCGGTTGGCGAGTACATGGTTCAGCAGCGTGGTCTTGCCGGCCCCGAGGAAACCGGAGAGTACGGTAACGGGCAGGCGGATATCGGCGGACATGGGGCTCACTCAGTAATTGATATAATATAACATAACACTTTTAATCCGAGCAGCGCTACCCGGCAAGCCCTGTTCCTAAGCCCGGCAGAAATTGCCGGTCGCAGCCAAACCACCCACTAAGTCATTGTTTTTTTATGGTCCAGAACTTGGCATCCGGCTTGCTATGGTTAAAGCGAGAGAGGGGAAGAGCAATGGTTGTCGCCTTCATAGACAGTTCGGAGAATCTGACGCTCGGGATTTCCCCGCTGCAGAAAGCAGCGGCGTCCCAGTCTGGTTCGTCCAAGGCGGCTGCCGAGGCGCAGAAGGCGTCTGGCTCGGAGAAGTCCCATCGCGGCCTGTTCGGCCCCGAAGGCTTCAGCTTCTCTTCCTTCCTCGACATCATCAATCCGCTGCAGCATATCCCGGTGGTCAGCACGATCTACCGGGCCGTCACGGGAGACACGATCGAGAATGGCGCGCGCCTGATCGGCGGCGCCCTGTTCGGCGGTCCCATCGGTTTTCTCGCCTCGGTGTTCAACGGCATCGTGGATGAAGAGACTGGCAACGATCTTGGCGGCCATGCCCTGGCCGCCCTTGGTTTCAACGATGCCGCCGCCAAGAATTCGGCAACCGGCTTGGCGCAGAATACTCCCCCCCTGGTGATCGAACTGGCAGAAAGCCAGATTCCGCCCGGCACGCAGAACGCGGCAGTGGCAAGCGCCGATGAAGTACCGTTGGGCGCGCTGACCAACCTGACCAACCGTGCCTGGGGCGAAACCGCGCCGGCCACGATCCCGAGCGGCAATGCCGCGCGCGCCACCATTCCCTATCGCAGTCAGAAAGCTGAGCAGCCGGGCCAGAAAGGCCCCCAGACTACGCCGATGGGCGCCATTCCGGTGACCATGGCCGCGCCGGCAGCGGACATCCAGGTCTCGGCGCAGCCCGCAACGCAGGCCGCGGCCCCGGCCGATGACCGCAAATGGTTCCCCGCCAACACCCAGAGGGGTGGCTTGGTGACCCGCAGCGTGGGTGCCCAGCCGGTAACGCCCAACAGCGTGGCGCAGAAATTTGGGGTCAGCCGTGGTTCCAGCCATGCCGCCACGCCGCCGGCCGCCAGCGTGTCGCCGGCTTCCGTGCCGCCGCAATTGCCGCCCGATTTCGCCGAGCGCGCCACGGCGGCCTATCAGAAATACATGGATATGAAACAGTCTGAGCAGCGCAACCGCGCTGTCGACCAGGCGTACTGACGCTTCACTCCGCCGGCTGCTTGGCGGCGTGGCTGGCCTCAGCCTCAACATCCGGCGCGCGGGGCAGCTTGCGCTTCACGAAGCTGCCGAAATCATCCAGATAAGTGAAGATCACCGGGGTGACCACCAGCGTGAGCAGGGTGGAACTGACCAGCCCGCCGATCACCGCATGAGCCATGCCGGCGGTCTGTTTGGCGCCTTCGCCGATGGCAAAAGCCAAGGGCAGCATACCGAAGATCATCGCCAGGGTGGTCATCAGGATGGGCCGCAGGCGGATCTCGCCGGCTTCCAGGATGGCGTCACTGCGGGACATGCCCGCGCGCCGCGCGTGGTTCACGAAATCGATCAGCAGGATGGCATTCTTGGTCACCAAGCCCATCAGCATGATGAAGCCGATCGCGGCGAACATGCTGAAGGTGGAGCCCCAGGCCCACAGCCCTACCACCACGCCGAACAGCGATAGCGGCAGTGAGGCCATGATGGCGATGGGCTGCAGGAAGCTGGCGAATTGCGAGGCCAGGATCAGGTAGATGAAGATGATCGCCAGCAGCAGGGCGGCGGCGGCGAAGCCCGCCGATTCCTTCATGTCCTTGGAGGCACCGCCAAACCAGAAGCGGTAACCCGGCGGCAAGCTGAGGTCCGCCAGCTTGGCCTGGATGGCGCGGCTCACCTCGCCAACCGGCCGGCCATCGGTGGTGGCGGTGAGCAGCACCTCGCGCGCCAGGTCACGGCGGTTGATCTGGGTGGAGCCGGTGGAGGGCTGGATGGTGACCACTTGCGAGAGCGCCACCATCTTTGGGTTGCCATCGGCATTCATCTGGTTGGAGGCGACATAGATGCGCGCCAGATCCGGCATGCCGGTGCGGTCGTCGCGCGGCAGGCGCACAAAGACGCTGTAATCCTCCGAATCCGGGGCCTTCCAGGTGCCGGCTTCCTCGCCAGCCAGCAGTGGCCGCAGGGTGGCGGCAATCGCCGCGGTGGAAACACCCAGATCGGCGGCGAGCTGGCGGTCCACATCCAGCGCCACGGTGGGCTTGTTGGCCTTGAGGCTCGATTCCATGTCCACCACGCCGGGCACGGTGCGCATGATCGCCATGGCGTCCTGGCTCAGCTTGTCCAGCGTGGCGATATCCTGGCCCTTCAGCGCGATCATGATCGGCTTGTTCAGGCCGCCGCCCAGATTGGCCTGGCCGATATTCACATTATCGATCCCGGCGATCTGGCCGAGACGCTCGCGGAATGACATCCCCATCTGCTGCGTTGATTTCTTGCGCTGGTCGATGGGCACGAAGCGAACATACAGCGTGCCGACATTGCGCCGCGCGAAGCCGCCCGCGTTGATCTGGGCGAAGGAATATTCCACTTCGGGGAATTCCTTCAAGGCATCCTGCACCTGGCGGATTTTCGCTTCCGTGTAGTCAATCGCCGAACCCGGCGGCGTGGTGACTTCCACAATGATTTCCGACAGGTCGGCTTCGGGCAGGAATTCAGTGCCGATCTTGCCCGAGGCCAGAATGCCGATGGTGCCAACGAAGCTTGCCACGGCCAGCATCAGCACCAGCCAGCGGAAGCGCAGGCTCCAGCCAAGCAGGCCGCGATAGGCACGGCCCAGCTTCTCCATGCCCTTGTCCACCAGCCCCACCATGCGGCCGATCGGACCGCGCTTGGCATTGGGCTGGCTGTCCGGGTCATGCCACACGCTGGAGAGCATCGGATCCAGGGTAAACGACCCGAACAGCGAGATCAGCACCGCCACGGTGACGGTGATGCCGAATTGCAGGAAGAAGCGCCCGATGATGCCGTCCATGAAGGCGACGGGGAGGAACACCGCCACGATGCAGAAGGTGGTGGCCAGAACGGCCAGGCCGATCTCGTCGGTGCCATCTTGCGCTGCGCGGCGATGGGATTTGCCCATGCCGACATGACGCGTGATATTCTCACGCACCACGATGGCATCATCGATCAGGATGCCGATGGCCAGCGACAGCGCCATCAGGGTGAGCTTGTTCAGCGTGAAGCCGGCGGCATGCACAGCGGCCAGGGTGCCGATCACGGCAATCGGCAGGGTGAGGCCGGTGATGACGGTGCTGCGCCAGGAATTGAGGAATAGGAAGACGATCAGCACGGTGAGGAAGGCGCCTTCGATCAGCGTGCGCTGCACGCCGTTCACTGAACTCAGGATGGCGCGGCTATCGTCGCGCATGAATTGCAGCGAAATGTCGGAAGGCAGATCAGGTTGTAATTCCTTTACCGCCTGCTTTAGCCCGGTGATGACATCCAGTGTATTCGAGCCCTGCACCTTGACGAAGCTGATGGCGAGCTGACGGTCGCCATTGAACAGGGCCACCGCGTCCTTCTCCTCAGAACCATCCTCCACTGTGGCGATGTCACCCACGGTGATCGAGCTGTTGCCGCGCCGCGCCAGCACCAGGTTGGCTAAGTCGCGCGGATTGACCACGCGGCCTTCGATCTGCACCACGAACTCGGTCTGCGGCCGGGTCAGCGTGCCGAGCGGAATCTGCTGATTTTCGGCTTTCAGCACGGCAACGAGCTGGTCCATGCCCACGCCATAGGCCTGCATCTTCTCAGGATTGGGCAGAATATTGATGCGCCGCTTCACGCCGCCAATGATGTAGGCTTGGCCCACACCGCGCACGGTTTGCAGGCGTTTCAGGATCACCTGGTCAGCCAAGGTCGTCAGGTCGCGCAGGTCGCGGCGCTCGCTGCGCACGGTGATCGAGGCCACGGGCTGGCTGTCAGGGCTGAAGCGGGTGATTTCCGGCGTCTTGATCTCGGTGCGGAATTTCGGCGTTACCTGCGCCACTTTCTCGCGCACATCCTGCACGGCGGCGACCGCGCTCACGGTCAGTTCAAATTCGATGATCACGCTGGAGCGGCCTTCCAGCGAGCGCGAGGTGAGGTTGCGCACGCCGCTGATGGTGTTCACCGCATCCTCAATCGGGCGGGTCACCTCGCTTTCCACGCTTTCCGGCGTGGCGCCGGGATAGCTGGTGCCCACCACGACGATGGGGAATTCCACATCGGGGAATTGCTCAACGCTGAGCTTGAAATAGGCGAACAGGCCAACCACCAGCAGCGACAGCATCATCATGCTGGCGAAAACCGGGTTGTTGATGCTGACGCGGGTGAGCCACATGGCTTATCGCCCCGCGACGCGGGCAGCCAAACCATCGCTTAGCCGCAGGCCGGGAGTCGAAACCACCAGCTCCTCGGGCCGCAGGCCTTGAGTAATCTCCACCAAGCCCTGCATGGTCTCGGTGAGGCCCACTTCCACCTTGCGCCGCGCCACCCGGCCCTGATCGAGTACGAAGACATGGGCTTCGCCACCCTCGCGCCGCAGCGCTTCACGCGGCACCGCCACGGCATTGCGCGCCTCCGCCAGAATGGCCTCGCCACTGGCGAACATGCCGCCACGCAAGGTCATCTCCGGATTGGCAAGCCGGATATAGACCAGGATCGAGCGCGAGCCGGCTTGGGCCGTGGGGTTGATGCGGTCAATGCTGCCAGTGAATTCGCGATCAGCGAAGCCTTCCACCTTCAGCGCCACGCGCTGACCCAGTTTCAGGCGCGGCACGTCGCGGGCCGGCACCATGGCTTCCAGTTCCATGGTGGCGAGGTCGGCCAGCACGAACAGCTTGCCATCCACCGGCGCGCGCTCGCCAGGATTGGCCGTGCGGTCGGCCACCTGGCCATCAATGGGTGCATAGATCGCGGCATCGCTCAGGGCTTTGCGCGCCATGGCCACTTGCTGCTCGATGGCGGCCACATTGGCCCTGGCGGTGGTGTAGGCATTCTCGGCATCATCCACGGCGGCCTGGGATTTCACGCCGCGCTGATTCAACTGTACCGCCTTGCTGCGGTTGGTTTCCGCCAGCGCCAGCGCCGAACGCGCCGAAGCCAGATTGCTTTCACGTTCGCGCAGGCGCGCGCCGAGATCGCGGGTATCCAGCCGGGCGAGAAGCTGGCCCTTCTTCACGGTTTCGCCGCGCCGCACCATCACCTCCAGCACCAGGGCGGCCACTTCGGCGCGCACCGTGCTTTGCTCCAGTGGCTGCACCGTGCCGCTCAGGCGCACACTCTCGCGCAGGTCGGCGCGCTTGGCCTGGCTGAGATCGGCGGGCGAGAATTCGATGCCGTCAAAGCGCGGGGCAGGGGCTGCCGCCACCGGCGCCACGGCAGCACCGCCGGCTTGGCGCTGTTTCCAAACATAGCCGCCGGCGCCAAGCAGGAGCAGCAGCGCAACAGCGATCACAGCGAACTTCTTCATCGATGCCAAGCTTCCCTGATCCTAGGCCTGCATTTTTGCAGTGCACAGGTGTATATAATGCCGTGAAACTCCCTTCAACGCCGCATCAGCGGTATCCCTGATTGTGACCGCTGTCACCATGCATCCCATCCTCTACAGTATCGGCCATTCCAACCACAGCCCGGCCCGGTTCCTGGAATTGCTGCGGGGTGCGGGCATTGGCCTGCTGGTGGATGTGCGCTCGGTGCCGGCTTCGCGCTTCGTGCCCGCCTATAGGCAAGCGGCCATGCAGGGCTGGCTGGCGGAAGGCGGCATCGGCTATCGCTGGCTGGGCCAGCATCTGGGCGGCAAGCCGCGCGATCCGGCCCTGCAGACCGGCGGCCGCACGGATTACACCAAGGTTGCCGCTGCGGCGGGCTTCCAATTGGCCATCGAGAATCTGCTTGATTTAGCGGCAGAACAGCCGCTGGCCATCATGTGCGCCGAGCGCGATCCGGCCGATTGCCACCGTGCCCGGCTGGTGACGCCGGCACTCACCGCGCGCGGCGCCGAAATGCGCCATATCCTGTCCGATGGCGGTGTTGAGCCGGATGCCGCGCTGCGACAACGGCTGGCGCCGCGCCAGCCCGATCTATTCGGATAAAACTCATATATCAGATGGCGTTCTGCGCTTGACGTGGCGGCAGGCCCTGCCGCACACTCGTGGCACAAAAATAAACTTGGAGGAACGCCATGCTTATCCGCAATCTGCGCCGTCTCGGCGCATGCACCGCCATTGGTCTCGCCCTTGCCGCGCTGGGCGGCGCTGGCGATGTTCAGGCCCAGACCTACAAGCTGATGACCGGCCCGCAGGGCGGCGTCTGGGTGCCCATGGGCGGCACCATGAAGGCGATGTTCGAAAAGGCGGTGGCCGGTTCCACCATTCAGACCTTGCCCGGCGCCGGCATTGCCAACGTGAAGGGCGTGGAAGAAAGCAAGGCCGATTTCGGCTTCGGCAACTCGATCTCCACCGTGGATGCGATCAACGGCAACCCGCCCTTCGATAAGAAGACCACCAATGTCTGCCAGGTGGCGAATCTCTATCCGCAGTATTTCCAGGTGGTGGCCTTGGCCGATGCCAAGATCAGCAAGGTCGAGGACATGAAGGGCAAGGCAATCGCCGTGCAGACCAAGGGCAATACCGCCGAAGCCATCTCGGCGGATATTCTCAAGGCGCATGGGCTTTCCTACGCCGCGCTGAGCAAGGTCAACTTCATGGCCAGCTACAATGATGCGGCGGCGTTGCTGAAGGATGGTCATGCTCAGATCTTCACGCTCGGCACCACCATCCCGGCGGCGTCGATCATGGATCTGGCCACCGCGCGCGATATTACGCTGGTGCCGGTGAACGACGCCAGTGTGGCCGCGATGAAGAAGATCAACGCCGGCTATGTGAAGGGCACCATCCCGGCCAACACCTATCCGAAGCAGGATAAGGATGTGCCGGTGATCGCCTATTCGGCGCATTTCATCGCGTCGTGCAAGCTGCCGGCGGATCTGGTCTATAACATCACCAAGGCGATGGCGACCCAGGTTGCCGACCTCGCGGCGGTGAACAAGGCAATGGCCAAGATGACGGCGAAGGACATGGCCGAGGATATCGGCGTGCCGTTCCATCCGGGTGCTGCCAAGTATTACAAGGAAGTTGGCGCGCTGAAGTAAGCCTGCGCGTAACCACGGCGTAAAGGCCGCCGCGTCTTCGTCTTAAAACAGGCGGACGCGGCGGCTTACATTTGAAGTCGCTGTCACCAGGCAGCGCAAGAGAAGTGTTTGGGGGGGAAATGTCTCAGGGCAGCAATCTGATGGCCCGCATCGCGGCGCCGATCGGCGTGGCGATGGCGCTGTATCATATGTATGCCATCGCGATTGCCCCGCCCGAGGCGCTGATCTATCGCGGCATCCATCTCTGCTTCGCCATTGTACTGGTGCTGCTGCTCTATCCGCTGGCGCAGCGCGCCGATGGCGGCCGGCGCTATGTCTGGGTGGATTTGCTCCTTCTGGCCGGCGGCATTGTCGCGATGGGCCACCTGTTCCTGAATTATGACTACTTCATCAACCGCATCATCTATATCGATGACCTGAAGCCGCTGGATATTTTCGCCGCCATTGCGCTGGTGGTGCTGGTGCTGGATTGCACCCGGCGCGTCATTGGTTGGGCTTTGCCGATCACGGCGCTGCTGTTCATGAGCGAAGCCTTGTTCATCACCAAGGTCGATCCGCTCACCTTGCTGGACCAGCTTTACATGACCACCGAGGGCATCTTCGGTTCTACGCTGGGCGTTTCAGCGGCCTATGTGATGGTCTTCGTGCTGTTCGGCAGCTTTATGGAGCGTACCGGAACCGGCCGCCTGTTCATGGATTTCGCCCTGGCGCTGACCGGCCGCCAAGCCGGCGGGCCGGGCAAGGTGGCGGTGGTGTCATCCAGCCTGTTCGGCACGATTTCCGGCTCCGCCGTGGCCAATGTGATGGTCGATGGCCCCATCACCATCCCGCTGATGAAGCGCACCGGATTCAGCAAGGCCTTCGCCGCTGGCGTGGAATCGGTGGCCTCAACCGGCGGCCAGATCATGCCGCCGATCATGGGCGCTGCGGCCTTCGTGATGGCAGAGTTCATTGCGGTGCCCTATGCCACGGTGGCGCTCTGGGCGCTGATTCCGTCGGTGCTTTACTATATCGCCTGTTTCGGCGCGGTGCATTTCGAAGCCAAGCGCCAGGGGCTCAAGGGCCTGCCAGATGCCGAAGTGCCAAAGCTTGGCAGTGTTCTTATGCAGCGCGGGCATCTGTTCCTGCCGGTGGCGATCATCCTGACCGGCATGTTCTCCGGCTATTCGGCGCCGCTTTGCGCGCTGGCCGGTCTGCTCGCCTGTTTCCCGGTGGCTTTGCTGCGCGCCAATAGCCGCGAAGGGCTGAAATGGCACATGGTGTGGGATGCGCTGGAAGACGGTGCGCGCAATACGCTCGCGGTGGCATTGGCCTGCGCCTGCGCTGGCATCGTGATTGGCTCGATCACCCTCACCGGGCTTGGCATCACCTTCACCAACATGATCGTTGGCCTGTCGCAGAACAGCTTGCTGCTGGCACTGATTCTCACCGCCGTGGCGGGCATCATTCTGGGCATGGGCATGCCCACCACGCCGGCTTATATCGTCATGGTGTCGCTGATGGTGCCGGCGATCATGAAGCTGGGCGTCATCGAACCGGCCGCGCATATGTTCGCTTTCTACTTCGCCATCCTCTCGGCGATCACGCCGCCGGTGGCTTTGGCGGTTTATGCCGCAGCCAGCTTGGCCAAGGCGAATATCTGGGATGCTGGCTGGGCGGCGGTGCGCATTGGCGCGGCGGGCTTCATCGTGCCGTTCATGTTCGTGTATGAACCGGCGTTGTTGTTCATTGGCGATTGGACCACGATTCTGCATGCCACGGCGTCAGCCACCATCGGCTGCCTCACGCTGGCCGCCGGCCTGCATGGGCACCTGATCCGCCATGCGCGGCTTTGGGAGCGCGCCGCGCTGATCATTGGCGCGCTGCTGCTGATCAAGCCGGGTATCTACACCGATATCGCCGGCCTGATTCTGATTGTGAGCGTGTATATGGCGCAGCGCCTGCGGCCGCCGGAAACCGCGGGTGCGTAGGCTCTAAGTGAAGTCGTAAACCAGCTTCACCACGCCATTGGGATAGGGTGCGCTCAAGGCCAGCCGCAGGTGGTTCTGCGGCCCGCTATCGTGCTGGAATAGCGGGATGCCGCCGCCCAGAGTCACCGGAATCAGGAATAGCTCCAGGCGGTCCACCGCGTCGATGCCTAAGAATCCCTCCAGGCATTGCCGGCCGCCGACAATCCAGCTATCGCCGGTCGCGTCGCGAAGCTCCTTGGTCAGGGCGGCGAAATCCGCCGGCCGCGCTGCCACGCCTTCCGGTGCATTGCCCAAGGGCTGGCCGGTGATCACCCGCACCGCCTTGCCCTGGTAGGGCCAGTCGCCGGGGAAGCTTAAGGCCTGTTCATAGGTCAGGCGTCCCATCACCACGATGCCGATCTCGGCGATGAAGCTCTTATAGCCGTAATCCTGGGTCTCGAAGGGTTTCAGCCAGTCCACGCCGCCATCGGGCGTGGCGATATAGCCGTCCAGACTGGCGGCTATGTAGCAGCGGATCATACCGGGTTCACCACCTTGCCGGGATTCAGGATGTTGTCGGGATCAAAGGCGCGCTTGATCTTGCGCATCATCTCGATCTCGACGGGCGATTTGTAATGCACGATCTCGTCGATCTTCATGCGGCCAACGCCATGCTCGGCCGAGATCGAGCCATTCATGCCGTGCGCAATATCATGCACGATGGCATGCACGGCATCCCAATGGGCCATGAACGTCTCGCGCTCCGCGCCAACGGGCTGCGAGACGTTGAAATGCACATTGCCGTCGCCAATATGGCCGAAAGCCACAACGCGACAATCCGCGATGAGCGCTTCCACCGCCTGGGTCGCCTGATCGATGAATTCGGCCATCTTGGAGACCGGCACCGAGATATCGCATTTGATCGAGCCGCCCTCGGGCCGCTGTGAATTGGAGAGCAATTCGCGAATCTTCCAGAAGGCGGCACGCTGGGTTTCGGATTGCGCGATCGCCGCATCCAGCACCAGGTTCTTCTCATAGCCCTCGGCCAGCACGGCTTCCATGGTCTCGCCAATGGCGCCGTCATCACGGCCGGAGGAGAATTCCATCAGCACATACCACGGATAGCGCTCGGCCACCGGATCGACAGTGCCGGGATTATGCTTCAGCGCGAAATCCAGCGGCAGTCGGGCGATCAGCTCAAAGCCGGTCACCTGGCCGCCGGTGGCGGCCTTGGACAGCGCCAGCAGATCAATGGCGGCGGCCGGATTGGGCACGGCGGTGAAGGCCGTGGCCGTGGCTTTAGGCAGCGGATGCAGTTTCAGCACCGCCGCCGTGATGATGCCGAGCGTGCCTTCGCCGCCGATGAACAGGTCTTTCAGATCGTAGCCGGTATTATCCTTGCGCAGGCCGCGCAGGCCGTCCCAGATCTGGCCATCGGCCAGCACCACTTCCAAACCCAGCGCCAATTCGCGCGCATTGCCATAGCGCAACACCGCATTGCCGCCGGCATTGGTGGACAGGTTGCCGCCGATGGTGCAACTGCCTTCCGAACCAATCGAGAGCGGAAATAGCCTTCCGGCCTCGCGCGCAGCCTCCTGCACCTGCTGCAGGATGCAGCCGGCTTCCACGGTCATGGTGTCGTTCAGCACATCCAGCGCGCGGATCTTGTTCATGCGCTGTAGCGACAGGATTATTTCGTCATTGCCCATGAAGGGCAGGCTGCCGCCCACCAAGCCGGTATTGCCGCCCTGCGGCACCAACTTGGTTTTGGTCTCGCGCGCCAGCTTCACGATGGCGGCCACTTCCTCGGTGCTGGCTGGGCGCAGCAGCAAAGGCGTCACGCCGGCATAGAGGTCGCGCGGCTCGCGCAGATGCGGCTCCAGCAAATCGGGGTCGGAAATCCAGCCCCGGGGGCCGACAAGATTGCGGAAACGGTCGAGGAGAGTGGGGGCGAGTGCGGTCATGATGGGGCGATTATCGCCCGCGCGCTGCCCGTCGTAAACGGTCGAGTATCGCCCTACCCAGGCCATGATCAGGAATCGGCATCACCGCGATGCCATCCAGATCAGCGCGGTCCAGCGCATGCAGCCCGGCATAGAGTTTCGCCGCCGCCTCGGCTAGGTCGCCGGCCTCGCTCAAGGGGTAATAGGCGGCAAAGCCCGCGGGCGCCGGGCCGAAGCTGAGCAGACCTTCCTTGCCCACCCCATCATGTTCCTGGGGGGCCACCGCATCCAGGCGCAACGGCCGGCTCGGCGCATAATGCTTCAGCAGCATGCCCGGGCTTTCGATTCTGGCATCCTGCGGCTGGCCGAGTTTCTCGCCCAGCAATGCCTCAATGGCCTCAGCCGCGATGCCGCCGGGCCGCAGCAGCAGGGCGCGGGCGCCAGTGAGGCCGATAACCGTGGATTCCAGGCCTACCGGGCAGGGGCCGCCATCCACTACCGGGATCGCGGTGCCTAGGCTGTCACGCACATGCTGGGCATTGGTGGGCGAGACATGGCCCGAGCGGTTGGCGGAAGGCGCGGCCACCGGGCGGCCCAGGCGGGCTAGGATGTCATGGGCAATGGGATGCGCTGGCAGCCGGATCGCCAGGTTGGGCAAACCGGCTGATACGGTTTCAGCCACCAGGCAACCGGGCTGGCGCGGCAGCACCAGCGTCAGCGCTCCGGGCCAGAAGGCTTTCGCCAGGGCTTCGGCGCGGCTATCGGTCCGCACCAGGTCGGCCAGTTGGTCATAGGCGGCCACATGGCAGATCAGCGGGTTGAAGCTCGGCCGGCCCTTGGCGGCGAAAATCTTCGCCACGGCTGACGCATTAGTGGCATCGGCGCCGAGGCCATAGACGGTCTCGGTGGGGAAGGCCACCACCTCGCCCTGGCGCAGCAGGTCGGCGGCCAGGATTGTGGTGATGGGCATTGTCGTAAGGTCAGGCATGGGGCGGATTGTCTACCCGGTCGGGGCTGGGCTTGCTAGCGGCGTCGGTCCATATTATCACCCAAGCCGGCAAAAAACCGGCAGCCCGAGGAGACAGCTATGGATTACATCGCGCCGATCAAGGATATGCGCTTCGTGCTGGAGCAGATCGCTGGCATCAGCCAGCTCAGCACGCTGCCGGGCCTGGGCAATGCCGAGCCGGAAACCGCTGCCGCCGTGCTTGAGGAAGCCGCCAAATTCGCCAGCGGCGTGCTGGCGCCGCTGAACCGCATCGGCGATCAGCAAGGCTCGCGGGTGGAGAATGGCACGGTGCGCACCGCCGATGGTTTCGCCCAAGCCTATAAGCAATTCGCCGAAGCCGGCTGGAACGGCATGCCGTTTGCCGAGGAAATCGGCGGCGGCGCGATCCCCTGGGCCGTCACCATGGCGGTGCAGGAGATGGTGCAGGCTGCCAATATGTCCTTCTCGCTCTGCCCGCTGCTCACGCAAGGCGCCATCGACGCGATCATTGCCCATGGCACGCCGGAACAGCAGGCGATCTATCTGCCCAAGATGGTGAGCGGCGAATGGACCGGCACCATGAATCTCACCGAGCCGCAGGCCGGCTCCGATGTCGGCGCGCTCAAGAGCAAGGCCGTGCCGGTGGGCGATGGCAGCTACCGCATCTCGGGCACCAAGATTTTCATCACCTATGGCGAACACTCCATGGCCGAGAATATCGTGCATCTGGTGCTCGCCCGCTTGCCCAATGCGCCGGCCGGCACCAAGGGCATCTCGCTGTTCATCGTGCCGAAATTCATTCCCAAGGCCGATGGCAGCCCAGGCAAGCGCAACGACCTGCGCGTCGTGTCGGTGGAACACAAGCTGGGCATCCATGCCAGCCCCACCTGCGTCATGTCCTATGGCGATAACGGTGATTGCATCGGCTGGCTGCTGGGCGCGGAAAATCAAGGCATGCGCTGCATGTTCACCATGATGAACAATGCGCGCTTGAGCGTTGGCTGCCAGGGCCTGGCGATTGCTGAGCGCGCCTTCCAGCAGGCCTTGGGCTATGCCGAAGGCCGCAAGCAGGGCCGCCATCCCGGCATGAATGCCGAACAGCATGTGGCGATCATCGAGCATGCCGATGTGCGCCGCAATCTGATGCTGATGAAAACCCAGACCGAGGCCCTGCGCGCCCTGGTCTATCTCAATGCCGCCAGCATCGACCGCGCGCATCACGATCCGGACAAGGAAGCCGCCGCCGACGCCAAGGCGTTGGTGGAGTTGCTCACGCCGCTATCCAAGGCCTGGGCCACCGATGTGGGCTGCGAAGTCGCCTCCATCGGCGTGCAGATTCATGGCGGCATGGGCTTTGTTGAGGAAACCGGCGCCGCCCAGCATTACCGCGATGCCCGCATCCTGCCGATCTATGAAGGCACCAATGGCATTCAGGCCATAGACTTGGTCACGCGCAAGCTGCCCTTGCAGGGCGGCGAGACCGTGAAGCGTTTGTTCGCTGAGATCGAGGCGACGATGGCCGCCCTGGGGCAGGCCGGCGAAGGCTTCGGCTCGGTGCAGCGCGAATTGGGTCGTGCGCTCAGCGCCTTGAAGAAAGCCACTGCCTGGATGGCCGGCACGCTGGCGAAGGATCCTAACGCGGCGCTGGCCGGCGCCACGCCCTATCACCGCGCGTTTTCCGAAACCGTGGGCGGCTGGCTGCTGGCGCGGCTGGCGCTCGCGGCCAAGGGCGAGATCGCGGCGGGCAGCACCGATCCGTATTTTGCTGCCAAGATTCTGTCGGCGCGCTTCTTCGCCGAGCAGGTGCTCACCGCCGTGGAAGGCCGCTGCCTCGGCGCCATGGAAGGGGCGGGCGATCTGGCCAAGGTGACGCCGGAACTCCTGCGCGCGTAAGCGCAATGGGGCTGCGTTCCCGCGCCTGGGCGCGCAAGAGGGGTGCGAAAATCTTGGTCTGGCAATGGCTTGCCGGCATGGGATTGACGTTTACGTTAACGTCACCCTACAGTGAGTCGTAGAAACTCATAAAAGCAGCCTCCTCCGGATCAAAGGAATTCTCCCGTGTCCGAGCTTCACGAACGCGAGATCGGTCTCAGCTACCCGATGGCGGATCACCCTCTAGGCCCGCGCCCGGGCGATGCCGAGGTTTTTGAATTGCGGCCCGGCGTGCTGTGGCTGCGCATGCCGATTCCGATTCCGGGGCTGGATTACATCAATCTCTGGCTGGTGCGCGATGGCGAAGGCTGGACCGTGATCGATACCGGCTTCCGCTCGTCCAAGACTCAAGGCCTGTGGGAACAAGTGTTCGAGCGCTATCTCGGCGGCCTGCCGATCACCCGCATCCTCTGCACGCATTTCCATCCCGATCATCTGGGCCTGGCCGGCTGGCTGCATGAACGCTGGCAGGCGCCGCTCTGGATGACGCTCGGCGAATGGAGCTTTGCCCGCATGCTGTCGCTGGATGCATTGCCGCAAGTGCCGCCGGAAGTTTTGAGCTTCTATCAGCGCGTTGGCTTTGAAGGCGAGGCACTGGAGAAGATCAAGGCTTCTGGCTTTGGCAATTTCCGCAAGGCGGTGGGCGAAATCCCACGTTATTACCATCGCATGGTGGGCGGCGATCTGGTGCGCATCGGCGAGCATGATTGGCGCGTCATCATTGGCCGCGGCCATTCGCCCGAGCATGCCAGCCTGTACTGCGCCGATCTGAATCTGCTGATTTCCGGTGATCAGGTGCTGCCACGCATCAGCCCGCATATCGGCGTCTATCCTGGCGAGCCCGATGCCTGCTCGCTCACGCTCTATCTGCGCTCCTTCGATGCCTTTGCCGATCTGCCCGCCGATGTCTGGGTGCTGCCGGCCCATGGCGATGTATTCATCGGCCTGCATGCCCGCATCGCTTACCTGAAGCGCCATCACCAGGAACGCCTGGATATCCTGATGGAAGCCATGGACAAGCCGATGACCGTGCTGGAAACGCTGCCGCTCTTGTTCAAGCGCGATATCAAGGATCACATCACGCTGGCTGCCGGCGAGGCGATGGCGCATCTGCATCACCTGATGGCCGCCGGCATGGTGGAGCGCCGGGTGAATGCCAAGGGCGTGTATGAATATAGCCGCCGGGAGATGGCTCAGGCGGCACAATAAGGGCGGCGATAGTCCGCCTTAAGTCCGGGGGAGGACGCGATGACAAGTCTCGAGGGCAAGACCCTGTTCATCACCGGCGCCAGCCGGGGCATTGGCTTGGCCATCGCCCTGCGCGCCGGGCAGGACGGCGCCAATGTGGTGGTGGCGGCCAAGACCACAGACCCGCATCCCAAGCTGCCAGGCACGATCTATTCGGCGGCCGATGCCATCGCCAAGGCGGGTGGCCGGGCTTTGCCGCTGGTGGTGGATGTGCGCGAGGAAGCCATGGTGGAAGAAGCCATGGCCAAGGCCGCCGAGACCTTTGGCGGCATCGATATCCTGGTGAACAACGCTTCCGCCATCAGCCTCACCGGCACGCTGGAAACGCCGATGAAGCGTTTCGACCTAATGCATCAGATCAATACACGCGGTACTTATCTTTGTTCGCAGAAGGCTCTGCCTTATCTGCTGAAATCCAAGAACCCGCATATCCTCAACATGTCGCCGCCGCTGAATATGGAAGCGCGCTGGTTCGAGCCGCATGTGGCCTACACCATGGCGAAATTCGGCATGAGCCTCTGCGTGCTCGGCATGGCCGGTGAATTCCGCGACAAAGGCGTGGCGGTGAACGCGCTGTGGCCGCGCACGGCGGTGGATACCGATGCGATGAACGTGATCACGGGGCCGGATTTCCGCAAACGCTGCCGCAAGCCGCAGATCCTGTCCGATGCCGCGCATGTGATCCTCACCCGCGATAGCCGCTCCTGCACCGGCAATTTCTTCATCGATGATGACGTGCTGCGCGAAGCCGGCGTCACCGATTTCTCCGTCTATCGCCATGACGGCGTGGCGGAGAAGGACCTGATCCCGGATTTCTTCGTTTAGGCCACGGGCGGCAGCCACGCCGCTGAATCCGGTTCAAGGCCGATCAGGGCGAGGCCCGAGGCGATGGACTGAAGCTGGTCGCCGGTGGCGAGGCGCTCTGGCCCAAAGCGGCTTTCAAACAAGGCGCGCAAAGCCGGCACGAAGGATGAGCCGCCGGTCATGAAGACCTGATCCACGTCGCCGGGCTTCAGGCCGGAAACCGTAAAGACCTGATCGAGCGCCGCATCGATCTGCGCCAGTTCTGGCGCGATCCAGCGTTCGAAGTCGCGGCGCGTAACAGTCTCGCGGATACTGACGCCTTCCATGTCGAAGGCGAGTTCGGTGCGCGCCACTGAAGACAGCGCCGTCTTGGCATCAGACACCGCACGGTAAAGGCCGAAGCCCAGGTCCATCTCGATCACGGTGATGAAATCCTCGAGCGCCTTAGGGTTGTCGGCGGCTTCCGCCAGCTTGCGCAGTTCAGCCAACACCTTGGGCGATTTCAGCATGGCAAGCTGGTGCCATTGCGCGAACTGGCCGTAAGGCTGGCTCGGGATCGGCAGTGTCTTGCCTTCATTGCGGTAATTGCCACCCTTGCCGAGCCGCGGCGCCACCACATTGTCGATGATGCGGAAATCAAAGGCATCGCCGGCCACGCCGACGCCGGAATGACCAAGCGGCTCGGCGGTGATGCCCTTCAGCCCTTGGCGGAAACGCATCAGCGAGAAGTCGCTGGTGCCGCCGCCGAAATCGGCCACCAGGATGGTCGCGTTCTGCTTCAGGCGGCGCGCGAAGAAAAAAGCGGCGCCCACCGGCTCATAGGCATAGCGCATGGCCGGAAAGCCGGCGCGGGCATAGGCGGCATTCATGCGCTGGATGGCCAAAGCCAGATCGGGCGCGGCGCCGACGAAACGCACCGGCCGGCCGGCGATCACCGGCAGGCTGCCGAGATTCTCCAGCGCCGTGCCCGCATGGCGGCGCAGCAGGGCAAGGAAGCCGCTCAGGATATCTTCGTAGGTAAAGCGCTTGCCGAAAATCTGTGTCGAGGTGAAAAGCGGGCTGGCGGCAAAGGATTTGAATGACTGGATGAAGCGGTGCTCATAGGGCGTGGCAAGGAACTGCTCTATCGCCCAGGGGCCGGCCGAGCTTTCAATGCGGCGCGGCTTGCCGGGAATATCTTCATAGCAGAGCGCCGAGCGGAAGATTTCATGCGCCACATCCGCATGGCTGAAGCATACGGGCGAGACGGCGCCATTGCTGTCGGCCAGCGCGACCACCGTATTGGTCGTGCCGAAATCAATACCGATGGCATGTGCTGCGGCCATGACGAAAGCTGCTCTTGCGGCGGGTTTTGGAAAGGGCGCCCCTTATAAGGGCTAAGCCCGCCTGGCTCAAGGGCAGAGGAAAACGCTTGGCCGCGCGGCATGTCACGCCGCCCGCACCAGCCGCTCGTTCATGTCATTGGTGGCCAGCCGCAGCAGGCCATCGGCATCCAGGTCACTCAGCCCAGCCGTCACGCCTTCATGCGCCACCACGCGGCCATTCAGCCGGGCTTTGGCCGAGCGGATCAGGTGGCGAGCATCGCTGCGGTTAGCCGCCAGCCGCGTGGTCACCAGCAGGTCAACCATATCCATGCCCTGGCGCAGGGCTTCACGCGGCAGGTCGAGCGGTGCTTCGTTTTCAATAAGCGTGGTCATGATACTTCTCCTCTATGCGGTGGGTAGGTTTTCCGCCGGAGGCCGGAAGCATCGGATGGTCTAGAAGGGGGTGCCTAGAAACACGAATGCCGCCGGTGGCTGCGGCGGCATTGGGTCGTTTGTCACATACGAACCGTCGCCGCTATGGGAGCAGCGTAAAATACCAATTCGTGAAAGCGTGGCGCGTGTTCATGGGCGTTAAACTAGCGTGGCAAGGCGCCGAGGTCAACGGCCTAGGATTTCATCCCGGCGATAGCCTTGTGCATAGAGCAGGCCGGTGAGGTCGCCATGCTGGATGCAGAAGCGGGCCTCGGCCTGCACCACCGGCTTGGCGCGGAAGGCGATGCCCATGCCGGCGGCCTGCAGCATGGCTAGATCGTTGGCGCCATCACCCACAGTGAGGCAATCACCAAGCGCCACATTCTGCGCCGCCGCGATGCGCTGCAGGGCGGCCAGCTTGGCTTCGCGGCCCAGGATCGGTTCGCGCACACTGCCGGCCAGCTTGTCGAAGGTCACCACCAGATGGTTGGCCTGCTGCTCATCGAAGCCGAAACGCTCCTGGATTTGCCTGGTGAAGAAATCGAAGCCGCCCGAGACCAGGGCGCAATAAACCCCGTTGGCTTTCAGCGTGCGCAGCAGGATGGCGGCGCCGGGCATCGGCTGCATGCGGTTGGCGGCCTTGTCCAGCAGGCTTTCCGGCAGGTCTTTCAGCAAGGCCACGCGCTCGCGCAAAGCGGCCTCGAAATCCAGTTCGCCATTCATGGCGCGGCGCGTGATTTCGGCGATGCCGGGGCCGAGGTCAGCGATATCGGCCAGCTCGTCCAGCATCTCATTCCTGATGATGGTGGATTCCATATCCGCCACCAGCAGCTTCTTGCGCCGGTTCTCCGAGGGCTGCACCAGGATATCCACCGCAGCACCACGCAGCGCCACTTTGGCCGCCTTGGCGGCCGTTTCGCCACCCAGGCGGTCGAAGGGGATGTCGCAGGCCACGCCCGGATCCAGCCAATCGGCCGGCGCCACCCGGGCGCCACCCAGCGCCAGAGCGTCGCGCACCGCGCCCGCCATGCGTTCGCTCAAGGATGAGCCGCGCGGGTCGGTGATCAGGGTCAGGATGTTTTGCATATTGGGGAACCGGGGTAAGAAGAGGGATGACCCATATACCCCCCACGCTGCCGCTTGTCATTGTTGCCGGGCCCACCGCCAGCGGTAAATCGGCCCTCGGCCTGGCGATTGCCGAACGATTCAACGGTTTGGTGATCAATGCCGACAGCATGCAGGTCTATCGCGACCTGCGCCTGCTCACCGCCCGGCCCAATGCGGAAGAAGAAGCCCGCGTGCCGCATCGGTTATATGGCACGCTGGATGCGGCGGATGCCTGCACCGTGGCGCGCTGGCGCGGCCTGGCGCTCGCGGTGCTGCGCGAGGCGGCTGAATTGAAGCGCCTGCCGGTGCTGGTGGGCGGCACCGGGCTCTATATCCGCGCGCTCACGGAAGGCCTGGCGAAGATTCCGCCCATCGCGCCGGAAGCCCGGCAGGCCGCCCAGGCGATGCTTGCCACGCTTGGCGCCCCCGGCCTGCATGCCGAATTGGCCCGGAATGACCCGGAAACCGCGGCCAAATTGCAGCCCGGCGATAGTCAGCGGGTGCTGCGCGCCTGGGAAGTGCTGACCGGCACCGGGCGCGGTCTGGCCGCCTGGCAGGGCGAGGCGGGTGAGCCCGGCCTGCCCAACCCGGTCTGCTGGCTGCTGCTGCAGCCGCCGCGGCCGCCGCTCTATGCGCGGATTGATCAGCGCTTTACCGCGATGATCGAAAACGGCGCCCTGGAGGAGGCCCGGGCCTTCGCCGCCCGCCGCGATGTGCCGGCCCATGCCCCGATCCGCAAGGCCCATGGCCTGCCGGAGCTGCTGCGCCATCTGGGGGGCGAAATCGGCCTGGACGAGGCGATCCGGCTTGCCCAAGCGAATACAAGGCATTATGCCAAGCGCCAGACCACCTGGTTCCGGCACCAGATCACCCCGGACCTGGTTGAGGAAAGTGACCTCGGCGAGAAAGAAAATTTCAACCCAGAGGCAAAAATCTTTCCATTTCTTATGAGATACCTGTTGACCGTCGGCTATCCCGCTGTTTAGGGTGCGGCACTTTTTTACAGGCCGCGCGGGGGTTTCGCATGGCCGCAATACAAGGATTGGGAGTTATGCAGACCGAGCAGCGTGAACCGCAAACCATGTCCGGCGCGGAGCTGGTGATCAAGGCGCTCATCGATCAGGGCGTCGAGGTCATCTTTGGCTATCCGGGCGGCGCGGTATTGCCGATTTATGATGCCCTGTTCAAGCAGAATGCCATCCGCCACATCCTGGTGCGCCATGAGCAGGGCGCGGTGCATGCCGCCGAAGGCTATGCCCGCTCCACCGGCAAGCCCGGCGTGGTGCTGGTCACCTCCGGCCCTGGCGCCACCAATGCGGTCACCGGCCTCACTGACGCGCTGATGGATTCCATCCCCATCGTCTGCCTCACCGGCCAGGTCGCCACCCATCTGATCGGCACCGATGCCTTCCAGGAATGCGACACCACCGGCATCACCCGGCCCTGCACCAAGCATAATTACCTGGTGAAGACCGTGGATGACCTCTCGCGCGTGGTGCATGAGGCCTTCTATGTCGCCACCAATGGCCGCCCCGGCCCGGTGGTGATCGATCTGCCCAAGGATATCCAGATCGCCAAGGGGCCCTATACCGGCCCGGCCAATGTGCGGCACAAGACTTATCGCCCGCGCGTGGATGGCGATGATGGCCGCATCCGCGACGCCATCGCGCTGATGGCCAAGGCCGAGCGCCCGGTTTTCTACACCGGCGGCGGCATCATCAATGCCGGCCCGCGCGCTTCCGAATTGCTGCGGGAGTTCGTCAAGCTAACCGGCTTCCCGATCACCAACACGCTGATGGGCCTGGGCGGCTATTCCGCCACCGACCGCCAGTTCCTTGGCATGCTGGGCATGCACGGCACCTGGGAAGCCAATCATGCCATGCATGATTGCGACGTGATGATCAATATCGGCGCGCGTTTCGATGATCGCATCACCGGCCGCCTCAATGCCTTCTCGCCGGGCTCGAAGAAGATCCATGTGGATATCGACCCGTCGTCGCATAACAAGACCGTGCGCGCCGATATCGCCATCGTGGGCGATGCCTGCCGCGTGCTGGAGCAGATGATCGCCGCCTGGAAGGCCGGCGGCCATAAGCCGAACAAGGCGGCTCTGGACAAGTGGTGGCAGCAGATCGACCAGTGGCGCGCCCGCGATTGCCTGGCCTTCCAGCAGGACGACAAGATCATCAAGCCGCAATACGCCATCCAGCGGCTGTATGAAAAGACCAAGCATCGCGACACTTTCATCACCACGGAAGTGGGCCAACACCAGATGTGGGCGGCGCAGTTCTACAAGTTCGAACAGCCGAACCGCTGGATGACCTCGGGCGGCCTTGGCACCATGGGCTATGGCCTGCCGG
>Ga0164290_1001206_pt1 | contig 46592 bp, 41 predicted proteins | sample Micstemetagenome_FD_108782 | JGI IMG/M metagenome (GOLD analysis project Ga0164290, IMG submission 108782) | Contaminated culture microbial community from soil near Moab, Utah, USA - Microcoleus steenstrupii SON62 (Illumina Assembly) | ecosystem: Environmental > Terrestrial > Soil > Soil crust...
AAAATCTTTATAACACTGAAGTCTTAAAAGCGAAGCGTCATCGAAACTTCTGACAAAATACGAAGTTGTGGTCTAGTTTGATCATGGAAGGATATTGGACCGAGTACCATTTGTTACCACTTGCGGTCGTTTTGTTCCCTGATGTTTTCTCTTTCTTCCTTTAGTCGTTTTTGTTCTTCCCTCAATACTTTCAGCTGCTGCCGTTCATCTTCAGTGAGTCCGTCCTCCTTGAGGCTTTTCTCGATTTCGTCGATCTCCTCCAGTCTTTTCAGGATGTCAATTTCCCTCTGGAAATTATTTATCCGGATGTACAACATCGTTTTTTCGGCCCCGTGCCTGTTAAAGGGGCTTGAGTACATGACGTTCTTACCTCCCTGGTTCTCGTACCAGTCTTTAAATACGGCTTCCTTGTATTCGATTTGTCCTTTGGCATTTTCAATTCTTTGTTGCAGTTCCTGAATACGTTTTTGATTTGACATGTTATTTGTTTTTAAAAATGTTTACAACCAATTGTTCCTGTCTTTTCCGGCATCATCTGAAGAAGTATGGATATTTAAAAGATTACCATTGATGGGGTTTTTTAAATAAGGAGCTGTTATAGACTGTGTCTTTACCGGATATCTCCAAAATATTCACAGGAGGGCCGATTGATTTTTTCCAGGTTTGTTGAAATTCCTGCTCAATCACTTTACTGACGGCCTGTTTAAGGTTAACGGGTTTGGTTTTGGGCAGGTCCGGATTGTTTTCTTCGACATTATAAAACCGGGTTGAAAAGTCGTTTTTCCAATGGTGGAAAGGTTTATATCACTTTCCTCTATTATTCTAAACACCAATTTTCCACCCTGATCTTTTAGTCCGAATTTGAGTGTGTATACACAAATAGCAGAAGCCTTCCGGTATATAATCAGTATAAAGTTTTGGTACTCTGAGGCAAATTTTTTCTTATAATAGTTTGAATCTAATGTGTTATAGTGTTGTAATAAACTCGTATAGCCCGGGAGGAAGTTCTTTTTGAGCTTTTGTTTCACACTATCGAATGCCGGTACCGTTTTCAGAAGGGTTGCAATGTACTTGTAGCTATTGACCTGGCCAAGGTCCGCAAAGCCGGCAAAGGAAAAATAGTAGTCGCTTACCTGGTGGAGTTTGTTGACGGATTCGTATCCGGTTTTACCCTCTGTTGTTCTTGTAAGACGGCTATCTAGCCCCACTACCACCCTTCCTTTTACCATGATCATATAGATGACTGTTGCGAAGGATGTGGAGAGCCAACATGTAAGTAATAATGTGATCAGAACTTTTTTTAACCAGCGCATAGAACTTGTTTTTGAATACTCAATTTCTTTGAACAGAGTATAGTGTTTGTTTCTGCCATTCAATCAATTGAAATTACTGTGCTATCTTTTCATCAGACACTTCGAAGCATGGCCAATAAGGAAAATGAATAATCCCAATATGGTGGTTTGATTGACGGCATAAATACAAAAGATTAACTAGTGCACAAGGTGGTTTATACTGTAAGTAGTGCAGATTTATACCTGGTTATGCCTTGATGACTTAAGCTTAAACGTTGGTTGTCAGAGGAACACCTGCAAGGGCAGGGAAGCTGTAAGAAAAGATTCTTTCAGAGAACTAACTTTCTCACAAGGTTCAGCTACAATTAAAATTTAAACGTGAGCAACTCGGAAGGTGCTACATCAAGTCCTTCAGCCAAGGCGCAAAGTGTTGTAAAGGCTATGTTGACTTTGCCTTTTTCAATTCTTTGGACCTGGCTGTATTCCAGGTCTGACCGTACAGCTAATTCACGAATGCTTAGGCCTTTTTGTTCCCGCAGTGTGGTTAAATGTTTAGCAAATTTTTGAAGTATCTTTTCCTTATTCATCTGGATGAACAAGGTCACCAGAATTAAAAAGATTGGTGACGTATAATTATATATCAGTTGATAAATTTGTTTATCTTTATTCCTTCTCAGGCCTCAGTAATGAGGAAAGCCTAAGGCGTGAGTCTTAGGCTTTGTGATTTATTTGGTTCAAGCATATTAGTAAACATCTTCTCTGGTCCTACTACACTTAAGCGCAGGGAACACCTGCAAGGGCGAAAATTCAATCGCCCTGCTACTATTTCTTTTCAATATGGCTAATTGTTACCTCCTTTTGCTTAACGTTTAGGCATTAATGAAATTAGAAGAGATATCAATCGTTTTCCCCCGGCGGGATAATTTTCAGTTTTACTGATGTACCATCTGGTAAATTCACAATATGTTTTGCTAAGGATGCATTTGTTTGGATAAAAACAGGAAAAGGAAGAGTATAAAAATTACTTATTTTGAAATCACCACCAATAGTAAAAGGAATTTTTGGACAAAGTCTTTCATCATTCCTTAGAATATTTACAGATGTCCATTCTTGAGCATAAGTATAGCCAGTTAGGTAATCGTAATCGGCTTCCAGAACTTTCAACCATTTAGCAAAATCCCCAGCGAGAAAATCCTTCTGCCTATTTTCAATATTAAACAGAAACACTTTACCATCCTTGTCTTCAAAACAAAATTGATTGCCGAAGATATCTTGACCAAAAGCAGTAAAACCTAAAAAAAGTTCATTGAACTCACAATGTAAAACTTCATTGACAACTTTACTTGACGGATAGATTTTGTCAAGCAAATAAGGATATATCAAAAGTGAACAGCTAAAAAAATAACCTCCATTTGTATATGTACTAAGTAAGTTGAGATAAGTCTCATCTGTTACTGAAGACTCAAATGCCAAGTCGGTTGGCTGAAATAAATGGTCGTATTTCGTACCGCTTACTTGATTTTTCAATAAATAATCTAAGTCATTTATTTTTTTGGCCATATTCTAATTATTACTCTTGTGTTATCTGGCAAATTTCGTATTTGATGCCCAATCGAGGCACCTGCACCACGATTATCTGAACTACTAATGGATTTAACGCTGACCTTCCCATCAGTTTTGATAACAGCAGGCGGAAATTCATCTCTATCTTTTCCAGGTTCTGTTTCTTTTCCTTTCAAGTTCTCCCTCCGCCTTTGGGCAGCACCTTTTCTATCAATTATCCCTTCGGTTTTTATTCCATTCTCCTCGGCCTCCTGACCATGATGAGCACTTTCAGGATGCTTATTTGCATCAATTACAAGCTCAACCGGTCTTTCTTGCTTTTTTTCATCGGCTAATGCTCCAATTTGGTCCCCAACCTTTTGGGCCTTATCTCCTGTTTGAAGAGTTTGAACTTCGAAATTTCTTCTTAGAGCCTTCGTACCCTCCTCGACAAGTCTAGAAGCATGTGGAACTTCATTTTTCGTCATTGCCTGCACAGTTCTAACTGTACTGTGCACAGTTTTGACAGCTCGATAGGCTCTGTATGCACGATATGCCCATATTGCTCCTACTATTAAAGGAACGGGAATTTTGCCATCAGGATCACTAAAATAAACTGGGTTATTATATCCAAAATGATATGGACTCCAGCTTTCCTGATCTCCTTCTTCACTCTGTGGATCAATTTGCATAAACCGCCCTAACTGCTGATCATATATTCTCGCATTGAAATCATAAACTTCTAATCCACTGCCATCGATAAACTCCTTGTTTTGTATTTCGTTGCCATTGTAACCTTTTCTATTCCCCACTCCTCCTGCAGCTTTACTACTTATTCCCGCCATTGTCAGTCCAAAAGGATAAAAATGCGTTTCTTCCAGTATTCTTCCTCTTTCATGTGATACCAGAAGATCATCAAAATACACCAGGTTATTGCTTTCATTGCTAAGGTATACATAGACATAGCCATTCTTTTTTGCCTCCTTTGCATTAGCAAACATTCTTTGCAGCTGTGTCCAGGCTCCTTTCGACGTGATCTGAACACTTTCACTTCCGTCCTGCACAAACTTCATCTGCTCATCGAAGAATACAATGTTTAAGTAAGCTTTTGGATCGGTGCTTACCGAAGCAGAACCCTGGGAAGTAAAGAATGAAGTAAAGCTGTTATCGTTATTTAATGAGTTGGTGACCGTACTTCCATAGCCATGGAAAGCTCCTGCGGCACTGCTGGTGTTTAAAAGGTTTAAAAGGCTTGTTAAGACTGTGGCTAATCCATCTGCACCGCTGTTATCTGTTCCCTCATTTGGAGTGTAGTAATCTACCCGGGCATGTATCCTATCGCCTGCCATTACTTTAAGCAGCTTTGCTGCGCCTACTGCTGTCCCGTTTTTCCTGAGTAACTGAGCCTTTTCTCCTGAACTTATAGGCTTTGGCGTTCTTGATACATTGACATTTTCAAACACAGCCTGTTCGCTGCTCAGGGCTGCATCCTCAGAGGTGACAGAAGAGGATTCCGCCTTTTGTTCCTCTGTAAGCACCATGCGTACATTGCCCAGGTGGTCTTTGATAAAGTAATCCCATTCGAACGACGCTGGTATACTACCTACTTCAGGCTTGTAGCGGATCCTTCTTTCTTCATGAGAGATAAACTGAAGCCGGTCAGTAATATTTAACGAAGAAAGAGAAGGGTTTGTGTAGGTTTTACTTTCATAGACTATACCCCCTAGGTAAAGAGTTGTTGCAGTAATATTGGTAGTATAGTTGGCTCCGTTTAAAGTAACAGTGGCGTTGGCTTCATCAGCAATTTTTTTGAGTTTATTTCCTGTTGCATCATAAACATACTGAATGGTTCCTTTTCCTGCAACAGTAATGATACCTGGTAGATTCAGGTGATTGTAGGTTATGCCGCCTGCGTTGATGCTTTTATTCTTATCCTGTGTAAGATTGCCATTCCCGTCGTAGTCATAATCATCAATCGTTGTGTTCCTGTCTATAAAGTCACCCAACTTATGGTCTGTTGTGCCAGCCGTTCGCTCTTCTACAGCCAGTAATTTGTTTGTTCCTGGGAAATAATGATAAATCATATCGTCTATCATAGTGCTTCCTCCCACCTTCCAGCCCTTTTGCTGCATGTACTTTATGTTTCCATTGGCGTCGTATTCCATCTTCCCATTTGTTGGCCCTCCCATGCTAAAATCCAAACCCGCATTAGTGTTCCATGCGCCACCTGTATATTGAGTAAAGTCGCCTTTTAAAATACGATTGGCTGCATCGTATTCGAACCCATAAGCCCTGGCTTCACCATCGCCCCTGCTGCGCCACTGCATACCTGCAATATTGCCATTATGCTGGGTGTTGGTAAAGCCATGATCATAGCTAAGGCTTTGTCCAAAAAAACCCCCTGCATTTCCATTGTTCACGAAGTCCTTGTTTATGCTTTTTAGCCAGCCTCTTATATTGTATTCATATGCCAGGGTTTCCAAGGGTGTATTACCGGAGGATGGGTTAGTACCCAGCTTTTTTTCTTTTAACTGCCCTAATTCGTCATAAGCCTGCCCGGAAACTAGCTTATCAGATCCATTATCGTTCAATTGTTTCCAGGTCTTTAGTAATCTTCCCGCAGCGTCGTACTCATACTTAGTGAGCAAACGAGCTACGGGTGTAGCTGTTGATGTCGGGTTGCTGTGCCTCAAGTAGCTGCTTAACACTTTGCCGCTGAAGTCGTACATGGTACTGGTTATGTCTGTACCTCCTGCAACATTGTCGGACAGTACCTGTATCACACGCCCTTTTTCGTCGTAATAGATAGTAGTAATTAAATACGTATTGCTACCCAACACCTTTGTTTTGTTGCCCGTAACCGCTCCCTGTACCAGTTCGGTTTTTTGCACGGTTTCAGCATGGGGATTGCTTCCGGGTGAAAGCTTTCCTATATCGCTGTTGTCGAATGCTTTTACAACGGTCCAGTTATAATCATCATAATAGGTGCGGCTCAGCTCGTCATAAGTTTGACCAGCGAGGTTCGGATATCCAATGCTGTTGGCAGCAGCTGCCTGGTGGGTAAGCCTGTCAGCAGCACTGGTGAGAAACCCGGAGCTTAAAGGCCGGTCGACCTCATCATACGTTGTATAGAGCCATTTTCCCTGGGCCCGCAAGTTGGCATCCTGGGTCAGAACCAGCCGGTCCCTTGCGTCATATACCATCCATACTTCGCCAGCACCCGGCACTTTTTTGATGACCATGCGGTTTCTCTGGTCGTACTCGTAGCGAAAGCATTGCTCACCTAGCAAGGTTGTAGTAAGTATCCAATTCCCATCAAGTGTTTTTACTCCTTCTGGCTGAATCACACAGCGCAGCTGACCATAGTTGTCGTATATATAATAAGTACACAGCCAGCCGCTGTGTGCTGCAGAAGGGTTATCGTCAATCTGTACTTTTTTAAGAACAACCTTCCCTTCCTTGTCTTTGTATTCGATCACCTGTTTGTTGTGTTCGTCTATAGTAACCATTTTATACAAGCTACCCGAGGGATATGCTGCATTGCTTTGTGGTGTGCTGCCCGGATTTTCTGCTACGTCCCAAATTCTTACATTCTCACCGAAGGCGTTATGGAGGTATTTATACCGTACCCCCCTATTGCTGCCACCCCAGGCATTGCCTGCTGCCAACACCATATCCGGCCTAGCGAGTGGAGACTTTTCGAAAGCCGTTCTGCCATAGTACACCTGTTCGCCTATGTATTGGTTGTTGTTTTTAGAAGGCGTAGCGTAATAATTGTTTTGCTCCAGAAAGGGATTTGTTTTGAAATAACCATCATTTGCTTCCGAAGCATACGGAAGGTATTGCAGGCTTTCCCTTCCGTACTCGTCATGTACTTTGTACGTTACCATGTCTTTGCCTGAGGGCGTCGCTCCTTTGGTAACTGTCTGAACCACACGGCTCAAGCCATCTACGTAAGCTGTTGATTCTTTTACATCGGTTACCGGTTGCTGGGGTACCAGGGTGGCATCCTGGATGGGCTTCCAAGGCTGCCAAGTGCGCACATAATTTATTTTAGCAGCACTGTTATTTGCCGCCGGAACAGGTAGTATTTCTGTTGCTGCCGGAGTTGAAGCATTAGCGGGCGTAATTACCTGCGCTTTTACAGGGGCTTTAATAATAAAGAGAAATGCCAACAGAACAAACCTTATGTTATTTAGTGACATGCTTATGAGTTGTAATGATCAATTAATCGGGTATCATTTGGCCACAAGGCGTGGTACTGGTTTCAATAAAGGGCCGGCCCTGGAAGCCATCACTCCACACATACCGGTAGGTGCATTCCCAGCTGTTGCCTATATACTGCGATGAGATAAACACCTTTGTTCCTGTTTCGCAAACTCCGTTCACTACTCTTTTATTAAGGCCTGTGCACCCAGGTATCGGTGTACACTGTCCGTTAACACCCAGACTCACCCAGCGAGTTTGCAAATAAGTAGAGCTGCAATTGTTCTGATCCCTTTCCTCATTGAGCTGTTCACCGGTATAATTGTTATTAAAACTGTTTGTAACACACTGCGTACGACCGGTGGGTTGCCAGGAGGCTGCTGCATTGGGACAGGGTGCGATGGCCTGATTATATTTATATTGGAACTGCTTTACGATATTCCTATCAATGTCACGTATTAGTACCAGACGATTCAATCCATCATACTCGTAATAGGTTATTTTATTGTTTACGTCGCAAACGGCTGCCAGTCCAACAAATGGATAATAGGTATAGGTGGTCATCTGAGCGTTGAGGGGGTACAAGCGTACTTCATCTATGTGTGTGCCGTTTACTGTGACCAGTGACTGATTTGAGATGATCCATTTAAACAGGCTCCAACCATTTTTAGTTGTTACCAGAGTGCCGCCATTACCATTGACTGTAACAGCAGATTTTGTCCATACCGTAACAACATAGTTTTGAGACGTATTTAAAGACTTCGTAAGTGTTCCGGAGTACCCTTTGTTACCTGTGATGGATTGTGCGATGAGACCAGAAGGGTTGAAAGACCAGTTTCCTGCATCATCCCCTTCGAAGCTGGTATAGGCAATCTCTGCGAATGATGCATTCTTTACCTCCGCCACAGGGTAGGTCTTTAGATAGTTCCATAGATAGCTTATGTGTTGCCCTGCATCCTTTGAAAGCTCAAGCGGATTACCTTTTTCGTCGTATTGATAGAAATGAACCTGATCCTCCAGTGCTGCATTTCCTTTAGCCAGTTTGACAACGGAGGGTTTATAGAAACTACCGGATTGCCATCCAACATAATTGTTCTTTACCGTTGTCTTAGTCAGACCGTTTACCAAGCTTTTTGTTTCCATGACAGGTTGTACAATGTTCTTTGTGATCATAGCAATTGATACAGGATCTGTGAAATCGTGGGGGTATTTCATCTGTTCAATTACCGGCTGGCCCTTGCTGTTCTGGCTGGTAACTTGTGTTGGTTGCACGTGGGCGGAATTATTGTATGCATAGCTAACAACGGAAGTGACAGGATTTGTTCCATCCCCATCGTATTCTGTTGTAACTGTTTCATCGAGATGTAGCCAACCTGATAAGTAGATGTAGCCTCCCGCATCGAACCCTTTTAATTTGTCTGGGTATGAGATTGTGTTAAGAGCAGGCGGATCCCATCGTTTTCGTGCAATGTAGTTGGTGCGAGTAGAACCTACGGCCGGATCGTAGCTATACTGGTTTTTGATGGACTTTAGAAGAACATTATTGTTTCCAATACGCTTAAAAACTTTTGTTTCCAATTCGGTGCCATTCATATCTATAAAAGCACCTGCCGAAGATGCGCCCGCTATTAGCTGCCCCAGAATCGCCAGAGGTTGCTGAGGGTTGTGATAGGTAAAAAATTCATGCTGCGTACCACCGTTTGCAAATGTGGAATCGTCGCTTTCGATAACGTATTTATAAGCTACCGGAGAGCCATTGAAAGTAAAGGCCCCTGACAAGGCACTTGAACTTACCTGCAACAGGCCCCCAGGACATTCCCACACAAATTGTCCCTGTGGTTCACCCGAGGCGTCATAGTTTTGGCATAATCCCCCTCCCTGGTAAAGTGCTGCAAAAGCAGGACTTACATAACCTACGCCGGATGTCATAGATAAATTATCTAATGAAGCATAGGTGTAAAATTTTGTTTGCAGTTTGTTGCTGACCGGGTCAAATATTTTAATCTTTCTAACCCGTAAACCGCAAGCAGGCACGGTGACACCCGTGGTAGAGGAGGTTGTATTTACAACCGGGTTGTAGTTAAAATTCACATAAGCAAAATGAGAGTTGCCCGCCACCTTCAGCCGAATCTCATACTGGGTATGGGGTTGCAGGTTCAAGAAATACTGGCGTCCTTCATAATTACGATGCGTGGCGTAAAAAACTCTTGTATTGGTAGCTGTCTCCCACACCTCCAAGTAAGAGAGAGTATGAATCCCATCAGGCGTCCAGTACTGAGGCGACCCAGGAGCAGGACCTGCCGGGTTCCATTCTGTAGTGTAGTGAATTTTTGTCTGCACAGCGGTGGGGGTAATAGTACGTACGTATGTATTAATACTATTGAAGTTTGCACCCGCGCCACTTATAAACTGGTTTGCTGTCCACGAGGTATCGATTGAACTGGACGTGTTATATTCTTTAACGGTATGAGGCTCGTAAACAAATTCTTCATAACCGCCTGTCGGAAAAATTATCTTGGCTAATGTACCTGCCTTAGTGAATTCAAAATCCGGCGAACGATCAGCACCAAGGCTTCCGTTCTCATAGCTTGTATAGTCAGCAGGCCGCGGAAAAAAGTTTTGAGGCTGATAACCGTTACCTTTTGAGTACCCATAATAGTCCTGTAGCAAGGATTCCTGCGAGCCCAAAGTGGTTGGATCATTATAGATCAGTTCGTGAGCCAGCACTTCCTGAGGTTGTTCGGACCCGGTTGAAATCGAATATATCTTTCGAAGAAAAAAACGTTGATTTAAATCATTACCTACAGGATAATCATCATATTGGAATTCAAAGTTTTTGATCATGTTCGACACCGGTGCATCGTTTGAAGTATACACCTGGACAGCCGACAAGCGGTTGTCTCCGCTGTTATCCGGCCTGTCGGCGTAAACGAAATACACTTGCTGACCGTTGTTTGTGGTAATACTATTTAAAAAGTAGCTGTCATAATCCACTTTACTATGCTGTACTGCTGACCATTGACCATTGCAAAGAGGAGCACAATCTGAGGTGTATGGTGCAGAAGGATACCAGGGAGTTAATGTTTTTAAAATCACAGACTGGTTAGGTCCTAAAAATGTTTTTGTATAAATTGGAGTATAATGGAAACTTATGGTATCTCCCTGCGTTGAAACAATCCTAGAGAGAAACCAGGCTGTTGTTTTTACCTTATGAGCCCTTGGATTACCATTTGTTTTTACATCGCGTGTTTTTTCTATTTCGCCATTTTTACCAAATTCGTATACTGTTCCATCACCTCCCGTCAACGTGAAACTGTTGCCGGATTTCACAATTTTTATGTTGCTGTGTTCCGCTACTCTTATTGTACCCGTTGCATCGAAAAAAAATTTACCTGACAGACCATTTACGGAAAATGAATATTCATCTGCCTCGGTATCATAATGTTCCAGATTTGCATAAAAAAACCAATTCAATAAAGCCTGATTCTGGGTTGAAAAATCGGGTGGTGCCAGTTGAATTGTATGCAGTCCTCCATCTTCTTCATCATGAATTATCCTGCTTACGCTTCCGCCGGCTACCAGGTTCCATCCTAAACCCACCCGGCTTGCAATGTCGTTTGTGCGGGTACCATTGGTAGAATAATTCAGGGCGATTGGAATTTTTAATTGACCCACATTTAACTCGTACAATGGAATTGATGCACTTGCTGTTCCTGTATGAAGGCTCGAACTCAGCCCGCCTGATTTGGCCAGGGTAGCTACATCAGGTGAAGGCGGAATTACTGAAGGTAGTGTTCCAGGATTTGCCACAGGACCCTGTGTATGCGATAAATAGGCTATACAGGTGAACAGGAAAACTAAAGTATACCTCATTTGCAGTTGGTTTTGAATGTTTATTTTAAACTATATCCTACTCTGAAAAGCACCGCTTGTGTTTTGGGTATTTGCTGATAGCTCATAAAGTCCCACAGCAGTTTCATTTCTCCTTTTAGCTTCTTGCTCACCTTATAGGGTTTACTTAGTCCAATCAGCCCGCTGGTTTGCCAGGAGGAATAAGCCTTTAGCTGCTCCACTGTCTGAAAGCTGCTTAAGTAGTTCTGCTCGTAGCCTCCTGTGATATAAAGTGAGCCTTTCAGTTTATAGTCAATGAATGACCGAAGCCCAAGGCCTTCATGAGATAGTGCTACATTATCCCAGCCTCTTCCAAGTCCTGCTTTATAGCTTACTCCAATTCCAATGATGCTTTTATTATTGAGTTTATAACCTGCAGACAGAGCTATGTCTGTGGTTACAGGGAAGTAATACCGTGCCCTTTGGCTTTGTATATTGGTGCCCAGCTCTAGTCTCTGGAGAAATGATTTTGTCTTTTGGTTGTTTGGCTTAAAGCCTTCCGGCATATCCAAGTCACTATCGCTTCCAAAGCTTCCGGACGTGTGGCTCTGTGCCTTTGCTTTTAATTCGTTTAGCTGCCCTTGTGCATTCTGCACATTTTGCTGAAGCATTTGCGTAACATCAGGACCAGAACCAAATCGGTCGAGTAGTGCTTGTTGTACCGATGCTCTTGTCTGAAGACCAACCAAAGAAACAGAAGTAGCAGCACTGCCACCTGGAAGGGCAAACAGGGAACCGAGTTGAGAGTTCTTTTGGAAGAAGTCTTTAAACTGCGGGAGTTTCATGGCTATATCTAAAAGCTTTCTTTCCAGTTTGGAGGGATCTTCCCAAAGCTGTCTATATTCCTGTATTTGCCTTTGGTAGTAGTAGACGTCCTGTCTGAACTTTTTCAGCTCTTTGACCATGCCCAATTTTTGGAACTGCTCTTTGAGTTCCCTTTGTCTTTGCTGAAGCTGCTTTTTAACCTGGTCTGACGCATTGAGCTTTTCCTGCACCTCCTTCAGGGAAGAAAGGGTTTTCTGAAGCTCCGGGTTTTGAGAGAGCTTTGTCTTATCTACAAAATTCAAGGCTGTGCTGATTGAGTCCAGGCGAGGTGAATAGACGTCGGAATACTTTCCTGATCCACCGGTAGTTGCCCTCAGCTTTGCGTACCGCACCTTTACATCTCCAAAAAGTTCCCTGGCAAGGAGAGAATCCTTTTTCCAAAGCTTCCGCTTTAGCTTTTCTTCCCGCCTTTGAAGCTTTGTGAGGTATTTGTCCGTTGCCCTGGTGAAATGCGCTTCAGCATTAGCGGCTTTTTTATCTATGGCTGAAAAGAACTTGTCCGGAAGTACCATTAGCCTTTCTACCCGCGAAGTGTCCTGGGCTATAAGCCGCAGGCTGGCGAGGAGCAAGAGGAACAAGTGCATGAGTGGCTTCAAGAGGTGGTGGTTTATGCAGTAAGCTTTACACCGAATTTGAAACCAATAGGTGGTTTATAAAACAGTATTATTACAAAATACTTACAGTAAAAATACCGTATTAACCAAAAATTAATATTGGATTTACCGGAAAATGCTGGTTATATTCATACCAGTTTTATTACTGCTTATGACCACTAATCCCATTCGAATCATCATTGCAGATGATCATTCTATTTTCCGTGAAGGCGTTGAAGCCGGCTTACGCAAACAAACCCAGATACAAATTGTAGCCCAGGCTGATAACGGCAAAGAACTTATTGAGCTTGCCGAAAAGCACAAACCTGATGTAGTAGTAACTGATATCAAGATGCCGGTAATGGATGGCATTAAGGCCACCTCCATTCTTACCCGGATGCAGCCTGCCCTTGGCGTGATCGCTTTGTCTATGTTTGACGAGGACACCCTTGTAATGGATATGCTGGAAGCGGGGGCAAGAGGTTACCTGCTAAAGAATGCCTCGCGGCCTGAGCTGGAAACCGCCATTACCACTGTTTACCGGCGCGGCACTTATTTGTGTAATTCATCCTCTTCCAAGCTGGTAAAGCTGGTTGGCCGTAGCAGCTTTAACCCTTTTCACCCCGGGCAAAAGCCCCATTTTAGTGATCGGGAGATACAAGTTATTCGACTCATCTGTGCGCAGTTCTGCAGCAAGGAGATTGGCAAACAACTGGAGATCAGTTCGCGAACGGTAGAGAGCACAAGGGACCGGATTATGGAAAAGATCGGTGCACGAAATGTTGTTGGAGTAGTGCTGTATGCCGTTAAGCATGGAATTTACGTTATTGAGTAATTATACGCCTGTTCCCCTTTTTCTGACGAAGGCTTTATTCAAACCTTTTACCTTGTTTGTCAAACCTCTTTTATTTGGAAACGCTTATTTCATTACAGAACTTTATATTGGTTAGAAGGAGTATGAAGAAATAATTTCTTCGCGGTGCTCCAAAGCGGCTAAGCATCTACTTAAACTTTAAGTATGATTTGCTTAGCCGTTTTTTATTGTACTTACCCCATATCAATCAGCGACCATATTGCTAAAGAAGCTATGCTTAGCCGCATCAGCAGGCAGGCTCCGGTGTTCGTAAGTGGATACCGGACCACCTGCCTTTTGTTTTGCCTTTTCACCCTTCGACAAGCTCGGGGTGACAAATGTTTCATGCATGAACAGGGGAAGCCCAAAACCTGTATAAAAGAGTAGGCATCATTTAAAGTTTTTCAATTGCTTTTTGAATCAAAAAGCAATACCAACAATGAAAAGAACAAAATTGTTTTTGCCTTTCCTGGCTGTGTTAGCAGCAGTGATCTTTTTTGCGGGCAGCGCCTTTACCACAGAGGCCAAAGTAAAGAGCTTTACTTACAAATACTGGCGCATCATTGACCCTGCGCATCCTGAAGATCCTTCCAATTATGAAGAAATTGACGGAAGCACATTCAGTTCTTTGAGCTGCAGTGGTAATCAAACCGTTTGCAAGATGGAAGCGCAGGATGACGGCAGCGGACAACCGCAGTTTGTTGTGGGACAGGATAACCTGCCTGTTGTTGACGGAACGAATGTTATACAGAGGACATTGAAAAACTAATAAGCTTGTTGCCGGTTGCTATTAAAGGGCGGGTGTATACCCGCCCTTTTTATTCCTCTTCCCTTATCCATTCTTCGAAGGTTCTTTCCTTTTCCAGAATCCATGGAGGCAGTTCAGGACCATTGATAATCCTCCACTGTCTTCCGCATTCTTTTATACTGAAGTGATAGTTATGGCGCTGGTGTACCAGACTTACGAAAAACATGTTACCGGCCGGTGTTTTTACGCGATGAAAACAACATTGTACTTCTTCTTCCTCTTCCAAGACTAAGGTCCTGGTAAACTCCATTACCTTGGATTTTGGGGCATGCCGGTGAATGCAATTATGTCTTCGGGTATCGGCAAGGCATACCTGTTGTTGTTGGGCGGCAAGGTATGCCCCTGGCTTTTGATCAGTCTTGCCAGCACTATGCTCCTGCCCTCCCTGTTGAGCCTTTTGATATCCATCCAACGAAGGTCGCGGAAGATCAACTCCTTTCTACGTTCGGCAAGTACCTTATCCAATGCATCGGAATATGAGGTGGCGGTTAGCGGTATGAATGTTCCTGTTTTATATCGCTTCATCGATAGCGTATTGAGGTCGGTTAGTGCAGCCGTTATGTTGCCCTGCCTTGCATAGCATTCGGCCCTTATCAAATACATTTCTGCTACCGTAGTGCCTGTAAATGGTACCGCTGAATTGTCGTAAGAGCCTTTGAAAGCGTAATAGCCGTCGCTATTGCGGAAGAAAAACAATGATCTGCGCAGATCGTTTGCTGTATAGCTGTTGTAGAGTACCGTATCTATACGGTGATAGGCCGGGTCGGTGTTTGCGTGTAAGGTTAGCGCCGTTGTATGCATGATCACTTCGGGGTTAAAACGCTGGAAGGGGAAATTCAATGATGGATTCAGAGTGTTATAGTCTAAAAGATTGGGTGCCCAACGAAGGGCCGAGTCGGCACAAACGAGGGCTTTGCTGTAATTACGTGCTGAAAGAAAGGTGCGGGCCAGCAAGGCCCATGCAGCGGGTTTGGAAGGTCGCATGGGATGTACCAGTGCTGCCGGCAATAAGGGAATTGACTCTTCCAGATCTGCAATGACCTGTTCATACGTTTGTGCAACAGTAGCCCTAACTGAGGGTTGCAAGAAGTTGGATGTTTTGCGCAATGGCACTCCCCACTCGACCCCTGCCGTTGTGCTGTCGAAACTCTTAGACCAGATCCATGCGGCTGCGAGGAAGGCCCTTGCCCGGTAGAGCAGTGCAGATCCTTTGACATTGTTCCATTGTGCTTCGTTCAACGCGGTTCGCTCTATTTCTTGGACCCCTTCGAGTGCCAGGTTTGCATAATACACCATATCGTACGTAGTGCTCCAATCGTTGGGATGCCGGGAATCAATTTCTTTTTCCCAGATGTAAATGTTCCTATCCCAGGCAGGCATTCCCTGCCAATCTCCTGTTTTAAGAAAGTAATTATCGGCAGAAGCTTCGCCCAGGAAGGGGTCGGAGGTATTCATACGGAAGCTCACATCCAGCATGGCCTGGTAGTCTTTCAGGGTTGACGGAACGGCCAGCCGCTGGTTCGGTTTCTCGTCGAGAAATTTTTTACAGGAGCAAAGCATGATCGCTATTAGAATGATGTAATATTTCATGTGTGTTGATTTTAATTAGAGGGTTGAGCGGATACCAAAGGAGAAGGCCTTAGGAGTTTGTAGTGAATTGGTGAAGTCCGGGTCTATATCCTGGCTATTCCTTTTCCAAATGATACCCAGGTTAGCCCCATTGAAATAAAGCTGGAGTTGTTTGAAAGGTGAACCTTTGCATAAGTCTTTAGCATCATATGCGAGGTTGATGAATTGAAGGCGAATGTGATCCCCTCTTTCTACTGTTACCTCGCTATTTGTGAAGAATGCATCGCGGTTGGCCGGAAGCGGGTAGACCAGTGACGGAACGTTGGTAACCGCATCATCGCCCGGCTTTTGCCAACGCTTTTCGTAGTCGGCATGTCCAACACCTGCCGTAAACAGGGAGTTGTAAGAAATCGTTTCCCTGCGGAACCAATAAGCGAGTTTATACGTAATGTTCGCTGATAAGGTAAATCCCCGAAATGACACGGAATTGAATACCGAACCAAAGTATTTGGGCAAGGCAGAACCGGCGAATACCAAATCGGATGGAGCCGTGCCGTTGCCGGTGATGTTGTTGTAATTGGTGCTTGCTGAGCCATTCAGGACTCCCTGCGGAGCACCGGTATTGTCCAGACCGGCCCATTTGTAACTAATGACCGAATAAAGGGGTTTACCCGGTTGCGGTGCAATAGTATTTCCACTGCTAATCCAGGTACTTGCCAAGCCCGGTGCTCTATAATAGTCATCTGTAACTGCGAGGTTGTAGTTAGCGAGCAAAGTAGTTGTCCATTTAATTGCACCGATTGTATTCTTTGTATTGATGACCAGGTCGAGGCCTTTGGCCTTCATAGAAGCCACATTCTTCGTAACGAGGTTGGTGCCCAGGCCTGTTGTGTAATCTATCAGCGAAGGCCCAAACAGGTCGTGCCCCCTTTTTATGTAATAATCTATGGAGCCAGTGACCCTATTGGTTCGAAATGTGAAATCAAGGCCGATGTTTAGCTGTCCCAGTTTTTCCCAACGCAGCTCCGGATTGGCGAACTGGCTTACCAAGGCCCTGGGCAAATTGGTGAAGTTATCGGTGCCTGCATAGTTAATTACCGTAACGGCAGCACGTGACTGATCTACGTTGCCACTATAACCATAAGTAGCACGCAATTTTAACCGGGGCAGGAAAGTTGATTTGTAAAATGATTCTTTTGAAAGGACCCATGCCCCACCAGCTGACCAAAGCGGGTTCCATTTATCGTTTGTGCGCAAGCCAAACAAGTTGGATGCATCTCTCCTGCCGCTGGCAGATACCGTGTATTTATCTTTCCAGGTAGCCGCTGCATTTGCAAAGAAAGAAATAAAACGATTGAGCGTTCCTCCAAAAGAAGTACGTGAAGGAATAGCCGCCATGCTACCTGTAATGAATGTGGGATAGGTATTGACATAGTCAACATTGGCAAAAGCCAGTGTTTGCGGATCGTAACCGTAAACACCATCAGCAATGGAAGATGCCGTAATTTCTCTCCACTCTGCTCCTCCAATAGAAGACAGGTGCCAATTGCCCCAAGTGTTATTGTAACCGAACTGGCTGCGCACATTGTGTGCTTTGAGACGGGCATCCGTCCAGGAGAACATTGCTCCCAGAGGAACGTTATACCGTACTGCACCTGTTGAGCGGTTGAGCATCGTGTAGCGGTTGATCATATCCCGTGCTGCAAAGCTTTCTACATCCTGAAGGGTTTTTGAAGCCGTGGTTTGTTGCTGATATTGGTAAGATACGTCGAGGCTGAGAGCTTTATGTATTTTGTATTGGATGGCCATATTGGCCACCAGATCGGTAAGGTTGTTTTCTGTTGTGTTGTGTTTATAGTCTTCCAGGGGGTAATAATTCCAGTTGAGCAATTTTCCACCGCCAGCTGTATCCGTATAAACCGATCGTAATTGTCTTGCTACCGGAAGCGGATTACCCATTTCATCTGCAAAGCGTAAGTACGGAACACGGCGGGTGCCTACCAGAATAGAGTTCCATGCCGGCCTGCCCGATGCTGAGCTGACACCTGTATAAGTAAACCCAAGAGTGAGTTGCAAATTTTTAGAGGGCTTGTATTGGTTGTGCGCCCGGATGGTGAGCCTGTCATAAGGGCTGTGCAGCTCAGAAATATTCTTATCGAAACCTGCTGACAACAGCCAAGCCAGATTGGCCGTTCCACCACTTAAAGACAAAGCATATTGCTGCCTGCGTGCCCCCCGGTAAAAATATTTGTCATAGTCTTTACGTACATCGTAGCTCCGTAATGTATTTATGGCGGCTTCTGCCTGTGCCTGTGTAAGCGCCCCGCTGCGTTGGCTGGCCAGTATTTCTACCAGAGGTGAAAGGGCGGGGCGCTGATTGCTTGTTAACTGTGCATTGTAAAAGTTTTTTGTGAAAAGGAATTGTTCAACATCAATGTAATCGGATGAGGAGATCTGAGGCAAGCTAAAGAGGTCGGGCTTATTGGATATTGTAATAGCTGTGTTCAGGCCGACCTGCAGGGGCTGACTGAAGTGGCCCCGCTTTGTTGTGATAACAATGACGCCATTGCCTGCCCGAGTGCCCCAGATAGAGGATGCGGCTGCATCTTTGAGAATGGTGATGCTTTCTACGTCGGATGGATTGATGTTATTCAGATCGCCTTCGTATGGAAAGTTGTCGACGACAACGAGAGGTGCCTTTGGCCCGTTGATGGTGCTTAGGCCGCGGACCATGTAGCCGGGTCCATCGAGCTTTGACTGAAACAGCATGCTGCCAGCCATACCGTTGAGCCGGTCAATGATCCCTGTTGTTACCTGCTGGTTGAGTGCATTGTTTGAGAGGGTTGTAAAGGAACCGGTTGCTCGTTCGCGGGGTAGCTTTTGATAGCCTGTATTGACCGTTACTTCTTCGAGTGTTGATTCCTTTCTTCGAAGTACGACCGTTACCAGTCCTCTTTCGTTATTCGGTTCTTCGACAGTTTGATAGCCTGAAGCCGATACGACCAACGTGTCGTTCATGTAAGCTGCCGGAAAGGAGAATGAACCGTCTTCGGCTGAAACAGCAGACGTATTTGTTCGTTTCAGTACGACCGTGGCGCCAGCAATGGGTTCGCGGTTTTTGTTGACCACTTTGCCCTTTAACGGGATGGGCTGGCACATGGATAGAAAAGGGCAAAGGATTGCCAGTATGAAAAATGATTTCATTTAAGAGAGTTTAGATGATAATGGAGAATGCAGAATTGCTCTTTGCTGCTTTTGCAGGTTTGTGTAAGTATATTGGTTATACAGGGGCCTTTGGCTTTTTAGCAAAAGCTGTTTTGATGAGATGGAGTTCTTTATTTGCGTATTTGTATTTCAACTTACTTATTGTTGATTCTTTTCTATCCCTTCTTTTGCCTTGAACCAAAGAAGCAAAGGTTCAAGGCAAGCATTAACCGCTCCGCGAATCTTGCCGGCCTGCGCACATTGGTAAGATTGCATAGCATAAGGCTTTTAATGGTTAATTGATTGATTCGTTTATTGGTTTATTGACAGAGTTGTTTGGTTTGTCCCTTATTACCAGGGCTGGGATTTTTTTGGTGGTTTTGATGAGGGTGAGATTGTGTTTCTTTAGTTCTACCGTTAGCGCATTGATATCAGACAAGGATGCGTTTATGGACAAGGTGATGTTTTGACTGATGCCTGTGCTGTCGATAACAGGGTAAGGCAAGGCATTATTTAATGCCGTAACCAGCCTGGATAGGGGCATATTGGACATGTTCAGTGATGTTGCGGTAAGCTTAAAGGAGGATTTTCCAACAGACCCAGGAAAACGGACAGACGTATCTATACGTTCCAGGAGCAAAACCCGCTGCTCCTTTTCTTCTATACTGACCTGATAGGGAAGGTTTTGGGCCAGATCGTTAAACATTCGGTTAGCTTGCATTTCGATGCTTTCACCCAGCGGCTTAGTGATCTCGTAACTATAGAGCAAATCCTTATTATGGGACCTGTTGTAGAAAGAGGCCGTATCGCTGATGTTGATGAACCAACGATTGGGATGCAAGGTGGTAGCTGCTAAAATGAGTTTGTCAGCCGATTGATTGAACCAGGTGAGTGTTTTCACGGCTGCTGTTCTTTTTACATTGATATAACCTTCGGGAATATCTTTTATGTAGGTTGTAAAGAGCGAACCTCTTCCGCTTACACTATCCAGATAAGATGCCAGGTGTGAAGGGGCTACCAGAACATCTTTTTTTACCGCCAGGTTGAGGGGCTTGCCTTCTATTGCCTTACTGACATTGGCTGCAGTAATGTCTTCGGAACCCGTGATGGCCAGCACCTCTCCTTTCCCGTTGATCCAAACATAGTGCGGCACTGCATTATGAGGGAAGAAGCCTGTTAATACTGTGTCTTTAACCAAAACAGGGTATTGAACCGGTATTCCTTTAGCCTTGCGTTTTTCCAGAAAGACCCTGATCTTCTTTTCATCATCGCCTGAAACAGCCGGATTGACCAGAAGCACATTGAAGCTGTATTGCCTGCGCAGCGAATCGAGTGTATTTATTCCTTTAAGGCAGGAGGAGCACCAGGTAGCCCAGAATTTTATTATGAGCAGATTGTTGTTGGTGAATGTTGTTGATTGCGTTGAGCCAATTGAATAGTTGATTAGGTTGGTGAGCCTGACGGGAGGAAGCCTGTCCCCCACTGTGTATGTTTTTTGTGCGGTTACAACAGTTAACCAAATACATGCTAACAGAAGCAGACAGATGTTTCTGAATAAAGAAGGCACGGGACTCATTTTCTCATTACTGAGGCTTGAGAAACTGCCACCAGTGATTAAATGAGTGCCCGTGCCGGTTATGTTCGATTGTCTCATCATTGTTTTGGTTTCTCAGGCCTGTTGTAATGAGACGGTTAAACAATTTGTTGCGGGATTGTGCAACCAAAGTAAACCTATTTGACAATAATAAACAAATTAATGTGTAATTTATACAAATTGTGTTCAAATATTTGAACAACTGTGTTTATTTCTTTACCTTCTTGAACACGAAACGAAGAAATATACACAGGGGTGAATTGCTGAAGGCTGCCGTTGAGGACAGTCCTATCAGCGTTACTGAATTAACCCGCCGCATGGGGATCAGCCGGGGGACCTATTATAATCATATAGAAGACGCGGAGCTTTCTTTTGACTTGCTGGAACGTTATGGCAGGTTTTTGCGCCATGATTTTACACAGGACCTGCCTAGTATGAAGAAGTACTCCTTTGAAGAGCCGGAGGCACCCTATAATACTCCTTCGACCATGCAGGAGGCTATTGAGCAAAGAGATCACTGGAGGGAGAAGTATTATAAATTGCTGGAGCAGTTTAACCAATTGTTGCTGCAGCAAAAAGATGGTTGATATCTTTTAGCTACACTATTAGCGTCCTGCCCTTACACGAAAGTTTAGCACTACCAGTATAAATACAAGACCTATAGGGTAAAAACACCGTTGGGCAGAAACGATTCTGTTCTCATTTTTGAGATCTCAATAAAGTAATGTTTTGGTGGATGACAAATGGCCCGCGAGGGCTGTTTGTTTGATATCAGGGTTGTAGCCACTTCTGAATAAAGAAACCCTGTTAGAAAACAGGGTCGTTAAAACTAATGCGTGAAATTTCTTTCACAGGCTATGAAAATAGCCATAAAAGGTGAAATGTAATACAGGGAGGGAAGCTGTTTCCATATGCCTGTAATTCAGCATTAACTTTTTTGCGCTCATTTTGCCGGCGTCGTTGTTGGCGAAAACACCAATAACCGCTGAATACTGCTTCCACTATCCAAGAGGCTATAGAGCAAAGAGATGCCTGGAAGAGAAGTATTACCGGTTGCCCGAACAATTTAACCGGTTGTTGCCGGAAAGAAAGAACGGTTAACCCAGTATAAAGAAGGCTTTTGCAGTAACAATACTCCACTCAGCTAAACAAACTCATTTCTGCGGAATCATGACCTAAAGGAGGAAGACCGGGCCAGTCAAAAGGCTCCAGTTTTTCTTTGCCGTCGGGCCTTTCTTTAGTTGTTCTAATTGTAAAAACAGGATGATATATTAATTCTTCGGAGGGCATCTCGTAATTGAGTATCTCTTCAATGTCTGCATCTGTCAGATCTTCCTGCAACCATTTCATCTCAATTTCTTTGGGAACAAGTAAAGGCATTCTTCCTGAGTTAGGACCTCCATTATGGATTTGTTCCATAATGCTGTTCGCTTTTCTTGTGATTACAGTGAAGGTTCCCTTTACTTCTCCTGTTTCAGGATCGGGGATTGGTGAGTAATTGTAGAGCCCAAGAAAGGCAAACATAGGCCTATCCTCAAGTTGTATGTAGTAGGGCACTTTGTTTTTCATGCCTTTTACCTCTCTATGCTCAAAGAAGCCGCGAGCCGGAATGATGCACCTTTTCTTTCTTATTCGATACCAGTAGCTTTTCTTATCTAGTATTTTCTCAGACTGAGCATTACACATCCATTGACGATTCTTTTTCACCAGTTCAGGAGTGTTCATGTAATCTGCAACTACACCCCATTCAAAAGGCTTAAGCTTTTTTACTCCGTCTTCCTGAACCACTACGGCGCATTTGCGATAAGCTTGTGCCTGAACATGAAGATTGAACTCATAAGATAAATCAATTTGCGGATCTACTACTAAATCGGGTATGTAGTCTGTAACCATTTCAATGTTAGTAGAGAAAGAAATATCGTAGCACATCAGTGAAGTTTTTCTATGTCCTCAAATTTAATCTTTGCTTCTCTTCCCTTGTATTTCATTCGTAAATAAAGTTCGCCAAACTGAAGCTCGAAGTTTGTTTCCACCGTTTCGTTTCCTTTTGGCCTCCATCCGAGTTTTGCAACATATATCCTTACTTTTTCCTGAAGCCTGTTGGTAATGCCTTTGTCCCAACCTGGCCTTGTTACTGCAGCAAATATTTTATAGTCCTTCAGTCCACTTGCTGCAATTTTTAATTTTTCCTGATGATCGGGGTTGCTCCAGTCATATAGAAACCTATTAGGATCATAACCAATTGCGCCAAAATGATCTTGTGCCGTTACCAGATTATCATAGTGAGAAAAAAGAAAATAGCCTTTTGTTCCCTCGTCAAAATGGTCTTTAGCTCTTTGAAAGGTTTGCCTTACGAAAAACGTTTTTCCCTTTTCAATGAAAGCATTTAATAATTGCTCTGTAAATGGATAAAATGGGTTGAACATAGTTAATAGGCATTTGGAAGTTGGTCAAGTCTGGTTGTATAACAGGGTGAAAGATGGTTTCTTTTTAGATGCCAGTTCTTTCCATAATCATGTACTGCAAATCTCACTACGTGTTTTCCAAAGGCTTTATTCACCTTGTCTACTGATTCCATAAGTTTAGCATCTCTTTCTCTTTTCTGCCTATCAAATAGGCCAAGCTGAATTTGTTTTTCCGGAACTGTGTCTAATACTTCTACAAACCCTTTTTGATAGAGATAACCTGGCTGATATATCATGTCAATTGCCTGCATAGAATACTTCATTAACTCGGTTGTAAGATTGCTTGGCACTTGCAGTTGTAAAGTAATATTTTGAAGGTATTGGGGTTGGTGAGGGTTGTGCACATTTGTTTGAATCTCGACTTTGATTTTTTTGGCGCAGGTTTTTTCTTTTCTAAGCTTCTCACCACACAATGCAGTAAATTTTGCAATTGCCTGTTTTATGTCTGATTTCTTTGTGATAAGCTTACCAAAGGAGTGCGAGGTGCAAATGTTTTTCTTTGCAGGTCTTTTGTCTTCCCATTTAATACATGAAATACCTTTTAGCTCATTCCAAAGCCTCTGCCCCACGACACTCATTTCCTTTTTTACCCATTCTTCCGGGGCTTTTGTAACAAAATCAAGTGCGGTATTAAAACCATGTTTCTTTAATAAAACCTCATATTGCTTTCCAATACCCCATATATCGCCTACCTCAGTAAAGTGGAGCATTGCTTCGGTAAGTTTTGGACAATCGGCCACAAATACACCTTCATCAGGTCTGGTTTTCTTTGCATACCTGTTAGCCATCTTGGCCAATGCTTTTGTTTTGCCAATTCCAACACTTACCGGAATGCCGGTGCACCTTATTACTATTTCTCTGATGTTTGTTGCAAGTGTATTGAGGTCAGTATACTTCATGCCTGAGAGGTCAGCAAAGATTTCATCTATTGAATAGATTTCCGTTTTGGGAACCAGTTCTTTTATCACTTGCATCACACGACTGCTCATGTTATCGTATAAGGTGTAGTTGGAAGAGTAAACAGCAACGTTGTTTTGTTTTATGACATCATCTATCATGAATGCCGGTTGTGCCATCTTTATGCCTAATGCTTTTGCTTCTTCACTTCTTGCTATAGCACAACCGTCATTGTTAGACAGCACAATCATAGCCCTTCCTACCAGAGTAGGATTGAAAGCTCTTTCACATGAGCAATAAAAGTTATTACAATCGATCAAAGCAATCATATCATTTCTTTTATTGTGACTACTGACGTTACAACTACCCATACTGTATACTTCATTTCTTCTGTTACTCTTATAGGTTTATACTTTGGGTTATCTGCAACTAACAAAACACCTTGTATATCTTTTACGTAGTACCTAACCAGAAATTCTCCATGTACGTTACCAGTTACAATAGAATAATTCTTTGGGGTTCTTGCCCTATCAATAACCAGAATAGAATCTTCAAATATGCCTGCACCAACCATGGCATCACTTCTTGCCCTGAAGTGAAATATAGAAGGCTTAGGCATTAAGATTTTCCTTAAGTCTATTTCTTCTTCACTATAATCAGTTGCCGGAGATTGAAACATATCCTTAAGAATTTGTGATCTGTATTACTAAAATGTTTAGCAAAGTTTGTGCGGAAACCGGTTTTTACAAAAAACAGCTTAAAAAGGGTTTTAATCTGAAGGAGAAATACTGAGGCTAAAATCTGTGTAAAAGAAGGATAATCAAGGAATTAGGGTGTGGAAAAATTTATGGGATTGTTTTTAAAATGACGTTCTGCTGTATAACTGCAAATTTTTGAAAGGAAGATTGCTTTGTGTCATGCTTTAGGAGGGTGATGAGGTGAAAACTGCTCAAAGGGTTGATGTAGATGGTGGAAACACCAACAAAGGCAAAATGGCTGTTGTACCCGATTAACTTTCTGCCCTGCTCATTTTTGAAGAGAGGTTTTTGTGCAGGTGATGCTTTAGCAAAATGATGTACTGAAAACTACCTGGAGGGTTGCCGTTGCTGGCATAAACGCTCATTTAGGGAAAAAGAAGCGGATTTATACTGAATGCATTGCAGTATTAATACTGTAAGTGTATAAAAACATCCTGTTTAAAGCTGAAATTTGCGGAAACCGTTTTAATATGTGCTATACAACGCCGCACATGATCAAAAGAGTACTGCACTTATTACTATGTATAGCATGTGCACAGGTTGTGTTTTCACAAACCAAGCAGCCGTTCCCTATAGAGCTATCAGTTGGCGCCATGCATTCTGTGGGAAGAGAAAAGATAAGAATGCTTGAATCTACTACCCAGCCCATTACGGTCATTTATCCCAACCCTTCCACTTACGAAAAGCCCTTGCTGCAGCTGCGGGCCGGGTATCATTATGCTGTATTAAAAAACCTTTCCCTGCTGGGGGCTACCGGCTTAACGGTGCGATTCAGGGAAAATTATTTCGGGGATTTTAAAACAAGGGCATCGGTTCCGTTGCAGGCGGGGGTTGGAGTGAATATAGTGAGAGGAAAAAAAATTGACCTGGAAGCCGCCTCGCTAGGCGGGCTTCAACTATTCTATGTGGATGTTTCCCCGTTCCGGATCAAGCCCGGAGGTGTTTACAATTTTGAATTGGCCGTGAAGCTGAAAAACAAGATTACCGGATTGCTGCTATTTAAAGCAGGTTACGAAAGGCAGCAGGAAAAAGTAGTGTTTGATCATCCTGTGCGTTCGGGCAGTTCCCTGGAGCCTGAACAGTTCCGATATAACATCAACCGAAACCTTGGATACCTATCCATAGGTATAAGACTTTAAATATTCAAACATGACCCGATTTAAATCAACCCAAGCTATGCTGATAGGTGCACTGTGCCTCATTGGCATGGATAGCTGTAAGCAGCTACCGTCCGGTGTAGTCCGGAGGCAGGCAACCATTGTGATTCCTGCGACGCCATCCGGATTTAATTGTACGATCCTGCATCCTACCTCTACCAACGCCTCGAGGAACCGGTTTATCGAAATGCAGGTTGATATTTCTGTTTACTATTACGACAGCAGGACGGCGAGAACAAGAATGGCGAGTGCCAACCAGCGGTATATTCCGGTCAATACGAACTCGCAACTAACGTTTACCCTGGACGTTGCCGAGGACAAGCCTTATGAAATTGAAATGGTTTATACGGGTCTGGAACCAGCCGAATGTGCAACCCGGTTTGGAGGAGGGTACCGCCCGACGTTAACTGTACTGCAGGCTTCATCTTTGTTAATGGCCAACTGCGATACAATGGCGCCCGGCCAAGATGGGAAGGGTTTAAGTCCTTTCAGCAGTACCAACAAAATATTGTATTAACCACCTCCAATACCAGACAGATCGCCAATGTTGCAAATAGCTGCGGTTATGTTATTACTGAATAAACAATAAAATATAAACTATGCAAAAGTTCAAAATATTAATGGTGTTGATTGCAATTGCCGGTGCAGGCGGTTGCAAAAAAACTACCGAGCGGAACCTGACACAGGAAGAAATACTAAGTGTAGCAACCGGTGCTAACATGGAAGAAGAAGAAGAAGGAAGTTACCGGATTGACAGTTATGTTATTTTAAAAAGTTCCTATCATGAAAATGCAGCCGATACCAACTCCTACAGCATTGAATTACTGGGTAAAGTAATTGATGATACCATCAGCAGAAAACCCTTGTCTGTCGGGGACATCAGCGTAGATGGAAGGAGAGGCATCAGCCAGGACAGTTTATTACAACTTTACGGAGAATGATGCTGATGGGGGTAAAAACTTTTTTGGCAGACCTATCACGTTTGATGCCAGCGGCAGTGCCGATGTGGAAGCACACAGAAGAACCATGTATGTTCCTAACCAGCTTTTTACCAATAATTATCTCAACCACGGGATGCGTTCCCATATCAGCAAGAGCCAGAATTATCCTATCAACTGGTATCCTGATCCAAACAACCCATTCGGCAAGGTATTAATACAGGTAACTTATCATCCTTCCATTTCGCGGATTGACCTGGCCAATGCACCGCATTCGATGCCTTTACATAAATACGAAGTGGCGGACAACGGGAGTTTCCAAATACCCGCTTCTCACCTGTCCAGTTACCCTGTCGGCAGTGTTATTTCCATTAGTCTGAGCCGGGCCAATTACACGGATTATTATTCTAATAATTACCGAACCAAGATTGTTTATATCACCATAGTGGAGAGCCGTACGATTCCGTTGTATGTGACACCCTGATCTATACTGACAGTAAGTAAAAAGGCTGCCATCGTGCAGCCTTTTTTCATCCGCTTTTTTACAAGCAAGTTTATGCATGGCATAAGTTGCGATAAGGCAGGTTGAAACAGACGACTATATTCACAGCGACAGTATAGTACCTACTGCACTTTTCCTAATAAGGGACAAGCTTAGCAAACAATGCAGCCACTATCGCTACCCAGGAGATAGACCGAATGAAGACCTGTTTTCAAGCCCCTATCGTCTTCTTATAGAAAGCCGACGTGCAAACTTTTATAATCATGCGGCTTCTATCAAACCGAACGCCGGTTGCCTTTATTTTTTTATTTACCTCTGCCTTCAATTCTGTTGGCCCCCGCATGTTGGAGGGTTGCTGTCATGTGCATGTTGGCAGGCAGTTTAATGAGAAGACATCTTACCGAAAGACCGTTCCTTCGAGTCTGAGGGCACTCAAGATTTAATCCGTTTGATCAAAGTGTGCAGCGCCTCCTGCTTTTGTCAGAAGCTCATTAATCACTGTCGCAATCAGGTGAGTATCGCCTTCGTTCTGTAAGACCTGATCCTGGTTTGTGAGTGCCCTTTCTACTTCCTTTGCCATTTTTTTGCCACTCCAAATGGACAATTCAATGATTTTTTCGGTTAGGTGGCTGAGGAAGCTAACTGTTACATGCGGGTGCACTAAATCTTTTACTGAATCCGGTAGCTTAGTTATCTCTTCTTCTACCTGATCCCAATATTTAGCAATGACCTGTAAGCGTTCTCTTATCTTATACTGGCCGTTCAGCTGGTAGGCAAATACCGGTTGCCATTCCGCTAATTGTAGGATTGCCTTATCCAGGTTTTGTTCGAGGAATGCCAGCTGTTCATCGTTCGAAGGAAATGAAGAAGCTACTATTTTCCTTACCTGGTTCATTGCTTCTTCGTTACCCGTAAGTTCTATTCCAAAATCATTTTCAAATTGCACAGCCACCGTTTTTACAGTATGATCAAATGCCTGCTCCAAGCGAAGCTCCTGTGTGAAAACGTAACGTAATTCGAGAAGGAAAAAAAGAATGGTGTTTATCTGTCGTCGACTTAGCTTTTTTTCCTCTCGTTTGTCGGCCCGTAGTTTGGCCCATTCAGCTAAAAAGAAGCCAATGAGGAGTGTTGCAATAGGAAGAATATAGCTGATTATATTAATCATGAGGTTATGATTTGTAATTAAGTGAGTGTATTGTTTGCCTGAATTTTTCAGTAAGGTTGTAGTTGTGTAACAGGTTAGATTTTAAACTATTAAATTCTTTCTCATGTTTTTTATCCTGGAGATATACTTGCAAAAGCAGGATTGATTTCGCCGGATCCGCCGGGTTCCTTTTATGAATTTGCCTGGCCACATCGAGTGCCTCAGGGTATTTCTCTAACCAATAATTGGCAACAGCGTAATTGTACCATTCGGTGTCATCCTGAGCGGGTACAGTAATAAAGCCTTCCGCAACGATACCATAAAAGCTTTTAGCTTCTGCTTTATGTTTGTTTTTTCGAAGGAGGTCGCCTATTAAGGTTAAAGCGGTAGTATACCTTGCTTTGCTTGAAAAATCATAGATCTTGATAATGCATTGCCTGTGTTTGTTACTTTTTAAGGATCGTTCGATGTAGATCTTAACTGCTTTTTGGAAAGTGATCTCGAAAAAATTAAGATAGAGATCCCTTAATTTATTTGCAAGATTCGCTTTACCAAAGTGTAATTCTGTTCCCAAAGCTGTTACAAAAAGAATTTTTCTGAATAGATCTTTTTCAGCAATGATTTTTTCTTTTATGAAAGAACTGTAAAGGGTATCATTATTATCTATTCTTATTCCTAAATGGCGTGCTGCGAGATCAATTCTAAATAGTGTTAATAGTACCTGATGACGGGTATAAAGATTGTCGTTCTGAAGCAAATAATTCTCTAACAAGTCAAAAGTTTGCTGCGACCTTTTTCCTTGGAGAAAACCCAAAGCATAAATATAGTCGGCCTTAATTGATGACTTTTCGAAGGTGAGATGCAATAAATATGAGAGGGTGTGAGGATATCCTCCGGCAGACCTAATGAAGAGATCTATGACGGACTTTTTCTCCCCTGCATTAATAGTATCATCAAGAAGTTTGCGTTGGAAAAAAAGATGAGCTTTTGTTAAGCTGACTTTTTGTGTGCGAATAAGATTTTCCGATTCTTTTATTTGCCAGTTAATTTCTTCCACCACCTCAGCATCGGCAAATGCGGACCAAAAAAAGCTCTGTGCTTCCACATCGCGGTTACCCAGCCAATTGCTCCATTGGGTATGATATTGATCCTCGTCATTTACATCCAAGCTTTCCAATTCATGCACTTGGGGTTCTGATCCATCGAAGGTTGTAATGTCAAGGGCTGACATACGGGATATGCCCCTGACTGGTTCAGGACCTAGTAAGAAAGTGCGAAAGCGAATATCAGCATAGCAAAGGTTTTGAAATACTGTTTTTAAATGGCTATAGAAGTCTTTATACTTTTCAATATTAAAATTTTCGATAAGGCTTTTAAGACCGGCTACCGGAATAGAAGTGTCTATATGGCCACATGTCTTATTTCTTATTTGGCGCAAGTATGTCAGGTGTTCATTAAACTTAAAGTTGTGTTTAAACTGCGTCAACAGTTCGTATCCTTCCGGAAATTCTTCTTTTGTTACAGAATGGTCTAAGCCCGGTTCGTCCTGAACAGCCCCGGGGATAAGATCTGTACGGGAATACAGATTATCGCAATAACTTACAAGGTCTGTAATGAATGTTTTAATAAAAATATTTTTTAGGTTGGGGCTGTGATGAACCGATGCAACTAATGCCAGCTCGTAGTCAATCAACAACTCCAAGGACTTTAATGCTCCTGCTTTATTCTGTATATCAGCACCATGAATTATCCCACCGGAGTTTGGCCTAGTAAGAGCCAAGATATCGGAGGAGAAATTCGGGTGCTTTTCAATGTTGTACTCTTCGTTAGTATGTTCGATTGCTGTTTTATCTGCAATATGTATGGAATGAGGATGAAAGGGGACGAAAATCCCTGCTGCGGAGAAGAGGTTGTAGATGTGCACTGGGATGGTTCCAAAAAAATCAGCCTTTTCCAGATTGATAGATTGCCAAGATTGAAGGCGATCGAGCAGGTCCAAGTCCTGAAAATGAGCACCGTATTTATCGCGTTGCTTTTTGAAATACTCATTATATAATGAACGTAACGTATTAAGATCATCCCGCACTATTTGGGAATTGAGGGTCTGATTGTTGACCTGAAATCCCAATTTGATAAAATCATCGGTACGAACGGCAATAAAACGAGCAATGGCACGGCTATAGAAACTAGAATTTCTCAGTTTCAAAAATTGGTGGATCAATTCGATCTCGTGCAGGCAATACAGTAAATGCTCCATAGGGATTGCGATCTAATAGTTTTTCATTTTAAAACGGCACTCTTCTTCTATGACTGATTTCATGCTTTGTACTTTTGCAATCAGTGCAGATAATTCTGTAGCAGTAATAAAATAATCATTTTTGTAACGAGCATCTATGTAGCCGCGTTTGAGGAGGTCAAAAAGATGAGACTCTTGTTTGTCTTCTGTACGTTCGGGGAAGATTGCAGCGAGTTCTTTTGAATAGGGCTTTGCGTATTGGCGTAGTTTTTCAAGGCTGTGGGTTTTGGGTTTGTAACCGGTGAAGACAAGAAGGATGGTGTTGTAGAAACATTCGGTTGCCTGATGCAATGTGAAGGCTGCAATCTTTAATTCACCTTGATCTGCATAAAAGTTTACACCTTTCAAAAAGCCTGAACCTCTATTGAACCAGATATCAAAATAGTTCTGGGCTTTTTCCTTTTGTTCTGCAGGCGTTAACTCTTTTGGTGTTGTGAATTGTACGTTGCCGGTGTCATGCAACACAATGCCTTCTCTCACTATGTCGGAAAAAAAGTACTGGCCGAAGGATAATCCCTCGTTGATGTAATCAATATCGTGGATGATACAGTTGACTGCAATGTTTGTGACTGATCTTGCTTTATTGATTATTTTATCGTTGAGAATGTGTTCTTTTTCTTCGGTGCCGTTGGTTACTACGAGGAAATCATAATCACTGATGTAGGAGTAGCGGATGCCGTTTTCGAAGTATTCATCTTCTACCCAGTTGCCGGTTGCGTATGAGCCGAAGAGAATGATTTTTTCGGGGGAGACGACTTCTTTGATGATGGAAGTGATTTGAATAATTTGTTGTTTTTTGTTTTCAGGTAAACGAAAAAGCATTCTATCAAGTTGTAAATATGAAATTATCAGTTTTACTAGTTTAGTGACTTAGAAATTGTTCGTAAAGAATCTTCCCATAATAACGGCCATAGCTAAGTATAATTGGCTTACTTAATAAGACCGGCAGTAGATAAATGATAAACATTATGGTACCAAGTATTTTCAGACCATTTATTTCATTATGTCGCCCATAAAAAAATATTATCACAGAAAAGATGACCGCCAATAAACAACCTCCAATTAAATTCCTCCAAAAACCATATTCGATGTTATGCTGAAAAAGCATTTTATTATCCTTTAGCAAAATTCTGATTTGAGATACAGAAGTAGCGATAAGGCTTCTTGCTCTTTTTTCATTTTGCTGTTCTTCAATTGATGTTAGAAGAGTTATTCCAAAAGTGTTTTGTATTTTATCACGGACTTTCATTTTAATTGCATCATCATAATAGCCATTCTTCCATAATAGATAATTGGTTGTCGGCATATAAGCTTCTTCCTTAAAATACAGTCGTTGAAAAATTTCCTTTGCTAACAAGCGGTTAACCTGGATACAAAAGAATATTACGGCCGCTGATAGACCTAAATGGGTTAAAATAGGTAATATATCAAAAAGATTCTTTAATGCATTGTAGTACTTGACTGCAATAATCTTATTGAAGAAAACGAGCATCGGTATTGATGTGATCAATGCAGGAAACAGTCTTGCTCTATAAAAATAGCTGTACTTGAACATAGCCGAGAGTTTATTTTTTTTCAATTAAATGAGTAAAATAATACGCCTTTCCTGCAGGATGGATAGTACATGAGGGTGCACCCTTATTTGATAGAATGATCATGGTTGGCATGTCCGTGAGATATTCCTTTTGAAAGGATATGTCGGTAAGGCTCTTGATGTCAACTCCACTTGGCTTGTTCCTGTGGCTAGGATGTGAGTGCCACTCACCAACATAGATGATCTGTTTGTCAGAAATAGTAAAAAGGTGATCCAAAAATGCCTGGCAATATTCTACATCCTTCTCAAATTTCGTTGGCAATTTGATGGCTTTAGGTCCTGGCTCTGATGCGTCAGTAATTACAATATCACCGCCTTCATCTGTATAACCCGCCAACACGCCACCAGTTTCAACCCGTGGGTTGGCAGCTACTAAGCCCTGCATTTTTTTGAGAATATGATTCGGCAAAATCACCTTAGCTTTCTTTTCATGATTGCAGTAGTAACATTTTGGATGTGGACCAATTGTCTGGACGTGCAATTGAAATGGTTGTAACCCTGCCACTTCTTCTGACGACCATATCCAATGATTGGCATTGCCGAAACCTTTTTGCATCTCATCCAAAATAATTCTTGAAGTAAGGGCAGATACGAGTTTTAAATCAGCTGCACTTGCTGGTCGAACTGGGTTATTGCATTCATTTTTAATTGTTGGCAATTCTTCGTCTTCAGGAATAACTACAATTTCGCTTTCCTCTCTTCGATACAGTTCAAGACAGCGAAAACACGCATCTTGACCAGGGATTACTCTAAAGATACATGCAGCTTTTCCGCCACGTAAGGCTCTTGCATAATAAACCACCTTATGTAAAATGACTGATCTTTCATTCAAAAAGGCTTCAGTATTATCTTCTGCTATTGAGCTTATTGAAATGGATTCTTCAGGAAAATGGTCGTTCAGGTCGACGGTATTTATATCTTCTCCATTCAGGTGCACCTGAATGAATGGATTGTGATTTGTTAATATACTTCCAACAGCTGCAACTTTTGGTAAATCCATTTGATCCAACCCTGCAAGATGCCGTGCAGGATTTGGGCCACGCATCAACTGATTATCAAAAAGACGTAGAGTACCAACGCCTGCTTTACCCAAACTGTCTGCGATTTCGCTTCCTAATGCGCCGACCCCAACTATGTTCACTGCCTTTTCTTTTAATAGATCCCTCTCGGCACGACCACTATTACGAAGATGATAGGTTTCGTCAGTAAACTTTTCACAGCGAATCGCTTGTACTACTTCATACGAATCAAGGAAGTGCTTAAATGCTTCTTCTGTAGACTGGCTAAGTAAATAGCCTGTGAGCTCTGCTCTTTTTACGACTTTAAAAAGCTGAAATTCTTGTTCGCCTTTTCTGTTGGGAAACCGAACTGAAACAAAAAAGTTGTCTGGCTTTCCTTTTTGCTCTTCTTTAAAATAGGGAAGCATTCGTATTACCCCAGCATCGTAACTACCGTTCCCAATTAGTTGAACTAATTCTTCCAAAGTTCTAAAAGGTGTCGGCTCAATTTGCAGCTGAAACCAAGGTGAATGAAGCAGCTTACCTTCCTTTTTCAATCTTTTTACTACATCTTCCTTTTCGATAAGTTCAGTGGGATTACGTATTCCTTCGTCGAAAAAGAAGTTTGGCAAGTCGTATTCTACATGTTCTATTAAGCCTGTTTTTGATGTGCCGGTTAACAGGCACCCGAAAAATGTTTTCCTTTCATTGATTAAATACTTGCCTTTAGGTATGTGACTGAGAAGGATATTATAAGCATCGCCTTCTATTAAGTTCTCATCTAAGAATTTGTCCGGATAAAGCAATTTCAAATCGTAGGCTACATTCACAAAATGGGCATGAAACTCTACCTCTTGGCTATCGGGTGGAAACTCTCCAGTAATAGTGCCTTTGAACCAATCACGAATTCGTTTCAGAATGGATGTAATACCATAAAACTTTGATCCATCATCTAGATTGTCCCACTCTAAGATGCAAAGGACTCCGCTTTGGTTTTGATGTCGTAAGTGGTAGTAGTATTTAATATATTGTGATACACTGGAAAAAATCTGTCCATCTGTCCCCTTGGCCAGGTATTTCACCTGATCTTCAGTTAATTCCCTTATTAACGGATAGATAGCCGGAAGAACATATGGTGTCGCTTCTGGATAAACAATCAAAACTGGAAATCGATAGGTTTTCTCCAACCGAACAAGGATGCATCCGTGAGAGACAAACAAGTTGTCTCTCACCTGATACAACTCTTTATAGTTCGTGTCATTAGAAAGTGCTGTGCTCTCTGCTGCTAAATGTTGGGGGTGGCGTTTATACCAGTGTACCATATTTACCCATTGGTTTTTTATCAAGTCTTGTTGTTTGTGACCCGACATAAATACTGCTGTAATCTCTGCTTTCCTTTATCTTATCTTCCCCACCACCACCATCATCACCATCTTTGCCATACTCCACAATAAGTTCAGTATCAGTATTCAGCTCAATATTGCCTTTCTCATCAATGTCCACGATAACAGAGTACGGACCGGAACCAAGATGAAAAATATCATCCTCATCTACGTGCTTTTTGTATAGTTCTATAGCATCGTCGTGTGGATGGTCGTGAGGGCTATCTTCCTGTTTCGGAGCACTTATGATCAAGTATGTTGGTTTAATAAATTCAATATGTTTTTCGTAAATGTCATTATCCTCCTTATCACACTTGAAGAAGGTGCGGGATCCATGATGGCTAGCACTTAAAACATAAGACGGTAAATTTTCTTTATGATAGTCTGTGATATGGTCTTTCCAGGCAACCTTATCAGAGTCTCCAGTAATCATAACGCTCTTTGCATTTTTGCCGTAAGTGAACTTGATTACGCCACACTGCTCGTGAATACAATCATCTCTCTTGTCCTGATTCTCCTCGTTAATATCTTCGCAGAGGTATTCAGCAGGTGAAAGCACCTGATAATCAATATTACCTAGCTTTTTTGTAGTCTCTTTATCATCTGAACTCCGAATCTTGTTAAGATCATTTGTACCTAAAAGAAAATACTCGTTCTTCTTTCCTACCTTGTTAATGACATATTTCAGATCTTCATATTTTTCTTTATGCTTTGGTCCAGGCTTATGGTTTGAATGCCAAACTTCTGAAAAGCCAATTTCATCATACACGTCTTTTATACCACCTATGTGATCATTATGTGGATGTGTATTGATAAAAGTGTGAAGCTTCCCGCCATTTTTGAAAAGGTCTTTTAGCATTTCAACTAAGTCAATTTCATTTTTTTCTTTGTCACGATCTGAATCCACTAGGACGAACATATAGTCGGAAATTGAAGGTCCAGTAGGAATCACTAGCAAAGTAGATTCGCCTTGACCGGTATATAGGAACACGATTCGAAATATCCCAGGTTTCGTAGGCTTAATTATTCTTTCAGCTGTATTCATTGATTATGGTTTAATTGTTAGTATTAATTCTTATTATCCTTAGGCGGATTTGGATCATTGCCATAACTATCCTTGTCCTGGATCTTTCCGTCTTTACCGTGAATCACCACTTCGCTTTTCTGGTTTTGAGCGATTTCTTTAGCAATGTCGAGAGCTTCTTTTTTTGTAGAAGTGTTGGCGGTGCTTTTGGAGTTGCCCGCGCCTTTGACTTTCCAGCCGCCGTCCTTGTTAGGAACTACGTGTTGATTCTTTCCCATCTTTTTTGTTTTTATCGTTAATAATAGTTACACAGTGGTACCTGCAGCAGGACTTAACCCGCGGATTGCAGGAGTGGTACGGGATTAGTGTAAACAAGTGTGAGTTCTTAAAAGAGGGAATACCAAGCGGAGGTAGAATGAACAAACAGCCCGAGAGGTTGTTTTTGATTATATCGGTTCGATTCTGTTATTTTCGCACCCAGAAACTAATTACAGAAAAGGGCGGCATCTTGCGATGCCGGGTTTGGCGACCATCTTTTCTGTTTTCGTTAAGCCCCTTACGGGGCTTTCCCATTTTATAGAACTTCGGAAGCAAGGCAATAATTAATCCTGTTTGGTTTTTGTTAACAAAAGCGGACATTATTGCATTTCACTTCTTCTTTTTATTTATTGCTCTGATTCAGGCTGACTTAATTTCCGTTTTCATCCATCACTTTGCCTAAACCTTTTTTCAATATTCATATACCTGACAGTTATTCGCTTTTAGCTGTCTTAGCTCTTTTTTTTGCCGGTACTTTTTTACTTACATCTTTTGCAGCTGTAGCTCTTTTCTTTTCAATCAGATCATTCAAATCAATGGAAGGAAGGATATATCTACCAAATGGTGCATTGGCAGTGAAACTGCTTATAAGCCCGCGAAGGCTGTTCAAGGCAATATAAATGGTTGAAAAGCCCTGTAGGTTTCGTTTGATATCCTCAGCTAAATTGTTTCCATCTTTAAAGCGGAAGATACAGGCGGCTTCTGTAAGTATACTATAACCAGGCAATTGCTTTTCTTCGGTCTTATTGACCTTTGCTGTTATATATACCTTCAAATAATCGTCTATATCCAACTCAAAATCTACTTCTACTTCATATTGATCAAAGTATTTCCCGATGTTGTCATTCATCTCCTGAGGAGGCACTAATTCGTATTCCATCCGTGTTACAGCAAAATCGAGAATCTGTAATGGTGATGCCTTTGCGATCATTATCCAGCTTTTTGTTTTGGTTTACTTTCGGTTTCCATTAATTCAACTATCGCCTCTGTTTTTTCTTTTTGACTCTTACCTAAATAAGAGTACATAACAGTGCCGCCTAGTGGAATTCTTTTATTGCAAAAGAAGTCGGCAGGCAACTGCTTGGCCCAGAATTGTTCTATGCTATCGTTGTTAGACTGAATCTTAATATTAAACGAAATATCCAGCGCATCTTCGAACTGTGCCATGATCCAAGTGTTCACCTGCTTACTACCTCTAAACAGCTGGGTGATATAGCTACGAGAGGTACCAACCATCTCCGCCAAGTCTTTTTTCTTAATCTTCTTTTCTTCGCATACTTTTTCCACCTCGCTCAGGATACGATAGGAAATCATTTGTGCGTTGTGCTCTAGTTTTTCTTCTTTGGTCTTGTATGAAAACAGATCTGCATACTCAGGGTTAATTTCAACATTCCTCAATTTTGTATTCATAACTGGCTACTTTTTGAATGATAGGAATTTCTTTTTTACTGACCCTATCTGATTTCTTCTTCAGGTAGAGTTCTGCTGTGACTATGATATATAAATCTTTGCCGACTCTTTGTTCTTTACAATAGATCCGATCGTTCTCCTGCCCTTTAAAGAACTTCATTGCTGTAACACCTTTACACTTGTCATTAATCTCTTCTTTGTCGTACAGCTCGGGGTTTCTATGACCGCCTAAAATCAGCTCCACAATGTGATTCCACTTATTCCGATGACGTTCCGACTGCCTGATATAGGAAAGTATCTTCTGTTTGTTTTCCTTGTCAATACAGATAGCCCGTTTTCCATCGGTGGATTTTAGTATGATCTCACATTTCCGTGCCAAAGTTAAGCTATTAGTTAACAAAACGAAATTAAGCTATTGGTTAATTTCTGCAAAAAAATTATTCATACAACCACTGACAAACTCCTCCATGATGCGAACAAGCACCACGACCTATGGCGTAGCTGCGAGTGCCATCGCAACAGATGGCTCCCACCCGGACGGAGGAGGATTTCTTAATGGTTTTGTGTTGAGCCGGTTCGTATGTTGAGGGTGAAGTATTTTGCGAACGCCAATTATGATTTGCTGTAACTCCAGGGCCTGATGATGATTTTACTTTTCTTTTATTACCTGATTTAGGCTTCCTGACAGGCGAAGAAGTGTTCCAGGCGTTTACCTGTTTCAACAGTGAATCGAATTTTGACTCCAGCCGATCCATTCTATACTGAAGCTATTCGACTTCTGACCTGTGATAAGCACTGTTGAAATCAATTTCCCTTTCATTGCAGGACCAAAGCACTATAATGGCTAAGCCAATCAACCTCTTCATGCTTGATAAAATGGAAATGTAAGAAGGAATGCTTTGCGGAACGTCCTCTATTTATACCTAAAGACTGATGTATTAATACTGTAAGGACTGGTGGAAAATACGGTTGTCAGCTATGAAAAAGCTATCCATCTTTAGTCAGCTTATTCTTTACCCGGTACCTCGTTAAGACTGCCCGTTTTTCAACATCACAACCAAACTATCCTTTATGGTCTCTTCCTTATGCCGCTGGACGGCCTTATTGACTTTTTGTTATTGCTTGCAAGTAAACCCGGTTTATGGACAAAGCCAGGAAAAAATGCCTCTGCATAACGCCTACTACCTGGCTAAGGCCATCGCCAATTTCAGGGTAAAGCAAGGGATGAACCCGGATACCTTGCGCCAAATACTGGGAGGGGCCCTTTGGTATGGGAACAGTGATACCTATCAAGCAAAAGGATTATCGGAACTAATGACATATACCTCCACGCACTATCCTATACTCTACCAAAACCTGAGACAAATAGCAGATGTTGCTTATGACCCTTTACAAATTGTTTTACAAAATATCAGTACCGCTGATCTTAGCATAAAATTGAAAAAGCATCCAAAGACTTTGGATATAATCAAGAGCATAAAGGACACCATCTCATCCCTTGAAAAAAATCATGACAGTGCATTAAATAAGACCTATGAGCATGCCCTGCAGAAGGAAAAAGAGGAATTGGCAGCGGTAAACGAACAATTTGCTAAAATAAGTATTGATTTAACCACCCAAGCTGATTCCAATCAAAATACTTCCCTATCCCTTCAGCTTCAGGGAATAAAAAAGGAAAAAGATTCTTTACAAAAGAGAATCGATGGCAATAAAGAGAAAATTGACGAATACACTGCGAATAGCCAAAAATTGAAGAAATACCAAGACTCTTTATATGTCGTTAATACAAGGCTGACACCGGAAGAGGTAATTGCATTAAAAGGTAGTGAAATCCCGAAAGCAAGTTTGAATCATATTCTTGTGAGCATTCCTGATAAGGAGTTGGTTAAAAATTACAATCTTACGTATACCGACAACCGTAGTGATCATACCACAGGGGTAAATCCTTTATCCCTACAAATGCCCAGCCAGTCGCAGCTAATAGATGCCATGGCCATCTACCTTGCCAAACGGGTAAAGCAAGAGGCGGTTATGTGGTTTTTTCAAACCTTGCAAGAAAATATTGCTGTACAGGACGTTGTAAAGAAGTGTTTTCCGAACTGTTACGCTTTATTACAAAGCAATGAAATATACGAGGTGCCAAAAATGGGTTCGGCCTGGCGATATGCCATCAGTAAAGATTTTGCTACCATGCCCGAGCACATTATAAAAACCGAATGGTTTGAATCCCGCTTTGGCAACAAATCATGGATAAAGGATGCAATTTCTTACAGCTGGCAGATGGCCCAACTTATACAGCAGAAATATTCCTATAAGGATATCATCACCACGCTGTACACCAAGCTTGAGCCCCCAATAACACCTTCTTCTGCTATTGGGGTGGGAGATGTGATCACTTTGCTGCATTGCATTAATGAAGAGTTCTATGTACAACAGAACCAAAAGACCCGCACTCTACAACTTGCTGATCTTTTACGGTTGACGAATGAGGAATTTGAAACCATGTTAGGATTGATAGATCTTAAATACAATTCAGTTTTCAGCAGGCTTCTTTTGAAAACAAGTGGTGCCATTCATATAAACGACACAAAGAGGCTTAACACCATCCGCAAATGGCTCGGCAGCCTCCTATTGCGTGTTGAACAATTTGAGAAGATGAAGGGGGAATTCCAGGCCTATATAAGTCTTGTAAAAGAGAATAAAGACCTTCCGTTCAACTATGCGGATATGAATTACTGGAAGTTTATAAAGGACCTCATCAGGGACATTAATTTCAGTGAGATTGTAAGAAATGACACATCCTTTTTTAAAACAATGGATGGCAATCTTTCCAACTTGCTCCATGTTATCGGTGAGGCACAAGAAGTTTATCAATTGCTGGAGCAAAAGAATTTTGCGGCAAGTGTAACCAAGCTTGTTGCTATCATTTCGCCTCCCAGTACAGATACGATATGGCTTGAGAAAAGGTTCTTAGATAGTCTAATGACAGGAAAAAACCTAAAGTTCTATCAACCAAAACTGGTTGCCGCTAAACCCAACGATTACGACATAGAAATTCATGGAAATCTCGTCAAGATTTGTCCAGATGGCCTTATGGCTTTCTTTTATAAATCCCACCACCAGCAAGGATTAAACCTACTAACTAAGCTTGCCGGGTTTTTAAATGATGTAGCCCTTGCCGAAAAAAGTAAAGACCTTGCGAAAGTAATAGAGACCTATGCCCTGCCGCCAGGTTCCTATAAAAGAAAGAGGGCCAACTGGTTTTCTTTTGATATAAACGCGTATGTAGGAATATATGCAGGGTATGAAAACGCAAAGGCTAAAGGCAGTAAAGGCGACACACTTAAAACAAACGGCAGTGTTTATGGCCTGACAGCACCCATTGGTTTTGCTTTTAGCAAGAGTTTCGGCAAAAAAATAAAAAAGAATAAGTTCCTTAAATATTCCATGGATGATTTACATCCAGAACATTACAAGATTGGCAAGAAATCAAAAAACTTTTCCAAGCTGTCTCAACACACCATGAGTTTGTTTTTCTCTGTCATTGACATTGGTGCTGTTGTTTCTTACCGTTTTGATTCTGATTCGGAAAGCCTGCCACAAGAGGTGAAGTGGGCACAGGTTATCAGCCCAGGTGTTCATTTAAACTGGGGGATCCGCGGTACTCCTATTGTGTTTGTTGCCGGGTATCAATATACTCCTCAATTGAGAAAACTAAGAGGGCAGACTGATAATGAGCAACTGAATGCCAACCGGGTATTTGCGGGATTTAGTTATGACATTCCTCTTTTCAACCTTAGTTCGAGATCGTACAACGAAAGACGTTATAAAAATTAACGCACTAAAACCATATATTATGAGAACTCTCATTTTGATGTTACTTATCTGCCTGTGTTCTGATCCCCTTTTTGCACAAACACCTGCTAAGCTGGATACAATTGAGAAAACAAAAGTTGGTCCTTTTGATCAGGTGGGCTACCAGTTAATCTCCCGAAAACGCCGCTTACGAAAAGATGCTAATTTCCACTCTACCGGTTTTTTTATTGCGCCCAATGTTATTTTAACTGCAGGACATAATATTTTTTCAACGGGATGGTCTAAAGTGGATCGTATAGAGATTCGCCCGGGCCGGTACGGGGACAGTACTTCGTATGACCCTATTGTAATCAGTGGCGAAGCTGCCTGCCAGGCTGCTATAAGAGTACATCCTGATTATGATTTTGGCAGCAAGAACAGGATCCGGTATGACTACGGGATTATCATCATTCCTGAGCACCTGATCCGCAACCGGAGATGGCCTACCAGGGCAGCGTTTGAACTTGACAGCAATTATGTATTACGAGAAGGCGACAGCCTACATGTGGCCGGATTTCCTGCCAGCGGAGGATATAACGGCTCCCTGATGATCTATCAAAAAGATACATGCGGTAACATTAGAACACGATCTTTTGAACACGATTTTGATACCCATACCGGGAATAGCGGTTCTCCTATCTGGGTAGAGGTTAATGGCAGACGGATTATTGTGGGGGTGCATACGTTTGGGGGAGCAGGTACGACGATTGCCCGAGATGATGTACAAAGGATTTTGGGATGGATTGGCGGGAGGTAAATAGAGCCTATTATGATCGGATGACACTTGTTTGCGAGAGATTTTCTTTAGTAGTACTTATCTGCCGAATAGCTTGCTGCCGTACAAGAGTGCGACGCAACAGCAGCCCCATAGCCATTTAACAGCCGGTTACCAAAAAATCCCCGCTATAGACTTAGCTTTTCTGCCCTCTCTCCCTTACCTTTGCGCTCCCTTACAGAAAACTGTAGGGCTTATTAATTAATTAACTAACAAAAAACAGGGTAATGAACAATTACGAATTGATGGTGATTTTTACCCCCGTTCTGAGCGATGACGAGTTCAAAGCTGCTCAGCGCAAATACACCTCTATGGTTACCGAAGCCGGCGGCCAGATTGTAGGTGAAAATGCATGGGGTCTGAAATCACTGGCGTACCCGATCCAGAAAAAAACCACTGGTTTGTACTGGGTTACGGAATTTACTGCGCCATCCGACTTCAATGAAAGGCTGAAGATTCAGCTTTTACGTGATGAGAGTGTTCTCCGTCACATGGTTACCAAGCTCGATAAGTATGCCGTCGAGTATAATCACAAAAAGAGAAGTGGCTTACCAACAGGAACCGAAAAAGTACAGGAGGCTTAATTATGGCACGTGCAAATGAAATTAAATACCTGACCGCCATTAAGCAGGAAAAGCGTCCAAAAAAGTTTTGCCGCTTTAAAAAATATGGCATCCGCTACATTGATTATAAAGATGTAGAGTTCCTGAAAAAGTTTTTGAACGAGCAAGGTAAAATGTTGCCTCGCCGCATTACCGGTAACTCCCTAAAGTACCAGCGTAAAGTAAGCGATGCCATTAAAAAGGCCCGCCAGATGGCTTTGTTACCGTACGTAACAGATCTTTTAAAATAGATTTTTTAACCTAACTCCCGATAAGGTCGGGACGGACAGTCCACCTAAGTGGTGGATTGGCTAAAACAAAATAACATGGATATTATTTTAATTCAGGACGTAGATAACCTGTGGCAAAAACGAGCTGGTAAAAGTAAAAAACGGTTATGCCCGTAATTTCCTTATCCCTCGTGGCCTCGCTGTAGAAGCAAACCCTTCTAACAAAAAGCAACTGGAAGAAAGGCTGAAAGTTGCCAAGAAGAAAGAAGATGCAATGCTGGCTCAAATCAACAGTGTTATTGCTAAACTGGGTGAAGCTCCTTTAAAAGTTGGTGCTAAAACAGGTACAAGCGGTAAGATTTTCGGTACTGTTACAGCCTTGCAGATCAGCCGTGCTATTCGTGACCAAAAAGGTTACGAAATTGACCGCAAAAAGATCCAGCTTCCTGAAGAAGTAAAAGAATTGGGTACTTATAAAGCTTCCATCGACTTCGGTAACGGGCAACGTGCTGATGTTGAATTTGAAGTAGTTGCTGAATAATAGCCACATTCTAACATTAATAGAAAGCCCTGCACGTTTGCAGGGCTTTTTTTTGTCCCAAAATTCTGCATTCAGCCCTTGTTTGACGCGGGAATGCTTTTTGTTACTGATCCTTACTCAGCAGATCCATGTTCCTGTAGTCGCAAAAACCGATAACCAAACCATCTGGAAAACATTATTTATTCACTTTTAATAATTAGCGACTATGAAACATGTCTACTCAATTCTTTTTAAAAAAACCAGTTTGATGCTTTTATCAGGCATCATCAGTACCCTTAGTTTTGCACAAACCTCCCCATGCGGCCCTATTGTTGAAAACTTTAATAACAATGCAAATGGCATGGCAGGATTCAGTTCCTCAACTGTAAACTCCCAGGCTCCGGGTTTTACATTTAATGCCGGCCAGGGAGGCAATCCAGATGGTGATTTACGTCGTTGCGGCATTCCTTCCGGCGGAACGGTATATGAGCTGACTACTCCTACTTACCGAACACTGAATTCACAAACAGCGGTTGGTTATGGATTTGAGTTATCCGGAGCTGTAGTTGTTTCAAGGGTGGTTGTTATATTACAGTATATAGATAACACAGGTATGATTAATTCAGTGGAGGTAGCCAACTTTGCTCCCTCCTATACAGGTCCTTCCGGGGGCATTGCAACAGAGTGCCGTTCAATAGCAATTGCTTCTTATCCCGGTTTTGATCCCGGAGATGCTTACCGCCTGATCTTTCAATTTACAGCAGCTTCTGCGTCAAATAATAACCAGTGTATTGTCTTTGACGATTTCAGAACTACAGGTGCAGGCTCTCAGGCTCCATTGCCGGTTTCCTTTACTAATTTCTCTGTAAGGAAATTGGGTGCCGGCGTGCAAGCTGCGTGGAATGTAGCCGGTGAGAAGGATGTTCTTAAATATGAGATTGAAAGAAGCACTAACGGAAGAGATTTTACAAAGATTGGTGAAGTAGCTGCCACAGGAGGCAACACAGGATATTTATTTACTGATGCACAACCTGTGAACGGAGTAGCCTTTTACCGCGTTAGAAACATTGATCTGGATGGCAAGTTCAAATACACGCAGGTAGCAAGATTGAATTTAAGTAAAGTTATTGCTCTAAGAGCCTTCCCTCAACCAGCCAAAAACGAGGTGACCATTGAGCATGGTAATGTTTCCGGTAAAGGAATGATCACGGTGAATTCGGCTGATGGCAGAAGAGTATTGGCAATGGATGTAAAACCCGATATGAATCAAACCACTATTAATATTACCACATTGAAACCTGGTTTATACATTGTTCGCTTCGATAATGGCGCAGGTCAGGCTGAATCACTCAAAATTGTCAAGCAATAAACTAAATCATATATAAACCTCAAAAGCCGCCAATTGGCGGCTTTTTTTACAGGACTGTGGCTGTTGGTATTGATTTTATTTACTTATATTCGTTACGTATTGGTGTTCTTTCAGTTTCACAGAATCACATTGAACGTTAGATGTTCATTCGTTTCTTGTTAGCTGGCAAACACATTTTTGTTTTTTAAATTTTTCTCAAAATGAACATTTACGTTGGAAACCTCAGTTGGAACCTGAAAGACCAGGATCTTTCCGAACTGTTTGCACCTTTTGGTGAAGTTGCATCTGCAAAGATCGTTATGGACAAATTCACTCAGCGCAGCAAAGGCTTTGGCTTTGTTGAAATGCCAAACGATGAGCAGGCACAAGCGGCTATTGCTCAACTCAATGGCAGCGAGGTTGATGGAAGAAACCTTGTTGTTAATGAATCACGTCCGAAAGAAGGCGGCAATGGCGGCGGTGGCGGGGGCTTCAAGAAAAGAAGCTTCGGCGGCGGCGGTGGCGGCGGCTTTAAGAAAGGCGGCGGCTTTGGCGGCGGCGGTGGTGGTAATCGCGGAGGCGGTTATGGCGGCGGCGGCAACCGTGGCGGCGGCGGGGGATATAGAGATAGTTATTAATCAACATATTTTTCCTCAGTGATTTAAGTCCTGCTTTTTGCAGGACTTTTTATTTAGTGTATCTGCAGAGGTATGAATTGAAAAGATGCAATAAACCAGCTTATTAGGAATAGCATTTGCAACAAACACTTCAAATCAATATCAATGTTCCTTCCAATTGGCGATGACAACAGAGACCGGCATCTTACTCCAGTGGTGAATTATATTCTGATAGCGTTGAACCTTATTGTTTACATCTTTTTCCAGGAATGGGGTAATAATCTTGCATTCACTTACTCGTACTCCACGGTGCCAGAAGAAATACTGAGGGGCGTTGATATTGTTTCGGAGTCTTATGTAGAAGAACATCCAATCACAGGACAAAGAATACTCATTCCCGGGTTGGGAAAAGCAGACATACCAGTATATCTAACGCTGATCAGTTCTATGTTTATGCATGGTGGACTGGCACACTTAGGCGGCAATATGCTTTTTCTATGGGTATTTGGCGACAACATTGAGAACGATTTAGGTCATCGTAATTATTTCATTTTTTATTTGCTATCCGGCATACTGGCTGCATTAGCACATGTATTTAGTACTGCTTTTTTTAGCCAGGATACTTTAATACCGAGTCTGGGAGCATCAGGTGCTATCTCCGGCGTATTGGGAGCTTACATGATCATGCATCCAAGGCGCAGTGTTCATCTTTGGGTCTTCATTACCATTATTTCTGTACCAGCAATTATCGCTGTAGGCTTATGGTTTGTGTTCCAGGTAGTCAACGGCTTAGGTTCATTAGGCGGGCAGGAAGCGGGAGGTATAGCTTATGCCGCTCACATAGGCGGTTTTATAGCAGGGTTGATCATCATATTCTTCTTTCCCAAGATAAAACCTAAACCGAAAAGAGAAATCTATTGGGGAGACAGGTGATATCAAATTCTTTTGCAAAAAGAAACTCTCCATCTAAATGTGCTGGCACTTCGGAATCTGTTTTTATGGTCACCTTATTGTTCTTACGATAGTTAATTACTGAAAGTTCTAAATGTTCACCCCTTTCAATAACCGGTAACAATTTCAGGCGTTTAAACGCCGGCACTTTTCCAACTATGTTTATATCCAGCACGCCATCTTTTAACGAAGCCGTAGGCGCAACTTTAAAGCCTCCGCCATATCGTTGGCCATTAGCAACACTGATCATAAAGCAATCCTGGGAGATGCCTTCATCACCCAGATCAATATTGTAAAACTTTTCTCTGTAGCCAATAATATGTTTCAGTATAGTTATGAGATAGGAAGACTTTCCGGCTACTTTTTTCTTACCAATTAAGTCTTTTACGATGGCTCCGTCAAAGCCAATACCCACTCCATTTAAAAACAATACG